>Ga0310910_10001139_pt1 | contig 14250 bp, 14 predicted proteins | sample GREbulkMGHF172_FD_203448 | JGI IMG/M metagenome (GOLD analysis project Ga0310910, IMG submission 203448) | Lab enrichment of tropical soil microbial communities from Luquillo Experimental Forest, Puerto Rico - GRE.bulkMG.HF172 | ecosystem: Environmental > Terrestrial > Soil > Tropical forest >... | reverse complement strand
CGAGCAGCGCCTCCTGGGCCGCCCGATCGAGATAACCCGGCACGACTCGAAATCCGAATAGCGGGCGTGAGACGGCCATCGTCCTGCTCATTGCCGGCGGCTTCCCCGGTTGAAATAACCTTACGCAACGGCCTCATCTCGCAACCCGATTCCCGCCGCGTATGTCTTGCGAGGCAAAGGGGCCCTCCTATATGAGCCAAGGCGCTGCAGGGGCGGCGTCGCTTGTATTTAGGGGGTCGGAGGCGGGGGCCGCGGGTCTCGCGGAATCTCCCCGGCGGGTGCCGAAAGGGCCCGGCCGACCTGCCGCAGAAGAGAGGATATGAGAACCATGGGCAAGGTCATCGGTATCGACCTCGGCACCACCAATTCGTGCGTCGCCGTCATGGAAGGCAAGACGCCGAAGGTTATCGAAAATGCAGAGGGCATGCGTACCACGCCCTCGATCGTTGCCTTTACCGACGACGGCGAGCGGCTGGTCGGGCAGCCGGCCAAACGCCAGGCCGTCACCAATCCCGAGCGCACCATCTTCGCGGTCAAGCGCCTCATTGGGCGGCGCTACGACGACCCGATGGTGGAGAAGGACAAGAAGCTCGTCCCGTACAAGATCGTGCGCGCCTCGAACGGCGACGCCTGGGTCGAGATCGAAGGCAAGACATATTCGCCATCGCAGATTTCCGCCTTCGTCCTGCAGAAGATGAAGGAGACGGCGGAGGCCTATCTCGGCCAGAAGGTCGAGCAGGCCGTTATCACTGTCCCCGCCTACTTCAACGACGCCCAGCGCCAGGCCACGAAAGATGCCGGCAAGATCTCCGGCCTCGAAGTGCTGCGTATCATCAACGAGCCGACCGCGGCCGCGCTCGCCTACGGGCTCGACAAGCAGAAGAGCGGCACGATCGCGGTCTACGATCTCGGCGGCGGCACATTCGACATTTCGATTCTGGAAATCGGCGACGGCGTGTTCGAGGTCAAGTCGACCAACGGCGACACGTTCCTCGGCGGCGAAGACTTCGACATGCGCCTGGTGAATTATCTCGCCGACGAGTTCCAGAAGGAGCAGGGCATCGACCTGCGCCGCGACAAGCTCGCGCTGCAGCGGCTCAAGGAAGCCGCAGAAAAGGCGAAGATCGAGCTTTCCTCGACGACGCAGACGGAAATCAACCTGCCCTTCATCACCGCCGATGCGTCGGGCCCCAAGCACATGACCATGAAGCTCACCCGCGCCAAGTTCGAGGCGCTGGTGGACGATCTCATTCAGAAGACGGTCGAGCCCTGTCGCAAGGCGCTCAAGGACGCGAGTCTTTCCGCCGCCGAGATCAACGAGGTGGTGCTGGTCGGCGGCATGACGCGCATGCCGAAGGTGCAGGAGGTCGTCAAGCAGCTGTTCGGCAAGGAGCCGCACAAGGGCGTCAATCCCGACGAGGTGGTCGCGGTCGGCGCGGCGATCCAGGCCGGCGTGCTGCAGGGCGACGTCAAGGACGTGCTGCTGCTCGACGTCACGCCGCTTTCGCTCGGCATCGAGACGCTGGGCGGCGTGTTCACCCGGCTCATCGACCGAAATACCACGATTCCGACCAAGAAGAGCCAGGTGTTCTCGACCGCCGAGGACAATCAGAATGCGGTGACGATCCGCGTGTTCCAGGGCGAGCGCGAGATGGCGGCCGACAACAAGATGCTCGGTCAGTTCGATCTGGTCGGCATCCCGCCGGCGCCGCGCGGCGTGCCGCAGGTCGAGGTCACGTTCGACATCGATGCCAACGGCATCGTCAACGTGCACGCCAAGGACAAGGGCACCGGCAAGGAGCAGCAGATTCGCATCCAGGCGTCCGGCGGCCTTTCCGAGGCCGACATCCAGCGCATGGTCAAGGACGCGGAGACCCACGCCGAGGAAGACAAGAAGCGCAAGGCGCAGGTCGAGGCGAAGAACCACGCCGAGGCCTTGATCCACGCCACCGAGAAGGCGCTCGGCGAGCACGGCTCGAAGGTGGGCGAGGGCGAGCGGCGCGCGATCGAGAACGCGATCGCCGACCTCAAGGAAGCCTTGAAGGGCGACGATGCCGACGCCATCACGGCCAAGACCAACGCGCTCGCCCAGGCCTCGATGAAGCTCGGCGAAGCCATGTACAAGCAGGCGCAAGAGCAGGCCGCTGCCGGCGGCCCCGGCGGTCCGTCAGGCGGGGCTGGCGGTGACGAGGGATCGGGCAAGAAGGAGGACGTCGTCGACGCGGAATTCACCGAGGTCGACGACGACAAGAAGAACAAGAAGTCGGCCTGATCCGAGCGCACTTGCCATGCGCGAGCTTGATTTGACACAGCACCCTCGGGACCAAACCCGGGGGTGCATGTTTTCGGTACCATCATGAGCGAACAGGCGAGCCCGCACGATGATGCCGCGGCGGACATGACGGGGTGGGACACGGGGATGGCCAAACGCTGCTATTACGAGGTTCTCGAGGTCGATCGCACCGCCGCCGACGGCGAGTTAAAATCGGCGTTTCGCAAGCTCGCGATGAAGTGGCATCCGGATCGCAATCCCGGCGACCGCAATTGCGAGACCCGCTTCAAGGAGATCAACGAGGCCTACGAGGTCCTCAAGGATCCGGACAAGCGCGCCGCCTATGATCGCTTCGGCCACGCCGCCTTCGAGCACGGCGGCATGGGCGGCCCCGCCGGCTTCAGCGCGGATTTCGGCTCCGCGTTCTCGGATTTGTTCGAAGGCATTTTCGGCATGGGCGGGCGCGGCCGCAGCGGCCGCGAGCGCGGCGCGGATCTGCGCTACAACATGGAGATCAGCCTCGATGAGGCCTATTCCGGCAAGACCGCGCAGGTGCGCATCCCGACCTCGGTGACCTGCGAGGCCTGCGCCGGTTCCGGCGCCAAGACCGGCACGCGGCCCAAGGCCTGTCCGACCTGCGGCGGGCAGGGGCGCATCCGCCACGCCCAAGGCTTCTTTACCCTCGAGCGCACCTGTCCGGCGTGCCAGGGCCGCGGCCAGGTCATCGATAGTCCATGTCCGTCCTGCTCCGGCTCCGGACGGGTCACCCGCGAGCGCGCGCTGTCCGTCAATATTCCCGCGGGCGTGGAGGACGGCACCCGCATCCGGCTTGCCGGCGAAGGCGAAGCGGGCGTGCGCGGCGGCCCGGCCGGCGACCTCTACATATTCCTGACGATTTCCGCGCATCCGTTTTTCCAGCGCGAAGGCGCCGATCTCTATTGTCGGGTGCCGATCGCAATGGTGACGGCGGCGCTGGGCGGCGATTTCGAGGTGCCCACGATCGACGGCAACCAGAGCCGCGTGAAGGTTCCGGAGGGCACGCAGTCGGGCCGCCGCTTCCGGCTTCAAGGCAAGGGCATGCCGGTGCTCCGCTCGAAACAAACCGGCGACATGTACGTTCAGATCGTCGTGGAGACGCCGCAAAAACTGACCAAGCGCCAGCGCGAGCTGCTCGGTGAATTCGAGCGGTTGTCGTCCAGGGACACGCACCCGGAATCGGCCGGTTTCTTCGGCAAGGTCAAGGAGTTCCTGGGCCGGACCGGTGCGGTTTGAGCGCAATTGTTGCTTGACCCTTGCCGTGGGGGCCATTACCGATTCGATCTCACTATTTCCAATCATTGTTCTGCATTCGTCCAATGCCGCTTCCCGCCCTGCAACTTCTGGAAAGAGAGTTCGAAAAGCAGAAGCGCTTGTTCGAGGTGAAAAGGGGCGTGTGGGAACGGCAAATCGGGCGCCACATCGAGATTTTCGGTGAAAAGAAGGGCGCCTTCGAGCGCAAGATCGAGCAGCAGCTGGTAACGCAGCGCAGGAAGTTCGAACAGAAGTTCGAGACCCAACGCAAGAAGATCGAACTGCGCATCCGCCGTCTCGAGGAAAAGCGCGGCATCCGCCTCGACGACGAAGTCCGCTTCATCCGCTCCTGGTTCGAGAAGCCGCTGGCGATCGGCGCGGTGACGCCGTCGGGCCGGGCGCTCGCCCGTATCATGGCGAGCTACGTCGATCCCGATGTGCCGGGCCCGGTCGTCGAGCTCGGCCCCGGCACCGGGCCGGTCACCGAGGCGTTGATGGCCCAGGGCATCGATCCGGCGCGGCTGGTGCTGGTCGAATTCGATCCCATGTTCTGTCGCTTGTTGCGCGCCCGCTATCCGAAGGCGACGGTGGTGCAGGGCGATGCCTACGGCCTCAACCGGCTGCTCGCCGGCAAGCTGGAGCGGCCGGCCGCCGCGGTCGTCTCAGGCCTGCCGCTGTTCACCAAGCCGCTGCGGGTTCGCCTGCGGCTGCTGTTCGAAGCATTTGGCCTGATGTCGCCAGGCGCGCCGTTCGTTCAGTTCACCTACAATGCGGTGCCGCCGCTGCCGCATCGGCTCGAGCGCGTGCGCACCGAAGCGTCCGAGCGCGTGTGGACGAACATTCCGCCGGCGCGTGTCTGGGTATACCGCAGACACTGACGACGGAGGGCAGACGACAGACGACGGAACTGGCCCTAATCTGTCCTCCGTCATTCGTCCTCTGTCCTCCGGGCCCCGATGCCGGTTCCCAAAATTCTGGTCATCCCGGGTTCGCTGCGCGCGAAGTCCTACAACGTGCGGCTCGCCGCGCTCGCGAGCAAGGAGCTGGCGCTGGCGGACGCCGACGTCACGCGCATTTCGCTGATGGATTTTCCGCTGCCGATCTACGACGCCGATGCCGCGGCGGAATCGGGGCCGGCGCCGAATGCGGTCAAGCTCAAGCAGCTCTTGTCGGTGCATCACGGCGTGTTCATTGCCAGCCCCGAATACAATGCTTCGATCACCCCGCTGATCAAGAACACGATCGACTGGATCTCGGTGGTGCGCGCGCCCGGTGAGCCGCAGCTTGCCGTGTTCCAGAACCGCGTCTTTGCGCTGGGCGGGGCTTCGCCCGGGCGTACCGGCGCGATGCAGTCGCTGCTCACCTTGCGCCAGGTGCTGGCGGTCGGCTGCCGCGCGCTCGTGATCGCCGAGCAGGTGACGGTGCCCAATGCCGCCGACGCGTTTGACGAAATGGATCAGCTCAAGGACGCGCGCGCGGCCGAGCAGCTCAAAGTGGTGGTGCGCAAGCTCGTTGCCACCGCCAAGCTCATGGTGTGAGGGAGAAGCGCGGTGCAACGCGATGCGCGCGAACGGCTGATCGTGGCGCTCGACGTCTCTTCCATCGCCGAGGCCGAGGCGCTGGTGGCGCGGCTCGGCGAAGCCGTTTCCTTCTACAAGATCGGTTATCAGCTCGCCTTTGCCGGCGGCATCGATTTCGCGCGGGTGCTCGCCAGCGCCGGCAAGCAGATTTTTCTCGACCTCAAGCTGCACGACATCGGCAACACGGTGGCGCGCGGGGTCGAGAGCGTGGCGCGGCTCGGCGCCTCGTTCCTCACCGTGCACGCCTATCCGCAGACCATGCACGCCGCGGTCGATGCGCGCAAAGGCACGAACCTGCGGCTGCTCGCGGTCACCGTGCTCACCTCCTATGACGACGCCGACCTCGCCGCCGCCGGCTATGATTTCACCGTCCCTGAGCTGGTCGCCGAGCGCGCCGGGCAGGCGCGCGACGTCGGCATCGACGGGCTGGTTTGCTCGGCGCTCGAAGTGGAAACGCTGCGTCCGTTGCTTGGCCCCAGCATGCTGCTGGTAACGCCGGGCATTCGCCCGGCCGATGCCGATGTCGGCGATCAGAAGCGCGTGACGACGCCCGCTGCCGCGATCGCCGCCGGCGCCGATTATCTCGTGGTGGGGCGGCCGGTGATCGCCGCGCCCGATCCGAAGGCCGCTGCCGATGCGATCGTCGCCGAGATCGCGCAGGCGGCGCGTCCATAAGCGCGTAGGAGTTAGCGATGCCGAAGGGCTACTGGATTCCGCACATCGATGTGCACGATCCCGAAGGGTACAAGGCGTACATGGCCGCGACGCCCGACGCGCACCGCCAATACGGCGGCCGCGCGCTGATGCGCGGAGGAGCGTTCGAGCTGATGGAAGGCCGCGCGCGTTCGCGGCATGTCGTGCGCGAGTTTCCCGATTATGCCACCGCGCTCGCCTGCTACCGCTCCCCGGAATACCAGCGCGCCAAGCCGTTGCGGCTGCCGCATTCGGCGATCGATTTCCTCATCATCGAGGGTTACGACGGCCCGCAGCCGGCGCAGCCCGCGCAGTCTCCCGCTGCAGGCGCGCGCAAGGGCTACTGGATCGCCCACGTCGATGTGACGGAACCCGAAGGCTACAAAGCCTACATGGTCGCCGACATGGCGCCCATCGGCGCGCACGGCGGCCGCTTCCTGGTGCGCGGCGGCAAGCACGAAGTGGTGGAAGGAAGCGTGCGCTCGCGCAGCGTGGTGATCGAATTTCCGAGCTATGCGGCGGCGCTCGCCTGCTATCGCTCACCCGGCTATCAGGCCGCAGCCGCGCACCGCAAGGGGCGTGCCGAGTTCGATCTGATCGTCGCCGAAGGCACGGACGGCGCGCAGTTCTAGGGCGCGTACTCATAGACGCGTTGCAATATTTATTCGATCACCTCGTCGGCGAGCGCAAGCAGCGTCGGCGGAACCTGCAAGCGCAGCGCCTTGGCGGTGCTCAGATTGATGACGAGATGGAACTTGGTCTGCTGCAAGACCGGCAGGTCGGCCGGTTTCTCGCCCGTAAGAATCCGGCCGCAGTAGACGCCAGACTGGCGGAAGGTATCGGTAAAGTCCGATCCGTAACTCATCAGCCCGCCGGCTTCCGGAAAGACGCGATTGACATAGATGGCAGGGACACCGTCACGCACTGCCAGCGTCGCAATCTGGACGCGGCGCTGGATGAACAGATTTCCTGGAGCAATTATCAGGGCGCCCGCCTGCTTTTGCACGATACCGGCGAGGGCCGTCTCAATCTCGCCGCTGGTGCTGGCGTAGACGATGTCGATTTGCAGCCCGAGCGCCGCTGCCGCCTCCTGCGCACCCGTAATCATGTCCATGGAACTCCCCGCGTCGTCGCGATAGACGAGGAGGGCTAGTCGCGTTGCATTCGGCAGCAGCTCATGCATCAGCCCGACATGCTTCGACCCAAGCTGGGTGTTCACTGAGGTGATGCCGGTGATATTGCCGCCGGGCTTGTTGAGGGCGGCAACGAGGCCGTTCTTGACCGGATCGATGCCGACATTGAACACAATGGGGGTCGTTGTCGCCGCCGCTTTCGCCGCGACACGACGCCCAAATTACCTGTCGCGGCGATCACCGCCGCTTGGCGGCGCACGAGATCGGCCGCCAGGCCGGGCAGTCGGTCCATCTGGAAGTTTGCCCAGCGGTACTCGATCGCAACATTCCGGCCATCGGTGAACCCGGCTTCGTTGAGCCCCTTACGGAAGGCTTGCGCGTGGTCGCTGTCCGACTCGGCCGATCCGTGACTGAGAAATCCGACCACCGGCATCGCCGGCTGCTGCGCGCGCGCCGCGAGCGGCCACGCTGTTGCGCTGCCAATGAGCGTGATGAAGTCGCGCCGCCTCATGGGATTTGCCCCAAGGCCAGGGATCACGGACCAAGTATAGCAGGTCAGGCCCGTGCTCCGCAGCAAAGCTGGGCGGCTGATATCCGAAATGGGTCATCCAAGTCGTCACGCGCCTTACTTTCCATCACAGAACGCGCCCGCTATATCCGCACCGGACCGTGGAGAACGTTTGCATGTCGGACATGCGGCTGATCGTGGCGGGCGCGGGCGGGCGCATGGGGCGCACGCTCATCCATGCGATCGCCGCGAGCAAGGGCGTCACGCTGGCGGGCGCGGTGGAAGCCCAGGGCTCCGCCGTGATCGGCCGCGATGCCGGCGAGCTGGCCGGGCTCGGCGCCAATCAGGTCAAGGTGGCCGCTGATCTCGCGCCGCTGCTCGCGCAGGCCGACGGGTTGCTCGACTTCACCGTGCCGGCGGCGACCGTCGCCTTCGCCGAGCTCACCGCGCGGGCAGGACTCGTGCACGTCATCGGCACGACCGGGCTCACCGGCGAGAACGAGCAGCTGATCGCGCAGGCGGCCAAGCGCGCCGTGATCGTCAAGTCCGGCAACATGAGCATGGGCGTCAACCTGCTTGCCGCGCTGGTCAAGCGCGTGGCGCAGACGCTCGACGAGGATTTCGACGTTGAAATTCTCGAGATGCACCACAACAAGAAAGTGGACGCGCCGTCCGGCACCGCGCTGATGTTCGGCCGCGCCGCCGCGGCCGGCCGAGGTATTAATCTCGACCAGCGCGCGGTGCGCGGGCGCGACGGGGTGACCGGCGCGCGCTGTCCCGGCGATATCGGCTTTGCCGCGTTGCGTGGCGGTTCGGTGGTCGGCGATCACACCGTGATTTTCGCCGGACCGGCCGAGCGCATCGAGCTTGTGCACAAGGCCGAGGATCGCATGATTTTTGCGCGCGGCGGCATCCGTGCCGCGCTGTGGGCGCGCGGGCGCAAGCCCGGGCTTTATTCCATGGCCGACGTGCTGGGCTTGAGCGAGGTCTGACAAGTGCAAAAGAGAGTGAAGCGATGAGCGACCGACTTCTCGTGCTGGTGCGCCACGGCGAAAGCGAGTGGAATCTGAAAAATCTGTTCACCGGTTGGAAGGACATCGACCTCACCGCGAACGGGATTGCCGAGGCGCGCGCCGCTGGCCGCAAGCTCAAGGCGCAAGGCATCCGCTTCGATGTCGCCTTCACCTCGGCGCTGATCCGCGCCCAGCGCTCGCTCGATCTGATCCTCGAGGAGATGGGCCAGCGCAACATTCCGACCTTCAAGGACCAGGCGCTCAACGAGCGCGATTACGGCAACCTGTCCGGCCTCAACAAGGACGACGCGCGCAAGAAATGGGGCGCCGAGCAGGTGCAGCTATGGCGGCGCTCGTACGATGTGGCGCCGCCGGGCGGCGAGAGCCTCAAGGACACGGCCGCGCGGGTGCTGCCGTACTACATCCAGGAGATTCTTCCCCGCGTGATGCGCGGCGAGCGGGTGCTGATTTCCGCCCACGGCAACTCGCTGCGTGCGCTGGTGATGGTGCTCGACCGGGTCTCGCCGGCCGAGATCGTCAAGTGCGAGATCGGCACCGGCGTGCCGCTGATCTACCGGCTCAATGCGGATTCCACGGTGGCTTCGCGGCTCGATCTCGCGGCCTAAGAATTAGATCATTCCACTGCGGCGTCATGGCCGGGCTTGTCCCGGCCATGACGAGGAGGGTCGCAGATAAATGCCGGTGACTCAGGCGGCGAGCCGTCCCGCTTCCCAGCCCAGCATGGCGCGCTTGCGGGTGAGGCCCCAGTGATAGCCGGTGATGGCGCCGCTCTTGCCGAGCACGCGATGGCACGGCACCACGAATGAGATCGGGTTTTTGCCGACCGCGGCGCCGACGGCGCGCGCAGCTTTCGGCGCGCCCACCTTCGCCGCGATCTCGGAATAGGACATCGCCCGCCCCATCGGAATCTTGAGCAGCGTCTCCCACACGCGCACCTCGAAATCGGTGCCGATGAGCACGACGCGCAGCCGCTCCTCGGCGCGCCACAGCTTGCGGTCGAAGATGCGGCAGGCGAGCGGCGCCGTGCGCGCAGCGTTCTCGACGAGCTGCGCCTGCGGCCAGCGGCTGCGCATGTCGGCGAGTGCGGCCTGCTCCTCGCCGGAATCGGCGAAGGCGAGGCCGGCGAGCCCGCGCTCCGTTCCCATCACCAGCGCGGTGCCGAACGGCGAGGGATGGAAGCCATAGTAGATCGTCATCCCGGCGCCGCCCGACTTCCACTCGCCGGGCGACATCGCTTCGTGGGTGACGAACAGATCGTGCAGCCGTCCCGGCCCGGACAGGCCAACCTCGAACGAGGCGTCGAGCACGCTTGCGGAGTCGCGCAGCAATCGCCGCGCATGGTCGAGCGTGAGCGCCTGCAGGAACATTTTCGGGGTGATGCCGGCCCAGCGGCGGAACAGATGATGCAGCTCGGTGGCGGTGACCCCCGCTGCTTCCGCGATGGTTTCGATTTCCGGTTGCGCCTGCCAATTGCCGCGGATGTGGGCGATGGCGCGGCGCACGATGTCGTAATCGCTGGCGGCACGGGCGAGCGGGGCAAGATCGGGAACGCGATCGGGCGAGAGCATAGCGGCCTCCATCATTTGCTCTCCATTTAGGCCGCGAAGGCTGCTGCGCCCACCCGATTTCTGGCTGGAAATTTAGCGGAACACGGTCCGGGTCGGGCCGCGCTTGGCCTCGCCGAGCGCGTTGGAAAGGGCGAGCGCGAAGCTTTCTTTCTCCTGCGGACCGAGGAAACCGGCGATCGCCAGGCGCCGCCCCCGCGAGACCAGGAACAATCGCTCGATGCCGAATTCGGCGTGCACGACGCGGTCGAGCCGTACCCAGAGCGGGTTGAGCGTCCATTGGCTGATGCGGCCGCGCGGGCTCACCTTGCGCACGGTGAGCTCGGACGGCGTGACGGTCACCTCCTCGTAGGCCTTGCCGGCGCGGTAATTGAGCCGGAACGCGCAATAGACCAGCAGCACGTCGAGGCCGCAGAATCCGAACACCGGCCAGGCGCCGGCGAGCAGAAACGCCATGCCGGTCGTGAAGCTCGCCAGCCCCAGCACCAGCATGAACAGCACGAAGCCTTTTCTGCTCAGCGACCGGTGCGGGGTGATGACCGCGGAAAAGAGCGTGGGTTCCTGGTAGGCTTCGTTGTCGGGCGACATGGTGCTGACTATACGGGAACTATGCCTCGCAAGACACCGCGCCGAGCGGCCCGCGGAAGGTCGCGGAAACCCCCGCGCCGCACGCCGAAAACCTTGCACCCGGCGCGGGCAGGCCGGGCAGCCGAAGTTCGCGGACCGGAACGGCGTCTGGCCGCCGACCGCAAAGCCGCGGCTGGCGCGCTGCCGCAATGGACAACCGCCGAGATCGAGGAAGCGTTCCGCCGTTTCCAAGCCGCCCGCCCGGAGCCCAGGGGCGAGCTCGAGCACATCAACCCGTTCACGCTGCTCGTGGCGGTCGTGCTCTCGGCGCAGGCGACCGATGCGGGCGTCAACAAGGCGACGCCCAAGCTGTTCGCCGCCGCCGACACGCCGGCCAAGATGGCTGCGCTGGGCGAGGCGCACGTGCAGGAGCTGATCAAGACCATCGGCCTTTACCGAATGAAAGCGAAGAACGTCGTCGCTCTCTCCAAGAAACTGGTGGAAGAGCACGGCGGCGCGGTCCCGCGCACGCGCGACGCGCTCGAGGCGCTGCCCGGGGTCGGCCGCAAGACCGCGAATGTCGTGCTCAACGTCGCCTTCGGCGAGCCGACCATCGCGGTCGACACGCACATCTTTCGTGTCGGCAACCGCACCGGGCTTGCGACCGGCAAGACTCCGTTCGAAGTGGAGATGAAGCTCGACCAAGTGGTGCCGGAAAAGTACAAGCTTCATGCCCATCACTGGCTGATCCTGCACGGCCGCTATGTCTGCGTCGCGCGCCGGCCCTTGTGCGAGAAGTGCCTGATCGCCGATCTCTGCAAATGGCCGGGGAAGACGGCGCTGATCAATCCGCAGCCGTGATCTCACCGCGCCGTCATGGCCGGGCTTGTCACCGCAGGTCGGGTTTACCCGACCTGCGGCGCTTGATATTGCGCAACTCGGGCAAGCCCGAGTTGCGGTGCCATCCGCGTCTTTGGTGCGGCACGGCTTTGAAGACGTGGATGCCCGCGACAAGCGCGGGCATGACGACCAGCGGGCGAGGCCCTTGGCTTCACCCGCGCGCGAAGCGTTTGTAGACGTGAACCATGAATGCCATGCCGAACAGCGGCGTCGCGAGATTGACGATCGGGATCGAGACGAATGCGGCGATGAACAGGCCGGCGACAAAGACTTTGCCCTGGCGTTTTTTGCGCAGCGCCTTGGCCTCGAGCACGGGCATGTGGCGCATGGCGACCAGCTCGAAATATTCGCGTCCAAGCAGGTAGGCCGCCGCCAGGAAGAAAATGACGGCGCCGAAGCCGGCGAGCAGGAGGAAGGGGAGCGCAAGCAGATACACCAGAACGGCCAGCAACGCGGTCTTGATGCCTTCGATCGCGGCGCGCGTCAGCGGTAGCGCGGTGCCCACCGGATCGCCGGGATAATGCGTGCGCTCCACTTCGAGCGCGATCTCATCGACGAACAGGCTACCGACCAATGCGGTGACCGCCGGCATCAGAAATATCGATCCCACGATGATGCCCAGTCCGGCAGCGATCGAGAGCAGCCAAGCGGCAACCGATATCGCCGTGTGCGCGCCGGTGCCGAGCATGGTCTCGGACCAACCGGCGCCAGCGGTCGCCAGCCAGACCACCAGCCGATAGAGGGCGATGGCGATGACCGCGATTACGGCAAGCGCGAGCGCGGCTGATTTGAACAGCACCGACCGGAACGGCGGCGAAAACATTTGTGACAACGCCTTGACAGCCGCATCGATCATTATTGCACCGTGTTGCTTCGCTACGTTTGGCCGCGCCACAGATGTGGCGCCCGGCACGCGATTTCCATGCTAGATGTCGCTAGTGCCGCGAACCCGAAGTTCGCACGGTCGGGCGGCGAGGGTGTTTGCGAACTTCGGGTTCAAAAGCGGCACTAGAATCATAACGTTGCTAGTGTCCCTTTGATTCCGAAGTTCGCATCGAGACTGCCGCGAGCGCGTGCGAACTTCGGAATCGGGACACTAGCCTCTGAGGTGCTGCACAGCATGCCACGTTTCACTCGCCGCTCGCTCATTGCCGCCTCGGCCGTGTTGGTGGCCGAGCGGGCAGTGGCGCAATCGCGCTGCGCGCCGCCGCCATCACCGGATGTATCGCGCTCCGGCAGCGTGGATGTCGTCGTGGTGGGCGCGGGTGCCGCCGGCATCGCCGCCGCGCGGCGGCTCATGGCGGCGGGGCAGCGCATCGTCGTGCTGGAAGCTGCCGACGAGATCGGCGGGCGCTGCATTACCGACAGCAAGACGTTCGGAGTGCCCTACGATCGCGGCGCCCATTGGATTTACGCCGCCGATACCAATCCGTTGGCGCGGCTTGGACCGCAAACCGGCCTCGACCTCTATCCCGCTCCGCCCGGGCAGCGCATGCGCATCGGCCGGCGCTATGCGCGTGAAGGCGAGATGGAGGATTTTCTCGCGAGCCTGGTGCGCGCCAATGCCGGCATCGCCGACGCGGCGCGCCGGGGCGACATTGCCTGTGCCCAGGCCTTGCCTAAGGACCTCGGGGAATGGCGCTCGACCATCGACTTCGTGCTTGGCCCCTACGGCTGCAGCAAGGATTTGTCCGACGTCTCGGTGGTCGATCTCGCGCGCTCGGCCGAGCGCGACAACAGCGTGTTCTGTCGTCAGGGATTGGGCGCGCTGCTGGCAAGGCTCGCAACCTCCCTGCCGATCCAGCTCTCGACGCCGGTCAAAGCAATCGAGTGGTGGAGCAGGCGCCGGATCATCGTACAGACGACCAAAGGCGAGTTCCGCACGGATGCCGTCATCGTCACCGCCTCGACCAACGTGCTCGTCGCCGGGAAGATCAGGTTCGAGCCCGAGCTGCCACGGCGCGTTCTCGATGCTCTCGGCAAGCTCAAGCTCGGTAGTCGCGATCACATAGCGCTGGAGTTGAGCGGCAATCCGCTGGCGTTGCGACGCGACGAGCTCGTGTACGAGAAGAGCGAGGGCCGGCGCACCGCCGCGATCTTCGCCAATGTTTACGGTTCGACGCTTTGCGTCGTCGACGTGGGGGGCAGTTTCGGCGCCGAGCTCGCCGGCAAAGGCGAGACGGCGATGATCGACTTTGCAGTGAGTTGGCTCAGCGGCCTCTATGGCATCGATATGAAGAATTTCGTGAAGCGCAGCCATGCGACGCGGTGGGATTATCAGCCGTGGGTGCTCGGCGCCTCCTCGTGCGCGGCGCCGGGCGCGCAGTCCGCGCGCCGGACCATCATGGAGTCGCTCAACGGCCGCATCTTCCTGGCGGGCGAAGCGGCGCACGAGACGCTGTGGGGCACGGTCGGCGGCGCCTGGGAATCGGGCGAGCGCGCAGCGGCTGAGGCGGTAAGGGCGATCCGGGGACGCTGAGCAACCTGCAGGCGCGCAGCGCTGCAATGACAGGCTGATGCTAGCGGCGCCAATCTTTCGATTCGTCATGGCCGGGCTTGTCCCGGCCATCCACGTCTTGGTCGCTAAAAAAGAAAGGCGTGGATGCCCGGCAGCGCAGACAAGTTTACGCAGTCTGCGCAAGCTTGACTGCGTTTGCCGGGCATGTCGGAGGATGGGTCCGAATCACGCCCGCAAGACGCCGCCGGTG
>Ga0310910_10001132_pt1 | contig 14286 bp, 15 predicted proteins | sample GREbulkMGHF172_FD_203448 | JGI IMG/M metagenome (GOLD analysis project Ga0310910, IMG submission 203448) | Lab enrichment of tropical soil microbial communities from Luquillo Experimental Forest, Puerto Rico - GRE.bulkMG.HF172 | ecosystem: Environmental > Terrestrial > Soil > Tropical forest >... | reverse complement strand
GCGTAAAAAGGATGCGGTCATGCGGCAAGCAAACATGAACAACTGGGGGCTGACCTGACCAGCGCAAAAACTGAGAGCCGCCCCGAAGCGAGTTGGGCGGCTCTTTCCTTACAACAACGGCCGCGAACATTCGATAGCCGCCCTCTTAGCGCGAAAACCAAATTCTAGTCCGTATCTTCCTTCTGTTCGTCAAGCTCGTCCAATATCTGCTGCTCAATTTCGCGACGCTCGATGATAAGGCGGCCGATCGGGCTTACTCGCCAAGCTTCGGCGGTCTCGTATCCAATCTCTGCCTCCTCAATCAGTTCGCCGACCTCTGCCTCCAATTCGAAACGCTCGCGTTCGGAGAGATCGTGAATGTTCCGACCTCTTTCATTTGCATAGATAGCGGCGATCTCCCGCTCTTTTCCTTGAAGATCGCGATACAGCTCAACAAGATTTGCCATTGAACGCCTCCCCCTCAACCGTAGGGCGAGCTTGAACCTCTGATGTTGAGATACAAGAGTCAGCATTCATAAAGCTGTGGATGTTCTCGTCCCAACGCACTCTTCCGTTAAGAGCGCGCTCTTGCGTTGATACGGCGCGATCATCCCAGTTCTTTTCCAACTCAGACTGGAACCGGCTCTATCGTTCGCGAAGGACGGTGCGCTTGGATACCTTGGAGCCGACATGCCAATGCCAGCTCGTGACCTCCTCAACTTTGGAAGACGTCGTTGTTTTCGTCTCAGCCGGGGCGACCTCGATCGGGGCCACGGGCACCTTCTTTTTCACGAGTTCAAGATCGGCGGAAAGAAGTTTGTCGCCTTTGGCAAGCGGCGGCCGGTCGTCAGTCTCGGAAATAACCGGAGTATCCGGGGCCAATTTCGGCTCCGATACGGCCCGCGCCGCAATGGTCGTCCTCACTGCGATGAGAACGCCAATGAAAGATAGACAAATGAGCGCGAGATAAATTGGCCTTAACATCTCAACCCCTGCCACGATTTGGTGTAAGGAACCGGCCCGATTTTGGGCACAAGGAGGGCGTTCACAGCTTTTCCCAGCGCACTGCCCTGAAGGGCCGGCCGCAACCAACAAGAGCGCGAGCCGGGCACCACCGATTCCCGGTGGTGCCGATGAGGACGCCTGCTACCAATGAGAACGAAAGAGAGATCACGCTAACTCTGCTTGGGCGCCGACGGCCATCAACCCGGACGCGACTTCTCGGCGACGCCGAAAATCGCTATCATCGGCCTCCAAACCGGCATTCATTTGGGCAATCCCGGACGAATAAACCGCGAACAGGGAGCAACGCCATGCGCAGTTTCATGCGAAAGCTTGACGCTGGTGCATCGGCGGTTGCCGAGAATGGTCTGATCGATCGGCGAGCGCTGTTGGGACAGGGAGCGGCGATTGCAGGTGCTCTGGGCATCGCACCGGCGCTTGCCACGGGCGCAGCGGCGGAACCGCTCGCCAACGCGCCGTTGGCGGACGGCCCCTGGAGCCTCGAGGTCGGCACGGCGATGCGACCCTATCAGGTACCTTCGCGCTTCGAGAAGGCGGTGGTGCGCTCGATCGACAATCCCGACAACCTGCCGCGCAATTCTCGAGCGCGCACGCCACATCATCACTTGCAAGGCATCATCACGCCGAACGGCCTGCACTTCACGATCTGCCATGGCGGCGTGCCGGATATCGATCCGGCGCAGCACAAGCTCGTCATTCATGGCCTGGTGAAGCGTCCACTTGTTTTTACCCTGGAGTCGCTCGCGCGCTATCCGCAGACCTCACGCATTGGTTTCGTGGAATGCGGCGGCAACAGCGCGCCGTTGTTCTCGAACGAACCGCTGCAGGAGAACGTGCAGGCGCTGCATGGGCTTGCCTCCTGCGCGGAATGGACTGGTGTCCTTTTATCGACGCTGCTTGAGGAGACCGGCATTGACCCGGCGGCGAAGTGGATCATCGCCGAGGGCGCCGATGCGCCGCATCTGAGCCGCAGCGTTCCGGTCGCCAAGGCGCTGGATGACGCAATGATCGCGCTCTACCAGAATGGAGAGCGCATCCAGCCGGAACAGGGTTATCCGATGCGGCTGTGGTTGCCCGGCTACGAAGGCAACATGAACGTCAAATATCTGCGGCGACTCAAGCTCACCGCGGAACCCGCGATGAGCTACTACGAGTCGCGCACTTATGCGCAGATCCTGCCGAACGGGAAATCCTACCGCTTCTATTTCCTGCAGGAGGTCAAGTCCTTCATCACGGCACCTTCGCACGGACACGTGCTGAAGGAGCCTGGTTACTACGAGATTTCCGGCATCGCCTATTCGGGTACCGGCCGCATCGCCAAGGTCATGGTTTCGGCCGATGGAGGAAAAAGCTGGGCGCAGGCGGCACTGCAGGAGCCGGTACTGCCAAAGGCGTTCACGCGCTTCCGCATGCCGTGGCGCTGGGACGGCGGGCCCGCGGTGCTGCAGAGCCGAGCCTTCGATGAATCCGGCGCCAAACAGCCGACACGCGCGGAGTTCGTCGCGCTGCGCGGAGAGACTACAAAGCCACCCTCGGTGCTGGCGTTTCCGAGCCAGCACTTCAACGCCATCACGAGCTGGGCCGTCGATGCCAAGGGAACGGTGCGCCATGTCTACGCGTAGCGCTTTCGCGGCTCTCGCCTTCACGCTTGTGGCGGGCACGGCGTCAGGCGAAGGCCCGAACCTCGGCAAGCCAATCACCGAGGGCGAGATTGCGCCTTGGGACATCAGCATCATGCCCGACGGCACCGGACTGCCGGCGGGCAGCGGCACCGCCGCGCAAGGCGCAAAGATTTTCGCCGAGCGCTGCTCATCCTGTCACGGCGACAACGGCAAGGGCACGGAGTTCGGCGCCGCCATTGTCGGCGGTCCGCCTCGTGCGACGCTGGACGGCGGCAAGACCATCCGCAACTACTGGCCCTATGCAACGACTCTGTTCGACTACATCCGGCGCGCGATGCCCTATCCGCAGCCAAACTCGCTGCGCAATGACGAGGTGTACGCGCTCACCGCCTATATCCTTTCGCTCAATGAACTGATCGGCGAGAATGACGCGATGAACGCGCAGACGCTGCCGCAAGTGCGAATGCCGAACCGCGACGGATTCATCATAAGATTCCCGGATCGGATTTAGGGGGAGCCTATCCGAGCCGGGGCGATGGCGTACTAAGTGGCTCGTCCGGGAGATGGGTTGCATACTTGCAAGCGTCAGCGTACCTGTCCCAATTAGGTGCGCCGATGGCCACCCCCTCTTCAACAATTGCTGGCTCGATGACGCCCGGCGGATGTATGCTTCCGTGCGGAGACGTCCCATGAGCGAGCGGGTAAGAGGGTTCGTTTACGAGGCGGCAGTCATCACCGGCGGCATGGCTCCGGTTGCGCTACTGGCGCTGGCCTTGATGCTCGATTGATCGACTGCGCCGAGAGAAGCTTACTTGAGTGGCCCGTCGAACTTCGACGGATAGCCTCTGTGGGCTGACGCGGAGCCTTCCCGAAGCTGACAATGCCCTTTACCGATCAGTGCAGTAGCCGCTCCGGCGCGTCATCACCAAGGCGCTCAAAGAGTTCTGTGCCTAGACGTTGAAGTTTTCTTTCCAACTGCTCGTTCGCCAACATCAACGCTCTGAGAGCCCCGCGCAGATCACCGTGACAATCGGCGACGATTTCGTCGACGGCCGCCTCGTATTGATCGAGAAAATAATTGGTGTGTTGGCGTGACATGCGAACAACATCCAACCAGAAAATATCGATGCGGTGGTTAATGACTCGGACTTCTCCACCATATTCACAAGCCAACGGAGAATGGATGGCCCTCTCGGTTCCATTGCTCGCAGTTGAATGTCGGGGCGTGACGACGATGGAACCGACAAGCAACTGGCCCGTGTGATATTTGGGCAACGCAAGTTTCCCTGCCTCAGCGATATGCTTCATATGCTGGGGGTGCCAAATGTTCGATGTATATTTAAACGATAAGCGTGATCTGTTGGTCGTAAGAAGAGGATCGTCCTTGCCGGCGTGCGCGTCAGGGCGATGGCGCAAAAAGAAGAAAAGGGTTTTGAGTGTCAGCGACGAAATAAGGTCGGCAGTTCAAAACCAAGGGTATTACATGCGGAGGGTGAGCGGATCGAAGAAGAATTAGACATTGCAGTCTCGACCCGAGCGCAGGGGTCTACAGTCCGTGTTCGATCACCAGCCAGACAAGCCGCGCCATAGCACGTTCCAGGTGATCAACCGCCAGGTCGGCAGCGGCGCGTTGATGGCGGCGAATCCCGATCTACAATCGTCCAGTACAGGCAATGCGGCCATCATCCTCATCGGATGATGGCCGCGGAGGAGCAGTTTATCCGCGGTCTTGAGGACTTCATTCCAAGACCTAACCGCGACGGGTAGCTGATCGCCCGACCATAAGCAGTATGCCGCCGATCTGCGGAAGCATCGCCAGCAGGACAAGCCGGAGCATTGCGAAGTCGCTGCTGGTAGGTTGTAGCGCTCCATGGCTTGCCCACGCCACGATCCGGATCGCCGCATCCGTTTGCGGATCCGCCGTCTGTCCGACCGCTTGCATAGCCGTGTCGAGTGCCTGCCGTCTTTCATTAACCGCCGCCTCGCGCTCGCGGCAGAACTTGCCGACACCGCCTTTGCACTCGCGATCCCGCGCAGCCATCGCATCACTCAATGCGGCTTGGGCCGCTGCGACGGCTGGCGTCACGCGTGACGCACGCACAAGCGTGACATCTGCGATGTTGGTGCTGGCAAAACCGACGCCTGCCGTCACGGCGAAGACGAATGTCATCGCCCACACTGCCCATCCCGCGAGCGAAGTGGCCCGGTGTCGGGCTTGCCAAAGCCTGGCCGAACAAGAGGGGACAACGAGGGCAACAAGATCAGAGGCGACACCGGTGGCGAAAAACAACCATCCGGCCGCATCACTTGCCCCAAGCGATCGCGCGAACCATCCGTTCATGGCGATGCCGACGCCGGCCAAGGCGAGAGCAGCGGCCCGCAACAGGATCGGGGAAATGCTTCGCGACGGAGCATCTTCGTCACGCGCGGCGGCGCGCAAGGTGACGGTCGGGGGCGGCGCGGCGGGCGGTTCGGCAAAAACCGGGTCCGTCGATGAAAAGCCCTCCGGTATCAATGGTTCGGAAGACGGAGATTCGCAATTTGGCGAGGCAGGTGCCTTTGCCTTTTGCCGTTTGCGCTGCCTCTGCGCGCGGGCGCGTTGGGTACCGCTCCTGGCCTTTTTTTTGGGTTGATGCAGGGGAATAATAGACGCAACAATCTCGTCAGCCATTGGAACCGCTTCTTTCGGTTGTGATCGTTGGGCGCGGCGGCATATTGCAAGCGCGTCGTCGCGCCGGTTGTGCATGGGAAATATCGAGGACATTCGCCCCGAAACTAATTGGGACGAGAATATCAAAAGTCGGTACGGCACAATCGGCCGCAACCCACTTATCCCCTTGATGTTGAGACCGAAATGGCACGCGATGCTGTCGAGTGGCCGAAGTGCCACTAGAATTTCGAACAGTCACACCGATGCGACCTTGTCGATCACGCTATCAAGCGGCCGCAAGGCAGTGCCAAAAATAACAGGCATCATCGCCCTGCCCTTCGCCGATTTGCCTTCACCCAACCCTTCCCGACCGTAGGAAAGAGAACCTCGCAGAATGCTCGACGCGCCCGTAAGTCCATCAAGAACCTGACAAGACGGTTGACAGCGCAGGGGCATTCGGCCGCAATGGCCTGCCAGCCTGAGGTGGCGCATGAACATCCAGACGCGTCCGGACCCGGTTGCCCGCGCCCGCGAGCTTGGGACGGAGATTGCCGCCGCAGCCGACGAGATCGAGCGCACGCGGCGCATCCCCGAGGCGTTACTGGAGCGGTTTCATGACTCGCGGCTGTTCCGCATGTTACTGCCGCGCTCGGCGGGCGGGGACGAGACGGAGCCTGCGGTCTACGTGGCGGCGATCGAGGAACTCGCCCGGCATGACGCCTCGATCGCGTGGAACGCATTCGTCGCCAACAGTTCGTCCCTGATCGCCGCCTATCTGGACCCTGGGGTCAATCGCGCGATCTTCGCCGATCCGCGCAGTATCGTGGCTTGGGGACCTCCCAACGCTTCGCGTGCGAGAGCAGTCGACGCCGGCTATCGCCTGACCGGCAAGTGGGATTTCGCCAGCGGCTGCCGCCACGCCCGTTGGTTGGGCGCGCACTGCCACGTGCTCGAAGCGGACGGCACGCTCAGGCTCAACCGCTTCGGCCGGCCCGCAGTGCGCACGCTTCTGTTTCCGGCGGGCGAGGCCACCCTGCTCGACACCTGGCGGACGATCGGACTGTGCGGCACGGCATCGGATTCTTATTGCGTCAACGACCTGTTCGTGTCCGAGGCGTTCAGCTCCACACGCGAGGACCCGACGCTGCGCCGCGAGCACGGCCCGCTCTATGCCTTTACCATGCAATGCCTCTACGCGACCGGGGTCGCCGCCGTGGCGTTTGGCATCGCGCGTGCGATGCTGTCCGAGTTCATCACGCTGGCGTCCCGCAAGGCGCCGCGCGGCCTGGCCCGGCTCGCCGACAATGCGGTCGTGCAGGCCGACGTGGCGCGCGCGGAGGCGCGGCTCGGTTCGGCTCGCGCCTACCTGATCGAGACGCTCACCGCGATCTACGCGCATGCCGACGACGTGGCGCCAATCGAGGTAGCCGATCGGGCCCGCGTGCGGCTCGCCTGCACCAATGCGATCCAGGGCGCGGCCGAAGTGGCGGACTTCGCCTACAAGGGAGCGGGCGTCGACGCGATCTTTACAGGCAGCCCGTTCGAGCGCCGCTTCCGTGACATGCACACGCTCTCTCAACAGATCCAGGCACGCGGCGCCCACTTCGAGTCGGTCGGGCAAGTCATGCTCGGCGTACCGCCCGAGGTGTTTCTCTAGAGCGGCGACGGTTCGCCAGAACCAGGCACCGATTGCACCTCGCATTGGGTCCAGTGCTTCCCGCCAAATGTGAAAATTTTCATTGTCCTTGCGACGCCGGCAATTCAGGTTTGGATGGCCGGTCCGTGGGCATTCGTCACGTCTAGGAGATTTCTATGGCGCTTTTCAAACTCCCGCTTTCGGGTGACGCTAATCAGTGGATCAACCCGATCACTTCATGGTGGAGCGGCAACCAGATTTCAGTAAATCTCGGTGAATCCGGCTCGCCCGAGACCGAGGCCGAAATCCTCCGCAGAGTCGGCACCTATGGACGGCAGCTTGGACAGATCACCGACGCTGTGGTCGTGCTATTGCAGCATTTGCCAAAACACACGTCTCTTTCCGCAGAAGAGAGCGAAGCGATCAAAGCATTTGAGGAGATGGCTAACGATATCGCCAAAATTAAAGAGAGTCATAAGCTCACGGCGTTGCGTCCGCGAAAGAGCGTAGCAGCTTCGTCCTGAAGCTCCCGTTACGATCGCCGTTGGGCGCCGGTTCCAGAGGCTTCCAGGGGCTGTCGGCCTTTGCGGTCCGAGGGTGGACGACTTTCGGCATAATTTCCGGGCTCGTCCCCAGTCGGCTTACGCCAGCCTTACACGCGAGCCGCGCCTCGCCATTCATGTTGCGCCTTCCATGTGGGCAGTCACCGGACGTACTATCTGTCCCGTTTGCATCCTGCGCAGCGTGCGTGTGAACGATTTCACAGGCCCGTTGTGGTCTCGGCCGTAATATTGCCCTGCGTTTTGGCGCGCAACATTTTACAGGACGAAGAGCCGTTGGCGCTCTACATCGCACAAACCTGCCGTTCGCCATTGAAGCAGGTGAAGACCTCCAAGCTGCATTAACGCTCGACAGGAGGATTCCGTGAAAAAGCTATCTTCGGTATTGCTGCTAGCGAGCCTGAACCTGCTGGCTGAAACTGTCCTTATGCCTGTATCGGCGCAGCAGCTCGCTCCCCCGAACGAAACCTCGCAAGCCGGTGCACTGCTCACGCCACGTATTGAACGTGTTCCGACACCAGCAACGCGACTGCATATGGGCATGACGGAGGCCGACGTCGAGCAGACGATGGGAGCAGCGGCAGAAGTCGCCACGTCCGAAAATGCCGGCGTCAAGATCCGCGTGCTCAAATACCGGCTCTCGCCGATCCCTGCCAAAATCACGATTTCCGACGGCCGCCTTTCGGGCGTCGTGCTCGACATCGCCGCCGCTGATGACCGCGAGTTGCCCGCTCACAGTCGATCCGTGTGGCCCGGAATGCACCGGAGGACCGTGCTGCGGATGTTGGGAGCGCCCGCCGAGGACCGCTTCCACAAGAGCTTCGGTTTGAAGCTCGAGCACATGATCTTCGCGCGCGCGGGACAGACTGATCTCACCGTCATCCTGATCGACGATCACGTGGTGACGAAGAAGGTCGGGCGCGCACTGCCGCCGGATATCTTCGCTTTCTCGTTACCTCTGGCAACAGGCGAGGCTGATCAGCCAGTCGAGCGGCCTCGAAGCACGCGAATGCACGTCGGCATGAGCATGGGTGATGTGCAGGCAGCGTTCGGCGCACCCAAGCTGTCAGTGCCCTTTACCTTCAAGGGACATCCCGCCGAATACAGGATTCATGAAACGGACCAGAACGGATCGTTCGCATGCTTTGACTTTATCGACGAGGTGCTGGTCGGCTTTTCCGACGGCGGCAAGATACCGCTTGATCAGATCCTGAGCGGCGGCTGAGGGAGCGAAGCTTATGAACTAATTTCGAAACGCCGGCACTTTGGCCGGCGCTTTCGCTTGCCAAACCATCTTCTTCGACAGCCCGCCGGAAGCCCTTAAAGGGCTTTCCGACGAGATGAGTCGAGGTCGAAGCGGTCCAGATTCATCACCTTGGTCCACGCCGCCACGAAGTCTTTCACAAACTTATCCTTCGAGTCCGCGCAGGCATAGACTTCCGCGAGTGCCCGCAACTGCGAGTGCGAGCCGAAGATCAGGTCCGCGCGGGTGCCGGTCCACTTCACCTCACCCGTCTTCCGGTCGCGCCCCTCATATGTGCCTTCGGAAGCAGCGGACGGCTGCCATTGCGTACGCATGTCGAGCAGGTTGATGAAGAAGTCGTTCGTCAGCGTCTCCGGCTTCTTCGTGAAGACGCCGTGCTTGGACTTTGCGGCATTTGCGCCGAGCACACGCAGACCACCGACGAGAACCGTCATTTCCGGCGCCGTCAGCGTCAGCAATTGCGCGCGATCCACCAGCAGTTCCTCGGCCGATACGGAATGCTTGCCGCGCACATAGTTGCGGAAGCCGTCGGCAGTCGGCTCGAGCGGCGCGAAGGAGTGGGCGTCCGTCTGCGCCTTCGATGCGTCCATGCGGCCGGGCGTGAAGGGCACCTTCACGTCAATGCCGGCGTCCTTGGCGGCTTTCTCGATTGCCGCGCTGCCACCGAGAACGATCAGGTCGGCCAGCGATACTTTCTTGTCGCCCTTGTTTGCCGCGCTGAACTCCTCCTGGATCGCTTCGAGCTTTGCGAGCACCTTCGCTAGTTGAGCCGGCTGGTTCACGTCCCAGTCCTTTTGCGGAGCGAGACGGATGCGCGCACCGTTCGCCCCACCGCGTTTGTCCGAACCGCGGAACGTCGATGCCGACGCCCAGGCCGTCGAGACCAATTCCGCAACGGACAAGCCAGACGCCAGGATCTTCGCCTTCAGCGCCGCGATGTCCCGCTCGCTGACCAGTTCGTGATTGATGGCCGGAATCGGGTCCTGCCAGATCAACTCCTCCTTTGGAACGAGCGGCCCGAGGTATCGCACGATCGGACCCATGTCGCGATGCGTGAGCTTGAACCATGCTCGGGCGAACGCGTCGGCGAACTGAGCCGGATTCTCGTAGAAGCGCCGCGAGATCTTTTCATAGACAGGGTCAAGCCGCAGCGAGAGGTCGGTGGTCAGCATGGTCGGCGTGTGCCGCTTCGACGCGTCGTAGGCGTCCGGGATCGTGGCTGCTCCGCCTTTCGCTTTCCACTGCTGCGCTCCGGCAGGGCTCTTCGTTAGCTCCCATTCGTTGTTGAACAGATTCTCGAAGAAGTGATTGCTCCACTTCGTCGGGGTCTGCGTCCAGGTCACTTCCGGGCCGCCGGTGATCGTGTCAGCCCCAATGCCCGTCCCATGCTTGCTTTTCCACCCGAGGCCCTGTTCCTCGATGAGGGCGCCTTCCGGCTCCGCTCCCACGAGGGTCGCGTCCCCCGCGCCGTGGGTCTTGCCAAACGTGTGACCACCGGCAATCAACGCCACCGTCTCTTCGTCGTTCATCGCCATGCGCGCAAACGTCTCTCTGATATCGCGGGCGGCGGCGATCGGGTCCGGCTTGCCGTTCGGCCCTTCCGGATTCACGTAGATCAGACCCATTTGCACGGCGCCGAGAGGCCCCTGAAGATCGCGCTCGCCGCTGTAGCGCTCGTCCGCCAGCCACTTGCCTTCGGGACCCCAGTTGACGTCCTGTTCGGGCTCCCACACATCCTCGCGGCCGCCGCCGAAACCGAAGGTCTTGAAGCCCATCGAATCGAGGGCGACGTTGCCGGCGAGAATCATAAGGTCGGCCCAGGAGATTTTCCGGCCGTATTTCTGCTTGATCGGCCACAGCAGCCGGCGTGCCTTGTCGAGGTTCGCATTATCCGGCCAGCTATTGAGCGGAGCAAAACGCTGCTGGCCGGCTCCAGCGCCGCCGCGGCCGTCGCCAATGCGGTACGTGCCTGCGCTGTGCCACGCCATGCGGATGAACAGCGGTCCATAGTGGCCAAAATCCGCCGGCCACCACTCCTGCGAGTCCGTCATCAAGGCATGAAGGTCTTTGACCACGGCATTCAGGTCGAGGCTCTTGAATTCCTTGGCATAGTCGAACGCCTCGCCCATCGGATTGGACAGCGTCGAGTGCTGGTGGAGAATCCCGAGGTCCAGTTGGTTCGGCCACCAGTCACGGTTCGTGTGCGCGCGGGTTCCACCCGTAAACGGGCACTTGCTTTCGTCTGTCATGTTTTTCTCCGATCGTGTTCCGCTTTTTCCCGTTTCCTATACCGTTATCATCAATTCTAGAAAAGTGATCCAGCTTAAACAAATAGCCGGTCACGCAGAGTGTCCTGATCGCCGGGAAGCGTCGGCATAACCATCTCGAAGTCGTGATCAAAAATGGACGAGAAGGCGTCCAGGTCTCTTCCTGGCCTTCGCGTCGCGAGCTTGGCCGAGGGCGTTACCCAGAATGGCGATCGGCATTCAGAGCGGCATCCAAAAACCGTCGTCGTGGTGGATTAGCGCGTGGAATCGCGGACTAACTCCAGGTCGCAGATTCGACGAGGTCGTCTCGGCCGCAGCAATCTGACGGAGATCCAGTGGCGCGTATCTGAGAGGGTTGTTGCCCGTCGTGCCTTTTTCCCTCCTCATGGGCTGCTTAGCATCTCCATAACCAAGACCTAGAAACTAGGGAGTATTGTGATGGACGGCAAGAGATTTGCGGCCGAAGCAATTGGCACCTTCTGGTTGACGTTTGGCGGCTGCGGCAGTGCAGTGATCGCGGCGGGTGTTCCTCAGGTCGGGATTGGAATGCTCGGCGTGGCCCTGGCGTTCGGCCTCACGGTGCTCACGATGGCCTATTCCGTCGGCCACATCTCGGGCTGCCATCTCAATCCGGCGGTGACGGTGGGATTGACCTGCGGAGGGCGGTTTCCGCCAAACCTCGTCCTCCCCTACGTAATAGCGCAAGTGGTGGGTGCTATCGTCGGCGCCGCAGTATTGTATGCCATTGCCAGCGGATCGCCCGACTTCAGCCTTGCTGGTGGATTTGCGGCGAACGGATATGGCGACCACTCGCCCGGTAAATACGGACTGGGCGCCTGTCTGCTCACCGAAGTCGTACTGACGATGATGTTTCTTTTCGTCATTATGGGCTCAACCCACGGCAAGGCGCCGGCGGGATTTGCACCGATCGCAATTGGCCTTGCACTGACCCTCATTCATTTGATCAGCATCCGCGTGACCAATACTTCCGTGAACCCCGCGCGCAGTACCGGCCCTGCGCTTTTCGTGGGCGGTTGGGCACTATCGCAACTCTGGTTGTTTTGGGTGGCGCCGTTGATCGGAGGCGCTGCTGGCGGCTTGATCTACCGGTGGCTGAGCGGGGAGCCGAAAGGCGAGGTGACCGGTTAGGCGCGCGACACGAAAACGAAGGTGTCTGCTTGAGTACCGCGTTCGGATTGCATAGTCAGGCGGAATCTACGCAGCATCTGCCAGATGCTTCTCGATTTCCAAATGGGGTGTTTGGTCAGATCCTTGTTGATCTCGGCAATGATACGCGCCTGGACATCGACGTGAAATGCGCTGCGCAGGTCGGCCAAGGTCTTCGGCGGCGCTACTATCACAAGCGCCGGCACCTTTCTCGCTCGCAACACCTGCTCCATCGCGGCCGTCGGCGGCGAAGATCGCAACCATTATCGCCAAAGCTCGACAGTTTGACGCGAAGGACGTCGTGACGGATCCCGATTCCGGATCAAACGCCAGCGACGACGCCATGCTGTCGGTGCTGGAGGATCATAGTGACGACCCGGTGCGAAGCGAACTGATGGCGATCATCCGCGGATTGATCGAGGACGAGCAGCTAGACTAGCATCCGAAGCTCTCATACCTTGTGGCCAGCCCTCGCATACCGAGGTTGGCAGCACTTGGGGTGAGGCCGATGCAAGCAGCCGTTCTTACCGGCCATGGTGGAAATGAAGTCGTCGCCGTGAGCGAGCGACCCAGGCCGCAACGTCGACCGGGTGAAATTCTCGTCCGCATGAAGGCGGCGACCGTGAACCGTGTCGACCTTTACATGCGCGACAGCGGCGCCGGCATCAGCCACCGCTTGCCGCAAATCATGGGCGTTGATGGCGCGGGCGTCATCGAAGAAGCCGATTCCGGTGCGTTGATCGGCCGTCGGGTTACGCTTTATCCAGGCATCGTCTGCGGGCGCTGTGAATTCTGCAAACGAAGCGAACCGGTGCTGTGCGCCAAAATGAGCCTTTTGGGAGAGCATCGTGATGGAACGATGGCCGAGTTTGTGTGCGTTCCTGCCGAAAATGGGCTCTCCATCCCCGACAATCTCGATTTCGCTCAAGCCGCGGCTCTTGGCGTCAACTATCTCACCGCCTGGCGGATGCTGTTCACAAAGGCCAAGCTGCAGCAGGGCGAAACCGTCCTTGTCTTCGGCGTTGGCGGGGGCGTCTCATTGGCAGCGCTGCAGATCGCCAAAGCGGCCGGTGCGCGTGTTCTGGTCACCTCGCGCAGCGCAGAAAAACTTGGCCGCGCCGCCGGCTTCGGCGCAGACGCTACGATCATTGCACCGCCGGATGCGATCGCCCGGGAGGTCATGCGATTGACGGAAGGGCGCGGGGTCGACGTGGTCATCGAAAATATAGGCGGTCCGATTTGGAATGCAGCCTTGAAGTGCCTCGTCCGTGGCGGCCGAATAGTGACATGCGGCGCGACCGTCGGCGATCAACCGCCAGCCGACCTGCGCCGCGTCTTTATACGGCAATTACAGATCTTTGGGTCGACCCTCGGCAATCCCGACGAACTTGCGGCGCTGCTCGCATGGTGCGCGCAAGGACGTGTTGTCCCTCCAATCGACGCGCGCTACCCGCTCGACAAGGTTCACGCTGCTCTCTCGCATCTGGAGTCGGGCACGCAGTTCGGGAAAATAGCGGTCGATATCTAGCCGTTCGATGTGGCGGCGTCGCTCCAAGCGACTGCCCGTCCGCCGCGCACCTGTGCGGCGGCTTTATTTTTGCTGCGGGCCTTAGCGACTTACTTTACGAATTTTCGGAACTCGGGCTTGCGTTTTTCCTGAAGCGCCTTGACGCCCTCGCGCGATTCCTCCGTGTCGTAGTAAAGCTTCAACGCGTACATCCCCATTCCCGCGATGCCGGCCTGATGCGCCGTATCCATGTTGAAGCTGCGCTTGGCGATGGCAATCGCAGTCGGGCTGCGCTCGCACAATTCATCGCCCCACTTCTGTACCTCGGCATCGAGCTGTTCGTGCGGCACGCAGGCATTGGCAAGCCCCATCGCGACTGCCTCTTGTCCGGTGTAGCGGCGGCACATGTACCAGATCTCGCGCGCCTTCTTCTCTCCGACGACGCGCGCCAGAAAGGCCGTGCCGTAACCGGGATCGACGGAGCCCATCTTGGGCCCGACCTGACCAAAGATGGCCTTTTCGGAACAGATGGTCAGATCGCATATCGTGCAAAGCACATTGCCGCCGCCGATGGCATAACCCTGCACACGCGCGATCACCGGCTTGGGTAC
>Ga0310910_10001123_pt1 | contig 14328 bp, 9 predicted proteins | sample GREbulkMGHF172_FD_203448 | JGI IMG/M metagenome (GOLD analysis project Ga0310910, IMG submission 203448) | Lab enrichment of tropical soil microbial communities from Luquillo Experimental Forest, Puerto Rico - GRE.bulkMG.HF172 | ecosystem: Environmental > Terrestrial > Soil > Tropical forest >... | reverse complement strand
TGGTCAGAGCGAATCACACCATGCTCATCGAAGACAATTCCCTTCAGTCGAATACGAAACCAGCATAAAAACCGTCGATTCAATCAGCTATGGAAGCGGTATGAGTATCGGTCGGCGAGTGCTGATCCAGGTGGGCGCCGCCGCCGCCACCGCCACCGCCGCCACCGCCGCGCTGGGCAGCGACGAACGACGGGCCTACCGATGCATGCGGCGGCACCTGGCTCGCGGGCTGAGCCGCGCCCGAACTGCCGTAGTGCGCGGAAGGATCCAGGCGTCCAATCGACGGGCCAACTCCGGCACCGGCATCGTTGCCGGCATTGGCCGAACCCTGACGACCGCCGACAGTCCCGCTTTCGCTCTCGCTGCTATAAGGTGTGCGGCCCTCGTCGGCGCGATCCTCTATCCGGCCGCCCCACGAAAAATCGGACAAGTCTTCGGACTGCGGGGGAGCGCCGTGGTCGGTCCCGCCAATGATGTCGGGCGGGCCATCCGGGCCAAAATCCCAGCCGATGGGCTCCTCTTCACGCGCCCGATCGGGCTGGCCGATCGGCCTTTCGATCGCTTTACGCAACCTGCCGCTTTCGCTGCTGTCAGGCGTGCGGCCGTCGCTGGTGCGATCGTCTACCCGGCCGCCCGACGAAGAACCGGCCGACTCCGGCGACTTCGCTCGACCGCCAAGGTCGGTCTCGCCAACAATGTTGGGCCGGCCATCCGGGCCCGAATCCCAGCCGATGGCGGATTCTTCATGCGCTCGATCGGGTTGGCCAATCAGCCTATCGATCGCTTTGCGCAACCTGCCAAAAAAGGGTCTGTCATCGCCATCCTCCTCTGCGCTCACGCAGCGCCGAATGCAGAGTTACGGAGATGGGCTCCAACACATATTGGAAGCTCGTCTTCGTTGCGCAACCTGCCGAAAAAGTTCCCTTTGAGCTGGTTTGAGCCGGGCTCGGCAGGTTTGCCATCGCCTCACCCCCCTCAGCGTTCACGCAGCGCCGTATCCAGAGTTACGTAGATGGGCTTCAATACATATTGGAAGATCGTCTTCTCGCCGGTGAGGATATTGGCTTCGCCGGTCATGCCCGGCGACACGACGTGCTCTTTATTAGCGCCGACGTAGCCCTGCTCCAGCTCGATCTCGACCGGAAAGAACGGCTCTTCGTTCGGCCCGCCCGCTCTGCTCGAAGGCGCAATGCGGGCAACCTTGCCGTGAACGGCCCCAAAGCGGCCGTAGTCGAAGGCATCGGCCTTCACCAGCGCCTTGTCACCGGTGTGCACGAAGCCGATGTCGCGCGGCGTCACCCGCGCCTGCATCAGGACACCACCTTCGGTCGGCACGATTTCGCAGACCGTTCCGCCGGCCGCGATCACCGTGCCGACCGGCGTCTCAGACACCTTCTGCACGATGCCGTTGGCCGGCGCCTTCACCTCGATATCGGCGGAGCGGCTGCGCAAGGCCGCGGCCTGGGCCTTCACTTCGCTCAGCTGCTCGATACGTTGGGCACGCTCGTTGCGCGCGTCACTCGCCGTCTTGGCGACGAGCGACGCCTTCTCGGCCTCTATGCTGCGCATGTGCGCTTTGAACTCGTCGAGCGAGGAGACGAGACCGATGTAGGTCCGCTCGGACTGCGCAGCCTCCTCCTCGACTTGCGCCACGCGATTGCGCGGGATGACTCCCATGCGCGCGCCGTCGCGAATACGGTCACGCAACTCCATCGCGGCCTCCAAGGCGGTTTTTGCCGCGGGAATCTTCTGTTGTGACGACGCGAGCGACGTCTGCGACTCGGCCATCGCCTGGTCCTTCTGCTCGAGGTCGCGCTGCAGCTTGAGCACCTGCTGTTTGTGGAGCTGCAGAGCCTCCTCGACCATGCTCGCGTAGTTTTTCCGGTACGGCTCAAGGTTGGGCTCTCGGCTGTCAGCCAGGGCGTCGAGGCGCTCTATCTCGATCTGCAGCCGGCCCGCCCGCACGTCGGCCAGCTCGAGATCGCGCAACAGGTCGGTCGCGCGAAACTTGGCGAGAACGTCGCCTTTCTGGACCCGGTCGTCGTTGCGCACCATGATGGCCTGAAGCGCCCCGCCCTCGGGGGTCTGGATGACCTGGACGTGTTGCACCGGGATGAACTCGCCGCGGGCGCGCGCGACTTCCTGGACGTCTACGAAAAACGACAGTCCCACCAGCACGGCCAGCAGCGCCACAACGCCGACGATCAGGTTGCGCACCCCGCGCGTGACGCGGTCATAGTCGATGTTGCTGCCGAGCTGTGTCACCGGACGGCGGTCCCGCGCAATTGACTCCGCGATCCCTTTGCCTGCTTGGCCGCCGCTAGTCTGGTTGTTGACGCTCTGGTCCACGTTCTTCTCCCGTCACTCCGCAGCCGCCAGCTGCGCCGTCTGGCCGGCACGCACCACATTTCCGCGGTCGAGCACGACGATCTGCTGGCAGGTCTGGATGTTCGCCGTCAGGTAGGGCGCCCACACCACCGTCGTCGAACCGCGAATCGAATCGAGGTAGCGAAGAATTCGTGGCTCCCACTCCGGGGAGCCGGCCCCACCGTCGCCGTCGAGCAGCAGCACCGCCGGCCGGTTGAGCGTCGCCGCGACAAAGGCGATGAGGTGGCGGAATTGCAGCTCGGCAATGTTCTGCGAGAACGAGTTGAACTCCCGGTCCAGCACCTTGTCGGCGCTGCGGCCGAACGCGGAAAGCTCGCGCCAGTCGGGGCCGAACACGCGTGCAAGGGCGGCAAAGGCCTCATCGTCCTGCAGCGTCGGCGCGGGGAGGCGCAGATAATCGCGGACGGTCAGCGGCAGCGCCGGCACGATCTGCGGCACGTATCCTATCCAGGCGCGGTATTCCGTCGTGTCGAACTGCCTAATGTCGCGCCCGCCCAGCAAGACGCGCCCGGACTGTGGCCGCCGCAGGCCGGCCAGCCATTCCAGCAGCACGGTCTTTCCGCCGGCGCTCGGGCCAACGATGGCGATCCGTTGGCCCGCTGCTGCGCTGAAGGAAACGCCGTTTAGCGCAGCGTCGTAGTCGGCGTCGGGACGATAATAGACACGATCGGCCGTCAGCGCGGCGTTGGCGAGGCCGGCGGGGCTGGTGAACTCCGAGCCTGTAGGTTCGCCCGGCGTCGCCATCAAGCGGTCGACCTGCTGCACGGAACTATGAACCTGACGCAGGCGGACCAGGGAACCGAACGCCTGCTGCGCGGGCGTGGTGATGCGCCAGATCAGCATCATGGCCGCGACCAGCCCTCCGGCGTTCATCGCGCCGTCAAGTACGAGCACGATGCCGATGCACAATGTCGCCAGCACCGTCAGCATGCCGAGCGCCTGGCCGGTCGCCTGGGCGCGGGCGAGAGCGATCGAGTAGTCGCGGTTGCGCGCCGCCGCTTCGCGCGCGAGATCGGAGAAGCGGGCGAGCCACTGGCTGTCGGCGCCGGCCCGGTAGAAGGAGTCGACGCCAAGGAACGCGGATACTGCGTGCTCCTCGAGACGGCCGGACGCGATGCCGGCCGCCGTCGATTTGCTGCCCACGTAATCGGAGGTCGGCCAGGCCAGCACCGCAAAGGCGAAGAGAGCGATGATCGGCACGAAGACCAGCCATCCGCCCATGAGCGCGATCACCACCAGGAAGATCACGACGAACGGATAGTCGATCAGATTGAGTCCGCCGGCGCCGCTCAGGAAAAGGCGCGCCGCTTGAAGAGCTCGTCGCGCATGTGCTCGAAGAGACCGCGGAACCAGTTTGGCCGGGCCTGGTCGATCGGCTGGAAGTCGATGTCGGGCTCGACCACGAGGACCGTATCGCCGGCGGAAAGCGCAAGGCGGCGTTCGCTGCCGTTGACAAGCCACAGATCTTCGCCATCCGGCTGACCGAGATAGACTCCGACATCGCCGGCATGGGTTTGCGCCAGGCTGCCGGCGCGCAGCCGGTCTGTGTCCGAGCGAGAACCCGCCGCGCCCATGCGGTGCGTGCGGTAACCGACCACGGGCAGCAGAAGCTCGAGATGATCGAGCGTGACCGGCACGTCAGGAGGAGGCAGCAGGGCGGCCAAGCTGCGTGCGGTGCCGACCCAGCCCAGCGCCACGAGCATTGCCGGCAACGCGGCAGCGACCGGTGACGCGATGCGCCTTTCGGCACCGACCGCCGCTTCCAGACGCTCCATCCAGACCTTTTCGGACCACGCCGGCGGCCTTTTTAGCGCCGCCGATGGCACGCCCGGCGTGGCGGTCGGGGCGGATGCGTCCATCATGACGCCGTCCTCCGGCGATCGACGCGAATTCTCATGTCGGCGAGCTGCAGAAGGGCCGGAGCGCTCGACACGATGAACACGGTGGTATGGCTCTTCAGTTCCTTCAGGAGTTGGCAGAGACGCTTCACTCCCTCGAGATCGAGCGAGCCATCCGCATTTTCGAGACAGAGCACGAGGGGCTGGCGCACCAGGGCGCGAATGAGGCCGATGCGCGCCGCAATGCCGGGGCTCACGATGTCCGCGCCGCCCGGGCCGACCGGCGTCATGAAGCCCTGGCGCAGGCCATCGATGAACACACTGAGCCCGAGCCGCTCGGAAAGCTCGATCGCCGCGGCTTCGTAGCGCGGGCTGAACAGCGTGAGATTATCGAGAAGCGTACCGCGGATCAGCTCGCCGCGCGAGCTCGCCATCGTCACGCCTTCCCTGAAGATCTGCGGGTCATAGGCGCTGCTCGGCCGGCCATCGAAGGTGATGGACAGGCCTAGCGAATCCTCGAGTCGCGTTATCGTCGCCAGGGTCATGGCCGCGACGGGAGAGTTCGGCACGTCGACGTGAACGAACGTGCCCTGCGGAATCGAAACGGAGCCGCCGTGTCTGTGCAGGGCCTGACCCGACAAGACGATGGTGCCGCCCGTGAACCGCCGCATCTCACCGGCCGCTTCCCCCGCCCACACGGGAGCCAGCGGAAGCGACAGGATCTTGTTTATCTTGCCTTCGGCCTCAAGCCGTTGGCCCCGACGGCTAAGATAAAGGAGGGCGCTCGTCGCCGGGCCGACCGAGCGTCCGGCAAGCAGGGTGCAGGCAGCGAGGCCGCCGGTCGTCAACTCGCCGTCGAGGACCATGAAGGCGCCGGCGGTCAGGATGCCGATCGTCGAAAGTTGCGCCAGCAGCGCGCCGTTCTCGGTGAGCACCGCCGTCTCGTTCTCCACGCGCGCGGTCGCGTCCATCTCCGGCGCGACGGCGTCGCGATAGCGCCGCGTAAGCAAAGTCTCGGCGGCCATCGCCTTGGCCTCGACGATGCCCAGGAAAATTCCCCATCCGAGCTTCCAACGCTTCAGTTGAGCCGCTTCGACATCCCGCAGGGCCCTTGCCGTCGACCGGGCGACGAAGAGAGCCGCGATCAGCGCCAGGATCGTAAAGCCGAGCGGGATCAGGGCTAGCCACGAGCCGATGTAGGCGATCAGGAGGATGTAGATCAGGGCGAACGGGAGTTCGTGCAATGCCACCGCCGCGTTGCCGGACCAGAATTCGCGGACCTCCCCGACGCCGCGGACCGCGTGGCTCAGATCGGGGATGCTCAGTTGATGAAAGGCCCTCGAGTCGGCGCGCAGCACGTGATCGAGTATGCGGACCGTCATCTGGGATTCGAAGGCCGAACCAACATGGGCGAACAGCACCGAACGGGCATATCGCAGCGCAGCCTCCAGAACGATCGCGACGGTGACGCCCACCGCCAGCACGACGGTCGTGCCGTATGCCTGGTTCGGCAGGATGCGATCGTATGTCTGCAGCAGCGCAAGCGGCACGGCGAGCGCGAGCAGGTGGCTTGCGATCGAGGCCGCTACGCCGGGCGCTATCGCTCCTCGAGGTTCCGCTAGGCTGAAGTTTGCCACGGCACCTGTCCTTGCATGCACCAGCGGCTTCTGTTGCATTCTAGACTCCCTCCAGAGCGTCTCACCAGTGCTCGATTGAGGGCGGCACATCTTTTGATGCAAACTTTACAACCCGGAACCAATCGGGTCCCAACAGCATTAGTGGACTTACCGAGATTGCCGCCTGATCTCGCGGGCTCGACGCGCCGTTGGCAGTGACCGACCACGTGACAAACTGCGGCCGGGCGCGGACAACACCGCAGAGGTGTCACATAGCTGTAAAGCACAGGCGGCTCGTCCGGGCGTCGGCGCCGTCGATCATCGGACCGCGGCGCTTTTGTCGATCCCGAGGTCCGGGCACGGTCGCCTCACGCTCTTGCCCGATCGACGGTCAAAGCTAGAGTGACGCGATTGGACAGGGTTCTCGTGGAGGGGAAGATGGATGACAACTGGCCCCACCGCACCCAGGACTTCGTCGACGGAATCGCGGCAAGCGTTGCAATCGTCGAACGCGGAGAGGCGCACGAACTCGTCGTATCCGCCTGCAACGAGATGTTCTTCGGTATGTCCGGCGGGCGGCGCGGAAATATCCGAGGCTTTCCCGTAGCATTCGACCTCGTGATGCCGAGCTACGCGCGGCATGAGCTTCGCAAAAAACTCCAGGAATGCTTCGACACCGGCATCGCGCAGGAGCTGGAGCAGGCCTATGACTTGAAGGAAGGAACCCGCTGGTGGCGCCTGTCCCTGAAGCCGTTCCGGCATGCGGGCGGAAACGCCCCGGTCCTCGAAATCCTTGTCACGGGGCTCGATATCACGCCGAAAATGATTTTGACGCATGAGCTGGAGGTGAGCACCTCGCGCTTCCGGTCCGTCGTCGATGCCGCTTATGACGCGATCGTAACGATCGACCAGCAGCAGAACATCACCTTGTTTAATCGCGCCGCGGAGGATCTCTTCGGTTACGAATCGTCCGAGATGGTCGGTCAGCCACTCCTACGACTCATTCCGGAGGGCTTTCGATCGAAGCACCCCGGCTATGTCCACCAGTTTGGCCAATCCCCCGTTCGTTCGCGCCAGATGAATGAGCGCAACCGCATCTACGGCCTTCACCGGGACGGATCGCTGCTGCCCGTGGAAATCGCCATCTCCAAGATCAACGTGGGCGGATTCGTCGAGTTCACCGCCGTCATCAGGGACGTCGCCGACCGCCTGCGTCTCATGGACCTGCTGCAGAAGCAGGCGGAAACCGACGAGCTGACGGGCCTGCCAAATCGCCGGCAATTTCTCGAGGTCGCCGAAAATATCATCAGATCGAACGAGGATTTTTCCGTGCTCATGCTCGACATCGATCTGTTCAAGAAGGTCAACGATACCTACGGGCACGATGCCGGCGACGAGGTCCTGCGCGTGCTGGCCAAGGTGGGCACGGCCGCCAGCAGCAAAATGGACGTCTTCGCCCGATGGGGCGGCGAGGAATTCGTGGCGGCGCTGCCGGAGAAGAGCGCGGAGCAGGCGCGGGCCGCCGCCGAGAAGCTGAGAGCGACGTTCGAGCGGCAGGACTTCGCGCACACTTGGCACACCGGCAGCGCCATTCCGTTCACCGTCAGCATCGGCGTGGCAACGCGCGCGCCCGGCGAGCGCGACCTCGAGGCCATCATGAAGCGTGCGGATCAGGCTCTCTACAAGGCCAAGGGAAACGGCCGCAATCGCGTCGAGGTGGCATAGGATCAAACAGGCCCCAGCCTGTTTGGACGCGATGGCGACCGCAACCACTGCTCGAAATGCCGTGCATCGAGCGGAGGCGAGATCGCGTTGCCCTGCCCGATGTCGCAATCATGCTCGCGCAACCACCTGAGCGTCGCCGCATCCTCGATGCCTTCCGCCACGACTCGGCATCCCAGCGCGTGTACGAGGGCAATCGTCGAGCGCACCATGATCTGGTCGTTCCTGTCGCTGGCGAGCCTGGAGACGAAGAGCTGGTCGATCTTCACCTGCGTCGCCGGGATATACTTCAGGTAGGAGAGCGCGGCCTGGCCGACGCCGAAATCGTCGATCACGATGGCCATGCCCAGTCGGCGGATCGCGTCGAGCTGGCGTCCGACCCGGACCATGTCCTTGGCCACGGCGCTTTCCGTCACCTCGACGTCGATCCAGTCCGGCCGAACCTCGTGGCGGTCGAGCAGCGCCGCCAGTCGCGTCGAAAAACGCTCGTCCGCCAAGTCAGACATCGAGACGTTGACCGCGACCGCGAGCTCGAGCCCGGCCGCTCGCCAGCCTGCGACCTGCCGAAGCGCGGCTGCCAACACCCAATCGGTCATCGCGTGCACCAGCGCCGTACCTTCGACCAGCGGCACGAACTCGCTCGGCGGGACGGACCCGAGGGTCGGATGATTCCAGCGAAGCAGCGCCTCGGCACCGACGCAGCGGCCGCTGCGCAGATCCATCTTGGGCTGGTAGACCAGATTGAGCTGACCCTCATCAGCCAGCGCCGCGCCGATATCGCGCAGCAGGGAGGCCGACCGCTGCCATGCCCTGCCGACTGCCGGGCTGTAGCGGCACCAGGGCCGCGCGCTGTGCAACGAGTCATGGGCCGCCACGGCAGCGGCCCGCAGCAACTCGTCGGCATTGGCGCCATCGCGCGGGTAACGGGCGACGCCGATCGCAATCGATGTCGCGGCCGGGATGGCGCAGCTGCTCGTCGGCCGCCACACATTGTCCGCGAGCCCATCGAGGATTTCCGTAATCCGGCTCTCGCTCTCGGGCGGCAGGATGCAGCCGAACCGTGCGGCCGAGAGATGGTAGAGCCCGGTACCCGCGGGCAGCAATCCGCCAATTCGTTCAGCCGACGCCTTTTCGAACGAGTCGGCGGCGCGCTCGCCCAGCGCGCGCGCCAGATCGACGTACTGGTCCGGTGTCGCGGCATCGATCACCAGGATCGCCGTCTCGGGAGCCTCATGCGCCTGGCCCTTGATGCAGGCGTCGATGTCCTGGAGAAATCGCGACCGGTTCGGCAGGCCGCTCGCGGGATGGAGGCGCTCCGCCGCCAGACGATCGGACTCGTTGCTCGGAATCGGCGCTGCCATGAAGCAATTGCCTCTGCCGTCAGACCTATCCCCATCGGTTGGCCCCCGCAACACGCGCCCCGCAAAGGCTTTCTCGCCGCCGTCGTCGGCCGCGCTTGCGCGTGCCCGCGCCCCAGCGACAGTGGCGGCTTGCCTGTGGGGCACTAGGCTGCCAGAGTCACGCGCGATGTCGCCACCCGACCGAGGAGGCATCGATGCGGAACACATCGAACAGAACCAGGCGTGACATTCTCACTTCCATCCCGGCCGCGGGCGCGGCGGCGCTCGGGGCGATTGGCCTTGGCGAGGCACGAGCTGCCACGCGCTCGCCGATTCCGTTGAAAGCGGCATTCTCCAACAGCGGGCTGCAGTCGAGCTGGTGCGCCCAGGGCAAGGCCGCCGCGGAGTACTGGGGCAACCTGTTCAACGTCGAGGTGACCTGGTTCGATGGCCAGCTCGATGCGGCCAAGCAGCGCGCCGCGATCGAGGCCATGGCGTCGCAGAAATGGGACTTCGTCGCCATCCAGCCGATCAGCGTCAGCACGCTGTTGGAGCCGGTGAAGAAGATGATCGATGCCGGCATCACCGTCATCGCGATGGACGCGATGATTGTGCCCGGCGGGCCGGAGTCAATAGGCGTCTACACCCTCATCAGGGCCGACAATGTAAACATGGGCCGCCTCGTGACGCGGGCGCTGGTCAGAAAGCTCGGCGGCGAGGGCAAGATCATCATGACCCAAGGGCCGCTCGACAACACCGCCGTGCAGGACCGGACCAAGGGGTTCAACATTGTGGTCAAGGAGTATCCCGGCATCGAAGTCCTCGACACCCAGCCTGCTGACTGGGACGTGTCGAAGGTAGCGCAGCAATGGCGGGCCTACCTCGCCAAGTACCCGCAGATCGACGCCGCCTTCTTCCACAGCGACGACATGGCGCTTGCCGCCTACGAGGTCATGAAGGCGTCCGGGCGGACCAGCATCCTGATCGGGGGCATCGACGCCATGCCGCCCGCGCTCGACGCCGTCTTGGAAGGACGCATGTTCGTCACGATGCGCAATCCGGCATGCCTCATCCACGGCAGCGCCATCATCGCGGGCGTTACGGCGCTCCAGGGGGGTGAGAAGGCAGGGGGTCGCGTTCCCAGATACGTCGTGATCGACGGTCCTCTCGTGACGTTCGAGAACGCCGCCGGCATGTGGTGGATGCAGGATCAATTCTTGATGTGAGCGCCTCGATTGCATCGGGACGACGCGAAGTCGCTTCCTGAGATCCGAGTCTGTCATTTGCCGCCTGACTCGTGCGATCGGTCGTCGTCAGTCTTCCGAAACAACCCAGTGTCCCTTTGACTCCGAAGTTCGCATGAAAGTGTGCCGCAAGCATTTGACCGGCATCGGCGGCGATTGCTTCTGCATGCTGCACGTGCCGGGGCAGCCGGTCTGGGGTTACAACGGCTCCGGCCGCACTGTGACCCCGGCCGTGCGCGGACAGTTGGGTGGACGCTGCGTGCTGGAGCAACGGGGTTGATTTAAGTTTGGCTTGCCATTCGACCTATATGGTCCTGGACCATGCGCAGGTGGATCCGGAGCTGGTGCAGGTCGACCTCGAACGGCGGAGCAACTTTCAATTTGCGCACGGCGGATTCGATCTCTGAGAACCGAGCCTGATGCTGGGCCAGCTGAGCTTTGTCGTCACTCTGCGCGAGCTCGCGCTCGAGCCCTCCCAGCGCCCTGTGCAATCGGACGATACGACGAACGGCCATCCAGCGATAAAGGCGCGACGCAAAGCCGATGACGGGGATGAGCGCCACGACGACGGGGACGACGAAGAAGAGGATGCGGTCAAGCAGCGAGGTCAGCCAGAACGACGTGTACCGTTGCCAGAACGTGGGGCCTGAGCGGTAGAAGCTTTGCGCGGTGAGAGAAAGCGGAAGATCGTTGGGTTGCTCGGCGGGAAACTCACCGAGCCGATTGAACGGCCCCGGCGCCGAGTGAACTTCGCGGATCGCTTCCAGTAGCAGATATTGCAAAGCCGGGTGCAGGTCCTTTCGCACCAGCAGGCTGTTGCCGGAAGCGAGCAGGTTGACGTCCGCGTCTGGAATGTCGCGAGTGAGATCGATGAGACCTTGCCACAACACCACGTGTTTGATCCCTGGGACCGTCTTGGCGATGGCCTCGGCCTGCGCGACGTTCATCAACCGCACGTCGGGCGCAGCGAGCGCGCGTCGCAATAGGCCGGTATCGAGCTGGCTCGGAAAGATCGCCGTATCGATCTCGCCCGCGACCAATGCGTCGATGGCTCTGTCATAATCCAGATCGACGAAGCGCGTGGGCGCATCGGCAACACCACCGGCCTTGAGAACCTGCAGGATGAGCGGGCGGATGCTGGTTCCCGCCGTGCCGATGGCAAGGCGCTTGCCGCGGAGCTGAGCGAATTGCGTGACCCGCTCCGCGCTCTTGTAGAAAACGAATATCGGCGCATCGAACACCCCGCCCAGCGAAGCGAGATGGTCCGAATCGCCGGGCTGAGCGAAGCCGAGCGTGGTGAGCGCCGCCTGCACCTTCGAGGCAGGGTCGCGCAGCAGATCCAAGTTTTCCACCGCACCGGCGGTGTTGCGGATCTCCAAGTCGATGCCGTCGCGAGCCAGTATCCGGGCATAGCGCTTGGCGAAGTTGTCATACCCAGACCCTGCTATGCCGGCAGCGATGACGAAGTGACGAGGCGGCAGCGGATCGACCAATCGATAGGTGATGTACAAACCTGCGAGAAGGATGGCGGTCGCGGCGAGCACAATGACCGGAAAACTCCGCGGCGTAGACCACGTCGCTGCGGCTGCGCGTCGCCACGTAGGCAATCTCATGTTCTTAGGGAACTCACCTGCGGCCACGCGACCGCGGCGCCGCCGAGCAGGGTCATGAACTCGCGCCGTTTCAATTGATCGAATTGCATTCGATCCCCGCCAGCGATCCCCGCCAGCCAGGGCCGGATTTCAGGATATCGAATTGGCAAGGATCAGTCAGGAGGTATTGGGACGATTTTACAACCTGTATTCAGTCCAATGTCCGCCTTTGGGTCAAAAGGAGAAATCCTTACGCCGAACATATGTTGTCCAGATTTCCCGGAAAGCGGACATGGCTGCGCGCTTTATGAGCACACGCCCGGGAACGATAAACTTGCTAGTGTCCCTTTGATTCCGAAGTTCGCATGAAAGTGTGCCGCAAGGATTTGCGAACTTCGGAACCGGGACACTAGGGCACGATTGTGTGGAACGTAATCAGTGCAAGCGGCGAACTCGGTCTGCTCCCTCTCCCATAGGGAGAGGGATGGGGTGAGGGGTTATGATCTATCGGTATACCCAACCCCCCTCACCCCAACCCTCTCCCCGACGGGGCGAGGGAGCGCACCGAGTGCGCGGCGCTGACGTGCTTCAAGTACAAACGATCATGATCTAGCGTCATCATGAGCCGCGATTTTCAGCTCCCGGGCCGCTCGGCGGTCATCGCCTGCGAGGGCATGGCCGCCACCTCGCATCCGCTGGCGAGCCTTGCCGCCATCGAGGCGTTGCGCGCCGGCGGCAACGCCGCCGATGCGGCGGTCACCGCGGTCGCGGTGCTGTGCGTGGTCGAGCCGCAGATGACCGGCATCGGCGGCGATTGCTTCTGCATGCTGCACGTGCCGGGGCAGCCAGTCTGGGGTTACAACGGCTCAGGCCGCGCCGGCGCGCGCGCCTCGCTCGAGGCGTTGATGGCGCGGGGCATCTCCGCCATCGCGGGTGACTCGATCCACGCCGTGACCGTGCCGGGCGTGATCGACGCCTGGGCGGCGATCCTCGACGCGCATGGGAGCTTTTCCCTCGATCGCGCGCTCGCTCCGGCGATCCACTACGCCGAGCGCGGATTTCCCGTCGCCGCGCGCATCGCCTGGGACTGGGCTCGGGAGGTCGGCAAGCTGCGCGCCGATGCCGGCGCCGCGCGCCATTTCCTGTTCGACGGCTCGGCGCCGGCGGAAGGCGACGTCGTCAAACTGCCGGCGCTGGCGCGAACGCTCCGAACGATCGCGGCGAAGGGCCCGCGCGCCTTCTACGAAGGGCCGATCGCCGACGATATCGTCGCGACCGTTGCCGCCCGCGGCTCCTTTCTCACCGCCGAGGACCTTGCGCGTCATCGCGGCGAGGTCGTCGCGCCGATCAGCACGAATTATCGCGGTCTCGACGTGCTGGAATTGCCGCCCAACACGCAAGGCCTGACCGCGCTGGTGCTGCTCAACATCCTGGAGCGCTTCGATCTCGCCGCGCTCGATCCGCTCGGCCCCGACCGCTTCCATCTGGCGCTCGAGGCGGCGCGGCTCGCCTATGCCGTGCGCGATGCCCACGTCGCCGACCCCGCTTTCATGCGCGCGGAGGTGCAGGCCTTGCTAGACAAGCGTTTCGCGGCCGATCTCGCCGCCCGCATCGGGCGCGCGCGGAGCATGCCGCACGCGCGCGCGGCGGCGCTCGGCAGCGACACCGTCTATCTCACCGTGGTCGATCGCGACCGCATGGCGGTTTCGCTGATCAATACGCTCTTTTCCCATTTCGGCGTCGGCATCTGCACGCAGGAGACCGGCATCCTGCTGACCAACCGCGGCGCCTGTTTCGTGGTCGATCCCGACCATCCCAATACGTTCGGCCCGGACAAACGGCCGATGCACACGATCATTCCGGCGCTTGCGTTTCGCGACGGGCGCTGCGAGCTGGCGTTCGGGGTCATGGGCTCACACTACCAGCCCATGGGGCACACGCAGGTCGTCACCAACATCGTCGATTACGCCATGGACGTGCAGGCGGCGATCGACGGGCCGCGCGCATTCTTCGTGGGAGAGACGACCGTGGTCGAGCGGGGGCTGCCGCGCGCGTGCGTCGAAGGGCTGCGGGCGCGCGGCCACGAGGTGGCAATGGCGCCATCGCCGTGGGGCGGCGGACAGGCGATCCGTATCGACTGGGAGCGGGGCGTGCTGATCGGAGGCTCCGATCCGCGCAAGGACGGCTGCGCGTTGGGGTATTAGATCGCGCCGACGCAAATGCTTGCTGGCTTTAAGTCTTATCCTTGTCGCTCAAGCGGTCGAGGCGCTTCTGCATCTCGTCCATCTGGCGTTTGAGCTCGTGGATCTCGTCGCCGCTGCCGCCCGCTTGCGCATTGCTTTTATCGGCTTCTCCCGGCGGCTGTCCCTCGCGCCGCGCGAACGGTGTGAACATGGCAAACGCGCGTTCGAACATTTCCATGTTCCGCCGCACCTGATCCTCGAGCGCGCCGAACGGGCTGCCGCCAAAGGCCTGCGCCATGTGCTGGCGGAATTTTTCCTGCTCGCGGGTGAGCGAGTCGATGGAGACTTCGAGATAGCGCGGCACCAGCATCTGCATGCTGTCGCCATAGAAGCGGATGAGCTGAC
>Ga0310910_10001106_pt1 | contig 14394 bp, 10 predicted proteins | sample GREbulkMGHF172_FD_203448 | JGI IMG/M metagenome (GOLD analysis project Ga0310910, IMG submission 203448) | Lab enrichment of tropical soil microbial communities from Luquillo Experimental Forest, Puerto Rico - GRE.bulkMG.HF172 | ecosystem: Environmental > Terrestrial > Soil > Tropical forest >... | reverse complement strand
CAACTCCGTACTCGCTTAGCGTCACGCCTCAAGGAAGTGTGTCGCTATCTCTGGACAGTGCCGCCGCGCGGATTGGACATCCCCTGACCCCAATGAGCGTTGCGGGCGTTCATCGCCGCGCGATGCGCCGCACCTACGGCGTCGGTGCCAATCTCGGCTATCACCCCGTTGCTCGTGCAGCTCTCTACGGCGCGGCCGCTACCGGAGCCGGTTACTATGGCGCAGGCTACGGCGGTTGGGGCGGCTACGGCTATCATCCCGTTGCTCGTGCAGCTCTCGCGGCTACCGGAGCCGGTTACTATGGCGCAGGCTACGGCGGTTGGGGCGGCCACGGCTATGGCACTGGTTATGGCTATCCGGCTTACGGCTATGGCTATGGCACCGGCTACGGCTACCCAGGTTATGGCTATGGCACCGGCATTGTCCGCCGGGGTCTCTATGCCGCCGCTTGGCGTCGTTGGCGCTAAAAGCCGGAGTAAGGCATCGCGCCGAAGAGCGCCTGCTCTGGCGCTGTAAGCTCGGCGCGCGTCTCGGCCTTCGTAGAGCGTCGTGTAGCGGCGGCGAGAAGCCTCCGCTTGGTCCACGGGTTGCGCAGCCAGCGCAGATGTCCGCTTTACACCCGACAGCGGAGGTCGCGATGACAGAATTATGACTCTCCCACTCTTTGACCCAAATCAAGGAATGACTTCCTCTATCGCGGCGCTCCTGGGGGTGCTGCTTGGGAGGTCACGATGTTGAGGATAGTAACGCCGGACTAACTGCACTTTTCGTTACAGCGTCCCCACTTGCCCACGCTCAGACCGCCGCTAGTGCTGCAACCCCAAGCGCAGCGGACTGGAACAATTTGACGGACATGCGGATCGATGTCGTCAAGGCCGCGCTAAAGCTGACCCTGATCAGGAAAAATACTGGCCCGCCATAGAGGACGCTATTCGCGCCCGCGTCAAGAATCGGCAAGCCCGCTTCGCAGACATCGAAAAACGGGTAGGTGAACTGCGTGAGGGCAATCCGGTCGAAGTCTTGCGCAACCGTGATACGGTCGATTTCTTGCAACGTCGCGCGGATGCATTGGCTCAACGACAATTGTCCGCTTTACCCCCAATTGTCCGCTTTACCCTCGAAGCGGATGCCGATCGATGGCAACGAGATGTCTGCTTCGTGCCAATAGGCGACATCGCCGCCTTATTCGATTATCTCGTCGACGACAGTCTCAAAAGCGCACGCTCGCGCCAAGATCGAACGATGCTGCTATAAAACCGGCATGACGCGTCTGATAGCCATCGTGGCCTTAACGCTTGTGCCGTTCGCGGCTGCCGCTGAGAGCACCAGCGTGCTGGCAACTAAACGACCGATCACGTGGGGCATGATCTTCGCCCTCCTATTCTTGATGCTTGGCCCAATTAAGCTCCTCGGCCCCTTTGCCGCGGCGACCAAGGACTGCGATCGTCTCTTTCGCCTCCGCCTCGCGACCCGTGCGTTCCTATTCTCGGCTGCCGCCGTCACCATTGCCGCCGCGCTTGGCGAGCAAATGCTCGACAATTTTGCCATTCCTGTGTTGGTGTTGCAGATCGCCGCGGGCCTAATCCTTTTCCTCGTCGCACTGCAGGCGGTCATGCATCAATACGACGTAACCCGCCCGCCCGAACGCACTGAGCCGCCCACTCTGGCGCACGCTTTCTCCCCACTCGCATTTCCGACCATCGTTACTCCCTACGGCATCGCAGCGGTTATCATTCTCATCTCCCTCGCTCCTACGACTGAGATCAGATTCATGGTGGCTGGGGTCGTTTATTTCGTTCTGTTCCTGGATTGGCTCGCTATGCTCGTCGCACACACCATTGTCCGCTGGTTCAACCCGCTGCTGCTGCTCCTCGGCGTGATCCTCGGGGTCAGCCAAGTAGCGCTCGGCTTACAGCTTATGCTTGGTGGTATGGAAGGTCTGATCGCGCAAGGTGTCTTCACTGCGCCGGGAAAATGACAGTGCGCGTAGGGTGTGAGATGCGCGCAGTTCAAATTGCTGCTGCATCTGATGGCTTCCAATTTTCCGGCTGGGTTAAATTTTGTGCGTCGGCAACAGCAGGCTCGTCTCGGAATTCGAAATCCCCTTGGTAAGCTGGATGCGTTGCAGCGCCTGATCGAAGGCCTCGAGGCTTTCCACGCCGAGTTCGACAACAATGTCCCAACGGCCATTGGTGGTGTGGCAGCGCATGAACTTCAGGGATGCCCCGCAACGATTTGAGCACGGCGGCCGTGTGTTCGCCTTCGACTGCCACCATGGTGATGGCGCGAACGCGTTGCGGTTCGGCTTCTGCGGCTTTAGCACCGATCCGACCACGCGCGACGGCTTTGGCTCCTTCACCCCCGGATTCCGTGTTGTGCCCTTTGGCGACGCTGCCGCGCTCGACGCGGCGACTCACCTGGCCCGCCGAGTTAGTCCTGAGCGCAGGCGGCATTGTTGCAAGTTGGTTTGTTAGTAAAGACTCGCTTAGTTTCGTAGCCCTTCAGATGGGGTTTGCATTGCTGGTGTTGGCGGCCGTCGTGTCCCTGTTTGCATATTTGCCAGCGTTGGTTGGATATTGGCGGTCGCGATCACAAATTAATCGCCCTTCCTAGTGGCAACCTTGCCGCGCAAACACAATGCCGTCTTGACATGGATCAGCGATGGCAATTCGGTTGCGAGCTGCGTTCTTTCTCAGCAAATTTCTTGTCTCCTCATGAGAATGACGCAAACCATCCAAACTGGGTTGGCCTTAGTCTTTCCCGTGCGAGCCGGTGGCGAGCGGGCAAAGCTAAAAGTGCCGCTTTCCGCCGCAAGGGACAGTCGAGGAATTCGAGGCCCGCCGCTTCATCGTGCTTAGGAAAATTCTCAGTCAATTTCCGATAGTTTGGTTGAGACTTTGAACCCCGCCCGCGGCCTTATTCGATCGCAGTGATTAGCATAAAACCTCCCGCCCGGCTCTTTGACTCAAATCAAAGCAATCTTGTCTGAGCGGGAGGAAAACTCAGCTCGTCCGGTGCAAACAAATCAATCATCATTCGGTGGCCCCCGCCTAACCTATCGAAGGGTCTTACAAAAATGCGCAGCTATTTCGCGCCTGCCATCACTCTAGCGATGATCATGCCTGCAATTTTGTCGGCACGATCTGATGACATCCCAACTCTCGATGTGCGCCCGGTCTGTCGCGGAATTGCCAGTCAGTCGGAGTTAGAAGCAGGTCTTCAGCAGACCAGTTTTGAGCAATGCGTGCAAAGTGAGCAAGCCGTTCGTGAGCAGTTAAAGAAAGAATGGTCCACGTTTTCGACAGCAGACAAGAGTCATTGCGTTGCTTTGGCTAAGACAGGAGGAGAATCGAGTTACACCGAGCTCATCACCTGTATGGAAATGGCGCGAGATGTGCGCGCCTTAAGGTCTGCGGAGGCCACCTCCTCACGGGCGGCTACGACCCAAACTCCGTCTTCGCCCCCGACACCGGCGGTGCAGCCAGCACCGTCGACGCGGACGCCGACACCGGCGCCAGCGCCCGCTGATTCTTCGCGGCTGCCTTCAACTAACGAGCCCCCGAAGATAGGAGCGGATTCAACGCTGAAAGAACTCGAACGGGTGAAAGCGGACGCCCAAAAGGCAAGGGCGTCGGAAGCAACGGTCCGGGGTAAACTCGCCAGTGCGGAAGCCGACCTACAGAGAGCAAAGGAAGAACTACAGCGAACAAGGGACGAAGCTGGACGAGCGACCAAAGAAGCGGAACAGGCAAAAGATAACGCACAAAGTGCGCGGGAGGCGCAGGCAAAGGCCGAGAACAAACTCGCTGATGCGGAAGCGGCTCGAACGGCAGCCGAAGAGCAAGAAAAAGTCTGCCAAACCGCTGCCAAAAGCCAATCAGGTTTCGGCACCCGCTTGCGATCGTGGTTCGGGCATAAACCGTCTAATCCCTAAATCGCTTGGTGCCGCCGACGCTCTCGACGGAGCGCTGGACCGTCAACCCTGCCGAATCCGGAGTCGTGCGGCGCTCCAGCGGATAGGTTTGCGGAGAATCGTGATAATCCCGTAGAAGTTCACGATGACTACAAAAATAAGCAATCCCAGTGCGAAGTAGTTCAGGAATGGATCATCCATACCCCTTTTGCTTGGATCGCTATCGGGAACGAGAAGCATTCGAGCAATTTCACTCAGTCCCGTAGCGGGGTCTACCATCTACTTCTCCAGCTAACGACCAAATCCGAACAACACAACACAAACGCTAATTTCCTGTTTTAATCGCCGTTCTTAAAAGCCAATAAGCGGTGAGCACGACGACGCGATATAGAGAATTGCCAGTTTGCCGCCCGAGTACCACTCTCATTCACTCTGCTGGCGCCGATTTCGGTTCAATCGCTTTGTCGGCAGGCTTGGATTGTTTTTCGGGCCGAATTGACGGTCTCAATCGTTCCCGGATCGACTGAAACATCACATAGAGCGGTGGTATCGCAAAAATTCCGATGAACGAGGCGAGGATCATGCCGCCAAAAACAGGAGTGCCAACGTCGCGGCGTGCGAGCTGCGACGCGCCGGACGCGACCACCAGGGGGTAAAGGCCGAGGATGAAGGCAAACGAGGTCATCATCACCGGCCGGAAGCGCAACCGTGAACCTTCCGTAGCGGCTTCCAACAGCGGAACTCCCTTCTCACGCTGTTCTTTGGCAAACTCGACTATGAGAATTCCGTTCTTGGCTGCCAGGCCGATCAGCACGATCATGCCGATCTGCGCATAGAGATTAAGTGTGAGGCCGCCGAGAAGAATTCCCAGAAACGAACCCAAAATTCCGATCGACACCGACAAAAGTACCGGCACTGGTATGGTCCAGCTTTCGTACAGCCCGACAAGGAACAAGTAGGCGAACAAGAGAGCAAAGCCGAGGATGATCGGGGCTTTGCCCTCGGCGCGTTTTTCCTGGAACGCAGTATCGGTCCATTCGCCCGCATAGCCTTGAGGCAGCGTTTTGGCAGCGACGTTTTCCATCGCGGTCAAAGCTTGACCAGAGGAGACACCAGCTGCCGGGCTGCCCTGAACGGTAACAGCGCGCAGATTGTTGTACCGAATCAAAGCGGGTGCGCCGACGACGACGCGGAGTTCGACGAGGCTCCGCAGCGGGATCATCTTTCCTTCATTGCTGCGCACATTGATCCGATAGATGTCATCGATTTTCGCTCGATCTACAGCTTCTGCCTGCACTTGGACCTGCCAGGTGCGGCCAAAAAGATTCATATTGTTGACAAAGTAGCCGCCGAGTGAGGCTTGCAGCGCCTGAAACACCGCGCTCAAGGGCACACCGATGATCTGCGCCTTGTCGCGATCGATATCGAGATGGATCGAGGGATTGGTCGCTGAAAATGTGCTGAACACCCGGGTGAGTTGTGGATTCTGGTTTGCCGCGACAGTTAAGCCGCGCAACGCCTGCGCCATCGCCTTTGGATCACCGCCGCGCAAGTCCTCCAGCACATAGGTAAAGCCGCCGCCGGTGCCCAGACCGATAATTGGCGGCGGCGCGAGCGGCTGAACGTTCGCGTTTTCGATCTGGCGAAATTTTTGACCAAGTCGCGCAATGATCGCCGCTGCGCCCTGATCATGTCCCTTCCGCTCCTCGAATGGCTTGAGCGTCACGACCATAAAGGCCGCGTTCGACTGTGAATAATTGTCAATGTAATTCAAACCGACCACCGACGTAATATCTTCAACCTCCTTCTCATCTCGCAAAATTGCCTCGGCTCGCTGCACAACGTCGGTCGTTCGCGCCACAGAAGAACCGCCGGGCAGCTGAGTAACGACAAACAGCGCCCCTTGGTCGTCCTCCGGCAGGAATCCAGTCGGCGTCAGTTTTGCAAGTCCGACAATTCCAGCCATCGCGACTGCGACCATCACAATGCCAATCACCGCGAACTGCACGATGTGCGCCACGGCTGCGCCATAGGCATCGCGCACGTGATCGATGCTGCGCATCACATAGCCCATGACGCCGCGGCGCGGGCCGTGATGCGGCCGCAGCAGGATGGCGCACAACGCCGGCGACAGTGTCAACGCGTTGATCGCGGAGAGGAACATTGCGACGGCGACCGTCACCGCGAATTGCCGGAACAGTACGCCGGATATGCCAGGAATAAACGCCACCGGCACGAAAACCGACAACAGCACCAGCGAAATGGCGACGATCGGCGCGGTGATCTCGCTCATCGCCTGCTTGGTCGCCTCGCCCGGCGTGAGCTCGGGATGTTCTTCCATCACGCGCTCGACGTTCTCGACCACCACGATGGCATCGTCGACCACAATGCCGATCGCCAGCACCACGGCCAGCAGCGATACCGTATTGCCCGAATAACCGACGGCGAGCAGCGCGACGAAAGCTCCAATCAGGCTGACTGGCACAGCAAAAGTCGGTATCAAAGTCGCGCGCACACTGCCGAGGAACAGAAAAACGACGATAACCACTAGAATGAATGCCTCGAACAGCGTCTTTTGCACCTCGTGAATAGTGTCAGTGACAAACAGCGTCGGGTCGTAAGTGACCTTCCAGGCCAGGTCTTCGGGAAATCTCTTCTCCGCTTCGGCGATGCGATCTTTCACCGCTTTGAGCGTTTTGAGCGCGTTCGCTCCCGGAGATTGGTAGATGGCGATGGCCGCCGCAGGACCGCCGTTGAAACGCGTGGAGCGATCAAGATTCGCAGCGCCCAACTCCACGCGGGCAACATCACCAAGCCGAAGTACCGAGCCATCGGGATTGGTCCGGATCACGATGTTCTCGAAATCCCCGACCGTGTTGAGGCGGCCCTTGGTCTCAAGGTTGAGCTGCAGCTGCTGGTCATTGGAAATCGGCCGAGCGCCGATGCGGCCGACAGCCGCCTGGATGTTTTGCGACTGAATGGCGTTGATAATATCGCCCGTCGTGAGCCCGAGCCCAGTCAGCCGGTCGGTGCGCACCCAGGCGCGCATTGCATAGTCCTGCGGACCCCACAATGTCGCGTCACCGACCCCGGGCGTGCTTTTGATCTGATCGAGAAGATTGATGGTGACGTAGTTGGAAAGAAATAGCGGATCATGCGTTTGCTTCGGCGAATAGAGCGCGATAACGCCGAGCAGGGCGGATGATTTCTTCTTGACGGTGACGCCCTGGCGCTGCACCTCCGGCGGCAGGTTCGCCAGCGCCACCTGAACGCGGTTATTGACGTTGACGGTGTTGATATCCGGATCGGTGCCCAATTCGAACGAAGCGGTGAGAGCGTAACTGCCGTCATCGCCGCTCGTGCTCTTCATGTAGATCATCTTGTCGACGCCGACGACTTGCGCCTCGATGACTTGCGCGACGGTCGATTCGACGACAGCGGAGTTGGCGCCGGGATAAGTCGTGGTGACTGATACCTGCGGTGGCACAATATCGGGGTACTGCGAAAGCGGCAGGGCGTAGAGCGCCAAGAGACCGGCGATCGTCGTGACGACGGCGATGACGATCGCAAGCCGCGGACGATCGACGAAGATGGCCGACAGCATGGGTCAACCGCTCTTTAGGCTTGCCGGCATTGGAGCGGCCTGGACCGGCTGCCCAGGGCGAATGCTCTGGAGCCCTTCGACAATGATCTGCTCACCGCCTTTCAATCCATCGTTGATAACAACATTCGCTCCGATTTCGCCGCCAGGTTTGACGCGCTTTACGATGGCTTTGCCGTCCTCGACGACAAACACATAGATACCTTCCTGGTCCGCGATGAGCGCAGCCTGTGGGACCACCACCTGTTCCTGCGGCTGTTCGGCCTCGAGGACCACAGTGACCAGTTGACCGTCAATCAGCACGCCGTCCGGATTCGGCATTGTCGCTCGCACCAAGACCGTGTCGGTCGCACGATCTACCGACACATCGATGAAATTGATTGTTCCTATTTGGTTATAAGTCGTGCCATCGGCAAAACGGATTTTAACTTTGATCTCCTCGGGTTTGACCCGCAAAGTCAAAAATTCACGCTGGCTCACGGGGAAAGTCACATACATCGGATCCTGGCTGACGATGAGCGTGAGGTTGCCGCTGTCAGGGCCGACAACGTTTCCCGCTGTCACATTGGTTTTGCTGATCTTCCCTGAGATGGGAGATACGATATCGGTGTACCCCAGGTTGATGTTCGCATTATCCAGATTGCCCTGGTCAGACATGATAGCGCCTTGGGCCTGCTGGTCGGCCGCAAGGGCCTGATCGCGCGCAACCGCCGTGCCGGCACTCTTCGCGAGCAGTTCCTCAGCGCGTTGCAGCTGAATTGCAGTCAGCGCCTTTGCAGCCTTGCTCCGCTCCAAAGCACCTTGGGCCTGCTCTACGGCTGCTTGGTATTCGCCTTTCTCGATGTGATATAAATGGTCGCCTTTCTTGACTGCGGCACCTTCCTTGAAGAGAGCCTCTTCAAGGTAGCCTTTTACTCTGGCCTGGATCTCAACCCGATTAATGGCCTCCACGCGACCGACAAAATCGCGCGTTTTCGCGACTTGTTGCCGCTCAGCAAAGACGGTTCCGACCGGCGACGCTTTTTCTTGAGCCCCCGCGGAAAGAACACACAACCACAGCAGAACCGGAATTGCGCAAGCAGCTACGCGCAAGCGGGAAGAGGCGGAATTGGTGCCGCTACTCAGCAGAGGAATAGACTCCCCCACTTGCATTACATGATCCTGTCCGCTTCGCACCGATACGCGTCAAGCTTACTCTCGCGTATGGCCGCCTACTTCTCAGCGCCGAGCGCAGTCTTGGCGGCGTCCATGACGGGCATTTCGTAATGCTTGCGACAATAGCGCTCCAGGTCGCGCACGTTCTTTTGCATGGACCCAACCTCAATCACTGTATTGTCGCGCTTTCCATTGTAGTAACCACTGAGCCAGTTTGCGACGGACCTTGTGCTACCGCCAACGTGCCCAAGCAAGAATTGTCGGCACGTAATTTTCGCAACATCTACCGTCATCTGCGCTTGCGCTGTCGAGAATCCAAGAACCGAAAACATAACAAGTAAAATGCCCGCCGGTTTCATGGGATTTCCTTCGAAGACTTCATCATACCTGAGATCCCCGCGTCGAACGCCGATTAAAGATAGAGCAAAAGCACCTAACGCTTGTTTGATCTGGGTCAAACTAGCTTTCTCCCTCGCTTCGCGGTGCTGACGGCCGGCAAAAGCATACTCAGTATGCGCTGATTAGCCAGCCTCAGTGGGCACCATTTCTTATGACGAACTTGGCACTCGCTGCTGGCAGGCATGCACGCCGTCCGTAGTACGTTCGTGGAAGTTGTCGGAGCCTACCACAGCCTCGATTCCGCCGAGCCGCATATTCTCTCGGACATCATCGCGTACACGGGCGAAAGCGATGGTGACGCCCTGATTTTGCAGCTCCTTGATGAAGGTAAGCAGCTCGTCGCAAGCGCTGACGTCGATGAAGTTTACTGAACTGAAGTCCAGAAGCACATGCTTCACCTGTGGTCGAATCCCAGCCAGCGCATTGTTCAACGACACTCGCATTTGGCCGACGCTCGCAAAGAATAAGTCGCCGCCAACGCGCCAAATCAGCAACCCGGGGAAGGTAAGCGCCTCGGGATGCCGCTTGACGTCACGATAAGCCTCCGTGCCCGGAAGCTGACCGAGCACTGCTGACGCTGGATGGCTGGTCAGGTAAATGAGCGCAAACAGAGACAGCGCGATGCCCAAGAGGATGCCTTGCATCACACCTAACGTAAGCTCGGCAGCAATGACGATCACAGCGTTCGCAAATGACCACCGACTTCGGAAAAACAGATCGCGCAAGTAGCGCGGTTTCGTGAGATGAAGCATGGCCGCGATAACAATGGCGGCAAGCGTCGGCTGTGGCATGTTTCGGAAAAGAGGCGTCAAAAATAGCAGCGTGAGGACAGAAAAGGCGGCCGCAACAAGATTACCGAACTGGCTACGGGCGCCGGCGGCCATAGCCACCGAAGTCTTGGACAGGCTACCCACCACAAGAAATCCGCCGAAAAGCCCGCTGAGAATATTGGCTGGCCCATATGCGACCAGTTCCTGATTCGGATCGATGTTGCCACCGCTCTCGATAGCTGCGGCCTTTGCTGCGGCCAGCGACTCCGCATAGCCGATCAGCACGATGGCAAGCGCACCGGGGGCCAGCTCTTGCAATATTGTGCTGTCGAAGTGCGGCAAGGTGAGGTGGGGCAGTCCTGACGGGATACGGCCAGCGACGTGTACGCCGGTCGCTTCTCCGCCCAACAAACCAATAACGATCGTAGCGACGACCATGACGACCAACGCAGCAGGTATGCTTGGTGCGAGGTGTCGCAGTAACAGCATCGCTGCGAGGCTGAGCAAACCGGTCAGCACTGGCATGAGCGCAAGATCGGGCAAATGCTCGAAGACGTTAGCGAGTTTAGTGAAAAAATTGCCCGAGGCGCCTGCTATGCCAAGCAGATGCGGCACTTGACCGATGATGGTCACATAAACAAGTCCTTCAATGAAGCCACGCATCACCGGCGTGGAAATGAATGCGGCCAGCCAGCCCATCCGCATGATGCCGAAAAAAAGGAAAAAAACGCCGATCAGGACAGCGAGGGTGGAGGTAAGCGTGTTGTACTCCGCGGTGCCCTGAGCTGCGAGAGCGCCCACGGTCAGCGCAGAAATCAAACCGGTGGCCGTATCAGGTCCGACCACGAGCTGTCGCGACGTACCGAGCAGCGCATAGGCCACCAGTCCCGGAACGATTGAATAGAGTCCCATAATCGGCGGAACACCGACAATACTCGCATAGGCCATACCCTCTGGAACCATGACTGCCCAGAGTGCGACGCCGGCAAAAACATCGGGCAACAGCCATTCACGCTCATAGCCGCCGGCCCATTTTAGGATCGGCAATGACCGCTGAACCAAGGATGCAACTTGAACCGAGCTCGACATAGCTAAGGGTTTAGCGCTGCATGATCTGAACGAGCCGACGTTTCATACCTCCGACCGCGGTTGGCGGCCAGAGGTTATTGCCGCAATCGCTCCAATGTGAGTGACGCTCGCGGTCGCCCCTCCTTTTTATTGGGTTTTCTTTCGAATAGGATTCTTCCTGTCACAATGGCCTGAAGGTATAGGTTGTATGAGACGCACGCAGAAAATTTCTGAAGCTGCGTTTTGTGGCGGCGCCGCCCATGATGTTTCACGCGAGAACCGACTGGCCCTCGGTAAGGCGCTACGCCAAAAAATTCCGCGAAAACAACACGGCCGATGGAAAGAAATCAAAGGCCGGCCAAATCCGGTCGACACCCTCCGCGAGTCGGACCGCGGCCGAATGAAGGGGCTCGTGCCGATCCGATACGGTCGGATGTTGCAGTCACCTTTTTCGTTTTATCGTGGAGCTGCCGGAGTGATGGCCTCCGACCTGGCGCAATTGCCCAACATGGGTCTCAAGGTACAAGCGTGCGGCGATTGTCATCTGATGAATTTCGGCGGCTTCGCCACGCCTGAACGCAACATCATATTCGATATCAACGATTTCGATGAGACGCTGCCTGCTCCGTGGGAATGGGATGTAAAGCGGCTTTCCGCGTCAATTGCGCTGGCTGCCAGGTCTATTGGACTCTCCGATGATAAAGCCAGTGATTGTGCCGTCAGTTCTGCGCGCAGTTACCGGGAACACATGCGGAGATTCTCCAGAATGGACCCGCTTCAGGTCTGGTACACGGACATTACCGCTAGTGATTTTATTGGAGTTTTATCGAAGGCCGTGCGCAAACGCGTTTTGAAGCACATAGATAAGACGGCGTCGCGTAGTAGTGCGGAGCATGACTACCCCAAACTTGCGGGAAGGGTGGACAGGCAGATCCACATTACCGATCACCCGCCTTTGATCTTCCACCCGGAAGGCTCCCGTGCTGCCGAGTTTTGGGAAGCACGTGAGCAGATCTTCCAAGTATATCGCGAAACGCTACCCGAGGATCGTCGTATGCTGCTTGATCGCTATCGAGTGGTTGATGCGGCAATCAAGGTTGTGGGCATCGGCAGCGTAGGCCGGAGCTGTTGGATTGCTTTGCTGATGTCAGCGGACAACGATCCACTCTTCCTCCAATTCAAGGAGGCCGTGGAGTCAGTGCTCGAAACATACGTCGGGAAAAGCGCCTATGGCCATCACGGCCAGAGGGTAGTGATGGGGCAGCGTCTCATGCAGCCGTTTTCGGATATTTTCTTGGGTTGGGTGACGGCTCCGAACGGTCGGCAATTCTATGTGCGACAGCTGCACGATGCGAAGATCAAGCCTTTGGTCGAGACGTTTAATGCTGAAATGTTGGACGTGTATGCTAGGGCATGTGGCTGGGCGCTCGCCCGCGCACACTCGAAGGTCACCGAGATATCGGCAACCATTAGCGGGTACCTTGGCTCCTCAAGTGATGAATTTGATGAAGCCATGGGTAAATTTGCATTGGCATACGCAGACCAAGTTGAGCGCGATCATGCCGCTCTAAAAACCGCAGTGCGCAAAGGTACGGTCCCCGCGATTCACGAGTCTTAACGGGCCAATTTGCCCGCCGGAACAAACAAGTGCGAACCACGCTTGCGCCCAAAGAGTGCCGGCTAAACGCCGCATTCGACCCCTATTTGCAGCCGCCCTGGGGTACCGATGGGCGGGGTTTCCACTCGAAGGTTTTTCGCGTTTGGCCTCGTGGCTGCCGGAGCGGTTCCTCTGGCAAGCCGACTCCGATTCAGTTCGGCCAACGCGGTTTAGTCGGCGGTACGCGCCGTCCCGATTGCGCCTGTCGTTCCGAAGACGTTCAAAGCGTTTGGCGGCGTACGCATCGATAACTACGACTGGCTGCGCGATCGCAAGGATCCGCGGGTCGTTTCTTATCTCGATGCGGAGAATGCCTATACCGATGCGCGACTTAAGCCGATCAAGCCGCTGGTCGATGAGCTTGCCGCAGAATTGAAGGCGCGCGAGGCGCAAGAGGATGCAAGCGTCCCCGCAACCTACAACGGCTATGTTTATGAGCACCGCTTTTCGCAAGGTGCGCAGTACCCATACATCGTGCGCTCTAACGATGCCCCCGGGGCGCAGGAAGAAATCGTACTCGATGTCGGCGCGCTCGCAGCTGCTCATCCGCAGCAATGCCGGCTTGGCTGTTGGACGGTGAGCCCTGACAACAAGCGCGTTGCTTTTGCGGTCGATTTCACTGGTGATCGCGAATTTCGTATCTTCGTGCGATCGATCGCAACGGGCGAAACCGTCGATCAGGGCATTGACGACGCGAGCTCTGATGTCGTGTTCGCCGGTGACAGCGATGCACTCCTCTACGTACGCAATGAGCCGACGACGCTGCGCTCCTACCAGGTCTGGCTTCATCGGCTGGGCACCGATCCGAACAGCGACGTGCTGATCTACGAGGAGAGCGATCCGACCTTCAGTATTTCGATCGGTCTGTCGAAGTCGCGCAAGCTTGCCCTAGTCAACATCAATGAGGAGCGCACCAGCGAGTTTCGCTACCTGCCCATTGATCAGCCGACCGAGTTGAGGGTCATTGAGCCGCGTCGGCGAGGCGTGATCTACGATGTCGATCACGTAGGCGACCAGTTCTTCATCCGCACTAATCTTGATGCGCCAGACTTCCGATTGATGAGCGCACCGCAGGTGACGACCACGGCGTTGCATTGGAAGGAGATCGTTCCAGAACAGCCGGGGCATCATCTTATTCATTTCGAAGCGTTCGAGACATTCGTGGCTGTGGACGTGGAAGACGAAAGTGGCACGAGGGTCCGTGTTTTCAACCTTCCCGACCACCGCGAAATTCCAGTACCACGTCCGGTCGCAATTGGCGTCGCTTCGAGCTCGTTCGGCGACGACAACGAGGCCAATCTCGATCCAGCAGCAACGGTGTTGCGCTTTCATTTCAGCAATCCGTTGGTGCCGCAATGCGTCTATGACTTCGACGTGATGACCGGCGCGCTAACCTTGCGCAAGCAGGACCTTGCAAGCCGCTGGTTCGATCGCCGTCGCTATGTGCTCGATCGGTTCAGCGCGATTGCGCCCGACGGTGAGCGTGTTCCGATCACAATCGTTTACCGCAAGGACATGCGCGGCCCAGCTCCGACGTTGATCGTTGGTTACGGCGCCTACGGTCTGAGCTTGCGTGCCACTTTCACCCGATCTGCTTTCAGCTTGATTGATCGCGGCTTCGTCTACGCCATAGCCCATGTGCGTGGTGGACACGAAAAAGGTGAACGCTGGTAGGCGCAGGGCCGCATGCTCAATAAGCGCAACACATTCACTGATTTCATTGCTGTGACCGAGGCGCTGATCGCAACGGGCTATGCCGATTCGCGCGCCGTTTTTGCGCAGGGCGGCAGCGCCGGCGGCCTACTCATGGGTACGATCGCCAATCTGCGTC
>Ga0310910_10001100_pt1 | contig 14407 bp, 12 predicted proteins | sample GREbulkMGHF172_FD_203448 | JGI IMG/M metagenome (GOLD analysis project Ga0310910, IMG submission 203448) | Lab enrichment of tropical soil microbial communities from Luquillo Experimental Forest, Puerto Rico - GRE.bulkMG.HF172 | ecosystem: Environmental > Terrestrial > Soil > Tropical forest >... | reverse complement strand
GACGGGATCAAAGGCAGCGAACTCGTCGCCAAGGCGCCGCCCGACGGTTACACGTTGCTGCTCGGGTCGAGCACGCACACGATCCATCCCGGGACCTACGGCAAGCTGCCCTTCGACACGGAGAAGGCGTTCGCTCCGGTCTCCCTCCTGGTGGCCTCGCAGCTGATCCTCGTTGTCAACCCATCGCTGCCCGTCGAGTCGGTGGAGGATCTGATCGCCTACGCCAAGAGCCACCCGGGTAAGCTCCGCTACGCCTCGGGCGGCCGCGGCGGCCCGACCCAGCTCGCCTTCGTACTCTTCAAGATCACGACCGGAGCCGAAATAATCAATGCTCCCTATGACGGTGGTGCCGCGGCGCTCAACGCCATCGCCAGCGACGAGGCGCAGGTCATGCTGGCACCTTTGGTCGCGGCATTGCCGATGGTGCAAGACGGACGGCTGCGCGCGCTTGCAGTCAGCGGTGCGCATCGTGCCCCTGCGGCGCCCGAGCTTCCGACCATCGCCGAGACGCTCCCGGGCTTTACTGCCGTCGCGTGGTTCGGCGTCCTGGCCCCGGCAGGAACGCCGGCACCAGTGGTCGCTCGTCTCAGCGCCGAGTTCGATCATATCGTCCACGATGCGGATACCGAGAAGCAGTTCGCGGCGATCGGCGGCGAGCCTGTCGGGGGGTCGCCAGCGACCTTCGCCGCATTCATTCGCGCCGAGATCCCGAAATGGATCCGAGTGGCGAGAGAGACGGGCATCCATATCGAATGAGCGCGCCCCAAACACGACTTCACACTGCCACTCTATCCCGTTGACGAGCCTGGCGGCCGCGGGCGTTCACCCGGCACGTTCGTCTCGCCCCTTTTAGCCAGTGAGGTAACGCCGGCGACGCCGCCGAGGTTCATGCTGTCGACGGCACTGCTCGGCACGATGATCGTGGTGCCGCCGCGCTCCTTGACGCTCTCGTACAGCATGTTCATGCCGCGCAGATGCAAAGCGATAGGATTATCGGCATAGGTGGTCGCCGCCTCGGCGAACTTGTCGGCGATTTCCGCCTCGGCCGTGCTGAGTATGACGCGCGCCTGGCGCTCGCGTTCGGCCTGCGCCTGCCGGCTCATCGCGTCCTGCAGGGCGACGGGGATACGGACATCGCGGATCTCGACCGACCTGACCCGGATCCCCCAATCCGCGGTCTTCGCATCGATTGTCTTGCGCAGCTCCTCGTCCGCCGCCCTGCGGTTGGAGAGCAGCATCGCCAAGTCGGCGGCACCGATAGTCTCGCGCAACGAGGTCTGCGCCGCCCAGGAGATCGCTTCCCCGTAGCTCGCGACCTCGAGCGCAGCGCGCTTCACTTCGGTAACGATCCAGAAGATGATCGCGTCGACATCGACCGAGACGGTGTCTTTGGTGAGTGTCTGCTCGGCGACAAACTGGGTCGTGCGCAGGCGGGTGTCGATCAGCGCCGCAATGTTGTCGAGGATCGGGACGATCCAGAACAGCCCGGGCCCTCTGACCGCGTGAAATTTGCCCGCCCGCAGGACGACGGCCTGCTCCCACTGTCGTGCCATCTTCAGGGCGGCGAGCACGATCACGGCCAGGATAATCAGCAATGCCCCGGGTACGACCGGGCCGGCGATAACGATCACCAGAACGCCAAAGCCAGCGAGGATGGCCACAATGGCGAGCGAAATCGGATTTGGGCTCACGGAAGACGCTCAGTATCCGGCGGTCTGCAGGTCAAACTCGGTCGGGCTGAACATCGCATTCCGGACATCCCAGAGCTCCGGGTAAATCGGGTTGTCGAACAATTTGTTGGCGGCTTGCCGCAGATATCTGAGCCCCGTTGATCCGCCGGTCCCGGTGCTGTTCCCGATTACCCGGGAGACCGTTGCGACATGGGCAAAACGCCATCGCCGAAACGCATCCTCCAGATCGACGAGTTTTTCGCCCAGCTGGTAGAGCTCGGGTTCGTTCTCGCGGTTTTGGTACACGTATCGCCACGCATTGAACACTGCCAATTTCTTGCGATACGGTTCGGCATAATCTCCGGTCAGAGAATCCTGAATACCGAACATTGGTAGATGTTTCGCGATGAAATAATTGAGTGCATCATAAATGCTGGGCCGGTTCAGTGCATCTGCCAGCGCCTGGTGATCTTCGTCGGTGCGCGCATTGGCGAAGACATCAGACTCTACTGCCTGATACCTGCCGTCGACCAATTTCTCGAAATGGACGGTGCGATATTTCAGGCCCAATTTGAATTCCAGTACGCGATACTGAATCGATTGGAAGCCGGAGGCGCCGTTTTGGCCAACAGTCAAGCGAAAGACATGAAATTCGTCGGGCGTCAATGTCGTCAGCACGCCCCATGATGCGATCAGTATGCGTTGGATTTCACTCACGCGGGACAGGCGCTTGAAAGCGATGATACAGTCTCTGTTGCTGGGGCGTTCCCGCTGCAGCGCCTCGATTGCACAGCTGAGCTCGTGGATCGCGAGCTTGAACCACAGCTCATGCGCTTGGTGAATGACTATGAACAGCAACTCGTCATCGGAGTCGGTCATCGATCGCTGCGCCGACAGCAGTTTGTCGATTTCCAGATAGGAGGAGTAGGTGTGCGTGCTCATCTGCTTCTCCGCACCAAATGGCTTGCTACGGCCACGATGAGCATATCGTACGTAGCCAGAGGCGTCCCAAGCGCCCTCGGGCGGCCGTAGGACAAAGGCGACTAACAAGGAGACGCAGATCCCGCCCTCCGCTCGACCCTTGACGAGGCGGCTCCGGCGAAGCCGCGCTCGCGTTCATCCGTGAGCAGCGCAGGTTAAATTACAGGTACTTTGCCGGACGAATCATCGCGCGCCACATGTGCGCGACCGGGCTGTTGTCGAAACCGAGACCCTGTTCCGGTTGGCAAAAGTTGCGACCGATAATGTCGGTGAACTCTTCGAGCTCGACATGGACGTTGGGGTCGAACGAGTAGATGTCGTGCACGGTGATCTGCCGGCCCGACATGTACCATTTGTGGTTCCGCATCCGCTTGTAGTCTTCCTCAATATAGGGATCAGGCCGGTATTCCTGGCCGAAAGCGGTGATATAAGACTGTGGATATTCGTAGCCGACCGAGTCGTCGGGATAAAAGCGCAATACTTGGTGCGCCCGGATTGCCCAGGTCACTTCCTCGTCGACATACGGCTCGACCAGTTGCGCACCCCAATAGCCGTGGTCGCCGCGGATGAAGCCGATCGTCGAGATGTCGTGCAGCAGGCAGGCAAGCACCATCTTCTCGGGCAGGTCGGCGTTCACCGCATGCCGGGCGCTTTGTAGGAGGTGCATGCACGGACCAAAGCGGTACTTGAAAAAATCCATCAAGGTGGGCTTCTCCGGCATCACCGGCAGGCGCGGATCATCTCCCATCAGGACGCGCGCGTTCGGATGGTCTTTCATCAGTGCGCCGGCATTGGGTGGCGGGCTGATGTCGCCCTCCGCCATGCTGTAGAGGCGCGACTTGATGACGATGTAATCGAGCTCCCGCGCCATCTCGGCTTCGAGCGCATCGGCGCGCTGCGACAGGCTCATTGTATCATTCACTGCGTGTCTCCTCGATCTTTCGCTTCCCACCCGAGCCTAACAGATCGCGCGCAGTCGAGGCATCATTCTTTCGCCATGATCACGGCTCCGCCGAGCTCGGAGACCATCTCGAATGCGTACTTAACCAGTTGATTTGGCCCATGCACAGCAGCGAAGGTGCCGGCGAAGGACAAACGTGGCGACCCGCCGCCAAGCACGGACGAGCTCGCCGACTTTTGCCCCCGGCCAAGACCTGAACTCGCGATCTCGCCGGTCCGGCTGGCGTTGAAACGGGAACTCGTCACTCCGCAACGCAAAGGCTAGTCTAGATCATCGGCTCCGAGTGTAGCGAATTCGATCTGCACGATAGCGCCAGGACTATCCTGGCGATCAAGGCAAAGAACGGGATGCGCACCCGCTTGCTGTTGTCTCTACTGGCGCTCGCCGCTCTGAGCGAGGTAGCGGCCGTGACCGGCAAGCAGCCGGATCACCCCGGCAGGGACGGCCTACCGCACAGGCCTGGGATACGATGCGGAACGCTGGAGCGCGTGCGGCCAAGGTGAAGGGCTCCGAGCTTCCAGCCGCCGGAGGCGGCTTGCGAGCCAAAAAGTGGGAGGTGGCTCACACTGGTTCCCCAGCGAAATGTATTGAGTATCCTATCTATTTAAAGGAGCCAACCGATGGACTCGTCACATATCGCGACTGGCACGATAACAGCGCTGCTGGCTACTGCGCTGGTATATCTCTCACACTGGCCCCTCCAGCCTCTTGACCTACCGACGGCATCTGCTTTTGCTGGTCTGCTCGTCGCCGCTAGCGGAGCCGCCGTCAAGTTCTACAAATCCAGGACTGCGTCTGTTACAGAGCCAGTCACTCCCGTGGTCTCGATCATGTCGGCGAACGCCGCGCACGAGCCGGCGCGCGTGGCATGAATTTGGAATAACTCGAAGATGCGGCTTTAGAGAATCGCCTTGCTGCGGCTGGCTTAACCGCGGGCTGGCGATGGGCGAAGGGATGTTGTTCCTGGGCCAGCTCAACGCCAATGTGGTTGCTCTCGACATCAAGACCGGCAAGGAGTTGTGGAGAACCCCGATCGAAGAATGGCGGAATGGCTACGGGATCACTGGTGCGCCGCTCTACTACGAGGGGATAGTCTACAGCGGCAACATCGGCGGTGAATTCGGTGTGCCCAGCCGTCTGACGGCGCTCGAGGCCAGCACCGGAAGGATTCTGTGGCGTTGGTATACGCTCCCAGGTCCAGGAGAGGTCGGCGGCGACACTTGGCCGGCCTTAACTGATCACAATGCCAGGCGGCGCGCCAATATGGAATACCCCGGCGCTCGACCCGCAGCTCGGTCTGATCTACTTCGCGACCGGTAATTGCGGGCCCGATTATGACGGGTCGATGCGCGAAGGTGACAACTTGTTTTTGCTCCTCGATTGTCGCGCTGAAGGCAAAGAGCGGCGAATATGTCCGGCATTTTCAAGAGGTGCACCACGACATCTGGGATTACGACGCGGCGAGCCCGGTCGTGTTGTTCGACATCGCGATCAACGGACCCGTCAGCTTACGCGGAGAGCAAGCTGTGCGATGTTTTGCTGGCATTTGCCGTCGCTCGTCGCTGGAAAGACGTCAAATCCAATGCGCTAGAGCCTGGATGGGTAGCGACAAACATGGGCGGCCCCTCAGCGCCGGACGATCTTCATCAGGGGTGCGTAACCCAGGCCTGGCTTGCCACGAGCGAGGACGAGTTTGCGCGATCGACCTGCTGGTATTTCTATCATTAACGCCCTCGTATCCCGAACGCGATCGCCAGCGATGTCGGGATTCAGGGAGGAGCCGCTTGCCGAGTGCGGCCGCATCTTCGGTATCGCTCTAACTTGAATAGGAAGATCGGCCCGCGAAGCTAGTGTCCACTTAGCCAAGGTGCTCACTGTCGCGCGGACTCTTGACGGTTCGCGACCCCAGCGCCTGGCCGCTACTGTCAGGTGGATTACCCTCTCCGGACCACGGCTTGTTCATAGTTCTGCGGCTCAGCGTGGCAGGATGCAGGCGATCGATCCCGCGTGGATTTCTACCTGATCCCCGGGCGGTTTCCTTTGGCCATACCTTCAGTTTGGTGAACGTCGACATAATCCATCAACCAGATCGAGCGCAAATTGATCGATCGGGGAGGGCGCGGCTTCATTCTCACCGATAGCGGACGTTCTGAGGTCGACGTTTCCCCAATCGCGGAAAATCCTGATGGAGATCCTGGCCGGGGTGCCGGACGACGAACAACAAGATCGCCGGCGGCAACACCGCCCGCGTGTTGCTGACCGTCCCTGCTTGAAGAGCCAACCTCACATAAAGCGAGGGCCTCGCTCTCGCCCGTCCATCGAGGCCCGGCATGACCAGCGGATCGGGCGAAAGCGGATCGACGTCCGGGTTGCATTCAGCTGCTTTCTCCCCGGCCGCGTGGTCGGGGAGCTCGTTGGCGGCAAGGTTCGGCGCGGCGGCTCATCGGCGGCGGCGGTGGCCGAGGGAGGTCCCTATTCGGATGATTCCAGCCGCTACGAACGCCCCGCCAACTACGCCCCCAATGGAGAGCAGATCGATGCGGCCTCGCGACACGAGCCGGGCATAATACGCGGTAAGGGGGCAGTGTTCCCATCATCACCCACACAAGGATCCCAAGAAAGAAGAGGACCGTTCCCAGGACTCTCTTGCGAATTCGTCTGCGATGTCCCGGGGTCACCGAAGGTCGAGTAAAGCGCCATAAGCTGGTTGGGGGTGAAGCTGGAGGTGCCCGCTCACCGCCGAGACAACGTATCGCAGTGGCCGTTTGCGTCGCAAAATCGCAGAGCGTTCTTGCTCAACCACCTGATAGGAAATTGTAATGGGTTAGCTGAGCTAGGAGCCGAAGGCGTAAGAACGAGGGTGCCCTCAGCCTGGGTGGTTGGGAGCCATTCCCATCTGCCAGTAAATTCGGCGATCCCCGGATCCTTGTAGGAAACGCGTCCGTCAGAACCAAGGTCAAACGCCACCACACTCCCCTTCCAGGATCCGGTGGGTACAGCCGCTTTACTCTGTGCATCGTGCGCCGCGCAGCCGCCGACCGCCCCGCAAACGCCCGCGGCAAGCCAGCCGCTGACCACAATCCCCTTCATCTAACGCCCCTCCTCGGCAGCGCACTGACATCTTACTAACCTGCCGCGCCGAAACAACGCGCCCTTAAGACTCGGGTATTTGCTCAAGTCCGTTGGCCGCTAGGCTACGTTCCTGTCATCGGCGTGCCGCTCAGTTCTTCCAGCGTGCGACAGAAGTTCCGGGCGCGACTATGATCACCGCTGACCTCCGGGCGGGTCGGCAACGGGCTGAGAAGCGCCCGCAGCTGTGCCACCGGGTAACGGAGGGTCGCAATCACGCCAAAAACTGTTCGTCGACAATCCGGCGACGTCCGGCAGCCTTTGAATGCAGCCCGACGACGCGGTCGGGGCGGGCGGTGCAATTCCAGCGATGTCGGGGGGCGAGATTACGACGGGAACCGGGCCACCGACACGATCGCTGATGACGTCACCGATCATGTACATCGCCACCACGGGAACAGAGAGGCAACACAGAATGAGGGTGCCTACCAGCCCCCGCTGACGGATCGGCCTGCGACGACGCCTAACAGCGGCGAGTGCGTCACGCAACTGTTGCGTCTCGACGGCTTTCGCCGTGCGCAATGCCGTAAGTTCGTCGCGTAGTCGCTCCCCCTCGGCGACGAGACCCTCGATCAGCCGCCCTGGCAACAACACGTCGTGCCACGTCATCCCAGCGGCGCGGATCGAATGGTCCGCTAAGCGAAGGGCCGCAAGCGCCTCGCCGTCATGCCCCGAGCCGCCCATCGCGATAATCCGAGCGAGCCGTTCAAGGTCGAGCTTCTGGTGAACTCCGCTCATGCTGACCCTCCCACTACAGCCTCGCGACGCGCCAGGATGTTGGCGACCGACTGTTGACTGATCGCGAAGCCGCGCACCCGCAACGCGTCACGGATATACATCAACGACCGCCCCGTCCTCGCGCATCGCCACGATGTCGGCAATCGCTGGCTGCTTCCCCGGATGCAGGGCAGCACGATCAAAACAGACCGTCGCAAAATCGTGCGCCCCACCGATTTCCAATTGTGTCTCGAAGTTTCCATCGGCAGAGCTCTTCTTGGTGTATTCTGAGTTTTTGTTTTTATTGGTGAGCCCGTCGGGATTCGAACCCGAGACCTACTGATTAAAAGTCAGTTGCTCTACCGGCTGAGCTACGGGCTCTGAGCTGCGGGCTCGCTCGAGAAGATAAGCCGCGCCGGACAACGGGTCAATCGGCGGTAGCGCGGGGTTGCTTCAGGGTGTCGCGCCGTTCATCCGACCACCTCCCCGACTCCCGTCGCAGGGAACAGCCGCTATCGGAATTTTTGACACCTTTTTCGTCCCTCGGCACGAGCCCAGCGCAAAAAGCGGAAATCTTCTGATTTTTGCTGACCTTTTCGATGCCCGAACAAATCGAGAGCAGGATTTCGGTGTCTGGAAACCTTGCAATTCTCGGCTTTGTTAAAGTAGATGCTCTCACAAGTCTCTGATGAAAACGTATGGCACGAAAAATGCCGCGTGTTCGTCGAAGTTCAGTCTGACCGGAGAAGAACATTATGCGACGGCGCAACGCATTGCTCTACGGAACCGCTATCCTCGCCTGTGGCGGCGGTGCGGCTGGGGCACACGCGATCGGTGACCATACAGCTCTTCTTTACCACGTTCAGTCCCACCGCTAATCCGATTCTTACCGCAAACGCCACGCTCAACGGTTCGAGCCTGACTTTCGGCGGCACCTCGACCATTGCTCACACAAACGGCACCGACGGGATCCGGTTCCTGCCGGACAACAACCTGGCGATCGGCGGCAGGGCGGCGGCGTGGCTACAGGGCACATTTTCGATATTACCAACACGGGCACGAGCGTCGCCACCGTTACTACGCCCAGTAACGGCACCAACATCACCGCTGACGGTGGTGCCGGGGTAACCAACACGGACGTCAGGGGTCTTATTTTCGATCCCCATAACAGCACATGGTATTATCGGACCGCGGCCGACGTCAGCACCTCGGGAACTTTGGGGACAGCCACTCTCAACGGAACGCAGGCTGCATCAGCTGCTGCCCGTCGTTCCGGCGCACGGTCTCACCTTCGACCCAACGACAAACGACATCGTCTTCAACAGCGGTAACGAGGTAGACCAATTCGACCCGACGAGCGGCTCAGCTGCGCCATTCGAGGGTGCGGGCCTCAACCGGGTTCTCGAACGGCCGGCCTTCGGCGCGGGCCCGACGATATTCGCGCTTGAGCCGGTAGTACCATTTTGCTTGGGTGTCGGCATCGTCGATCAGGGTCAACGGCGGGTCGTAGCGCAAGCCCTGCTGTTGGCGTTCCATCATCGCGCGGTCCTGGCGCAGAAAGGCGCGCACGTAATGCCGCAGAAGCGGCTTCAACGGGGTCAGCCAAGCTGATGTCCAGTAGACGCAGTGGTTGATCTCGGTCATCCGCGCGTCGACGGGGGTAATCGCGGTAAGATTGCCGACGCGATGACGGCCGGCTCGGATCTGCTCGATCCTGATGCTTGGCAGCCGGAAAATTATCTCGGTCTCCGGCGTGCCGCTCAAGAGGCGGTAGGCGCGCGAATTCGCCGAGGGTGTGTGGCGGCTCATCGTGAAGCCGAAGGGCGAAGGGACGAAGGCCTTGCTCTTGCCCTGGATCGAGTAGCGTGAGCGCCACCACCAAGCGCGATGGACAAAGGGCCCGTGCGCCGGATCCATCAGCCCGACGACGGCGTGGTCGACCGCAGCAGCGAAGCTGACGCTCTCGACGAGGTCGGGCGGTCTTTCGTCAAACCCGTCGAGCAACGGAACCTCGGGCGCGGTGGCGGGATGGTCACCAAAAAACACCCAGAGGTTCCCCTGCACCTCCCGCATCGGATAGCTACGGACACGGATACGCTCTGGCGTGAAGGTTTGGCCCGATACCAGCGACGGAATCAACGTACACTGCCCGCGGGTGTCAAAGCGCCAGCCGTGATAGCAGCACTCGACCTCCCGCCCATCGAAACGGCCAGCGCTGAGCGGCATCCCACGATGCGGACAAGGGTCGCGCAATGCGAACGCCACGCCGGCCGCGTCGCGGCCGATCAGGATCGGCTCACCCAGCATGACTTTCGCCAGCATCGCCCCGCGCTGCAAGCGACGGCCCGGGACTGCGTAATACCAGGCCTCGCGCAACGGCGCGGCAGCGTCCTCGGGTGAGGATGTCTTGGTGGAACCGGTTAGAGCCGGGTCGAAAGCCAAATTGCGATCCGCGAGCCGGCCTTGACCGCGGCGCTGATCAAGTCGTAGCCGAAGGTATCCTGCGCGCCGTGCGCAATCGCGATTTCGCGATGGGCCAGCTCGTCGTCGCGGAAGGACAGGATCGTATCGCGAAGTTGAGGATCCTCCTCGGCGAGATACTCGGCTTGCTCCAGGTAATGCTCGTCGATGACGTCCTCGATCGCGACCGTGCAGGCCATCGCGGCCCGCTCGCCGAGAACGGCGGTCGCGGCGCCGAGCGCATATCCGGCAACCGACCACAATGGCTGGAGGAGCGTCGGACGCACCCGCCGCCCCTGCAACAGCTCTTCGAACCGCGCGAGATGGCCTTTTTCAGTCTCGGCCATGCGGCGGATTTCTCCAGCGGCGGGGCGGCGCCCGAGTACATCGAGCTGACCCTGGTAGATCCGTGTCGCCCCGTACTCGCCGGCATGGTCAACGCGCAGCATCCGCGCGATTTCGTCGGCCGGCTGGCGATCGCCGGGCAAGCGGCGCGGGCGCTCATTGCTCACGCGACCCCCCGGCGTATCCCGGTTCGCGGCCGCGGCCGGCGCAGCCGCGAAAAGACGGCAAGACAGCTCCCGGCCATCACCAGAGAGGCCAGCAAGTTCCAGCCAGCGAGCGAAATGCCCCACAGCGCCCACGCCGGCTCGTCGCAGCGCACCGGCATCTGGCCGAGGATACGCGCCTTCAGCGCCTCGACCGTATCGGCCGCGGTGGCGGCCCCGGTGCACGCGCTGGGACCCGCGAACCAGTGCCCCTCGACACCGACATGGTAGAAGGCGAGCGCGCTCCCGACCGCGAACACCGCGGCGAGCAGTGATGCCACCCACGGCAGCAACAGCCGGCTGTCGACGACGATCGCCACCAACGAGATCGCGATTGCCGCGGCCCAAGGCCAGCGCTGCAGCAAGCAGAGCTCGCACGGGGCGAGCCCGCCCCAATATTGCGACAACAGTGCGCCGCCAAGCACTGCAGCGCTCGCCGTCAGGACAACGACCGGAAAACGAGCGGGGTCGGCTCTCATGACGTCATAAATAGCGCAGGATCACGAACCCGCCAACGAGCGCCGCTGCTACCAGGCTGGTGACCAGCATCAGCCGGCGCTCGATAAAATCTCGGATCGGCTCGCCGAACCGCCACAACAGGGCGGCGAGCAAGAAAAAGCGCAGACTGCGCGAGATGAGCGATGCCACGGTAAAGGGGACGAGGTCGAACTGTGCGGCACCGCTGGCGATCGTGACGAGCTTGAAGGGGATCGGCGTCAGCCCCTTGATGACGATTATCCACGCGCCCCATTCGGCGAAAGCCGCTTTGAACACCTCGTACTTGTCCATCATGTGATAGAACTCCAGCACGGGGAGGCCAATGGCATCGAACAGGAAATAGCCGATCGCATAACCGACATAGCCGCCGACAACCGAGGTAATCGTGCAGACCGCGGCGATCAGCCAGGCCCGGCGTGGCTGCGCCAGAATCATCGGCACGAGCAGGAAGTCCGGGGGGATCGGAAGGAACGAGCTCTCGGCGAAGGAAATCAGCGCCATCGCTGCCATCGCGTGACGGTGCGCCGCCATCGCGAGCGTCCGGGAATAGAGACGGTCAATCACGTCTCAGGACGGGCTGGTGAAGGCAGGAACTCGTCGAGGGTCATGTATTTGATCGCCGGCTCGCTGATCCCCGACCTTTGACCACCGATATATGGCGATTTTCCGTCCGATGTTCCGGGGCCCGGTCGATCCCCTATTCAGCCGCAGCGGCGTCGAGCGAGATCGCCGCGTCGACGTCGGCAAACCCGCCGGACTGTCGCTGCCACAGGCGTGCGTAGGTGCCGCCCCGAGCGAGCAGCTGGGCATGAGTGCCTTCTTCGGCGATCCTCCCTTGGTCGAGCACAATGAGACGGTCCATGCGCGCGATCGTCGACAACCGATGGGCGATCGCGATCACCGTGCGCCCGCGCATCAGGCTATCGAGCTGCTCCTGTATCGCCGCCTCCACCTCCGAATCGAGCGACGAGGTCGCCTCATCAAGGACTAGGATCGGCGCATCCTTGAGGATGACGCGGGCGAGCGCGACCCGCTGGCGCTGCCCGGCAGAAAGCTTGACGCCGCGCTCGCCGACATGCGCGTCAAAGCTGCGACGCCCATACCAGTCCTCGAGCCCCTCGATGAATTCGAGCGCGTGCGCCTGCGCTGCGGCACGACGTACCTCCCACTCGCTCGCCTGCAGCCGACCATAGCGGATGTTGTCACGGATCGAGCGATGAAGCAGCGAGGTGTCTTGGGTCACCATCGCGATATGCGCGCGCAGGCTTTCCTGGGTTACGAGAGCGATGTCTTGATCGTCGATCAGAATCCGGCCGGCTTCGATTTCGTAAAAACGCAGCAAGAGGTTGACCAAGGTTGACTTTCCGGCGCCCGACCGTCCGACGAGACCAACCCGCTCGCCGGGTGCCACCGAAAGGTCGATCCCATGCAGTACGCCCTTCGCAGTGCCGTATCCGAAACGCACACCTTCGAAGCGCACGGCTCCGCGCGCGACCTGCAAGGCAACCGCATCGGGCCGGTCAGGCATCAGGCGCGGCACGGCGATCGTCCGCATGCCTTCTTGCACGACCCCGATATTCTCGAAGATCGTTGTGACGTTCTGCGCCACCCAGCCGGCGATCGCAGCGATATGCCAGGTCAGCGGCAATGCCATCGCAAGTGTCCCGACGGCGATGCGTCCGTCGTTCCACAACCAGATCGCCAACGCGGCGGTGCCCACCACCATGCTCGCGTTCAGCACGGCGAGGCAAAGCCCGAGCAATGTGGTCAATTCCACCTGCTGGCGGTGCGCCTCGGTGAGATCATCCACCGCAGCCCGGACGAATTCGTCCTCGTCTCGCGGCCGGGCGAACAGTTTGACCGTCGCGATATTAGTGTAGCTGTCGACGACGCGGCCCGTCAGGGCAGAGCGCGTCTCCGACATGCGTCGGGAGCGGGTGCGCAGTCGCGGCACAAAAGAGCGGAGCAAGGCCCCGTACCCGGCGAACCACAGCACCACTGGTATAGCCAGCCGCGAATCGTTGGAAGCAAGCAGGATGATTGCGCCACCGCCATAGACGAGAATGTACCACACCGCCGTGGTCGCCGAGACGACGCTCTCGCGCAGGGAGGGGCCGGTTTGCATGACGCGTTGCGCGATCCGCCCGGCATAATCGTTCTGGAAAAAGCTCCAGCTCTGCCGCACCACATGCCAATGGCTCTGCCAGCGGATCAGGTTGGAGAACCCGGGAATTATCGCCTGATTGGTCAGCATGTTCTGCATCAGCATCGCTAGAGGTCTTGCGACCAACAAAACGAACGCCATGCCGAGCAGCAGCGGCCACGAATCGCGTAGCAGGGAGCCCGGCTCGTGGCTGGAGACGAGCGTGATCACGCGGCCGACGAATACAGGTATCGTCGTGTCGATGATCGCGACAATAAACCCGGCGACAAAGAGTGCGGCGACAAGCCCACGCGCCTGCCGCGCATAATGCCAATAAAAGGCGCCGAGCCCCGGGGGCGGGGGGCCCTGGGGCGGCAGCGCCGTTGGCTCGAGAAGGCTTTCGAAATACCGGAACACGCGCATGGCGGAGGTTCGCCTCAAAATCCCTGCTATGGTGGAAAGAAGACGGCGAGATCGTTCAGGCTCAGATGGCGCCGCAGGCTGTTGATGCAACCTTAGCACATTCCCGGAATAACACACCCGAAGAAGGTCGGCCCTCTATGCGCATCATCCGCACGCCACGCTCAAACGCAGTCGGGCCGCTCCAGGCACGCAGTGTAACCGTTAATCTGCTCAAGACGCTTTTTTTCCCGAGCCGCTGTGCATAAAACAACAACCGTTTCGGATCGAGGCCTGCTGTCGAACCTGCTCTCGGTATCACCTGGCTAGGGTCGACCGACGAAGCGCCGGTCTCCGATAGAGATCGAACACACGCGATTCTGTCTCGTTTGCCGCGATATTCTTGCTATCACTCGCGAGGTCGAGGGCGATGAAGGGAATCATTCTCGCGGGCGGCGCCGGGACACGGCTCTATCCGGTCACTTTGGCGGTCAGCAAGCAGCTTTTGCCGGTCTACGACAAGCCGATGATCTACTACCCGCTGACGACCTTGATGCTCGCGGGTATTCGCCACATCCTGGTCATCACGACGCCGACGGATCGCCCCCGGTTCAATGCGCTGCTCAAGGACGGCAGCCAATGGGGCTTATCGATCACGTATGCCGAGCAGCCGCGGCCCGACGGACTGGCGCAGGCCTTTCTGATCGGACGAGACTTCATCGGCGGCGACAATGTCGCCCTCGTGCTCGGCGACAACATCTTCTATGGCACTGGCTTGTCGGCAATCCTCCAGCGGGCGGCGCAACCACGCCCCGGTGCCACCGTCTTCGGCTACCAGGTCCGCAGTCCTGAAGCCTACGGCGTCGTCGAGTTTGACACATATGGCAAACCGATCTCGATC
>Ga0310910_10001090_pt1 | contig 14450 bp, 19 predicted proteins | sample GREbulkMGHF172_FD_203448 | JGI IMG/M metagenome (GOLD analysis project Ga0310910, IMG submission 203448) | Lab enrichment of tropical soil microbial communities from Luquillo Experimental Forest, Puerto Rico - GRE.bulkMG.HF172 | ecosystem: Environmental > Terrestrial > Soil > Tropical forest >... | reverse complement strand
CTGCTTGCCTTCGTTGGTGAAGTCGCCCTCAACCACATAAAGCGCCTCCGCCATGCCCTTGTGAAGGTGTGCCGGAATGGACGCATTAGGCTTCATGACGATGTGTAGCATCACCGGCCCCAACGTATAGTTCGCGTTGCGGACCAGCGTAATGTCGCCCTCACCCTGGAAGGGGAAACGATCCGGGTGGAGCTGACTACCAATTACTTCTTGATCGACCATATTTCTATCTCGCTTGTCGTTGGCCCCGCACACAAAATAAACGAGAGAGTGGTTGCCGCGTTCCGCCCTGTCGACCGGCACCGGGCCGCGGCGTTCCTATGTCCGATTCTCAACTTAGATCGGAGCTTTGCGTCGGAACGCAGCCGTGTCCGTGTCCGTTGCCGGATTGTTTTTTTGTGCGGTGCATATTTCTCCTTTTGGCACAAAGCGGACATCACGACAGGCTCAGCCAATGTCCGCTTTCGGGGTAATAGCGGACATCGCCCGAGTGGTCGTCAATGTCTGCTTTTGCCCCAAAGCGGACATAGACCAGTTTTCCCATGAGCTGTGCCGAAAACTTGCATCTAGCTCGGGCGCGCACTGAAAGACGCTGGCGTTCTTGAGACACCCCTCTTGGTGTGAGACGATAAACCAGCCGTTCGCGCCGCAGCGATCCTTCGTCAGAGGTTATGAGATGTGGGCTGTCCTGGGTTTCCTCATCGCGGCGGCGATCGGTTTGGTGGTGGTAATCGCCGCGTGCGACCGCGGCTCAGTTCAGCGCGATAAATATCCATGGATCCTCTACGACACGGCGAAGTCGCACGTGGGGATCATGGCTGGCCTTGCCGGCTTCGCCTTCACCGGGGTCGTGCTGGTCGTGACCCTCTCTCGGGATCGGCCCGGCGTCGCCGACCACTCCCTCGACACCGTCATCGTGATGTTTCTGGTGGCCTACCTCTGGTGGATCGGCAACGCCTTCCTGATCACCTACATTCCACACGAAGAGACGAGCGGCGACCTGGTGCCGCGCGTCCATTTCAGCCTTGCTTCGACGATGGAGTACCGCACGGTCTTTCTATCCTGGTTTGCGCTGCTGCCGCTCCTGGAGGCGAACGGACTTGGTCGTCTCGCCTTCGTTCTCTATTTTCTTTTGCCCGCATCTCTACTTTGCGGATCTGTGCTCATCTCCATGGCTGCCGATGGCCTGGGTCTCTTGAGGTTCAGGGAAACGTATTTTTCGGCAGCCGTGGGCACGGTTCTCGCACTGGGATATACCGCTATCGTCGCATCCGCGATCCCCAGCGCTCGCTCCCCATACTCCCCGCTGTACCTTGCGCTTGTCATCTTCTGTATCAATGGCCTGGGCTTCGCGCTCGCGGCGCTCACGCCGCTCTCACCGCGATATGCCGGCATTAAACGCTTCTACGAGCAACACGGGAGGCGGATTGTTGCTGCCGACATGCAGCTGACCATGGCATCGCTCGCGTTCCTCTGGCTCGGTGTCGTCGGGGCCATCTGAATTGCCCCGTGCGAGGTGGCATGGGAATGTCCGCCTGATGTCCGTTTTCGGGAGTAAAGCAGGGGTCTGCTTACGGCACAAAGCGGACATGACGACGGTGCTCAGCGATGTCTCCTTTTGGGGGTAAAGCGGACATCAGATTTGACCAGTGCAATGTCTGCTTTTGACCCAAAGCGGACATCGCCGAGCGCCGACTCGACCACTTCCAAGCTGCCAGTTTGACCCGCTACCATGCCACTCCGCAGGACCTGGGAGGGGCCATGAGACGGCGCGAATTTATTTGCTTTGCCGGCAGCAGCGCCGTGGCTTGGCCGCTCGCCGCACGCGCACAGCAGGCGTCGGCAATGCGGCAGATCGGGGTACTTATGGGTACCCCTGCGCAGGACGCCGAGTCGAAGGCGGAACTTGCTGGATTTCGCGATAGCCTCGCAAAACTCGGCTGGATCGAGGGCAGGACCATCCACATCGATTATCGTTTCCCAGCCAATCCGGATCAATATCCAATACTCGCGAAAGAGCTAATCGGGCTAGGTCCCGAAGTAATCTTGGCACAATCAACGCCGGTTGCAGCCGCGCTGCAGCGGGAAACTCGTAGAATTGCGATCGTGTTTACGAATGTTTCTGACCCGATCGGCTCGGGGTTCGTCTCCAGTTTGGCGCGGCCGGGCGGCAATCTTACGGGCGTGATCGCGTACGAACCGGGTATCACCGGCAAGTGGCTGGCAATGCTCAAAGAGATTGCGCCTCGCCTCAAACGCGCGGCGTTGGTGGCCAACCCAAAGACGACCGCATACGACTACTTCGTGCGGAATGCCAAGATTGCGGCGACCTCACTTAACATTGAAGTCGTGCCCAGTCCGATCAATGACATTGCCGATTTCGAACCGGCAATTGCTTCGTTTGTTCGCGTAGCCGATGGCGCCTTACTGACAGTGCCGGATGGTACGCTCTATGCCCACCGTGATGTCGTCATCGCGCTCGCCGCCCGCTATCGGCTGCCAGCGGTTTATCCGTGGCGTTATGTTGTCGCAGAAGGTGGACTCATGGCATACGGCGTTGACGTCGTCGATGCGTTTCAACAAGGCGCATCTAACGTCAGTCGTATTCTGCGTGGTGAGAACCCAGCTGATCTTCCAGTCCAGGTGCCCACCAAGTACGAAACCATCCTCAATCTCAAGACTGCCAAAGCGCTCGGTCTTTCAGTGCCGTCATCGCTTCTGGTGCGCGCCGACGAGGTAATCGAATGAGGCGGCGCGAGTTCATCACATTTCTCGGAGCTGCCGCTGCCACCTGGCCGCTCGCGGCGCGCGCCCAGCAAAATGGGTCGCCCAGAGTTGCGGCGCTTATGGCGTTCAAGGAAGACGATCCAGAGGAGCAACTTCGCGTCAATGCTCTTCGTGAGGGGCTGCGGGCACTCGGATGGCGTGAACGAAGCAATATTCAAATCGACTGGCGGTTTGCGGCCGGTGATCTCAGCCTCATGCAACGGTACGTCAGTGAATTGGTAAATTTAAAGCCGGCTGTCATCCTTGCAGAGAACACGCCTGTTACCGCAGCGGTTCTCCGCAAGACGCACCAAATACCTATTGTATTTGTTGCAGTCGGAGATCCGGTTGGAAGTGGTTTTGTTGCAAGCCTTGCGCGACCTGGTGGCAATGCTACAGGCTTCACAAACTATGACTCTTCGCTCGGCGGAAAATGGGTGGCCTTACTAAAGGAAGTGGCGCCACAAACTCACAAGGTCGCTTTACTCTTTAACCCTTCAACCGCGCCGACGGCCGGTGAATACTTTCTACCGTCTTTTCAAGATGCCGCTCGCTCATTGGGTATGGAGGCGATCCCGTCGCCAGTCCACAATCCGGAAGAAATTGAACCGGCTTTGGCTGCGGTTTCCAAGGAGTCGGCCGGGGGACTTGTCGTAATGCCCGATACCTTCACGACAGTGAACAGAAACCAAATAATTAAATCGGTTACGGAAAACCGTACGCCGGCAATCTACCCGTATCGTTACTTCGTCGCCGACGGTGGGATGCTTTCGTACGGCGTCAACTCACCTGACATTTTGCGTAGATCGGCAGAATATATCAGTCGCATTATCAAAGGCGAAAAACCTGCGGATTTGCCGGTACAGGTTCCAGTCAAATTTGAGCTGTTCATCAACCGGAGGGCGTTCCAGGCGCTTGGACTCACGATTCCGCAAACCCTTCTCGCGACTGCCGACGAGGTGATCGAATAGCCGATATTTGTGCTGCAGTGCATATGTCCGCTTTTGGCACAAAGCGGACATCCCAGTCGTACTCAGCAATGTCCGCTTTTGGGGGTAAAGCGGACATGGCGATTTCTGAGCGCGATGTCTGCTTTTGACCCAAAGCGGACATCGCCCGAGTGGCAGACTGCTGGTGCGGCCTCGGCTTACATTCGGCCATCGACGCGGCGTCTAATCCAAAACTGTGGAGGAAGGTCGGCCAAATATCACCTTCACGATTACGCCGTGCGATACTTTCTTCGAGCGCCTCGAGAATCGTGTTCGGGCGCAAGGGTCCCAACTGGCCCTTATCGACGGCAGTCACTCCTTCGCCCTGGCCTTGCGTGATTTTGAGAATCTCGCAGCGCTCGCGGCGCCCGATTCGATTATTGCGATCCATGACTGTCCCCCCATGGATGCTGTTGAGAACGCCGAATGTCGAGACAGCGTTCCAAGGTGGCCGCTGTGAATTCAGTGGATATCTCAGACGGCGCGGGGAACGCGCCGACGTTTCGTTCGTAACTTAAACGCATTGAATACGGCTTTATCGAAAACGAGCCGCGGAATTTCAGTTGCTGGCCGACAACACCTCGGTCCCTAGTCTGCAGCACCGTTACCGCACTGTCGCACGCCATTATCAAGGGCGCGGAATGCGGGCGATGGGTGGCGCCGTAAAACTAACGGCGCGTAGCTGCGCCAAGTCACACCGGATTTGCCAAATCCGGCCGAGCACGAAGCCGATCACCATGGCGACTGAGATTTCGAAAACCATCAACAGTACCAAAGTCATCGACATATTCCTTTCGGCTGATGCCACTAAGTTGCCCGAGCAAAGGTTACCGGACCGTTTTTACGCGGCAACTTTGGAAAAGGAGCGGGAATGGGTGATCGCGAGCGGGACCAAACTGTGAGCGGAGCGGGAAATTGTTATTCCATTAACAATATCGCTTCAAAGCCACAACGTATCTTGCCGAAGACCGTGTTTTGGCAACATTCAGCCAAAGTGGCGAGGCTAAGGAAACGGAAAACGGCGAGGATGAATGTCATGGCAGAATTTCGCCGATATCCGTTGCGAGTCGAGCAATCCAAGCTCGACGGATGGTGGTTCATTTTTGTGGAGGCCCTGCCGGGACTCGTGGTGTTTGGCCCAATTTACGAAGACTTACTCGGCCGCCTTAAACGCGGGGCAAGAAACATGCTTCGCGCCCGCGGAGAAATTGTTACTGACATAGAAATTACAACAATCGAATCGGGTGAGGTGGCGATGGCACTATGGGTGATCCCAGGAGCGAAAACTGGTGTTATGGATGTTCCATTGACTGCCGTTCCATAACGATTGCAATGAATCAGTGCTCAATTCCGGCACTCGGCGCAATACGCGCGCCGATGGTGTCTAGTGTCGGGAATTCGCCATTGGACGCGAGAGGCTGGTATGTCTCGCGTCCCGGTGCTGCGCGTAAGGACGACAAGAATTCCCTTTGCCACCGATTGACATCGTATTCGCAAACTTTGGCGTACAGCGCCTCGTGCCGCGCGCGTCTTTCTTCAAGCGGCATGGCGAGCGCTTGCAAGAGGGCGCCAGCGACCGATTCTGCATCATATGGATTGACCAGCAGCGCACGCCGGAAATCGATCGCGGCGCCGGCGAAACGGGATAGGACGAGGACGCCCGGATCATTCGGATCCTGGGCGGCGACGTACTCTTTGGCGACGAGATTCATGCCGTCGCGCAATGGTGTCACGAGGCCGACGCGCGCCGTTCGATAGAGACCCGCCAGAACCGAACGACTGTATACCCGGTTCACATAGCGGATCGGTGTCCACGATACTTCACCGTATTTTCCGTTGATACGGCCAGCGGCGGATTCCAAGGCTCCTTGCAAATCGGAATATTCGGGAATTTCAGCACGGTTTGTCGGTGTGATCTGCACATAGGTCAGCTTGCCAAGCCACTCGCTATGATTGGCTAGGAAGATATCGAAGGCATTAAGCCGCTCGATGAGCCCCTTGGAATAGTCGAGACGATCGACGCCGATCACAAGATTGCGGCCACCCAAGCTCGCGACAAGATCCTTGACCAATGGAGACTGTTCATTGCGCCGCGCCAAGCGCGCGAATGCCCGCGGCTCGATACCAACCGGGAAACTGCCGATTAGTGTCTCCTGACCATTCACATTCAGGGTGACGTGGCGGCCAGCCGACTCGAACATCCGGGTTTTCGGCATCTGATCGAATTCGGAAATCAGATAACGGACAAAATTCTGAACATCGCCTTCCGTCTGGAAGCCGACTACGTCGTATTGCATGAGTAACGGGAGCAGTTGTTCATGGTTCGGCAGTGAGGTCAGAATCTCCGGTGGCGGAAGCGGAACGTGGAGGAAGAATCCGATCCGGTTGCTATGCCCGCGGCGGCGCAGGGCAGCTGCGATCGGTATTAGATGGTAGTCATGGACCCAAATCAGATCATCTCGCTCGATGATCTTTTCGAGTTCGGCGGCGAAATGGTTATTGACCCTGAAATAGCCGCTCAGATCCCTGCGTGCGAACTCGGCGAGGTCCAGCCGGTAATGCAGGATCGGCCACAACACCCGATTGGCAAAGCCGCTGTAGTATTCTTCAAAATCTTCCTTCGAAAGGTCGGTGACTATATATTCGATATTCTTCTGTCGAACTGACCGCGTCTCTAGCTCATTTCCCGGCGCGACCTTGCCGCTCCAACCCAGCCAGACACCCCCGTTTTTTTGGAGCGCTGGCCGTAACGCTACTTCGAGCCCCCCAGCGCGCGTTGAACCGCCGCCCGGAACCGAAACGCGGTTAGAAACGACCAGTAGTCGTGCCAAGAGCGATCCTCTCGCATCGGGAGCCGATAGCGCGATCTGATTGTACTAAAATTTTCCCTCCGCGAATAACGGTTTCGCCGCTGGTGACGACGGTGAGTTGATGTCTGCTATTGGCACCAAGCGGACATTGCAGTGAGCTTAGCCGATGTCCGCTTTTGGGGCTAAAGCGGACATTGCAACGAAGCACGGCGGATTGCGGCGAATATCGCGAAGTTGCCGGAGCTTTTGTGGGAAGCCGTAGTCGCTTAATAAGAATGGCGCCTCGGGCGCTTGGTCGGCTGATATGGTCCCGGTGCGGGCTGGTACATTGGATTGGCTCCACAGTTCCCGCCAATACCGCTCACCGTCGCCAAACATTGTTGAAACGTTGAAAACCCGCAATTCGTGGCACCGAAAGTTGGTCCATAATATGCACACCACGGATAGGTTTGCGCCGCAGCGGGTTTTTCAAAGCAGGCGACAGCCGCGAAAACACCCAGGATGGACAGCAAAAGCCTCACGTACGAACAATTCCTAACGTGCGGCTACGTGGGATACAGGGGCATTTCCAAACACCGCTTCGTTGCCGTTGTAAGCAACCATCGCAGCGGCGGCTGTGATAGCAACAGCAACGGCCAAGAATAGCCAACCTACAGCGTCGATTTGGGGTTCGCGCTCAGGGCGGTGCGCCTCGTGCAAGTCTGACATTTCAGACCTCCTACGCGGCCACTCACCCAAGGCTAAACTGCCATGATCCAGACTCGCGTCTTTGATCTAAATCATGCACAATGAGGCGCGACGGATCGCGGCGAACATCGCCAAGCTGCCGGAGACCGCTGCCAATCCTTCCGGTCCGCATTTAACGTCTCTGACACCAATTCCCGGTACGCTTTGCGCCGGAAAGGTAGCAGATGACCGCGTTAAACAATTTCAATGAGCAAGTTCGCGAGTTTTACCAGCAGGCGGTGGACTGTGCGCGACAAGCCGATGCTCAAAACGATCCAAGAGTGAAACAGCAATTTTTGGAGCTTAAGCGGCTCTGGCTGTTATTGGCGCAGCGTTGCGAGTTCAATAAAGCCTAACAGAGTTACCCGCCCGCCGCTTCCCGACGCCCTGGCTATCGCTCAACAAGGCTTTTTGGCACCGCTTGTTTTCTCAAGCGCGTAGTAAGCAAGCGGTAGGGGGTTACGTTATCTGTCTGTGGATTATGTGGATATGTCGGGTATTCAAAACATACGCCGACGCTGTGCCGGGTAGATTTCCATGCATTGGATTCAGGCAAAGTAAGAGGCAGGCGTTGAGCGATTACGCCTTGCAATTTGGCTTCGTCCTTGTCGTGCTGACTGTCGCGTCCGCGGCCGTAATCATATCTCGCAGTAATTATATCAAATCCGCCGATTTCAAGCGGAGCATTGAGGCTCTTAGACTCGAGTTCAGTCGTTCAATCGATGCCGCCCAAGCGGCGACGACCAAAAATACCAGAGCACTTAGCGAGAACGTTGTTTTAGCTATAGAGCCGATCGATGAGACCGTGACAGATTTGACAGTCCGCCTTGCGAGATTGGAGCAACACGCTGAAGCGACCGCGACCCATATGGCAGAAAACCAGAAGAGATCGTCAGAAGAGAATGAGCAGATCGCTGCTCTTAAGCAGAATCTACAAACACTAACCAGTGAGCTTTCGTTGCTTAAGCAAACGATTGATGAGGCTATCGTACGAGAGCTCAATAATTCAATCGAAGTCATCAACTCGCATCTCATCAATAACCAGAGGCAGGTGGATGATTTACTTCCGCGTTTGGCACTCGAAGAAAAAGCACGCAAGGATCTGGGGGCCGTAATCAACTTGTTTGTCAAACGAGTCAAGAAGGTGAACGCAAAAGCGACGGAAACAGCTCTGCGTCTTAGCGATCTCGAGAATCGCTTCAGTTCAAAAGCGAGACAGATTGAAGAACGCCACAGTTCAATTTTCGAACGCGAGGACTACCGTACAAGAGGTCAAACAGACGATCTGGTTGAGGACGCTACACCGAAAGGGGCTGATGGGGCTGTCCCAATTGAGACAAGTACCGACAGCGAAAATGCTAGCGCCTTCGAAGCGTCAGCTACACCAGTCGAAGAATCGTCCGGTGAAGCGAGAATAGCGAACGTAGGCTGACTGGCGGCATGGTTCTACCGGCTATCCTCTCGCTCGTTGTCATCGGTCTGATGCTGCTGGGCTTCTGGGCCGTTGCGAACTAACCAGTGCAGCCCAAACCGCGCGATGAGGCGCGGCGGATCGCGGCCAACATTGCTAAACTGCCTGATCTTGTGCGCCGTAATTGAGGGGGCAACGTCGATGCGGCGGCTGGCGCAGATAGCTTCCGTTCTTTTGACGCTACCGTTTGTCTTGAGCGGTTACGCTGAAGCGGCTGAGCCGACGGTCATCAACTTGTCCTGCGACGGCACGCTCACCGGGACGTACGGTACTGATAAACCAAAGAGCATGGAGGCGTCGCAAAAGATCAGCGTGGTCGTGGACCTCGATGACCAGACCGTGTTCTTTTTGGGTTACGTCGTTCCCATCTACGATGTCGATCAGGCCAGCATCAACTTCGGCGGAAGGCAAGCGGTAGATTACGGTTTCAGCATCATCATCAGGGGCCATATTGATCGGGCAAGCGGTCGCATGGAATTAACGACAGTTACGACGAAGCCCGACGATCCTAACATCGCCACGCTCCGCTATGACGTAGGTTGCGAGGCGACCAACAGCGAGTTCTGACCGTCACCTTACTAGGGCGTCTACTCATAAACGCTTGATGTCCGCTTTTGGGGGTAAAGCAGACATCGCGATTTAATGACGTCATGTCCGCTAACATCGCCAAACCTGCTGTGAACACACGCCTGCCCCCGCCGCCGGAACGGATGGACTCCTAAGCGTCAAGTGCGTTTTAGGAAGTCTCTGGCCGTTCGTTCACTGGTCCTTCGTCGCCCCAAACATATTCGGGGTTCGTATGATTATGGTCCCGCCTCATGCGAGGTTTGCTGTTGTCTCAATTGCCTTTTGGACTGGGTTTGCTGGCGGGCTGACCGGAACTCTCAGCTTCTAAGTCGGGGGAGTTAGCGTTGTTGGTACGAAGCATATCTCGTCTCCTTTGGAGCGAGACAACGCTTGGCTGCATGCCACAGCTCACCGGGCGGCTGTCGAAAGCCCGGAACCTGTTGCCACTATCAGACGAAAACTCGGGGGAGATCAGGCATTTCCCAAAGTCTCCAACCCGATGAGCGGGCTTGAGCGCAGTACTTGGGCAAAGAGCCTTGGGTAAGCCGGGCGACTGCAATGAGGCCCGACGAAAGGCGATTTGGTGTGGGCAGGAACGAAAGTCAAGAAGCACCTCATGTCCGTTTCTGGCACAAAGCGGACATCGCGCTGCGCTCAACCAATGTCCGCTTTTGGGGGTAAAGCGGACATGGCAGCGAAGCAACGGAATGTCTGCTTTTGACCCAAATCGGACATCAGCGACTCAAGATTGCTGCCGTGCAAACTGACCCCGGACCCCATTTCGCCGGTCACAAATCCCTGCTGTAATCGAGTCGTTGGAGGCTATCGTCGACACAGTTTCCAAGACAGAGAGCCGGCATGCGACGACGCGATTTCATTACAGGAATTGCTGCTTTTACCGTCATGCCGCTCGCGGCGTTGGCGCAGGAGCCGGGCCGTATTTATCGTCTCGCCATCGTCACTCCCTCGCCACGTCAAGCGCCGGCTGCGACTGCATTGTTCGATGAACTTCGCCGCAAGGGTTTTAGCGAAGGCCAGAATCTCGCAGTGATTCCCGATGGCTTTGAAGCCGATTACGAGCATATCGCCGAACTGGCGGCGGCCTTAGTGAAAGTCGCACCAGATGCGATCATTGCCGGGCCCGCGGTCGCGTTGCGTGCACTTCAAGCCCTCACCCATACGATACCGCTAATCGGGATGAGCGAGGACATGGTTGCGGAGGGAGTGGTTACTTCGCTTGCCCGGCCCAGCGGTAACATCACCGGAATCAGCATGCTGTCGCCTGAACTCGACACCAAGCGGCAAGAAATTTTGATCGAGGCTGTACCTGGGGCGCACAAAATAGCGGCAATGGCAGACGCCAACGCAGCTCCCGAATATCACCTGCAGGCACTGGAGCATGCGGCGAGGTCTCGTGGCGTCGAGCTCTCGGTTTTTCGCGTCGGCGGGCCAGGAGAGATCAGATCTGCAATCGACGCCGCAAAGGCGTCTGGCGCCGAGGCGCTGAACTTTCTGGCGACTCCGTTGTTTTCGGTTCCTGGGAGTCAAAACAACCGTGTTGTCCTGGATCGCGTCGCGGCCGTACGTCTTCCGGCAATTTTCCAATTTCCGGAAACAGCAGAAGCAGGTGCGCTCGCCGGCTATGGATCACGCATTACCGATTTGTACCGCCAGCGGGCGAGAATCACGGTGCAAGTGCTTCGCGGCGCCAAACCTGCCGACATTCCAGTGCAGCAACCGGATAAATTCGAGCTGGTTATCAATCTGAAGGCCGCAAAGGCGATTGGAGTTGAGGTCCCCGCAACGTTAGTAGCTCGTGCTGACAAGCTGATTGATGAATGAACTTCACTTCCGCTATTGGCACTCGGCGGACATCCCAATGTGCTTAGCCGATGTCTGCTTTCGGGAGTAAAGCGGACATCGCGTTTGCAGATCAGAATGTCCGCTTTTGACCCAAAGCGGACATTGTCCCACCTCACACTCTGCCCCTTTCGGAGCACAGCTATGGATTGGTACGATGTCCTGTCCTAAGCCGCAGGGCGGCCATGAGACGGCGCGATTTCATCAAAGTGGTTAGTGGCGGAGCGGTCGGTTGAGATTGATCCGATGGATCAGGCGATCCATGCTCGGGTGCTCCAAATAATCGACACCGCTCTCGGGGTGTTAGTAGAAAACCGGAGACGGATGCGCGAGCTTTCTTGAGCATTTCGTCTAAAAGCTCTGAAAATGACTAGTGTTGCATAATCCTATTTAGGGCAGGTGACTCGGGGAGGTTAAAAAACCATCTGTTCAGAGATGGCTTGAATAGGAGGACGAGTTCATGGAATCGACGAAGCCAATCAGCGATACCAAGGGGAAGGACAGGGATGCGCTCGTCTCTATCGTCAAGGAGATGACCGAATCCATGACCGGTGCCCAAAGCACGCGACACTGGGCCGAGGATGCATTGTGGTTCGACATTCCGCCCTTTGCCTCGCGGGGTGTTCAGCCTGCATTGAAATTCTTTGACCGGGTGTTCGGCAGTTTCCAGTCTTGCAAGGTGGATATCCTCGAAACGGATGTCGTCGTGAACGGCGACATGGCTATCGTTTGCACGATCCAAAGAGTGAGCGTCGTGCTAAAGGCGGGCGATGCGAAACAACTTATGGTGCGCGAAACTGATTGCTTCGAGAGGCGAAACGGCGAGTGGAAATTGATTCATCAACACGCCTCTGTCCCAGTGGGCGGAGATTGGGACGGCAAAGTCACCACGACCTAACCCACCTGTGCTAATTTTTCCGCCGCGTCGCAAATAACGCGAGCGGCGTCACAAGATATAGTATGCGTGGGCGTCAACCCGATAAGCAGGGAACCGACCTCGTGGACATGTATCGTCAAGTCGGCGTCTATACCGGCAGCATCCTCAAGGGTGCCAAGCCCGCGGACCTGCCAGTGCTGCAGTCGACCAAATTCGAATTAGTCATCAACCTCCAGACGGCCCAGGCGCTCGGTATCGAAGTACCGTCAGGCTTGCTCTCCATCGCCGACGAGGTGATTGAATAGCGAACTTTTGCTGCACTGCCGTTCGTCCGCTTTTGGCACAAAGCGGACATCACGACCGCTCTGCCGAATGTCCGCTTTTGGGTGAATAGCGGACATCAGCGGCCGCCAATCCGGTGTCCGCTTTTGACCAAAGGCGGACATTGGCCAGCGCGTAATTACGCCTCGACAAGGTGATAGGGTGTGGTCCGCGCGGGTCGTCAAGCGTTGGCACCGTGGATGGAGTTGATAACGGCCGCCGTTACTTCGACAGTCTCAGCCTTGCCGCCCAGATCAGGGGTGTGGAAGCGGTCATCGGCGGTCACACGCTCGATCGCCTTCATCAGCCGATCGCCGGCGGCTTTCTCACCGAGGTGCTCGAGCATCATAACCGCCGACCAGAACGTGCCGATCGGGTTGGCAACTCCCTTGCCCATGATGTCGAAGGCCGAGCCGTGGATCGGTTCAAACATCGAAGGAAACTTGCGTTCGGGATTGAGATTAGCGGTCGGCGCGATGCCGAGCGAACCCGCCAATGCGGCCGCAAGGTCGGATAGAATGTCGGCGTGCAGGTTCGTCGCCACGACTGTGTCGATGGTTTCCGGCCTCATGACCATGCGCATGGTCATGGCGTCGACCAGCATCTTGTCCCAGGTCACATCCTTGAACTCGGAAGCGATCTCTGTCGCGATCTCGTCCCACATCACCATGGCGTGGCGTTGAGCGTTTGACTTGGTGACCACGGTGAGGAGCTTTCTCGGCCGCGACTGAGCAAGCCTGAAGGCGAACCGCATGATGCGCTCGACGCCCGCGCGGGTGAACATCGCGACGTCGGTCGCTGCTTCCAACGGCGACCCCTGATGCACGCGCCCGCCAACCCCCGCGTACTCGCCCTCCGAGTTCTCGCGGACGATGACCCAATCCAGTTCCTTGTGTTTTACGTTGCGCAACGGACTCGTGATGCCGGGAAGCATCCGCGTCGGGCGAACGTTGGCGTACTGGTCGAAGGGCTGGCAAATCGCAAGCCGCAGCCCCCACAGGGTGATGTGGTCGGGAATGTCTGGATGACCGGCGGAGCCAAACAGGATGGCGTCGTGATCCCGAATTAGGCTGCGGCCGTTCTCCGGCATCATGCGGCCATGTTTCTTGTAGTAGTCGCCTCCCCAATCGAAGTGATCGACTTTGAATTGGAAGCTCCCCTCGCGTTTGGCCAGCGCATGCAGCACCTCGACTCCGGCCGATACGACCTCCGTGCCGATCCCGTCGCCAGGAATGGCGGCGATCCTATACATCTTCATCGACGGTCTCCATGATACGAACGCTGCATCTCCACATCAAAATTGCGAGCTGCACGGCAGCGGCGACTGCGGTCCTGCACTGCACTTCGGCCAAAGCGAATCTTTCCACAATCCCTTGCCTGTATGTTTATGAACCAGCGCGACGAACCGTTGACAGGTTACGCCAGGCTTATTGGCGAACTCGACCTTGTACTGCTCATCAACTTCTGCGACCCTTTTGCGGATTGTCGCCTTACCTTCGATGACCAATTCGTTCGCTGGTGAAATCTGAAATACCGTCACCACGTCGCCAGCCTTGTATTGATGCGACATCGCGCTCTCCCATCCCACGCGCCCCCCGACCGTTACAAAATGTGCGGGAACCGACTTATGTTCCCAGAGTTAAATACGGCATGAAGGGCACAAGGATGGGGTGTCCAGCATGCCAAACGTCACACATTTTCAGCCAGTTGCGTGGTGGTGGACGAGACGTCAGATCGGACGGGTCCTTAGAGAACGCTACAACGTTCTCAAAGGCTTGCCTCCCAAATTGCTGACGCTGATCGGGAAATTAGACGCCATCGAGGGCAAGTACTTGCTCCACTATGCGCCACCACTTGGACGCCGTAGCGTAGAGGAGAGCGATTGGTTACCGCCGAGGTTTGTCTGGCAAAACGACGCAGATTTGTTCGCGAGTTAGTCATTCCAGAATCTTGATCGACGCCTCGCGGACAGGCATTTCAACCGGGACATGGCATTGGTAAATCGATTCGTGACGGCGCAATCCACCGTGGCGACGCGGCGTTGGCGGCCTCCCGCTATTGTG
>Ga0310910_10001075_pt1 | contig 14541 bp, 14 predicted proteins | sample GREbulkMGHF172_FD_203448 | JGI IMG/M metagenome (GOLD analysis project Ga0310910, IMG submission 203448) | Lab enrichment of tropical soil microbial communities from Luquillo Experimental Forest, Puerto Rico - GRE.bulkMG.HF172 | ecosystem: Environmental > Terrestrial > Soil > Tropical forest >... | reverse complement strand
CAAAGCCGCACCGAGCTTGATGCCAAGCTCAAGGACCTTGAGGACAAATCGAGTATTCAGCTCGTTGTCGCCACCGTAAAATCGTTACAAGGCAGCGACATCGAGACCTATGCCAATGGCTTGTTCCGGTTCTGGAAACTGGGCCAAGCACAAAAAAACAATGGAGTGCTGCTCCTCGTTGCCCCAGCGGAACACAAGGTCCGGGTTGAAGTGGGCTATGGCCTCGAAGGCACTCTGACCGATGCACTGTCCTCGGTCATCATCGCGAGTGCTGTCACACCGCGTTTCAAGGCAGGCGATTTCTCCGGCGGAATCGAACGCGGGGTCGACGGCATCATCAATGTGCTCAGCGGCGACAGCGCGGATTGGCAAGCAAAAGTCGACGTCCGGCGAGAGGACACATCGGCTGATTTTGACGCGCTGTTTCCACTACTGTTCTTCTTATTGGTTCTCTTCGTCTGCTGGTATCTCATTCATCATGCCCGCGGCGGGCCGCCGGGGAGCGCAACCGGCCGCCGGCGTGGGACGCCAATCTTTATCCCTTACTCTGGACCCGGATGGGGCTCGGGTTGGGATGGTGGCGGCGGATTCGGTGGCGGCTTCGGCGGTGGCTTCGCCGGCGGAGGCGGGTCCTCGGGCGGCGGCGGCGCGTCTGGGAGCTGGTGATGGAGTTCACCAAGGAAGACCATGACGCTGTAGCCGCCGCAATCCGCGAGGCGGAGAAACGAACGTCCGGACAAATCGCTTGCGTGCTTGCGCAAGTCTCATCCGCCTATGCGCATATGCCCATTCTGTGGTCGAGCGTGTTGGCATTGCTCACGCCATGGCCGCTGATCTATTTCACACAATGGAGCGTGCAACGAATATTTCTGTTGCAGGTCATCGTCTTTCTCGTCGCCGGGATCGCATTTTCCTGGATGCCATTGCGCCTTCTGCTCGTGCCGCGCGCGTTGCAGCGCGCTCGCGCCCATCGCGCCGCACTCGAGCAGTTCGTGTTGCGCAGGATCAGCCACACGCGCAATCGCAACGGTGTGTTGATCTTCGTCTCATTGGCAGAGCACTACGTGCGCATTATCGCCGACGAAGGGATTGCACAGAAAGTGCAGAGCTCCGAGTGGGAGGCGGCAATCGAGGCGCTGACCGAGCATCTGCGCAACGGCCAGATCGCTGCCGGCTTTATCGCCGCGATTGAGCGCTGCGGCACGGTGTTGGCAGAGTATGCTCCGCCGGACGGTTCAGCCAATGAATTGCCGGATCGTCTTTACGTGATTTAGTGACACGATTGCGTCCAAGCGAGCATCGTCGCCGCTCCGGCTCGTCAGCGTCGCAGCACCCCGCCAAGCGTTCCGCGCACGACCGCTTTGCTGATCGTCGCCGCCGATTTACTGCCGGTCGATTTTGCCAACTCGGCTGCGACTTGAGTTGCCACGCCTGCAGCAACCGCACGAGCGACATTGCGCGCCACGGCTTGCGATGTTGTGAGCGCGGCGCCGCGCGGGCGGCCAATACCGAAGATGGCGCGAAATTTCTCACCAATCCTATGCAAGACTCCCCGCCGTTCCGGCGCGGTTGGTGTGGACCCATCAGGCCCGGCCGGCTGCGGCGCGCCGCCATCCGCAACACGCCGCTGCAATATCTCGAACGCCGAAACCGGATCGACCCGCGTGTCGTATTTGCCCTTGAGCGGACTTTGCGACATCACAACCTTGCGTTCATCCGGCGTGATCGCACCGATTCTCGCCGACGGCGGCCGGATCATCGCGCGCTCGACCATTGTCGGCGTGCCCCCGTCTTCGAGGAAGGATACCAGCGCCTCGCCTTTGCCCAGTTCCATGATGACCTGAGCAGTATTGAGTTTGGGATTAGGGCGGAAGGTTTCGGCCGCGGCCCTTACCGCCTTTTGATCGCTCGGCGTAAAGGCGCGCAAGGCGTGCTGCACGCGATTTCCGAGCTGCGCCAATACTTTTTCCGGAACGTCGATCGGGTTCTGGGTGACGAAATAGACGCCGACTCCCTTCGATCGAATCAAACGCACGACCTGCTCGACTTTGTCGAGCAGTTCTTTCGGCGCTTCGTTGAAAAGAAGATGCGCTTCGTCGAAAAAGAAAACGAGTTTCGGCTGCGGCGGGTCGCCAATCTCCGGAAGTTTTTCGAACAACTCGGACAAAAGCCAAAGCAAGAAAGTCGCGTAGAGCCGCGGGCTCGACATTAGCTTGTCTGCAGCAAGCACACTGATTGTGCCGCGACCGTTCGGTGCAACCCGCATCAGATCCTCGATTGCCAGCGCCGGCTCGCCGAAGAAATTCGCGCCGCCTTGGTTCTCCAGCACCAGCAGCGCCCGCGCGACGGCGCCGACTGCGGTGGTCGCGACATTGCCGTAACGACCGCTGATCTCCTTCGCGTTCTTCGCCAGATAACTCAAGAGTTCCCGCAAATCCTTGAGATCAACGAGGCCTTCGCCATCGGTCGCTTTGATTTCGGGATCATCGTCTGCAAATCGGAACCCAATATTGATGATGCCTTCCTGCACGTCGTTCAGATTGAGCATGCGCGAGACCAGAAGCGGGCCCATCTCGAATACCGTGGCGCGGATCGGGTGACCCTGCTCGCCAAACAGGTCCCAGAACACCACCGGGAACGCCTCCGGCTCGTAGTCGAAGCCCATATCCTTGGCGCGCTTTACCAGTTCCGGGTTGGCTTCACCGCGCATCGCGATCCCGGAGAGATCGCCCTTGATGTCGGCGGCAAAGACTGGCACGCCGGCGCGCGAAAAGCCTTCGGCCAGCACCTGCAAAGACACGGTCTTACCGGTCCCGGTCGCACCGGTGGCGAGGCCATGACGATTGGCGAGCGCGAGCGAGAGAAACTGATCCCCGTCGCCCTTACCGACGAAGATTTTGCCGTCACGGTCAGGATTCGTCATGACTTTTTCCCTCCGTAAAATTGCGTTTCCATGACCATAGTATCGTTTGATAGAAACTCCGCGCCTGCGAAAATCCATGCCGCGTGGTTATTTGCGCCGACGGCACGGCGCCATCTCGTGCGTAGAGAATACCAAGACGTGACCCAAAGCATTTTGGCACAGTCTAAAGCAGGTCTGTTTGTGATTTTTGCATGAGAATGTCCATTGGCAACGGGGGAAAGAGGCGCAGCGCGATAGCTATGCTGCTTTTGGCGCTGGCAGCCGCAAGTGCATGCACCAGTACCCAGCAGTTCGCCGCCGCACCGAGCGAGCAAGTCGAAACCTCTTCGGCTCCGCCGCCGCCACCACCACCGCCGCCGGTTGATCTCGCCGGCCGATGGCGTCTCTCCATGACGGGCGGTGCCTGCCTCCTGACGCTCGCCGGCAATCCAGGCGCGGCGGAGGGATCAATCGCACCCGCAGGAGGATGTCCCGGCAACTTCTTTACCAGTCGCAGATGGACTTATGAGCGCAGCATGCTCATCATTCGCGACCACAAGGGCGAGGCTTTAGCCGAGTTTTCATTCGCAGACGGCCGTTTCCAGGGGCATGCAAACAGCGGTGGGCCTGTCACGCTGGCCAAACCCTAGCTTGCCTGCCGCGTTAGACCCAAAGGAGAACCCATGGCGGAATACCAGCTTTACTGCTTTGCCCAATCGGGCAATGCTTATCGTGCAGCACTCATGCTCAACTTGATCGGCGCCGATTGGCAGCCGGTCTATGTCGATTTCTTCAAGGGTGGCGAGACGCGCACGCCAAAATATCGCGCCGAGGTCAATGAAATGGGCGAAGTGCCGGTGTTGGCGCACGGCACAAGAAAGCTCAGCCAATCCGGGGTGATCCTCACCTACCTCGCCGAGCGCACGGACCGCTTTAAGCCGCAAGGCGAAGATGCTCAGCTCGAAGCGCTACGCTGGATCATTTTTGATAATCAGAAAGTGAATGGTTTTTTGGGGCCGTATCGCTTCTTGAAGAATTTCGCGCGGCCGGCAGGCGACCCGGCGGTCTTGGCGTTTCTCAAGGGCCGCATCGACGGCAATCTCGCCATCATCGACCAGCGACTTGCCAAAGCGCCATTCATGCTCGGCAATCAACCGACCATCGTTGATGTCTCGCTAGCCGGTTATCTCTTTTATCCGGCGGAAGAGTTCGGCTTTGACATCGCCGCGCAACACAAGAACATCTCCGCCTGGCGCGATCGGGTGCAGGCCTTGCCCGGTTGGGCACATCCTTATGACTTAATGCCTGGCCATCCGCTCAAGCTGTAAATGCGATCCACTGAAGTTCGATATCGCGCTCATCGTCGAGCTTGACCCTAAGGGCAAAACCTACAGCGGAATATCCAGTGTCTTGGGAACCGGCTTCGGCACTGGTGGCGCGGGTGGTGACGCCGGCCCGACGGCGACACCCGGTTGCGCGCCGAGCGCGGGCGGCGGAGTAGGTGTCGCGATTGGCGCCGCTGGTGCTGGCCCGGTCGGAGCGGCCATAGGTGCGGTGGTTGGCGCGCTCGTTGACACGGCCGTCGGCGAGCTCATCGGCGGCGTTGTCGCGGCCAGCGGTTTTGCCGCGGGCGCGACCGTCGCGCTCGGCGCAGCCGGCGGCAGGCTGGTGGGCGAGGGTGGCGCAGAGGCCGGCGCCGGTGTCGCGACCTTCGGGGCAGACTGCATCACCGCGGGCTGCGCGGGGACAGACGTCGGGGATGGCGGCTTCGCGGCAGAACGAGTGGGCGGCGGGGCCGAGGACGCGTTCGAGACCGGCGGATTGTTGAGTTTTGGCGTCACGCTTGGTTGAGCTTGCGGCTGCGTCGGTTGTGCAACCGCCTGCTGGGCCGGCGGCGAAGCAAGCTGCGGCTGCGGCTCTGGCTCTTTGGCATATTTCGCCAGCAGCAGGTGTGCCGCGGCAAGAAGCTTGGTGCCGTCGATTTTTTGTTCCTTAATTTCTTTGCGCCAAGCATCGATGACGGGTTCGATCGCCTTTCGCCAGCGCGCTTCCGCTTCCGGCAAAAGCGTCACGATCAGGTCGCCGCGTTCGACCACCATATTGGCTACGGTGGCAGCTTGAAGGTCCCACATGGCGCCCGACATTGCGGCGGAGCTTTGGCCGGAATTGTTGTCGATCACGGTTTTCAGGTCGCGGGGCAGCCGATCGTAGATCGTTTTGTTCATCGCGAGCACGTAAGTCCTCGCACTCAGCGATTGATCGGAAAATTCGGTGTGCCAGCGGAGCAAATCGTTCAATCGTAACGGCGGCACGACGTGCCACGGATCAAGACAGGCGTCGACGACGTGTTCGGTGATCGCGACCGGAAGCTGTGGGTTAGGCATCATCACCGGCTGCGCGCCGAGCGCGCGCATTGCTTCGGCGGCAAGGCGCGTCTGCACATGCAATTTGACATTTTTGACATCTTCGATCGTTCGCACCGGTCGAGTGGCATGGATAACGGCGCGGTCTGAACAAGAGAAACAGATCGTGTAGAAATCCCGAAATTCGTCCTGCAGATTTACGGCAGCGAAATCGGTAAGCGCTTTGGCGCTTACCAGCGCGCGGCGCGACGGCAGAAACGGCAGTTCAAACGTCTCGATTTTGGGAAATTGACCCGGAGTGAGGCTCGGAGCCGCCCAGACGATGTCGGCCGAACCGTCGCGCGCCTGATCGAACAGCGCCGCCGGCGCTCCGCCAAGCTGCATTGAGGGAAATATATCGACGCGCATCCGGCCGCCGGATTCCGCCTCGACCTTGCGTGCCCAAGGTACAAGGAATTTATCGTGGACTCCGGATACTGACGAAAACGCGTGATGCAGTTTCAGCGTGATTGCCGGTGTATCGCCGCGGGCCATGCGCAAGATCGCGGGCGCCGCTACCATCCCGATCGACGAAGCCAAGAACGCGCGTCGCGCAATCCGCATTAGAGAAATATCCTAGCGGCGATTGGCAAGTGGTTGCGATTATTTTCAGTTAAGCCGCGATGGGCGATCCGTTTGATCGTTGGACCGTCCCAGATTGCTCGCGAGGGTTGACGGCGATGGCAGCATCGTCTCCCGCGTCCCCTCCCCCATCGGCTCGCGCGATCGGCGCTGATAACGGCGATAGGACAACCAGCCGAACGGCAAACTTAAGAGATACGCGATCGTGCCGGCCGTGAGCAAAATCCACGGATAGGCGATTAAGAGCCCGATCCACAGCACAATGACGACGATCACAGGTCCAACCATTTCGGGCGGGACGCGCGTGCCGACGCGTTTGCCGGAATACACTGGCAGCCGTGACACCATCAGAAGCGCAACGATCAATGTGTAAAACAGCGTTGCGCAGATCAAAAAGCTTGAGCGCGGAATGCCGAGAAACACGACATAGATCGGCAACAGCACCGCAATCGCCCCCATCGGCGCCGGCACGCCAACGAAGAAGTTGCTGGCCCAAGCAGGCCGATCGGGATCCTCCACCATTACGTTGAAGCGGGCGAGCCTCAGCCCGGCGCAAATCGCGAACACCATCGCCGCGATCCAACCCGCCGATTTCAGTTCATGCAAACCCCAGAAGTATAGAATCAAGGCCGGCGCCACGCCGAAATTGACGAAATCGGAAAGGCTGTCGAGTTCGGCGCCGAAACGCGAGGTTCCCTTCAGGAACCGCGCCAAACGGCCATCGATGCCGTCGAGAATTGCCGCGAACACGATCGCGCCGAGCGCCAGCACATATCGGTCCTCGAAGGCCATGCGGATTGCAGTCAATCCGGCGCACAGAGCGAGTAACGTGATGATATTCGGCGCCAAGGTGCGCACTGGAATGCGACGAAAGCGCCGGCGGCGCGGATCGCCCAGACCTGGTGTTTGCATCGCCATGGCAACAATATAGTCGTTCGCGCCGGAGCCCGCCATCGGCATCAGCCCTGCGACCGTCACAAATTACGCATTGGCGACCACGTTCCTATTGAGTCGATTAGAGACGAATGACGAACAGTCGATTGTTCAAGATTTGTTTCGCTATTTTTTGGTGGGTGTCGAAACCTAGGGACCTTAATCGTAAGGGTGGAGAGGAAGAGAAAGAATTCTTCAGACATCCACGGCGTATTAGCGGCCCGCGCCCGGTATGGACCGGCTCCAGTTATGGAAAGCATGCCTTGGGCAGGATCGGCCGCATGTACGCACGGCGTGACGTCCGCTTTTGGCACAATGCGGACATCCGAGGGCACTCAACTGATGTCCGCTTTTGGGGGTAAAGCGGACATTGCGGTTTCAAAGCGTCATGTCTGCTTTTGACCCAAAGCGGACATGAGCCGCTAAGGAATGCTGCCGTGCACGCTGACCTCTGAACCCCATTTCGTCAGTCGCAAAATCCTGCTGTCTTAATGCTCTGGATAACAGCCGGGAGGCACAAAAGCGTGATCTAAAAGACACAAGGGCACATCGAAAATGTAAGAGCTAGCGGTATCTTGGGCATAAGTCGCCTCGGCTACTGACGCCCCTGAGCTAGATTTGTTTTCATTGCATCGGGTGAGAGGTTCTCATGCGCGCCTCGACCAATTGCACAAGCCGTGCTGATGAATGCCGCAGGCTGGCGAAGCTGGCGGCAAAGCCAGAAGATTGGCAGCACTTTCTCGAGATGGCCGCGACATGGGACATGCTGGCCAAGCAGCGCCCAAGCGACCAGCTAGCTGAAACTTGGGCGCTAGCGGAAGCTATCGCCAACAGTCGCAACTTAGGTCTGCAATAGCGCGTCTCGGTCATTTGGATGATCAGTCCGTGATGTTCCGTGTCCGTGCTGATCAGTGCCGCGTATCACTTCCGACATCGAATGTTAGACCTAACGCATTGATACGCTCGATCAACGCACGCTCCAGCTCATCGTCAGTCAGTGCTTCAAACCCGCCAGGAGTCCCGACTTCGCGGCGCTCGATCCGCTGACCAGACAAAATGCCTTTCTCTTTGATCGTGGCGCCTTCGCACTGTCGCAGTTTTAGTTTGCGAGGGTGATCGGGTTGTCAGCTGGCGGATCGATCCCGAACGTGTTGGCTGTCATGCAGGTCATCGAAAAACTGCCAATCGAAGCGACTAGCGCCACCAGACTTTCCAATCCCATCGTCTTTTCTGCAGCGGCAAGGGTTCGTCGCTGAGGCCCTTGCTGGCGAGCAGTTCGCGCGGCACGACCAAGCAAGTGTGCTCCCGCGCATCAGCCAAGCTGGGGTTCCGCCGCGCGTTGATCGCGTCAATGACCGCCTGCTCAATGCCGACGGCAGGCGACCGTCGAACCTGCGCGAACCACGGATACCGAGCATTCCAGTGCCGGGCGACGACAAGATTCACAATCTGTTGTTCTCGCGCCGACAACGGTCCGGATGACAGAGAGGCGCGCAGGTTTTGGCAAGCCTCGAACAATTTCGGCAAGCGGATATAGGCGTAATACGGGCCGCCCACGATGCCGCTGAATTGTTTGGCCGCGTCGTAGACACTCGCCTGTTCAGCGTTCATGTCGGAACGCTCTAAGATTGCGATGCGGGCCATACCTCAATCCTACCTGACTTCATTTCAAAGCACGAAGTTACCACCGACCTGTGGATCGTGGGAGCCGCAGTCGCAGGCGGGCGTAAGTGTAAAGAAATCTTAAACCATAAACGCCGTAGTAGATATTGCTCACTTAATCCGGGTCAGGGTTCAACCAAAGATGAGAAAGGTCGGCATCTGGGTGAGCGGCCTGCTGGCATCGGCCATTCCGTTCATCTTCGTCGGCGCTGTCATCGCGCTTCTGGCCTGCGTCTTCGACGCACTGGGAGGGCACGCGCCGACTGCCCGTTCCAGAGCATCATTTCAGGCAGGTGCCATGCCGCCTGATCAGGTGCTCGCCGTAGCCAGTGCGGATGCACCAGACGATGTAGATCAGCGCCAAGCAGGTAAGCACGCTCACGGCAACGCTCGCCATCACCACACGCGCCGGTCCCGTTCCCACGCCCGCGTGAGGCACGCCTGAGTGGTCATAAGAGAAGTTGCTCCCTTGAGTCGGCCCCATTTTGCAAACCAATCCCCCAGTACGTGGCATAACTGGGCGATATGGTGAGAGCGAAACGGTGTGTGGGGATAAATGACTGATGTCCGCTTTCGGGGGTAAAGCGGACATCAACGGGCGCTAATCCGATGTCTGCTTTTGACCCAAAGCGGACATTCGCGGGTGGTCTCCTGCGCCGCCTGTCACACCATATGTCACACTCGATGGCCGGCTGAATGTGCTACCTCTAATCGATCTCACCTGGGTCTTTTGCTCGGGGGCGGCGTATGAGGCGGCGCAAGTTTATTGCGTTACTCGGCGGCGCGGGGGCTTGGCCAGTTGCGTTGAAAGCGCAACAAGCGGAGCCCGTGCGCCGTGTTGGCGTGTTCTTCGGGCTCGAACCCGACGATGCAGAGGCGCAAGCGCGGACCACAGTGTTCGCACAAGCCCTTGAGCAGTTAGGGTGGGCAGTCGGTCGTAATCTGGTAATCGATACTCGATTGGTCGGGGGCGACATCGACGAACGCCTTCGCCGCGACGCGGCTGATCTGGTTGCGGCCGCGCCGGATGTAATTTTTAGCCCAGGCAGCTTGACGGCTGCGTCGCTGCAACAGGCCACTCGTACTATCCCGATCGTGTTCATGAACGTTGCCGATCCGGTTGGTGCTGGCTTGGTCCAAAGCATGGCCCACCCGGGCGGCAATATCACTGGCTTCTCAAATTTTGAGTACAGCATGGGCGGTAAATGGGCCGAGTTGCTCAAGCAAATCGCGCCCCACGTGACCCGAGCCTTAGTGCTTCGGGATCCCACCGCTGCGACTGGTATCGGACTATTTGCGGCTGTTAGATCAGTAGCGCAGTCACTTGGTATTGAGCTCACGCCGTTGGACGTACGCAACACCGACGAAATCGAGCGTGCCATGGCGACATTCGCACGTTCGGGCAATGGTGGCGTTATCGTACCGCCAGGGGGCACGGGGGCTCGTCGCAAGCCCATCATCAGTCTCGCCGCTCGCTACAAGTTGCCGTCGGTTTATCCTTATCGCTATTACACTGTAGACGGCGGCCTGATCTCGTACGGACCTGATCCGCACGATGTGGTCCGGCGAGCCGCGGGGTATGTCGACCGCATCCTCAAGGGCGAGAAGCCAACCGATATGCCGGTGCAGGCGCCGACCAAGTACGAACTGGTTATCAATCTCAAGACTGCAAAGACCCTCGGCCTGGCCATTCCGCAGTCGTTGCTAGCCACAGCAGACGAGGTGATCGAATGAGGCGGCGCAAGTTCATAACGCTTGTTGGTGGTGCAGCGGCTGCATGGCCGCTTGCGGCGCAGGCGCAGCAGCCGAGGGTGCCCGCGATTGGGTTTCTCGACAGCAGGTCGCCGGATGCGGTGGGGAGCCGTCTGACCGCATTTCGCCAAGGCTTGAAGGAGGTCGGCTATGTCGAGGGCGAAAATATCGCAATCGTATACCGGTGGGCCGAGAATAAGAATGATCGACTGCCAGAGCTGGCGGTCGATCTCGTCCAACGCCAAGTCGCTGTGATCCTTGCGGTAGGTGCGCCTGCGACCTTTGCGGCTAAGGCAGCAACTACGACCATTCCCACCCTGTTTATTCTTGCTGAAGACCCTGGCCGGCTCGGTTTTGTGTCGAGCCTTGCGCATCCAGGCGGCAACATGACCGGCATCAATTTTCTGGCGGCCGAGGTGACGACAAAGCGTCTGGAATTCCTTCGCCAGCTCGTCCCACACGCGACTCGCATTGCGGTGTTGGTCAATCAGTCTGATGCAACACGCGCCGAGGTTACAGTGCGAGACGCGAAAGATGCAGCTCGCACCATGGGTCTGGAAATTCAAGTCCTCAACGCCGACACTGCCGATGAAATCGACGGTGCCTTCGAGGAAAGCGCACGCGAACACCTCGATGCGCTTTTCATGGCGGCTACCCCTTTTTTGTCCATTCACCTAGTCCAAATGGCCCAGTTAGCTGCATTTTATCGGCTGCCCGCGGCCCATTATCAGCGGGAGTTCACCGAAGCTGGAGGGCTTATGAGCTACGGTTCCGACATTCCTGAAGCGTTTCGCCAAGCTGGGATCTATGGCGGTCGCATCCTGAAGGGTGAAAAGCCAGCGGAGTTACCGGTTGTGCAATCGTCGAAGTTTGAGCTGTCCATCAATGTGCGCACTGCCCGGATGCTGGGTCTCACAGTGCCGACCCAGTTGCTCGCTACCGCCGACAGGGTGATCGACTGACTATTTGATTTTTGTAATTGCCGCGCCGCATACGTCCGCTTTTGGCACAAAGCGGACATCCCAGTGGCGCTAACGAATGTCCGCTTTCGGGGGTAAAGCGGACATCACAGTTAAGAGCCTCATGTCCGCTTTGACCCAAAGCGGACATCGCTCCCCGTTCTCAGTTTGGCACGAAACGGAACCTCAACCCGGCTCTTGTCCAGTCGCGATGTTGATCGCCGTCCAGACACGGTGCGGCGTTGCCGGCATGTCAAGGTGCGAAATGCGCCGCGCCCGCCAGAGCGCGTCAACGATCGCATTCATTACCGCGGGGCAGGAGCCTATAGCACCTGCCTCGCCCGCCCCCTTGACGCCCAGCGGATTGTGCCTGCAAGGGACGTTGCGCGTCTCGAAGGTGATTGCTGGCACTTCGTCGGCCTTCGGAACCGCGTAATCCATCAGGCTCGCAGTCATGAGCTGACCCGAAGCCGGATCGTAGACCGTGTGCTCCATAAGTGCCTGGCCGATGCCCTGTGCAGTGCCACCGTGGACCTGCCCGGCGAGTAGCAAGGGGTTGAGCGTCGCGCCGAAATCGTCCACGACAACGTAGTTGACGATCCGAGTTTCTCCCGTCGCCGGATCGATCTCGACCTCTGCGATATGGGTACCGTTGGGGTAAGTTGCCTGCGGTGGTGTGAACGCGTCCGTCGCGGTAAGACGGTTTCCCGTGTCTGGACGCTGCGCCAAGGCAGCAAATGAGATCGTGCGGTCGGTGCCGGTAACTCGCACTGTGCCGTTGACAATTTCGAGATCATCCGCGCCCGCTTCGAGGGCTTCGCCCGCTAATACTTTAATATTTTGCGCAAGTTTTTTTGCCGCGCCGGCGAGCGAAGCGCCGCCGCAAGGGATCGAACTTGAACCTCCGGTCCCAAGGCCGGTGGCGATCCGGTCGGTGTCGCCTTGCACCATACTCACCCGCTCGGGCGGCAAGCTCAGATGCTGGGCGACCAGTTGTGCGTATGCGGTCGCATGGCCTTGCCCGGTTGATTGCGAGCCGATCAGCAACGTGGCCGACCCGTCAGATTCGAGTTTCAGGGTCGCCGTCTCCGACCCCGCGTTGCCGCAAGCCTCAATGTAGGTCGAAAGTCCAATGCCGCGCAGTCGGCCTGCTTTTTTCGACAAGCGCAGCCGCTTGGCGAATCCGGACCAGTCTGCGAGTTCCTGGGCGCGCTTAAGATGTGTAGCAAAGTTTCCTGAATCGTAATTCTGGCCGGTTGCACTCTGATATGGCATCGCACTTGGCTTGATGAAGTTGCGCCGCCGCAGCGCGTCGGGTGTCATCCCAACCTCGCGCGCCGCGTGATCGACCAACCGCTCAATGACGTAAGCCGCCTCCGGCCGCCCAGCGCCGCGATAGGCGTCGACCGGCACAGTATTGGTATAGACACCGCGCACGCGGATATGACAGGTGGAAATATCGTAGACGCCAGGTGACAAGACGGCGCCGAGAGTAGGAATAAGCGGCGCAAATTGCGACAGATAAGCGCCCATATTGGCGACGAGATCCACGTCGAGTGCGAGGAAGCGGTGTTTTTCATCGAGAGCAAGACGAGCGGTGGTTACGTTGTCGCGGCCCTGCATGTCGCCAAGAAAATGATCGGAGCGGTCGGCGATCCACGTTACTGGCTTCTGCAGTTGCTTTGAAGCGACAGCAGCGAGTGCGTATTCGCGGTATGGAAATAACTTGGTTCCGAAGCCGCCGCCTACATCGGGCGTCGTCACTCGCAGCTTTTCCGCAGGGAGTTTGAGAACCTGAAGGAGCGTGTCTCGGATCGCGTGTGGTCCCTGGCTCGATAGAGTCAGCGTCAGGCGCTCATCGGAAGCGTCGTAGTCGGCCACTACACCCCGTGTGTCGAGATAATTCGCCACGAGACGTTGATTGACAAGTTTCAGGGAAACAATTTTTGCCGCCCCGGCAAAGGCTCGCTCAGTTGCTGCTTTATCACCGAGTGCGAGATCGAAGACAACGTTATCGGGATGCTGCGGCCAAACGAGAGGCGCACCGAGCTCGAGCGCCTCGGTCGCGCCCATGACATGCGGGAGCGCCTCCCAGGTGACTGCGATAGTTTCGGCGGCATCTTTGCCTCGCTCGAGCGTATCGGCAACAACAAAAGCAATTGCATCTCCGACATGACGCACCTCGTTGCGCGCCAGGATAGCGTAGGGCGGCACGTCGAAGGCGGTGTTCGGAAGCTCAACTGTGCATGGCAAAGGGCCGAGATCGCCTATCTCGGCTCCGGTGAGTACAAGGCGCACGCCCAGCATCGCCCGCGCCTTTGCGGCGTCGATATGAAAGTGAGCATGCGCGTGAGGCGACCGCAGTACCACCGCATGCAGCGTCTCGGGCGGCGCAACATCACCAATATAGCGTCCGACGCCGCGCAGCAGTGGGTCGTCCTCCTTGCGTAGGACCGACTGGCCGAAGCCGAATTTCAACGCCTGCATGGCATCGCGTCACCGGCAAAATTCGAATGTCGAAGTTACGACAATTAGGTTAGGCTTAACGCCTCAGATTGCAATCGGAGAAGGGTGCTTACAATGCCTGTTTCTATGTACACGGTTTCTATTCCGGTCTTCATTCAACACCTAAATGGCCTCGATATTGTTCTCGACAAGGCGGCTACCTGGGCCGCCGCACGTAAAGTGAATGAGACTGATCTGTTGAACATGCGGCTCTCGCCCGACATGTTCAATTTGGTACGGCAAGTAAGGGCTGCTACCGATCACGCCGCAAATGCGGCGGGGCGTTTATCCGGTAAAGAGCTTTTGAAATTTGCCAACGACGAGACCACGATTGCTCAACTGAAAGATCGGATCGCCAAGACTATCGATTACCTCAAGAACATCAAGCAAAGCGAGATCGACGGTACCGAGACTAAAGACATCAGCATTACCTTCCCAAGCGGGCAGTCGCGGCAGTTCACGGGCCAGAGCCTCCTGCTCGGCAATAGCCTGCCCAACTTTTACTTCCACACCACGACGGCTTACGACATCATTCGCCAGTGCGGGGTGGAGATTGGAAAACGCGATTTTATGGGCACACCGTAATCGAGTAGGCAGTATTTTCTTGCAGTGCATGAGTCTCCTTTTGGCACAAAGCGGACATCACAATTGTGCTGAACCATGTCCGCTTTCAGGGGTAAAGCGGACATCCGGTGAAGGCGCTTCAATGTCCGCTTATGACCCAAAGCGGACATTGGCTGGCGTTTTATGTTGCAGCGCGAAGCGAGTCTCAGCTCTATGCTTGAGCCGGTACGATGCAGTCTCCTCGGCAGCTGGAGGGTGGCCCGTTAACGGTGCCCCTCCG
>Ga0310910_10001073_pt1 | contig 14544 bp, 16 predicted proteins | sample GREbulkMGHF172_FD_203448 | JGI IMG/M metagenome (GOLD analysis project Ga0310910, IMG submission 203448) | Lab enrichment of tropical soil microbial communities from Luquillo Experimental Forest, Puerto Rico - GRE.bulkMG.HF172 | ecosystem: Environmental > Terrestrial > Soil > Tropical forest >... | reverse complement strand
CCGGGCAACCGGTTTGCGCTCGAACCCCTCAAAGACCCGGGCGACGCCGGCCACGGTGGCCGCCGCAAGCAGGTAGGCAAACACCATCAGCATGGTGTTGTTGGCGATGCCCTGGGCGTCCGTGGCGAAGCTGGTAACGATGGCGAAAATCGAAACCACGTAGCTGACAACCCAGGCGATCCACCACTGGATGATCGGTCTTTTTAGCCGGGCGTAGTGCTCTTCGAGGATTGCCAGCTCGATGACGTACACGGGTGCCCAGAGCAGGTTGGCCAGCGGCACCACGCAGCCCGCCCACAGCGCCCGGACGGAACGCGGCTCCGGCAGACCGAGATGCGCGAACACGGCGGCCCTGCGCGCGATGAGCCACCGGATCAGCGTGACGCCGGCGGTGATCACCGCCGCGATCGCCGCCACACTGGCCAGCACCCCGAGCCAGTCCGCGGCGATTGCCACGATCGAGTTCAGCAACGTGTTGCGGTTGATCACCAACAGCACGTATCGCACGACGTAGACCAGGGCGGCGATGCCGAGCACCAGCACGCTCAGGAACAGTGCGGTGCGAACGACCGGCGCCGACGGTCCTGTCTGGGTGGGCTTTTCGGCTGCAGCCGCAGCCGGTTCGACGCGGTCCGCCAATCCCCAGCGCGGGATCACGGCGTAGCGCGGAGTGGGGCCCAGGGACCGTCGTCCGCGTCGGTGAGGCGGTGGGGCGCCGGGGCGCACCGCTATCCACCTGAAGCCCGGCGGCAGCCGCGGCGGAATGCGCTGCGATCCCGGGGACCCGGGCGATCGGGCCGCCGCCGGGCCGCCATGCACACTCCATCGTGGGTCGGCCGCCGGCGCGTCCGCCAAGGGCGCCATCAGCGACCCGCGACAGCGGGGACACCACTCACGTCGGCGCTCGCGCACGTTCCACCGCGTGCCGCACTGGGAGCACACCTGGATCACCGGACCAGCCTAGCCCCGGCGACGATCCGGGCCGCGGACGCGGCCAGGTGAGAAGCGGGATTCGTCGGCGCCCGCCATTTCTGGCAACACCAACAATGTCTCACGGCTATCCACAGTTTCCACAGGTTTATCCACAACTTGCGCGCGGGTACCTAAGGCATTAATAAGGCCTCTACCGGCCATCCCTGATTGGCGACTGTGGATAACAGCTAGCTGTACACGTGTGCCATAAACAGCCCCGAACCGGCATCCGAGCTAAATCACCTGCCTTACCAAGCGGGGGTCCGAAGCGACGTTGCGCAGTGTGTTTTCCAACCCCGTTGCAAGCGGTTATGATCACCGTCACGAATTGGTTGTGACTCACCTCACTCGACGGGGTGAGCTGCAGGCGAAAGGCGCTTAATGGCTACGCATTCGTTCGGTCCGGGTTCGCCGGGCCCGTCGAACTCGTATTCCGGCTCGCCTGCTTGGAGCCACAACTACGGAATCGCCGCGTTGCGTGCCGGCCTCATCGCGCTGGCGTTGCTCGGGGTTCTCGCCCTCATCGTCTGGCTTTAATCGGCACCCAGCGGGCATCCGTCGCTAGCGGTCGTCCTTGCGGCGCGCGCGGTCATAGAGTTGGGTTGATTACGGCTGGCCGCCGCGCGGCAGCCCCGCGCGAATGAGCGTCCGACGATCACCAACGATGCACCGAAGAAAGGAATGCCGTGGCCGATTACACCCTGCCAGAGTTGGACTGGGATTACGGAGCGCTGGAACCGCACATCTCCGGTCAAATCAACGAGATCCATCACAGCAAGCACCACGCCGCCTACGTCAAGGGTGCGAACGACGCCCTTGCCAAACTCGAAGAGGCGCGGGCCAAAGGCGACCACTCCGCGATCTTCTTGAACGAGAAGAACCTGGCCTTCCATCTGGGCGGCCACGTCAACCACTCGATCTGGTGGAAGAACCTGTCGCCGGACGGTGGCGACAAGCCGACTGGCGAACTCGCCGCAGCGATCGATGACGCGTTCGGATCGTTCGACAACTTCCAGGCTCAGTTCAGTGCGGCCGCCAACGGCCTGCAGGGGTCGGGATGGGCGGTACTCGGTTACGACAGCCTCGGAGACAAGCTGCTGACATTCCAGCTGTACGACCAGCAGGCCAACGTCCCGCTTGGCATCATTCCGCTGTTGCAGGTCGACATGTGGGAACACGCCTACTACCTGCAGTACAAGAACGTCAAGGCGGACTACGTCAAAGCGTTCTGGAACGTCGTGAACTGGGCCGACGTGCAGGACCGTTACGCGGGCGCAACCTCTAAGACCAAGGGGCTGATTTTCGGCTGAGACCAACCGAGAAGGCCGGGGCGTCGCGCGGATCGCGTGGCGCCCTTTCCTTTTGATTACCGGGGATAGCGGGTTTTTGTCCGGCATTTCGATAACGCAAGCGTTAGTGGTCGTGTCGAGTTGCACGGCGCCTAACCCGCAGGCATCCTTAATTATTCGAGCTACAGCGTGGTCATTCGAGCGGAGTCGTCGCGCGGAGGTCGAGATGGAAGCTGGGTCGGATCGTCCTATAGGGGTTTCCCCCTTCCATTCTCGTGGTGCCCTGAAAGGGTTCGTGATCTCCGGACGTTGGCCCGACTCGACGAAAGAGTGGGCCCAGCTGCTGATGGTCGCGGTCAGGATCGCGTCGTTGCCCGGATTGCTCTCCACCACAACGGTGTTCGGTGCCCGCGAGGAGTTGCCCGACGAACCGGTACCCGGCACCGTCGGCCTGGTGCTGGCCGAGGGCACTGTGTTCGGCGAATCAGCCATCCCGCCAGGGTATTTCGCTGATCATCAACCTCCCGCGTTGCTGATGTTGCATCCGCCCTCGGAAACTACGCCTTCGCTGCCGGAATGCTCCGGGGCGGCGTCGGGATGTGTACTGCTGCCGGGATTGCCCTATCTGGGATTAGAGCACCGAGCCGCGTGGGTGGAAGCGGAAGCCGACGGCACGATCACGTCCATGGTGAGCCGCGTGGGCGTCGACCCCATCAGCCATCCCGACACGGCGATCCTGGCAATGCTGCTTGCAGCATAAGGGAATTCAAACGAATTAGTTCGGCGTTCGAATCAAGAAATGCGGGCGCCCGAACTTGGGCGCCGTCCTGGCGTTGGCAGAATCCGCCCGCTAGCCTGAGACCGTTAGCGAAGGGGAGTAGCCCCGAATCGTCGAGTCGACATACTGGCGCACAGCCCGGCCGGCGAACCGGCGCAACCAGGCCGGTGGGCGAGACCTTCGACCGGTGTTCGAGGGACCGGACGGTCCCAGATGTCATGGACGACGTGTCGAAAGGTCATCTCGCATGCTCGCCGCCACGTTGCTAACTCTCGGAGTCGTTTTCCTCGCCGAACTCGGCGACCGGTCGCAGCTCATCACCATGACCTACGCGTTGCGCTACCGCTGGTGGGTGGTGTTGACCGGAGTGACGATCGCCGCCTTCACGGTGCACGGGGTATCGGTGACGATCGGCCATTTCCTGGGCACGGCGCTGCCGGCGCGCCCGCTGGCCTTCGTTTCGGCGATCGCCTTCCTTGCCTTCGCGGTGTGGGCCTGGCGCGAGGGCGGCGCCCGCGACCCGACGGTCACGACCGATAAGGAACCCCGTTTCGCGCTGCTGACCGTGATGTCGTCCTTCGCGCTCGCCGAGGCGAGCGACAAGACGTCGTTGGCGACGGTCGCATTGGCCAGCGATCACGACTGGACGGGCGTGTGGATCGGCTCGACCGTGGGCATGGTCCTGGCCGACGCCCTGGCGATCGGTGTGGGGATACTGCTGCACAAGCGCCTACCGGAGAAGCTGCTGCACATCTTGGCCAGCCTGCTGTTCCTGATGTTCGGCTTGTGGATGCTCTTCGACAGCGCGCTGGGCCTGCCGTCGGTGGCCATCGCCGTCACCGTGGCGGTGGCGCTGGCCGCCGCGACGGTGGCGGCGGCGCAAACTCTGCGGAGGCGCCGAAAGGAAGTTCCCATCGCCGGGACGTCACCGGACATCGGCTAAGGTGCTGACGGCACCCCTTCCCTCAGCCCGCGGTGCCCCCGCAGTCGCCCCAGAGGTATCTCCGAGGGCGGTTAACTGTACCCAAATCCCGTTTTATGCGCGTGTTACCGACCTGACAGCAAAGGGTGCCATCGAGGGGCGCAAGTTGCCTAAAGTTGCCTACTGATAGCGGAGCATCTGCACAGCACCCTCGGTCCGATCGACCCGCCACGGGTGACCCGGGCAGCCCGCCACGTAGGTCCCGACATCGGATTCTGCGGATAACCTGTGAGTTCCGCCGAAGGTGTGGACACCCCAGCGAATTAGTTAGACGCTCGTCAAGTGGGAATTCGGCAACCGCCAGCAACGTCGGTGTCGAATCCCAACGGGTTGGTAACTGGTTGCGGGACTGATCCCTCGCTACCATGATCAGCAAATACGCATAGGCAATAGTTCACTTCTACAGCCCAGTGGAGGTCATATCGATGAGCACGACATTCGCCGCCCGCCTGAACCGCTTGTTCGACACGGTGTATCCACCCGGACGCGGGGCGCACACCTCAGCGGAGGTGATCGCCGCACTCAAGGCGGAGGGCATCACGATGTCGGCTCCCTACCTGTCCCAGCTACGTTCAGGCAACCGCACGAATCCGTCGGCGGCGACCATGGCCGCCCTGGCCAACTTCTTCCGCATCAAGCCGGCCTACTTCACCGACGACGCGTACTACGAAAAGCTCGACAAGGAATTGTCGTGGCTCAGCACGATGCGCGATGACGGCGTGCGCCGCATCGCGCTACGCGCCGCAGGGTTGTCCGTCCAAGCGCAGCAGGACATCGTGGAGCGGGTCGACGAGCTACGGCGCGCCGAGCACCTCGACGCATAAGCCGGCCCTCAGCCGTCCACCCCGACCTGGACGGCTGCGCTTCGCCTATTCCGATTAGGGTTGGCTCACGGATCGCGCACACGCGAGAGCGACAGACACGATAGCCAGCGAGATTACCGGGGAGGCGGCCGGGAATGGGCCTGTTCCGCAAGCGAAAGAGTCGCGCGACGCGTCGCGCCGAAGCCCGTGCGATCAGGGACCGCGCCAAGCTCGAGGCCAGGCTGGCCGCCAAGAACGATGCTCGCCGGATCAAGGGTGATCGACGCGCTGCGGCAAAGGCCGTCAAGGCGCAGGCGCGATCCCAGCGGGACAGCGACCGGACGGCGTTGAAAGTCGCCGAGGCCCGGCTCAAGGCCGCGCGGGAAGGAAAGTTGCTGTCGCCGACGAGGATTCGCCGGTTGCTGACGGTGTCACGGCTGCTCGCCCCGGTCCTGATGCCACTGATATACCGGGCGGCCATGGCCGCCCGAGCGGTGTTCGACCAGCGCCGCGCGGATCAGCTCGGTATTCCGTTGGCGCAGGTCGGCCAGTTCTCCGCCCACGGCGCCCAGCTGTCGGCCCGGATCGCCGGGGCGGAAAAATCACTGTTGATGGTGCAAGACAAGAAGCCAAAGGACGCCGAGACCAAGCAGTTCGTCTCCGCCATCATCGAACGGCTCTCCGATCTGTCGGCGGCGGTGGCTGCCGCGGAGAATATGCCGGCCGCGCGGCGCCGGGCGGCCCACGCCGCAATCTCGTCGCAGCTCGACGGCATCGAGGCGGACCTGATGGCCCGCCTCGGGTTGACCTGACCGCGGCGACCTGACATGCCATCCCACGACAGGCGGATCCTCCGCATGCTGATTCCGGTGGCTGCGACCGTCGCGCTCTATCTCGGCTCGGCGGCGGGCGCCCCGGCGGCGTGGGCGCACGTCCATGCCAGCAGCGACAACCCCGTGCGCGGCGCCATGTCAATCGTCACCTTCCAGGTGCCCAACGAATCCAACACCGGCGCGGCAACCACCGCGCTGGCCGTCACACTTCCCAATGTGGAATCGGCTCCCAATGTGGCATCGGCCAGCGTCGAAAGCATGCCGGGGTGGACGACCAAGCTCGATCGCGACGCGGCCTCCGGCGCCGTCCGCTCGGTGACGTGGACGGCGGCGCCCAACGGCGGGATTGGAGCGGACCAATTCGCGCTGTTCCGAATTTCGGTGCAATTGCCGGACACCGACACGGTCAGCTTCCCTGCCACGCAGACCTACTCCGACGGGGCCGTCGTGAAGTGGGACCAGCCGCCAGTGCCCGGCGGCGGTGAGCCCGAACACCCGGCCCCGATGCTCACGCTTTCCGCGGGGCCGCCCGCACCGCATGAGCATCACCCTTCCGCTACGCCCGCCGACCACAACGCCGCTGCGCCGCAGTCGAAATCGCCGGACAACACCGCCCGCGTGTTGGGTGGGGCGGCTCTCGTAGTAGCCGCCCTGGGTGTGGGCCTTGCGCTGATCCGTCGAAGGGCATGAAACGCCTGGCGGCTATCGCATGGGGAGCTCTACTGCTGGCCGCCATGGTGTTGACCGCGACCATGAACGCGCAACCGGCGTTCGCCCACGCCTGGCGGGTGTCCGCCGAGCCCGCCGACAATTCGGTTCTCACGACCAGTCCCGAGCGGGTCAGCGCGACCTTCAACGAACAATTGCAGACCACGTTCGCGGCCATGACGGTCGTCGGGCCCGACGGCAACATTTGGTCCACCGGGGAGCCGACAGTGCGGGGCGCGGTCGTCGGCATCGGCCTGCGACCGCTCGGACCGGCGGGGACCTACACGGTCAACTACCGGGTGACCTCCGCGGACGGCCACGTGGTATCCGGGTCCTGGTCGTTTCGGCTGACGGTGCCCGGGACCGGCACGCCAGGACCCGGCGCCGGCGCCAGCGGCACCAGCGGCGACATCCCGGTCTGGCCATTTGTCGTCGTGGCAACCGCGCTCGTGGCCGCGGGCGCGCTATGGGCGGTGCGGCGCAGGTCGTGACCGCCCCTGGTCACCGAGACGCCGCCACCCGTCCGGCATGATGGGACGCATGGCAGACCCGCAGGATCAACCCGACAGCGGACCCGACGGCGCATCGACCCCGCCGACCCCGCCGGAAAAGAAGCCCCCCGCCGAGCCCGTCAAGAAGACGGCGAAGGCGCCGGCCAAAAAAGCACCTGCGAAGAAGGCACCCGCCAAAAAGACGCCGGCCAAAAAAGCGCCCGCCAAAAAGGCGCCCGCCAAAAAGGCCCCGGCTAAAAGCCCCGAGCCCGCACCACCGAAGCCGGCCGAGCAGCCGCTTGGCCTACAGCAGCGGATCGAAACCAACGGTCAACTCAGTGCTGCCGCCAAAGATGCTGCCGCACAAGCTAAATCGACGGTCGAAGGGGCAAACAACCCGGTTACGCCCGAAGTTACGGCGTCATCGTCGAGTCAATTACCAGTGCCGCTGATCGTTGCTTTGACGCTCAGCCTGCTGGCCATCCTGCTGATCCGGCAACTGCGGCGCCGCTGAACGTGACCGTGTCATTCCAGCCCACGGCCGACCTCGTCGACAGCATCGGGCCCGACGTACGCAGCTGCGACCTCCAATTCCGTCAGTTCGGCGGCCGTTCCGAATTCGCCGGACCGATCACCACGGTGCGTTGCTTCCAGGACAACGCGTTGTTGAAATCGGTGCTCTCGGAATCGGTCGCCGGCGGGGTCCTGGTGATCGACGGTGCCGGCTCCCTGCACGCTGCGCTGGTCGGGGACGTCATCGCCGAATTGGCCCGCTCCAATGGCTGGGCCGGCCTTGTGGTCAACGGCGCGGTGCGTGACGCCGCCGCGCTGCGGGGCATCGATATCGGCATCAAGGCGTTGGGCACCAACCCTCGCAAGAGCTCCAAGACCGGGGCCGGAGAGCGCGACGTCGAGGTCACCCTGGGCGGGGTGACGTTCGTTCCCGGCGAGATCGCCTACTGCGACGATGACGGGATCGTCGTCGTCTGACCTCTAAGCAGGTACTGCCGCAGGCTTTTTCGCGAAGTGCAGGCCCTCGTCGGCGACCTTGCCGCGCCGGATCGTTCGCATGTCAAAGAAATAGTTTTGCTTGAGTCGCCACGGCGCGCGCGATCCCGATTTGGGAAGTAAGTCCATCGAACGCTGAAAGTAGCCCGGGCTGAAGTCCATGAACGGCAACTCATCGACGGCGTCGCCCGGATGCTGCGGCTCCACGTAGTCAAAACCCTTGGCGTCCATGTAGTTCAGCAGCCGGCAGACGAATTCGGAGACCAGGTCGGCCTTCAGCGTCCACGACGCATTCGTGTACCCGAACGTGATGGCGAAATTCGGGACCCCGGAAAACATCAGGCCCTTGTAGGTCATCAACGATGTTAGGTCCATGAGCTCCCCGTTCCTCGACGGCCTGACCCCGCCCAGCAACTGCATGTTCAATCCCGTTGCGGTGATGATGATGTCGGCCTGCAACTCCTCACCCGAGGCCAGCTTGATTCCGGTTTTGGTGAACCGGTCGATGGTGTCGGTAACGACGTCGGCCTTGCCGTGCCGGATGCTCCGGAAAAAGTCGCCGTCGGGGGCCAGGCACAGCCGCTGGTCCCACACGTTGTACCGCGGCCCGAAGTGCTTTTCGACGTCGTAGCCTTTCGGCAGGCGCCGCTCCGCCATCATCATCAGCGTCTTACGCATGTAGGCGGGGGCTTTCCGCGAAAGCTGGTACTGCAAGGTGCTGAACGCGATGGCTTTCCAGCGGTTCGCCATGTGCGCGAGGTGGTCCGGCAGCATCCGGTTGGCCCGCACGGCGAACGGATCGACCCCGGGCAGCGAGCCGATGTAGGTCGGCGATCGCTGCAGCATGGTCACGTGGCCGGAGCCCGCGTTCACCAGGGCCGGGATAAGGGTGATCGCGGTGGCGCCGGACCCGATGACGACGATTTTCTTGCCCGCATAGTCAAGGTCCTCCGGCCAGTGCTGCGGATGGACGATCGCGCCCTCGAAGTCCTCGGAACCGGGGAACGTGGGCGAGTATCCCTCGTCGTAGTTGTAGTAGCCGGTGCAGGCGAACAGGAACGAGCAGGTGATCTCGTACTGTTGGCCGTCATTCTCCACGGTCAGGGTCCAGCGGTTGTCGGCGTCCGACCAATCCGCGGCCACAACGCGGTGGCGGTAGCGGATGTGCCGGTCGATCTGGTTCTCGACCGCGGCCTCCTTGATGTATTTCTTGATGTCGGCGCCATCGGCGATCGACTTCGCTGACCGCCACGGCTTGAAGCGGAACCCGAGGGTGAACATGTCCGAGTCCGACCGGATGCCCGGGTATTTGAACAGATCCCAGGTGCCGCCCAGATCGTCGCGGCGCTCCAGAATCGTGTAGCTCTTCGTCGGGCAGCGGTCCTGCAGGTGCCAGGCCGCGCTCACGCCGGAGATGCCGGCGCCCACGATGACGACGTCAAGGTGCTCAGTCATGCGGCCACGCTATCAACGCCACGTTGAACTAGTCAACATTGTGTTGAAATTCTCAACACTGTGTAGACTCGTGGCCGTGACTACCGCCAGCTCCACCCGTGCCCCCCGGGTCCGGCGTTCGACGCGTCCTTCGGGTGACGACCGCGAACTGGCCATCCTGTCCACGGCCGAGCGGCTGCTGGCCGAACGCCCGCTCGCCGATATCTCGGTCGACGACCTGGCCAAGGGGGCCGGCCTATCTCGACCCACGTTCTACTTCTATTTCCCGTCCAAGGACGCGGTGCTGCTCACCCTGTTCGAGCGGGTGATCGTCGAGGCGGACTCCGCACTGGAGGGCATGGCCTCCAATCCGCCCGCCGACCTGAAAGCGCTCTGGCGCATCGGTATCAACGTGTTCGTCGAGACATTCGGGGCGCACCGCGCGGTGTCACTGGCCGCCGACGCCGCGCGCACCAACAAGGATCTCCGCGACCTGTGGTCGCGGTTCATGCAGAAGTGGGTCGGTCACATCACCGCGGTGATCGAGGCCGAACGCGCTCGCGGTGCGGCGCCGGTGACGCTACCGGCCCACAATCTGTCCGCGGCGCTGAACCTGCTCAATGAGAAGGTGATGCTCGCCTCCTTCGCCGACGAGCGACCCTCGGTGCCCAACGAGCAACTGCTCGACACGCTGGTGCACATCTGGGTCAGCAGCATCTACGGCGAATCTGGCTAATTGTCACAACCCGGTGCGAACATATGTTCGTGCGGTGTGATGCGTCCATCCTGCACGCGGACCTGGATTCGTTCTACGCGTCCGTCGAGCAGCGCGACGATCCGACGTTGCGTGGCCGCCCCGTGATCGTCGGGGGCGGGGTCGTGCTAGCGGCAAGCTATGAAGCCAAGGCGTACGGCGTGCGCACGGCGATGGGCGGGTCGCAGGCGCGACGCCTGTGCCCACACGCCGTGGTCGTGCCGCCCCGAATGACGGCCTATACCCGCGCCAGCGACGCCGTGTTCGAGGTCTTCCGCGACTGCACACCAATCGTGGAGGCGGTGTCGGTGGACGAGGCCTTCCTCGACGTCGGCGGCCTGCGCCGGGTCTCCGGCTCGCCGGTCCAGATCGCCGAGCGGCTGCGCGCGGACGTGCGCGACCGCGTCGGCCTGCCCATCACCGTCGGGGTCGCCCGGACGAAGTTTCTCGCCAAGGTCGCCAGCCAACAGGCCAAGCCCGATGGACTGCTGTTGGTGCCGCCCGATGGGGAGCTGGAGTTCCTGCACCCGTTGCCCGTCCGGCGGTTGTGGGGCGTGGGTGCGGTGACCGCCGAGAAGCTCCATGCGCACGGCCTTGTGACCGTCGCCGACGTCGCCGAGCTCACCGAGTCGACCCTGGCCTCGCTGCTCGGCGCCGCGATGGGCCGGCAGCTGTATGCGTTGTCCCGCAACATCGACCGCCGCCGGGTGACCACCGGCGTGCGCCGCCGCTCGGTGGGTGCCCAGCGCGCGCTGGGCCGCGCCGGCAATCGCATGTCGCCCGCCGAGATCGACGCGGTGGTGGTCAACCTGATCGACCGGATCACCGCCCGGATGCGCACCGCCGGGCGCACCGGTCGCACGGTGGTGCTGCGCCTGCGGTTCGACGACTTCAGCCGGGCCACCCGGTCGCGGACGTTGCCATGGGCCACATCGTCGACGCAGCCCATACTGGCGGCCGCCAGGCAGCTCGTCGCGTCCGCCGCGCCCCTGATCGCCCAGCGCGGCCTGACCCTGGTGGGTTTCGCGGTGTCGGGTATCGACCGCAGCGGCGCCCAGCAGCTGATGCTCCCGTTCGGCGAGGCCGAGCCGCTGGCGATCGAGGCAGCGGTCGACCGGGTGCGGCGGCGCTACGGCAAGTCCGCGCTCACCCGCGGGGTGTTGGTCGGCCGCGAGCCGGGCATCGAGATGCCGCACCTACCGGACTGACGGGATTGCGCGGAGATCTAGCTGGCAATGCCCCCGCCGCGACGACACGACGGCCTCCCAAGCGTTGGTCCGACGACTCAAACTGTGCTCCCGCAGGTGTAAATGGTTGGCCTGGACTCGTTTACAGGATGTTGCGTCGCAACCACTCGGCTTGGTCGGCTGCTATGCATTCCCGGCTGCTGTGATATAGCGGCTGGAAGTGGTCGACGTCGTAGCGTTTCAATTCAGCCCGGAGTGCGACCTGTGCGAGTTTGTTGACGGCACGTGCCGGAACAGTGATATCGCGGTCTGCGAATTGCACGAGGATCGGGCAGGCAAGCTTTTTGGCTTTGGTGATTGGCCGGAAGAATGGCGCCGTGGCCAAAAGCCCTGGCGACATGAGGTTGACCCAGGATGATTCGGCGGTGGCCGACTCAAACCCGTCGGCCTCACCGGGGAGAGTCATTGCGGCGCGTTTGCCTGGCTGTGCGGTCACTGGCACTAGGGTGTGGTTGCCCAGTGAATCTTTGATGACGCGCGGAAGCAGCCACGCCATATTCGCCGGATCGTCGCGAATGTTGGCCATCATGCGTGATAAGCCATCGAGAAACGGGCACATCAGGATCATGCCGGCCAGTTGGGTGTCGGTTGCCGCGACGGCGACCGCGGTCCCGGCGCTCAGTGAGTAGCCCCACAGGACGATCTTCTGCGCGTCGACTCCGTCGAGCCTGCGGGCGTATTCCACTGCCGAGCGGCAGTCGGTCTTCAGCCCGGACAACCGAATGTGTTGGCGGGGTTGACCGCCAGAATCTCCGAGGTGGCGGTGGTCATAGATCAAGACAGCCGCGCCGGCTTGGGCGAGCGCCTCGGCGTATAGCGTTAGCCCGTCGTGGCGAGTTAGCGAGATTCCGTTGGCCATCACGACGCACGGAACTCTTGCAGTGCCGGGTTCCTTACTTGGTGGAAACGTGATGTCAAGACGCTTCATTGGGCTAATCGATTTCGTCTGCTGGGTCAACCGCCAGGCCAAGTTTGGATCGCAGCCACCGGCCGATCTGTTGGATCGCCTGGTCGGCCTCGGGCACACGCCCGGCGCCCAGGATGAATGAGTGCTGCCCGTCGGGAATCCGGTTGATAGCGACGTCGAGCGCAGCGCTTTTCGCGCTCGCGGCGAACTCGATCGCTTCACCGGCCAGCAGCTCGTGTTCGCCGTAATAGACGCTCACCGGTGGCAGGCCCGCCAGATCGGCATACAGCGGATTCACGCCTGGGTCGTCGTAGCCCACGCCTGTACCGCCGAGCCAGCACTCACGGAAGAACTCCAGAAGCGGTCTGGACAACAGCTTGTCGGTCTCGGCGTTACCGTCGACGGTCGGGTTTTTCAGCTCGAAATCGAAAAACGGCGACACAGCCAAGATGGCGGCAGGTAGCGGAGCGCCCTTGTCCCGCAACCTAATACAGACACCCACAGCCAGATTGCCGCCGATAGAGTGGCCGCCGATGGCGACCTTGTCGGGCCGGTAGCCACCGGCGAGCAACCAGCTGTATGCAGTGTCCACGTCCTCGTGCTGGGCGGGGTATTTGTGTTCTGGTGATCGCCGGAAGTCGAGCACGAGGGCGCGGACGCCGGCAGCCTTGGCCAGGTGACCTGCGGTCTTGCGGTCGGTGTGCATCGAGAACACCACACTGCCGCCCGCGTGGCTGTGCAGCAGGACGCTGTTCGCATCACATTCGGCCGGGATGCACCAGAGAGCCGGTACGCCACCGGCGTTGACCTCGGCGTACGTGACGCCCTCAGGTTCGGCGCTGGCGGCATGCAACCCCTCGCAGATGTCCCGGACATCTTGCAGGCCTACGTTGTTCCTTGAAAACCGTTCGCGGCCCGAACCAAACAGCGAAGCCAGTTGCTGCATCTGCTCGCTCGCCATGTTTCCTCCATTTCTTCGGTTAATAATCCCGCTGGCGGGCAACGCTGGTGTCAGCGCTGTCACGTTCGTCGCTGCCGACGATTTCGGACGGTCGGAAGCCGCGCGCCATGGCGCCAGCGCATGTCCACTCAATGGACAACGTCGGTACCTACTTGACGGTGAGCCCACCGTCGACCAGCAAGGTGATCCCGGTGATGTAGCGGCCGGATTGCCCGCAAAGGTAGACCATCGCCTCGCTAACATCAGCGGGCTCGATCAGCTCGACCGGCAACAAGTTTTCGAACGCGGAGTTGCCTTCGGGGTGTTCGGCCATGTGCTGCGCGGCGGGCTCATTGAGGATCATCGGGGTGGCGACGCCGGTTGGGTGCACCGAGTTGACGCGGATGTTTTTCTCGGCCAGCGAGGTCGCGTAGTACCGCATCAGCCCGACGACGCCATGTTTGGCGGCGTGATAGCCGGCGAAACCGTGGCTTCGAACGCTGAACGTTGGGCACAGGCTGTTCAAACCGGCCGTAGAGCTGGTAATCACGATGGCGCCGCCGTCGCCGTGGTCGAGCAGCGCCGGCAGCGTGGCCTCGATCGTGTAGTAGACCCCGGTGAGCATCACGTCCACCGCGTCTACATAGGCGACGATATCGTGGCGCTGCTCACCGACTAGAGGCCCGATGCCCGCGTTGGCGAGCACGAAGTCGACACGGCCCAGCTCGGCCACACCGTTGGCCGCGATGGTTTTCAGCCTCTCGAAGTCGCGGACGTCGCCTCGGCTCGCGACGATGCGGCGCCCGGTCTTTTCCACGAGGTTGACGGTCTCGTCGAGATCCTCGCGTGTGGCCATCGGATAGCCGACACAATCGATCTGATCGCAAATGTCGACCGCAATGATGTCGGCGCCCTCTTCTGCGAACCGAACCGCATGCGACCGGCCTTGGCCACGCGCGGCCCCGGTGATCAAGGCGACTCGGCCCTCGAATTGACCTACCATGACTTTCTCCCTTGTTGTGGGTTGGTCTCGGCGATGAGGTCGGCGGCTTTGGCACCGATGAGCACGCTGGGTGCGTGGGTGTGCCCGCGGGTGATGATCGGCATGACCGAGGCGTCGGCGACGCGAAGCCCGCGTACTCCGCGAACCTCGAGCTCGGGATTAACCACACTGGCGCTGTCGGTGCCCATCCGGCAGGTGCCCACCGGGTGAAAAAAGCCTTGCCCCTCCTCATATAGCGCCTTTTCCAGGGTGGCTTCGCTGATATCGGTGGCACCGATGGGACGGATGATCGGCCCCAGCACGCCGGCCAAGGCCGGTGCATCGGCGATTTTGGCGCACATCCGCAGGCCCTCGAGCATCGCGGCGCGGTCGAGCCCGCCCGGATCGGACAGGTA
>Ga0310910_10001069_pt1 | contig 14552 bp, 11 predicted proteins | sample GREbulkMGHF172_FD_203448 | JGI IMG/M metagenome (GOLD analysis project Ga0310910, IMG submission 203448) | Lab enrichment of tropical soil microbial communities from Luquillo Experimental Forest, Puerto Rico - GRE.bulkMG.HF172 | ecosystem: Environmental > Terrestrial > Soil > Tropical forest >... | reverse complement strand
GGGGCGAGGTAGAACTGGAGGCCCGACCAGCAGACACCGTGGTGCAAGTCCATGGCGGGCGCGAGGGACTGGGAAGGGCCGGTCCGAGCAAGGAGAAGGACATGGACGACGAGGTCGACTGGGACCGCGACGAGATCGTGGACCTGGACGGCGGGGGCTGGGCCGAAATGACCGGTAATCCCGCCTTGGATGTCGACGGCTACAGCTCACCAAGCCGCAAGGGCCAGAACCTGACCGGCTACACGCCCAACCAGATCGACTGGATGGCGGCAAGCCGCGCGGACCGGGAGCGGCGCGCGGCCAGGCGGGCGCAGCGCGCGGCCAAGAGCGACAGCAGGCCGACCCGCGCCGAGAGACGGGCGGCTGCTGAGCAGGCCGACGAAGAGTGGCGCGCCAAGCGCGCGGCGCGATGGGAGGCCGAGGGTCGGCTGACACCGCGCAATGAGTCTTCTGGTGAGCGCGTTGAGCAAAAATCGCAGCCGGTGCAAACGCCGATTGACTGCGACGAGATCGCGCGCCGGTCGCTGACCGAGCTGCAACCAGGGCAAAAAGGGGCGTATTTCGAGAAGCGCACGTACCGACCGTGGTACGCGCCCTGGAAGAAGGTCACCCGTTGGCAGCAGATATCCGCGTGGCAGAACACCACGCCGCCGACGTCCGGCACCGAGGTCGTCACCGTGGGCGACGTGTCCGGGCTACCGGGCAAAGTGCGGACCATCGGCAAGGTCAGCGACACCGGGGCGGTCGAGTACTGATGAGGGTCGCGATCCTGGGGTTCCTGGCCTTCTGCGTTCTGGCTGGCTGCGGCGTGTGGTGGCTCGCGGCGCGGATCGGCCCTCCACCGAAGCGCGCGCCCAAACCGCAGATCACCCCCGGGCACCCGGAGCGGGGCCGCAAGGCGACAGGGGAGCCGCTGTGGCACTGGTACAGGCGCATCACCTGGGTGGTCGGGTGGCGGCTTGCCGTCGTCGCGCTGACGCTGTGGAGCATCTCGCAGATGCATCACTCGTTTACCGGTGGATGAAGTAGTCAGGCGTGAGGGGCCGGCTCTCGCGGATACCGGCCTCCCAGAGATGACGCCCTGGCACCCGAAGTCGGGCCGCAAGGCGATACCGCTGCAGGTGTTCTACCTGTTCGCCTACGGCTCGGCTGGCCTGTTCTTTCTTGCGTGGGCTGGCCATGGCGTCCACCGCTTCTGACGGGAGGTAGCTGGTAAATGAGTCCTCGCATGAGAGCGGCCCTGGGCGCGGCAATTGCGCTGGTGTACATCGCGGCGCGGTTGAAGGGATTGGGCTAGTGACCCGCGGGCAAGCGTTTAACGACATCATGTGGGTGGTCGGTGCGTGTTACGTGTGGAACTGGTGGCGTGCCAAGGCGCCGTAAGCGCGCTAGGCCGCCGAGCGACAGGGTTTCAATATCGCTCACAACCAAGGAGGACGAACCCAAATGACAGCGCCGGCGCAGATCGGACATGTTGAGGCTCAGGCGCGTGGGACCGGCCCCGATCACCCGACCCGGTAAGAATGGCGATCGGGGCCCCGCATCGCATGTCACGTGTGATTGCGCGCTCTATGTCGCGGGATGCGCTCAATTGCGCTGTCTATCGAGGGACTGGCTGGGCACACTCAGCGTCCACAAAGGTCAATTCTGGTGAATCACATTTAATGTCGTCTCGCAGCTCAGTGCCGGCTCGGCTCAGATACCAGCACCCCGAAACGGGTTCGATTCCCGGCACCTGCACCAAAGGGCCGCAGCTCAGCGGCTTTTGTTGAATCACCGGCGATCTTGCTAGATCTGCCAGTCCTGGCCGCCGTCGTTTCGTGTGTAGCTGCCGACGGAGTTCGTGACCACGATGGCGTCGCCGATGCCGAAGTTGTTGTAGAACCACTTCGCGTCGGACGGGCTGATGTTGATACAGCCGTGGCTGACGTTGCGCTTACCCTGGTCGGCCACCGACCACGGCGCGCTGTGTACGAAGTTGCCGCTGTTGTCGAACTGGACCGCCAACTTGACATGCACGTTGTAGCCGTCGGATGAGCCTTCCGGCACTCCGTATGTCTCGGAGTCCATGTCGACGTCAGAGAACTTGTCCTGAACGTAGTAGGTGCCGTTGGGGGTGTCGTGGCCGGGCTTGCCCATCGATATCGGAAAAGTCTGCTCCACATTGCCGTTGCGTGTGATGGTCATCTGGTGGGTAGGGCTGTCGGCGGTGGCGATCAGCGCGTCTCGGGTGGTGAAGCTGGACTTGCTGCCCGCGGCGTCGATATTCACGGTGGTGTGTGCTGGCCACAAGTCGAATGGTCGCCACCGCACCTGGCTGTCGTTCATCCAATAGAACTTGCCGGGCACCGGCGGATTCGACGAGATGTGTATCGCATTTTCGGCCATCGCCCGGTCGGTGATTGCGGCCGCGAATTTGATGATGATCGGCATGGCGACGCCGACCACGGCGCCGTCGCTCGGATTGATTGTTCGGAGGCTGAACGGGGGTGTGCCGCTGAAAGATTCTGGGTTCTGACCAGCGGGCGTCCCCGCCGGAACGGCGGTAAGAGGTGGCGCCGTCGGATCGGCCGCCGGCGTCGTGTCTATCGGCGACGCCGCTGCGATCGGGTCAACGGTTTCCGCCGGTGATGGAACGGCCGGGGGAGGAACATCGGATTCGGCGTCGGCCAGCATGGGCGGCTTGACCCCCACGGCGGCCGCGATAATCGTGAGTGCAACCAATACTGTTGTGACGCAGATGCCCATCGGACTTCGCATACGCACCCTCGCTAGATGATACCGGCGCTATGGCAGCAAACCGCGTGCCCTGAGGCTTGTTGCCACCACATCACATGATCACTGTCCGATCTGAGAGTTACGTTCTTGGGGTACAACGAATTAGACACGAATCGAATACAAATTTAGTGCGCACTGGTTGGGCGAGGTTGATTTTGGTGAGGGCGTTACGGGCAACGTCCGTTACAAGCCGCGCGGCAGGCTGGCACCGTAGGCTCGAATGTCGTGCCTCCTTCAGTTATTTGATCTTCCTGGGATTTCGAGCCCGGTCAGACGCGAGAAGGCGTCCGCCGATGCGCTTGGGCCGGGCGGCCATTCCTGTTGCCAAACCCTCAGGGGGATGTCGGCGAGTGGGTGGAACCTGCTCGCTAACTGCCAGTACTCCTGTCTCTTCCACTCCCGTAGGCGGTCATCGCCTTTTGCGAACTCCACAAGCCGGGCGATCTGCGCTTCCTGGACTTCGGGCGGGCTGCCGCCGCGGACACCAATCCCGTTCATGAGGCTGTGCCGGCCGAGGGCGAATGGACGGAAGCCCCACGCTGCCTCCAGAGCCGTGTTGACCGCACGGCAGTCTTCGCACGCCAGCCAGGCCCAGCGTGATCGGCCGCCGGCCGTCGCTCGGAAGCAGATGATGCACAGGTCGTACTCTCGTGAAACGTCACACCCCTCCCACTTCTCGGGGGGTCCTCGTCCCTGCACGACTGCCATCTCACCGGCAAGTGCGGGTACGCCAAGCTTTTTCGCTGCAACGGACCCCGCAACCCCCCGCAAGGAATATGCACGGAAAACTCGGTAATACGCTGGCGTAGCGCAGCGTCGGTAGCGCTCAGCTTTCGCTCGGTCATCTTTCGCCATTCCTGGCAACGCCACCCTCGGGCGTCCACCACTTGCACGTGTCACGTGCCGGCTCTTCCCCTGGGGCACCGTGCAGTGGAGGCGCGGTTGCCGGGACGGCGGGCCAGGTACCCCAACAGCCGTCCGCTCGTGAGCGATTCCAGGATAAGCGAGGACCCCGACAGCCCCAACCAATGTTTGCTTGCGAAGTGTAGGCCGAGAGGTTAGCGGCGCGCTGACGTCACGATCTTCGTCCGGCTAAACAATTCGGCGGGACGGCCCCTGAGCCTCGTTACCGTTCTGCCGGTCGCGACGAGATGCGGCTCCATCGTGCGCCGGAATGCGTCGCGCTGAAGCTCTTCTCCGGCAACGGCTTCGTGCGCCAGCCGCAACTGGCGCAAAGTGAATTCGTCGTCGAGCAGCCGGTCGGGGTCCGGCTCAGTCTTGTAGCGGGTCCGCAGGTAATCGACGGCGCGGGCGATGATGCTCGCGTGGTCATAGGGGAGGCGTCCGGAGGCCAACGCCGGCATGAGCCTCGTGGTCTCGGCGAAGCGGGACGCCAGCCGATCGAGCGGAACCACTTCGACGTGTGCGACGGACAGGACCCAGCCGCGCTCATCGCGTTTCGGGTCGTCGAACACATGCAGCTGGCGGGGATGTAGCCCGCGGACATTGGCTTTTTCACGCAGTGACCGGTCGACGGCGTCGGCGAGTGTCTCACCCTCGTGCAGGAAGGTACCCGGCAGCGCCCAGCCGGGTCCGGTTGCGCGGCGTACCTCTAGAACCACCAGCCCGACGTCGTGGTGCAGCGACAGCACGGCGGTGTCGACGGCGACCGACGGGCGCACGTAGTCGCCAAGGGTGTGTCCGTGGCTGTCGCGCCACGGTCGGTCATTCATGTCGGTGCCCGGGGTAGATTGACCATTATTTAGCGCGATCCTACGCAATATGCGCGCTCGCCGGCTCAACGGGTGATCGTCAACGCGTCGACCCGACACTAGTGCGTGCGAGACGGATTGTGGCCGGTAGCGGGTCGGAGTTGAGTCATCAGGTTTTGTCAGACCGGCGGCGTACACTTGAGGAATTAGCGCAAAAACGCGCAAAAATCCTCTGAAACGGAGATGGCAGCCATGACGACGAACGCAGACTTGACCTTGATCGGGGTGCTCGTGGACCGCAGCGGCTCGATGGCGCAGTGGCGGGAGGACATGCAGGGCGGGTTGAACGCCTTTGTCGAGAGCCAGGCCAGCGAACCCGGTGATGCCGAGATCACTTTGGCGCAATTTGACACCAAGTACGAGCTGTTGTGGCCGCTCGGGCCGATTAACGATGCCCCGAAGTACACACTGATGCCGCGAGGTTGTACGGCGCTGTTGGATGCCATGGGCCGGTTCATCACTGAGGTCGGCGAGGAGCTGGCCAAGCGCGACGAGGCCGACCGGCCCGCCAAGGTGATCGTCTGCGTCGTCACCGACGGCTTGGAGAACAGCAGCGTGGACTGGACGCGCGACAGGGTGAAGGCGCTGGTCGAACAGCAGTGCAGCCAGTGGCAGTGGGAGTTCGTCTTCCTGGGCGCCGACATGGACGCGGTCCAGGAGGGCGCGTCGGTGGGCATCCCCCAAAAGTCCTCCCTCACATTCGACAAGGCCAATGCCAGGGATGCCTACTCCATGGCGAGCAACTGGGTGTCGACCGTACGGGGAGGCGGCAAAGCCGCCTTCAGTGAAGAGGACCGCAGGTCGGCGGTGAGGCGCACGCGGGGTTGAGCGGATTTTGCAGCACCGGGGAGGGTGACTTTGAGATGACAGGCGCACATGACCCACATGATGGCCGCGCTGGCTCGCTGGTCGTGCAGGCCCTCGGCGACGCGCTGGGCTTCCTAGTCGAAGGCCGCGCGCCCGAAGTGTGTGCGGCCTACGCCAGCGAAGTATTCTCCAGCGACGATCCGCCACCATATCGGCGTGGGCCGTTCGACTTCGGGCAATACTCCGACGACACGCAGCTCGCGAGGGAACTGGCGTTGAGCCTTGGAATGACGAAAAGCTTTGTGCCCGAAGAGTTTTCTGCGCGTGTTGCGGCGCTCTTCGAGAACGGAACGATCGTCGGGCGTGGCCGGGCGACCGAAGCAGCGGCGCGCCGGATCATCGCTGGCATCCCGTGGGACCAGGCGGGCGAGCCGTCGCCAAGCGCCGGCAACGGGGCGGCTATGCGGGCGGGGCCCATCGGGTTCCTGTCAGTCAGCCAGGCCGAGATGATCCGCGTCGCCGATGATGCAGCTCGCGTAACGCATCTCGATATGCGAGCTCGCGCCGCAGCGATCCTTGTCGCGCTCGTCGTGCGAGACGGCATCCGCCAGGGCCCGACCGCGTGCTCGCCGGCCTGGTTCGACGCCCTCGCGCATGAGGTCAACCCGAAGGATCCGAAGCTCGCGAGCGGCATCCGAAAGATGCCCGAGTGGCTCAGTGGCGACCCGGCAACGGTCGGCAACGAAATCGCCCGATGGAGCGAGCCGCCGCTCGGGTCGTCGCATCAGTTTGAGTTGTGGCACGGCATCTCGCCGTTCGCGACACCGTCGGTTCTCTACGCCTTATTCGCCTACGTGCGCGCGCCCGCCGATCCCGAGGAAGTGCTGCGCGTTGCGGTAGCCGTCGGCGGTGACGTGGACACAGTCGCGGCGATGGCGGGTGCGATGGTCGGCGCAGCGGTCGGGCTGGGCGGATTGACGCCGCGATTCTCACGGTGGGCACAGCTCCTAAACGACCAGGGCTCCTTCCGGCTCGAGGATCTCGTCGCAATCGCGTGCGGTGTCGAGTGAGCATCCGCCGAGTCGGTCACCCGAGCCGGATGTGCCGCCGGCCGTCGAGTCGACCTTCGACGCCGCCCTGGTACCCCACGGTGTCGGGGCCTCATAACCTCGTCGAGGCACCGGCAGCGCCGTGGCCACGACCACAGGACGCAACGGCACCGGCCATTCTTTCGCCTCTGCGCCGAAAACTGCACGCTCACTGCTGAACACGGTGGACATCGCCGGCCGAGGCACGCCGTCGCCGATGGCGACGACCTCTCGCAGCACGCCGGTCACCTGCTCGGCCATCTCGGCGGCCGATCCGAACCGGTGGCCGGGATCGGCGGCGGTCGCCCGGCCGAGCAGCCGGTAAAACGATGGATTTTCGGCGAGCACGGGAACGTCCGCGGCGTCGGGCAATTCGTATCGGTACCGGTTGCGGTAGTCGAAATTGAAGGTCAGTAGGGCGAGCGCGCGGCCGACCGTGAAAAGGTCGGACTCGACCGACGCGCCCTCGGTCTCGAGTTCGGGTGCGCAGTAGCCGTCGGTCTTGTAGCTGCCGCTGTCCTCGTCGTCCATCCGGCGAACGGCACCGAGGTCGATCAGTTTCAGCTGTTCCTCGGTCTGAATCACGTTGTCGGGCTTGAAGTCGCAGTACAGCAGGCCGACCCCATGCAGGTAGCCCATCGCAGGCAAGATTTCGAGGATGTAGGCGAGGCCCTCCGCGACGGGCAGCGGGGCGATCTCCCCGTCGGCGCCGCGCGATGAGCGGAGCTCCTTTAGCGAAGCGCCGCCGACGTACTCCATCACGATGTAGCCGACGAGTTCGCTGGTCTTCGGGTCCGGGTGGCGAACGAAGTTGTAGATCTTGACGATGTTCGGATGCTCGACCGTCGCGAGGAATTGCCGCTCGGCGACCGCGGCTGCCATCGCCTCGCTGTCGCCGGTGTCGAGGAGGCCTTTGAGGACCACCCACCGGTCGCTGACGTTGCGGTCGCGGGCGAGGTAGATCCAGCCGAGGCCACCGTGCGCGATGCATCCGAGCACCTCGTACTGCCCAGCGACGAGGTCACCGGCCGACAGCTTCGGGGTAAACGAATACGCGGTGCCGCACTGGCGGCAAAAACCTTCGGTGCGCCCGGCCACGCCCTCGCGACCGCGCCCGACCGGATTGCCGCAGTTGCTGCAGAACCGTTCGTGTTCTGCCACTTGCGGATCCGCCATGATCGCCGTCGACGGATCCCGGTATGCGACCTTGGGCATCACGATCAGGCCGGCCCCGAGCCGTCCCCGGCTCGTTCGGGCCGTCCGCGTCGACCGAGACGACGACCGGCTGGAGCCGCGACGGCTGCCCCCCGATACCGACGTGACGCCCGTCAATCCCGGTTCCGACGGCGCCGATGGCGTCGTGGCGGCGGTCGTCTCGGCTGCTGCGGGCGCGAGCCCGCACTCGTCGCAGAATCCGTCCTGGATCGTCCCACTGCAGCCCGGCTGCCCGCAGGGTGTCATCGCACCGCACTCCGATCACTGACAGCTCGCTGAAAAGCGACGAGTGCCTGGGTCGCCGCCGGCAGGTCGCAGGGCGACCGCCACAGCAGTTCGTGCGCCTCCTGATACCGGCTGTCGATTTCGGGAAGCTCGCTGAGCCTCAGCTGCGCGGCTTTCACCCGGTATGCGTCCAGCCTGGCGCGCAGCTCGTTTCGGCGGTCCAGCATCGCGGCGGCCGCATCACGAGCTGACGCCGACGCCTCGAGTGCACGTGCCGCTTCCTGTTCCAGCTCACTCAGCTGTGCAGCGGCCTGCGTCCAATGATGTTCCGGGGCTGCTGTTCTGACCGCGGCCAACCGGTCCCGCAGCGTCGCGGCGACCGCCGGCACCGTGATCGGCGTCGCGATCAGCACCTTCGCACGCGCAGCCGCAACCGTCTCCCGCGCTTGCACTTGCGTGGCTTCGACGCAGTCGATCGACTCGGCGAGGTGGACCACACGGGTCTCGTACGCATCACGCTGCGCGGCCATCTGGTCCAGTTCGGTTCGTAGGGAGGCGATTTCGTCGGCAATTTGCGGAAGTCGCTGCGCCCGCTGGTCGGGGCTAACGATCGAGAGCGGATCGGACATCGCGAGCGATCTGACCCCGTCAACGTCGGCTGCGATCCCGTTCAACCGAGCGGCGAGCGGGTGCGCGATCTCGGTAAGCCCGAGCGCATCCGCAGTGCTGCGCGCCCCGCGCAGCAGCTCGTCCTGCTTGTCGAGCTCGGGCAGGAGCGTCGACCGGACGGCATCCGCGGCGATGACGAGCCGGGAGACATCCGCGTACGCCGCCGTCATGCCCGATACCAGCTCGGCCACGGTCAGCGACTTCGTCACGGACGTCGGGCCCAGCAGGTTGCGGTGCTCGAATGGAATCTCCTCCGGCTCGAGCGTCGCCACCGCCTCGCACAGCAATTCGGTCAACTCGGACAGCTCGGCTTTTCCGGGGCGCGAGTGCCTGCGGCGGACCCCGTGCGCACGCTCAACGACCTCCCGGAACATCGCGAAGTACGACCAGATCAGCGCGATCTGTGCCGTGCCGCTCGCCCACTGCGCGGCGCTTACGCCCGTCAGCGGGATGTCGTTCAGGAACCGACATCCTGGGTGATTCTCAAGCGCGACCAGGTTCTCGGTGATGCCCGCGCTCACTGCATCGAGGCGCGCGAGCTCGGCGTCGGCCTCGTCAACGCCCATCAACCTACGGCTCCCCTATCGGCAGCGATCGCGGCTGACGTCGATCGGAGCCGCACACCCTACGGTGCCAGCATCGGCCATAAACAAACAGGCGGGCATCGAGCAGATCGACATCCGGCTCATCGACATCGTCGGCCCAGACGCGAACCCGACCTGGATTTCGTGCTGTCCGACACCGTCCGGCTCATCGATCAGTTACGCAATGAAGGACGAACGGTGCTTGTGCACTGCGTGGCCCGCCCGATCCGGATACCGACCGCGGCGGCGCTTTGCGATGCGCGCAAGCAGGGCATCAGCGGCGAGACCGCGTTGCGTGACATTACGTCGGCTTTACCGGACGCTTACCCCAACAGTGACTTCCGCGGAGCGCTGCGGCTTCGTTCATCCAGCGATGGCGTCGCAGTAGCGGTCGTGTTCTTGTGGGGATACAAGTGCGCCTTGCATCCATGTCCATTGCCAGCGCTAATCGGTTAGAGGAACGTATCTGGTGGGACCAGCGGCGCCACTGGGGCGCTGCCCCAAAATGTGAGGGGCCGTTCCGTGTACGCACGCTCTACCACCATCCACGCACAACCCTCATCGATCGACATGGGAATTGCGCATGTTCGCGATGTTGTTATGCCCGCCCTTCGTGAGATGGAGGGTTGCCGAGGCATTTCGCTGCTGGTCGACCGTTTGTCCGGCAGATGTATCGCGACCAGCTCCTGGGACAGCAAACAAGCGATGCAAGCGAGCGCCGAACGGATATGGCCGGTGCGTAATCGAGCGACCGAGATTTTCGGGGGCCGCGCGGTCGCCGAACAGTGGGAGATCGCGGTCGTCCATCGCGACCACCACTCAGGTCCGGCTGCCTGCGTGCGGGCCACCTGGCTCAAAGCGCGGCCCGAGCAGTTCGAGCGAGGCATCGATTTTTACCGGTGGGCCGTGATGCCGGCCGTCGAGGAATTTGACGGCTTCTGCAGCGCTTCCCTGATGGTCGACCCCCTAGGCGCGCGGGCGGTGGTTTCGGTGGCGTATGACAGCTTCGAGACGATGGAACGAAGCTCGGACACCGCCTGCTCGTTGCGGACGGCGATGCTTCGCGATCTCGGCATCGACCAAGACGATGTCGGCGAATTCGAGTTGGCAATCGCCCACCTGCATGTGCCCGAGATGGCCTGAGTAACGGGCCTGATTAACTACGGCTGCAAATCCCCAGGGGCACACTGTTACCTGCGCACACACACTTCAGTGAGCGGGTGCACCAATGTTGCCGATACGGTCAACACCTATGTCCCGCCGACTATGCGCCGCTGCCGCAGGACTTTCCGCCACCACCGCCGCGCATAAATGTCTGCGCGAACGTCGGCAGGCGTGTTTCAGTTAGCGGGTGCTTTTAAAATCGCGACTCCCGCGCCCACGCCGCCGCCGGGTGGGTGGGCCGAAGCTGGTTAGAACGGTGTCGTTTGCGTCTTTGACATGGCATTGGCCGCAGCCGTGCTGTTTTCGGGTGTCATACCCTTCGGCTGGTTGGTTTTTCGGCGCGGCGCCGTACAGCAACCGGTACCGCAACCCGCGCGATTTCAGGAGTGTTTGGCGTCGTTCGCCGACGTTCGGGAATGGGGCCTCACCTGCGGATTCCGGTAACATACGGACGCCCACGAACACGGCTAATGAGCCTGGGGGTCAAATGGTCGCAGGTTCAAATCCTGCCAGCCCGACCACATACATGCAGGTCAACGGCTATTTTAGCCCCTGGCGGACATCCTTGAGAGGTGACCGATGACTGCTAACACCGCGAAACTGACGGGTGAGGTTGTGCGTCCCGGCGACGCCGGTTATGAGGCGGCGCGGGTCGGCTGGAACCGGTTGTACTCCCGTCATCCCGTGGCAATCGTGTTCTGCAGCGACACGCAAGATGCCGTCAACGCCCTGGCATGGGCGCGGCAGAACGATATCCGCGTACGCGCGCGAAGCGGTCGGCATTGTCTCGAGGGTTGGTCCGCCGTCGACGACGGCCTCGTCATCGACGTCAGTCACATGAAGTCGACCTACATCGACGCGGCTTCGAAAACCGCCACCGTCGGCGCCGGACTCAACCAGTTGGAAGCCGTAACCGCACTCGGCAAGGCTGGCTTTGCGGCGCCCACCGGGATCGAAGGAACAGTCGGGCTAGTCGGCGCGACGCTCGGAGGTGGCTTGGGTCCGCTCACCCGTAACTACGGCATGGCGTCCGACAATCTCGTCGCGGCAGAGGTCGTCGTGGCGTCGGCCGACGGCGGAGCAAAGGCGATCATCGCCGACGAGGAGAACAACTCAGATCTGTTGTGGGCGCTGCGAGGCGCGGGCAATGGCAACTTCGGGATCGTCACCTCACTGACCTACAAGATCCATCCACTGACGCAGACCATCTATCTCGTCGCAACGTGGCCAGGGCTGGACGACCTTCAGGGAGTATTCGAGGCATGGCAACACACTGCCCCGCATCTGGACAACCGCCTGACGAGCCAGCTCGAGATACACCGCGACGAGATTCTTCTCTTTGCCGTGCTGGCCTCAGGATCGGAAGCCGAGGCGACGCGAATGCTGGAGCCGATACTGTCGATCGGACAGCCCCACCTCACGACGAAGGACGCGAACTGGGCCGACAACTACGCCGGATTGCAGATACCGATCGACCAAGAGCCCGCGAATTGGAAGTTCTTCTCGCAGTTCATTTCCGAGCCTTTCCCGCCTGAAGCTATAGGTCTGATCGGATCGCTCATGGCCAAGGCGCCGACCTCGGATTGCAACTACTTCACCAACGCATTCGGAGGAGCCGTCAAGAGCAGCGAACCCTCCGGCGGCTCGGCCTTCGCACACCGCGACGCCCTCTTCTACGCCGAGCCTGGCGCAGGGTGGGGCACTCGCGGTGAGGTACTCGCCTCGGACGATCCGCTGACCGCGAAGTGTCTTACCTGGATCGCGGATTTCAGTGAAGCCTTGAGGCCCTACGTGAATGGCGCCTACCCCGCCGTTCCGAACGCCGGTATGCCGGAATGGGAGACGGCCTATTGGGGGCCCAACGTCGACCGGCTACGCACGATCAAGGCGAAATACGACCCTGAGAACGTATTCAGTTTCGATCAGAGCCTGCCCCTTGTCAGCGGGTGAGCGCGGTGCGTGAGGAGTGTGGCTTGTGAGTCGCTGGTTGGTGAGCAACGTCCCGCCGTGGCTGCTATTGCTCGGACTCATCGTCCTCGTCGCAGGCGGGGCACTGCTGCTCCTGTTTTATGTCCTGCATCGGTTCCCCCGGCTCAAGGAGGGCAAGCAAAACGACGTCACAACGTTCGCCTTCGGCTTTGTCGGATTCATGTTCGCGATCTTGGTCAGTTTCGTCGCCGCCGCCCTCTGGAGTCAGATCGGCAATGCGGACGCCAAGGCGCGGACCGAGGGCTCGGCCGGGATGGAGCTGGCCCGGAACCTCACCGTGTTCGACAAGGCCGACAGCGACCGCATTCGACAGAGCTTGCTCGAGTACGAACGCGCGGCCGTAGCCGAATGGCCCGTGGCCGCGAGCGGCGGTTCCTTTCCTGAGGCCGATCACGCTCTGGCGCGCCTCCACACCGCATATGAGCAAGTCCAGCCGCACAACGATATTCAAACGAAGTTCCTCGAGACCTCTTTCAGCAACCTCGACAACATGAGCCAGGCACGTACAGAACGGGTATTCCAGGCCCGGACAGACGTCGGCCCACCTTGGTCGTTGTGGGTGGTGATCTTGCTGACCAGCGGGCTGCTCCTTGGCTGCGGGATCATGTACGGCGTCGCAAAACCCGCCATGCACTACGCGATGGTCGCGAGCCTAGGCGTGCTGGTGGCCTCCGTACTGTTCCTCGTCTTGGATCTTTCATACCCGTTCATCGGCGAAGTGGCGGCGTCCCCGGAACCGCTGCGCGAGGTCATCCAGGTCCTGGCTCAACCTCCGGCGTAGTTGAGGTGCCTATAGGGCGACGGCGTGTTCGGTCCGCAACGTGTTCAGCTTCGAACAGAGCATTCCTGTCGCCGCCGGCTGATCCGGTCCGACCGCATGCCAAATCAGCAGCGTCGTTCGGCCAATCATGCTGCCTCCGCGCGATCACCGCAGGGATCGTCGCCCGGATCGCGATGCATGCCTGGATCGTCCAGCGCGCCGACTTTGGCCGCGCTTGCTCGCGTCGGCCGCGGCTTGAGCAGCAGCCACACCGCCGCCGCCGACGCCAGCAGTAGCGCCGAACCGGCACCCGCCGCGATCGCCAGCCCGTGGGTGAATGCGCTTTTGGCGGCTATCAGCAGGCTGAGCGCTTCTTGGGCGGGCAGCAGTCCGGCGGCGTCGATGGCAGCGGCGAGTGAATCGTGCGCATGCGAGGCCGCCGCCGCGGGGGTGCCGGGCGGGATCGCCAGCCCGTGGTAAACGCGGGTGACGATGGCGCCCAGCGCCGCGATGCCAAGCGCCGTGCCAAGCTCGTAGGCGGTCTCCGAGGCCGCCGCTGCCGCGCCAGCCCGCTCCGGCGGAACGCTGCAGAGGACGACGTCGCTGGCAACCGTAAAGGCGAGGCCGAGGCCGACGCCGAGCACAAACAGGGCGATGCCGAGCTGTGGATAGGCAGTGGACGGGCTGATCAGCGCTAGCGACGCCATCGCAACACCGACTAGCCCCAGCCCGGTCGTCAGGACCGCGCGCCGCGACCAATGGCGCACGGCGACGCCGGCCAGTACGCCGAAGACGGTCGCGGTCACCGCGGCGGGCAGTTCCGCCACGCCGGCCCTTGCCGGGCGATATCCGTCGACCAGCTGGAAGAACTGGGACAGGAAGAATGCGAGGCCCGAAAGGCCTAGTACCGAAAGCAAGTTGGCGCCAATCACGCCGGAGAACACGGGATTGCCGAACAGCCGTACGTCGATCAAAGGGGCGGGCAGCCTGAACTGTCGCCGGACGAACATGGTCAGCGCCGCGGCGCCGACGACGCCTATCACCACGGTGGAGACGCGAAGCCCGTTGATGGCACCGTCCTTGACGGCGTAAACGAGGCCGAGCATGCCGATGAGCGACAGCGCCACGCTGGGCAGGTCCAACGGCCCCGGGTTCGGGCTGCGCTGTTCGGGTAACAGCACGATGCCGCCGACGAGCAGCACGACGATCACCGGGACGTTGATCAAAAAGACCGAGCCCCACCAGAAGTGCTCCAGCAGCAGCCCACCGATCACGGGACCCAGTGCCGCACCCGCGGAGAACACAGCGGCCCAGATGCCGACGGCCACGCTACGTTCCCGTGGCCGGGGAAACAGGCCGCGGATCAACGCCAGAGTCGACGGCGCCAGCGTCGCCCCGGCCACGCCCAGCAGCGCCCGCGCACCGATCAAGACACCAGCCGTCGGCGCGTAGGCCGTTGCCACCGATGCGGCGGCGAAAGCCGTTGCGCCGTAGAGCAACA
>Ga0310910_10001068_pt1 | contig 14553 bp, 13 predicted proteins | sample GREbulkMGHF172_FD_203448 | JGI IMG/M metagenome (GOLD analysis project Ga0310910, IMG submission 203448) | Lab enrichment of tropical soil microbial communities from Luquillo Experimental Forest, Puerto Rico - GRE.bulkMG.HF172 | ecosystem: Environmental > Terrestrial > Soil > Tropical forest >... | reverse complement strand
AATTGTGGCGTGTCAAAGGCAATTCCCTTCGCGACCACGCTTTTGGTTCGGGACACGTGCCTGTGCCTTCACCTGCAGCGCGCGGCGCGGGCGCTCGCGCGGCGCTTCGACGACGCGCTGCGGCCGCTCGACCTGACCAGCGGGCAGTACTCGACGATGATGTCGCTCAACCGGCCCGAGCCGCCCAGCATCGGGTCGGTCGCATCCCTGCTTGCCATGGACCGCACGACGCTCACCGCCGCGCTCAAGCCGTTGCAGCGGCGCGGCCTGATCACGGTGATGGTCGACGCCAAGGACCGACGCAGCCGCAGGCTGAAGCTGACGCCCGCGGGTCGCGCATTGCTCGCGCGCGCGGTTCCGGTCTGGCGGCGCACGCATGCCGAGATCGAACGCCTCGTTCCGCGTGCCGGCGCCGATCGCTTGCGGCGTGACCTGCGCGCGCTGAGCTGAATGGAATCTCGCTGCGGTGGCCGAGGATTTTGTCCTCAGCCACGTCGTTCACTTCTACAACAATCAGTCTCCTGCGGGCCCGAACTACGGAGGAAACGGATACTAGAGAGCAAATCCCGTTTGACTCGAGGCACCTCTTCCGCTCATTCCCGCGCAAGCGGGAATCCAGAGCCGCCTGCCCGCGATTCGTAATCTGGGTCCCCGCTTTCGCGGGGACGAGCGGATGTTGCACGGGTTCCACGCAACCGGGTCACGCTCTAAGTCGTACGAGGTCCGGGATTGCCAGCGGGAGAGGGGGGTGATTCGCTGTATTCCCCGGATCGGATGATTCGGGTGAGGGCGATCGATACCAGCTGTCGGAATCGCAGTGGCGTCGGATAGTCTCCTTTGCTTGACATGCACGACACCGACGCCTTGATCGCGCGGCTCCCCAAATGCGAGCTGCACATTCACGTCGAGGGGAGCCTCGAGCCGGAGCTGATGTTTGCGTTGGCGCGCCGCAACGGCATCTCACTGCCGTATGCGTCGGTCGACGCGGTGCGGCAGGCGTATCGGTTCCGCAACCTGCAGGATTTCCTCGACGTCTACTACCTCGGCATGTCGGTGTTGATGACGGAGCAGGATTTCTACGACCTTGCCTTCGCCTATCTCGAGCGCGCCCACGCCGACAACGTCCGCCACGTCGAAATGTTCTTCGACCCGCAAGGCCACACCGCCCGCGGCATCGCGTTCGCGACCGTGATCGAAGGTCTTAGCCGCGCCATTGCCGATGCCGGGCGCAAGCTCGGCGTAGCGGCAAGCCTGATCATGTGCTTCCTGCGCCATCTCGATGAAGCCGACGCCGAGCGCACCCTCGACGCGGCGCTGCCGTTTCGCGACCGCATCGTCGGCGTCGGGCTCGATTCGTCCGAGCGGGGAAACCCGCCGGGCAAGTTCACGCACGTGTTCGCGCGCGCCCGCGACGCGGGCTTTTTTCTCACCGCCCATGCCGGCGAGGAGGGGCCGCCGAGCTACGTCTGGGAGGCGCTCGATCTGCTCGGCGTCGCGCGCATCGATCACGGCGTGCGCGCCATGGAGGATCAGGCCCTGGTCGGGCGGCTGGCGCGCGAGCAAGTCCCGCTCACCGTCTGCCCGCTCTCCAACGTGCGGCTGCGCGTGGTCGACGATCTCGCGCATCACCCGCTGCGGCGCATGCTGGACAAGGGCCTGATGGTCACGGTCAATTCCGACGACCCCGCCTATTTCGGCGGCTATGTGAGCGAGAACTACCGCGCCAGCGCGCAGGCGTTGGGGCTCGCACGCGACGAGATCGCGGCGATCGTGCGCAACGGGATCAAGGCCTCGCTGATCTCGACGGCGGAGAAGGACAAGGCCTTGGCCGATGTCGATCGCGTGCTCGCCGCGACCGTGTGAGGACGAAGTTATGCGCTGCGACGTCAGTTAGAACGCGTTCGTGTGAAATGATCAGCACGAGCGGCGAACTCAGTCTGCTCCCTCCCCCCTTGTGGGGGAGGGTTGGGGAGGGGGGTGGTGCGTATGGCAAACGGCGCTGCGCCAATCTCGCGACCCCCACCCCCAGCCCCACCCCCCAAGGGGGAGGGGAGTGCACCGAGTACGCGGCCTCACTATGCTTCGATCACTAACAACATGCTCTAAGCAGCTCCGGTGCGTGGTGCACGATGGCGTTGAGCTGATCTCGGCTGACGCGCGCAGGCCTATCGGGATGCGCGGACATCCTCGCCCCGCAGCAGCAGCCGGAACACCAGCCCGTGCGTGATCAGGAGCAGCGGTACGATGACGGTCGGAATGAAGTAGGCGGCACCCAACTGACCCGGAGCGAACCCGACGGCGTTGCCCTGATAGAAAGCGTAGAGGAGATCGGCGGTGCCCCACAGGTTGAACACCCAGACCAGGGGAATCCCCCACTTGCTCCGCAACGCGGCCAACGCGAGCAGGGCGAGCACCGCGGCGACGAGATCACCATAGGCGGCGGGGCGCGCGAACGCGGCCGACAGCTCCAGCGCGACCACGCCGGGCACCAGGAATGCCAAGCCGATAAAGCGGAAGCTGTGCAAGATGAGAAGCGGGCGCAGCGCGTCGACGCGGGGTTGGCTGCGCAAATATGGCCAGAGGTATCGCGCGGCGACGATCCCCCACGCGAGGAAGCCCCACGCGACGCTTATTCCGAACAGGGCTTGCGGAGGCACCTTCGGCGTCCCTCGCGCTCAAAGGTCCTGCGTCCGGCGCTTCATGGCATTGTCCCAGACCTCGTCGCGGTCCTCGTCGAAGATGAGCTTGGCGTCTTGCGGCGTCGTGAACCAGAAGCCGTGGGCGAGCTCGCCCTCGAGCTGGCCCGGCCCCCAGCCGGCGTAGCCGAATGCGATCAGGCTCTTGCTCGGGCCGCGATGGTTGGCGATGTCGCGCAGGATCTCGCGGCTCGACGTCATCGCCACGCGGCCGTCGATGTCGATGGTGTCGGGGCGATGGTATTCGGCGCTGTGGACCACAAAGCCGATCTCGGGCTGAACCGGGCCGCCGGCGAAGATGCGCACCTGTCCCGCGACCGCCGTGTCCTTCTCGCCGAGCGCCTGCAGAATGGTCGCCAAGGGCCGGTCGCCCAGGGGCCGATTGATGACGATGCCGAGCGCGCCGTTGCGGTCGTGCCGCACCATCAGGATCACGGTGTGCTGAAAGCGCGGATCGCCCATCGTGGGCGCGGCGATCAAGAGCTGGCCGGTGAGCGAGGCCCGCTCCGGCGCCTCCGCCGGCGGCGGCACCGCGGCATGCAGCAGCGTCGCGGGCAAGACGATCGCCGCGGCGATCGAAGCGAGGCGCGGCAGGGACATCAAGGACATCGCACACGTCCCCCATCGAATGGCCGTCGGATGACAAGCATATCAGCCGGCGTTCGGGCGGGCCATCAGGCGTTCACGCACAACGCCGTGAACCCTCGCCCCGCGCGATGAACCCTCGCCCGCCTTACGCGTGTTCATGCAACTCCTCCGTCACCCGCGGGCTTGACCCGCGGGTCCATCTTCTTCGTAAGAACTTCTTTGCGAACAGGATGGATTGCCGGGTCCTAAGCGCGTTCACGCGCGTCTTCCGACGCGCTATGCCGGCAATGACGACCGCGATTGCTGCTCGCATCTGCCCCTCACCCGGCTCGTGTCCACTTTTTCCGCCTACAAAACGCATTTTTTACTTGACTACAATTCGAAGCGATGCTAGAACCATTCCCAGCCTCACTCATTGAGGGCGCGTTCTCGAGAGCGAACCTGAATGCGGAGCGAGGTGTGGCGTCCTGCGGCGGCGGCTTGTAACCGCTCGTCCCGGGAGGCTCGGGACCCCGCCCTCCAGGCACTACGACCTGGGTGCGAGGAGCTCGCTGTAACCGATCCGGCGCAAATGCCGGTGAGAGAAGCGCGGCCCCGGGAGCCCAAAATCGCCACGGTGGAGCGCCGAGAGGCGAGCGTCCCGCGTCATGGGACGCAAGGCGCCTCGCTAGGCGCCTGGCGTGCCGCGTTATGTGCACGCCCGACGGGTGCCGCTGCACCCGAACGTTTCTCGGCGCTCCGCCCACCCTCATTCGGGGTGAGCGAAGCAAAAGTCGCAAACCTCGGACGCCAACGCGCCGCGAGAACGAGATGGGCTGTTTGACATCGTGAGCTGTGAACGACGCGATGCTCGTCCTCATCCTGAGGAGCGCGCGCGTCGAAGACGTTCGGCAAACTTCGAACGCGCGTGCGCGCGTCTCGAAGGATGAGGAAGGATGCGCCCTCATGCTTCGAGACGGCGGCTTCGCCGCCTCCTCAGCATGAGGGCCAGCGTCGTCGGCGGCATTTTGGCAAGCCAACCGGCAGCGCGAGCGTGCACGAAACCAACCTGCGGCTGTGGGAAACGATCGCCGGCTCCGGTCCATTGTTTCCGGCCTGTTATTTACAATGAATGGTGCAACTCGAACGTGTGATATGGGAATCCGGCGCAGCAGCGAAACCCTCGCCCCGCCTTAAGCGCGTTCACGCGCGTCTTCACCTACCACGTATATCGCACGGTGCCGGTGCCGGCGTAGGTCGAGGAGTGCGCGGCGAACTCGCCGTCGAACTTGGCGAGCAGCGCAACGCCGTTGGCGAGGCGAAGTTCGGCGCCGGCGGAGGTCAGCGCGGAATTCTTCGCTGGCGTTGCGCCGTTGACGACGAAGCTCGCGCCCGGGAGCGCCTGGAATAGCGGGACGAGGGACGGATCGCTGATCGAGTCATGCGCCCAGGCCACGCGCGCGCGTAGCGTGAGCGCGGCCTCGGGATTGAGCAGCAGCAGCCGGTCGAAGCGGCCGCCCAATTCACTCCGCGTGTCGGTCGCGTTGCGCGAATTGAAGGCCAGCCCGAAGCCGCCGGCGTTGAGGTCGCTCTCATTATAAAAAGGCGTGTGGAAGCTCTGGACCTGGATCGCCGCGTAAGGCGTAAGCCCGCCGTAGATGGTGGCGAAGCGATAGCCGCTTTCCACGCGGCCACCGTAGCTCTGCGCGTTGAAGCTCGCGGTGAGATGGTCGCCGGCAAAGGCGAAGCGATCGGTCGACATCCAATGGTTGGTGAAGGCGAGCGTCGCGGCGAGATAGGCCGGACCCCATCGCGTTGCACCGTAAACGCCCGCTTGGAATGCATCGCTCTTGCCGCCGCCGAGTCCCTGCGCGAGGGACCAATTGGTGCCGCCGCCCGCGAGCGCGTAGCCGATCACGCTGTCGCGCGAGAGATGGTAGTCGAGCCCGGCGGTGCCGCCGGCCGTGCGCGCGGCAAGATCGTGGCTGCCCACCACCGCGAGATCGCCTGACGTGCGGTTGCTGGCGCCATAGCCCGCACCCCACACGCTCCAGCGCTGCTCGAAGGTGGGTGGCTTCGGCGGCGCCTTGAGCACCTTGGCATAGGCCAGCGCGATGTCTTCCGGCAGCTCTTCGCGCTCGGGCGCAAAGCCGATGGCGCTGCCACCGTCGAACGCGTTGCGGCCATCGACGAAGGGGTCGAGCATGATCCCGAGGAACTGGTTGGTCAGTTGGAACGCGCCCTGCTGCGCGCCGGTCGCAGGCTCGCCCGAGAGCAGCGTGAGCGCGTTGGCGAGGTTGGCGCCGGTGAGACCGAAGATGGTCACGAACGCGGGCGGCAGCGTGCCGCCATTGTTGAAGAACGCGTTGAGCGCGTTGGCGACGTTGCGCTGGTTGCCGTTGAGCCCAGCCGCTCCGAGATCCCCCGGCCCGCCGAGTATGGTCAGCCCGCCGAGTGCGGCGATGATGTTCAGGGTCGCGTCGCTTGCGGTGTAGCTCAGCGAGGCGGAGAAGCCGGCGGGCAGGTTGGTGGTGGTGAGGGCGTTGAAGGCGCCGCTGCGTCCGCCCGCGGCCGAGAGGATCGTATACCTGCGTGACAGGTAGATGCCCGGCGCGAACACCGCCTGCACGGTGCCGGCGAGCGTGGCGCTGCCGCTGACGTTGGCGCGCGACGCCGTCGAGGGATCGATCTGCACCACATAGAGCGCGCCCGACTGGAACGCGAGATTGCCGGCAACCGTCATGGTGCCGGGCGAGTTGCCGGGCGCGAAGATGCCGCCGCTGTTGATCGTGGTCGGACCCACCGTCCCGGTGCCCGCGAGCGTGGCGCCGGGGTTCACCATGACCGGCGAATTGGCGATCGAGCCGTTCACGATCAGGGTGCCGCCGTCGATGGTGGTCGCGCCGGTGTAGGTGCTGGCGCCGGTGAGGATGAGCGTGCCCGGCCCGGCCTTGCTCAGCGTGCCGGCGCCGGAGATGTTGGCGGCGAGCGTGAGCGTGTCGGTGAAGTTCGCGGCGATCTGGCCGTCGTTGACGATCGCCGGCGTCACGATCGCCCCGGCAAGCCCGCCGACGCCGAGATTGAGCGTGCTGCCGGCGCCGATCGACGTCGCGCCGGGGGAGTTGACCACGCCGCCGTCGGCGATGGTGAGCGTGCCGACCACCGGGGGGTACAGCCGCAGCCGGGGCCGCCGATCGCCAGCGAATTGAACGCATTCAAGACCGAGCCCGCGCCAGTGACGATCACCTTCGAGCTGCCGTCGTACGCATCGCCGATGATCGTGGACGTGGTGGAGTTGACCACGCCGCCGTTGGCAATGGTGAGCGCGCCCGGCCCCACCGAGCCGTCGCCAACGAAGAGACCGAAGGGGCCGCCGACGTTCCAGGTCGAGCCGGGTCCGGTCACGGTCGCGGTCGGAGTGCCGAGGAAAGGAAGGAAGGTGGCGATGTCCGCGCTGCCCTGGCTGTTGAGCGCGCCGCCGTTGCTGATGGTGACGGACGCCGGGGCGAAATTGCCGATGATCGTCTCCCCGGTGACGGTCACGCTCGAGCCCGCTCCGGTGATCACTGCGCTGCCGGCAACGCCGAAATTGGTGGTCGTGAGCGTGCCGCCGTTGGTGACGGTAAGCGTTCCGCCCTCGACGATCGTCGAGCCGCCGACGGTGAGCGAGCCGCCGCTGATCGTCAGCGCCGGGCTCGCGCATGTGCCGCAGAGCGTGAGATCGCGGCCGATGATGCCGATGTTGCCGCCGTTGCTGGCGCCGGTCAGCGTCAGCGAAGCCATGTCGTCGAGCTCGAGCGAGCCCGCCCCCGCGAACGCGCCAGAGAACGTGCTGCTGCTGTTGCCTACGATGCTTAGGAGGGAGAAGGACCCGATTGTGACCGTGCCGCCGCCGGCGAGCGACCCGATCTCGACAAAGGCCCCATTGCCGACCGTCAGGGCCGAGCCCGCGTTGACGGTGAAGCCCGGCGCGAAGGAGGAATCGTTGGTGATGGCGCTGTTGATGGTGAAGACGGCGCCGTTCTGAACAGTGAACGAATATGCCGGCGTTAGGGTGGTGAAGTGGATGGTGTCGATCGACGTGGGACCTGGGCCCGAGATGGTGACCGACGTGGCGGCACCATTGTTCGTGAAGATCGCCCTGTCGTTACCGTTGGGCACACCCACAGGGTTCCAATTCGTGAGTTGGTTCCATTCCTGCGGATTTGGTAGTGGACCGACCCAGGTGCTATCGTTCGCGTGCGCGGTACTCGGCGCCGACATGGCGAGGGCGCCAAGCCAGACGCTGCCGAGCAGCGCCTCGCGCGGCTGCGCGCCGCCGGTGCCGACGTCGTCGCGATCCGGATTGCGCTGCCGCGAACTGCGGCGCGCGGTGCCGCGGCGCCGGTTGCCTGCGGACGCCACCCGTATGAACGCATACCCCAACCCCTGCGGGCGGCTTCCGCCGCGCTTCCCCATAATCGCCCGCGCCGTCCCGCGCGGACGAATAGTCGCCCCGCGGCCGACGCTAGGGGCGGAACCGGTCGCGATCAATTAACTGTCGGGCGTCTCGGCGCGGATTGCCGCCTCCTGTGGCTTTCCCGCCACGCCACTACGGCGGTTCGTATCCCGGATGCGCTGCAGCGCCATAGCGCGTCGAAGACGCGCGTAAAACGCGCTTATGGCGGTGCGCGCTGATCCGGGATCGCCACGGGCCGCGACGGTCCTGGTTCTGCGGCGCACCGTTACGCTTCGCTTCTCGCTACGCCCGGGACACGAGATCGATTTTCGTGAAAACTGTCCTTTGGGCTGCGCAAGGCACAGAGCAAGCTGTGCCCATGTGGCAGACGTACAATGCTAACAAGTCCATAAGGGAGGAGAACACGTGACGCGCATCGATTCCGAAACCAAGCACGAACCCAAGCTGCTGTTTCCCGGCCTCAAGTCGTTCTACGAGATGGCTGTCCCGCTCGCCTGGCCAATCGTGCGCGTCGCGGTGGGCTGGAATCTCTTGGTGCATGGGTGGGGCAAGGTCGCGCGAGGGCCGTCGGCCTATGTCCGCGCTTTCGTGGAGCAGGGATTCGATCCAGCGCTGCCCTGGATCTGGTCGGCGCTGATCATCGAATTCGTCGGCGGCATCGCGCTCATCATCGGCCTGTTCACGCGCTTCTTCGCCGCCGCCGCCGCGGTGGAAATGCTCGTCATCACGTTCCTCTATTGGAAGGCCGGATTTTCCTGGCTCAACCGCGGTTACGAATACACGCTGCTGTGGGGCCTCGTCTGCTTCGCCATCGCGCTGCGGGGCGGGGGGCCCTATTCGCTCGATCGCCGGATCGGCGTGGAGCTTTGAAACGATCCAAGGTGACCGACGGACTTCGGCGTTCAGCTCTGACTTGCGAACGCTTCCAGCCTCGTTTGCGGGCATGAAACGGACATGCGATGCTTCTATGTCGCCGCGCGACGTGCAGTAAGCCATTCAGACGCCGCTGAGAACAGGAAAACACCAGGGCGGTTTGATCTTGAAGAACCCGATCCTCATCGTCGGTGGCGGGTTTGGCGGGCTGACCGCCGCGCTCGCGCTCGCGCGCCAGGGGCAGCCGGTACGCGTGCTCGAAGGCGCGCCGGCCTTCGGCGCCATCGGCTATGGCATCCAGTTCGGGCCTAATGTCTTTCATGCGCTCGATCGCATTGGCGTGAGCGATGCCGTGCTGGAAAAGGCCGATTCTCCACCCGCCGTGCTGATGATCGACGCACTCAACGGCAAGGAGGTCACGCGGGTGCCAACCGGACCGTCGCTACGCGCCCGCTTCAAATATCCCTACATCATCATCCACCGCGTCGATCTGCATAACGTCATGCTCGACGCTTGCCGGCGCGATCCGCTCGTCACGCTCGAGGCCGACGCCATGGTGTCGCGCTTTACGGATCACGGTGACCGAGTTTCGGTGACGACCGAAGACGGCCGCGGCTTCGAAGGCACGGCGCTGATCGGCGCCGATGGCATCCGGTCGCGCACGCGCGCGCAATTGTTCGCCGACGGCGACCCGCTGCCCAACGGATTCATCGCCTTTCGCACCATCGTCCCAATGAGCGACGTCAAGGCAGAGGTTCAGCGCGACATTGTCGCGTTGTGGGCCGGCCCGGGCTTCCACATCGTGCACTATCCGCTCCGTCACGGCACGTTGTTCAACATCGTGGCGGTGTTCCGCAGGTCGGCCCATTCGGAACGGGGCGATGTCGCGGCCTACCGGGCCGAGCTCGAGGATGTCTACCGCGACGCACATCCGGCAATGAAGGCGTTGTTGGCGATGCTCGACCTTGGCCGGCGCCAGGCGGTGGGTGACCGCGATCCGATAAGGCGTTGGCACGAGGGCCGCGTGGTTCTGCTCGGTGACGCCGCGCATCCAACCTTGCAATCGCTGGCGCAAGGCGCCTGCATGGCGATCGAAGATGGGCTCTGCCTGGCCGATTGCGTTGCTGCCGCAAATGGCGACTACGAAGCGGCCTTTCGGCGCTATGAAAGCGCCCGCCTGCTGCGCACCGCGCGCGTCACGCTCGAATCCCGCTACATGTGGGACGTCTACCATGCGGACGGCGTCACTCGCGAAGTGTACTGGCAGATGCTCGGCGAACGAAGCGAAGCGGACACCTTCCAGTGCCTCTCCTGGCTCTATGACGGATTTGCACTCCCGCCGGCCCGGGAAGAAGGCGGGGCTCCAAAATCGCGCGGCCGCCGTCGACAGTCATCGTAAATCTGCTCTAACATTCCGCCACGCATCGTAGCGTCGGCGACAGCCTTCGTGCGATTGCTCGTGACCGTCGGAGGTCGCTCATGTTCCTGCGCAATGGCTGGTACGCTGCGATCTGGTCGAATGATCTGCAAGCGCGCCCGGTCGGGCGAACCTTTCTCAACGAAAAAGTAGTGCTGTTCCGCAATGGCCGCGGCCAAGCCGCCGCGCTGGAGGACTGCTGCTGTCATCGCGCGGCGCCGCTCTCGAGGGGCGAAGTGTCCGGCGACTACCTCGCGTGCGGCTATCACGGGCTGAAATACGATATCAACGGGCAATGCGTCGAGGTGCCGGGACAGGCCATGATCCCGCGCGGGGCCAAGGTCAGAAGCTACCCCGTCTGCGAGAAGTGGGGCGCGGTGTGGATCTGGATGGGAGAGCCGGCCAAGGCCGACGAGTCGAAGATTCCGAACCTCTTCTGGCTCGCCGATCCGGCGTGGACGGCAACGCCCGGCTATATCCACTTGAAGTCGAACTATCAGTTTCTCATCGATAACCTGCTCGATCTCACCCACGTCATCTACGTGCACAAGAAGACGCTGGCTGGCGATCCGCGCGAAGCCACGACGCCGACCAAGACCGAGCGTCTGCCGGACGGCGTTCGGGTCGGGCGCTGGCTCATCGATTTCGTTCCGCCGCCGTTATATGCCAAGGCCGGCAATTTCACCGGCAACGTCGACCGCTGGCAGTTCGCGACCTGGACTCCGCCCTCGACGGTGTATCTCGACGTCGGCTGCGCCAAGACTGGAACCGGCGCCCCCGCCGGCGACCGCAGCCAGGGCATATCGATCTGGTCGAGCCACCTGGTCACGCCCGAGACCGAGACTACGAGTCACTACCTGTTCTGCTTTGCGCGCAACTTTGCGGTCGGCGACGGCGACATGTCCAAGCTGCTTTACGAGGGCTCGAAAGCCACGTTTCTGGAAGACGCGGACATGCTCGAAGCGGTGCAGGCCAACCGCTGCGGCGGCTCGCTCGACGGCCTCGTCGATATCGGCGCGGACGCCGCGCAGCTGCAGGCGCGGCGCATGCTGGCGCAAATGATCGAGGCCGAATCGGCGTGAGTTGCGCGCGCGAGCGCGATACCGCCGCGGCAAGACGCTCGCGGATTAACGAATTCAAAATGTAATTAGGAACCGCCGCCTGGGCCCATGGCGGCGGGAACTCCCGCGCTGAACGTTCGTTGATAAAAAGGAGCGCGCGGAGGGGAGCCTTTTGGTGTTCCCGTGGCGGACAAACAGAGAGCGCGAGAAAAGCGTCAGGACGAACGGTGGTCCCTGTCGGACCCCAAGCTGATCGTGTCCGCGCTGTTTGAGGAAAGCGGCGAGATCGCGCCCGTCGATTTCGGACGATTCGGCAAGCGCGCCGGCGAGATCATCGCGCGCGCAAAGTACCTGCCGCGCCGCAGGCCGCACTGACAGGTTACGGCAGCGCCTACCGGCTGGCCTGCGCCTTCAACGCCTGCACATCCGCCTCGCTGCGCAGCGTCATAACCGCGACCTTGCGGGCGCGGAAATAAGGAAGAACCACCTGCATCGGCGCGCCGTCGCGCTCCAAGAGCGAAACGTAGCGCGGCTCCGCGCCACGCGTCGGCAGGTCGAACGCGGTCCAGACCGAGGTCTTGGGATCGTAGCGCAGCGCCCGGTCGGCGCCCCACAGGTTGGTCCAGACGTTGTGCTTGCTGTCGACCGCGACGTGATAGGGCTGCTGCCCGCCGGGGAGCGGCACGTAGGTCGTCTCGTGGGTGCGCGTGTCGATGCGGGCAAAATTGGCGCCCCACGAGTTGCCGACCCACAGCACGTCGGCGTTCTTGTCGGTGCCCATGCGCCGCGGCCCTTGCGCCCACGGGAACGGATTGTTGAAGTCGGGCTGGTTGTAGGTCTCGTAGAACTTGCGCGCGTCCGCGCTGACGCGATCCATTTCCGCCTGCACGGGAGCGAGCTTGACCTCCTGCGGCTTGCCCGTCGCGCTGTCGCCCTTGCCGATGATGTCGAGGGTCATTTCCGCCCACCAGCCGTTGCCGTCGCGATCGCCGGCGGCGCCATAGGTCACGCCGGTGCCGTTGGGGGTCTTGTAGGTGACGGACTTGAACTCGGTGAAGGTCTCGGTCGCGGGATCGAACCGCAGCGCTCCGTCCGGCGCGGACGACCAGATCCTGCCTTTGCCGTCGTAGTCGACGGTGGTGGCGCCGCCGGTCGGCGACATTCCCTGCGGCGGCATATAGACGTCGATGCGCTCGCTCTTGGGATCGAGGCGGCCCAAACCGCCGCGGCCGTTGTTGACGTTGAACCAGATGATGCCGTTCGGGTCGCGGGTCATGCCGTGGGTCTGCGCGGCGAGACCGTTCACAGCCGGCACCTTGAACAGCTTGACCTCGCCGGTCTTGCTATCGATCTTTCCGATGGTGGTGCGCCGGTTTGGGATGTTGCAGGTGAACCAGAGCTCCCCGTCGAGATCGAGCCAGGCATCGTGCACGCCCCAGCCCGGGATGAGGACGGACGGCGTCCCGAGCGACCAATCGCTGCCGTCGTTCTGCACGAAGTTTTTCGGCAGGCCGGCGTCCGGATCGAGCGGGACGTCGTACTCCTTGAACATGACGCGCGCCGCTTCCCCGGAAGGCCGCGGATCGGGCGCAAACTTCATGGCGCTTTCGCCGGGTCCGCGCGCGCGTGCGAGATAGGCCGCCAATTCCTTCTGATGGTAGTCGAGAATGCCGGAAGGCTTGCGGTCGTTACCCACGAACGTGCCGTAGACGTTGGCATTCTTCATGAGCGCGATGATGGCGTTCCAGCCGGCCTCGTCGAAGCGGTGCTGAAGCGCGTAGCTCGCGGTGTGACAACCGGTGCAGATATTGCGCACGAGCCGTTTCATGCGCTTGTCTTGCTCGGTCTCCTCGGGCAGCGCCGACAGCATGACGTTGCCCGGCAGTTGCCGAACGAAATCCTTCATCGGATCGAGGACGAAGCCGTGCTTGGAGGTCGCGGGCAGATCGACATCGGCTTTGACGGTTTGGAAGCTTATCGCCTGCGCCCAGAGGCGGTACTTTCCGGCGGGCAGCGGTGGAAAATAGTATTCGCCGCTCGCATCGGTGAAGACGGTGGTGGTCACGGTTCCGCCCACGGGCTTCGCGGATACGGTGACGCCGCCGAGCTTCTCGCCGGCCGCCGAGGTGATCTTGCCGCTGAGGATGGCATCGGCGGCGTTGGCGCCCGCCGCGAGGCTCATCGCCGCTCCCATGATGGCGATCACCGTGGCGAGCAGGATACCGCGTGTGCTGGTCATGACTTGTCTCCCGTCGGCCTCATCCGCTCAACGCGCCGGGCTCGCCGGAGCGGGCGGGATGGGTATCGTTTTCAGGTAGGCAACGATCGCTTCGATTTGCGCGGGCTCGAAATGGTATTTGAAGCCCGGCATGCGTGGGGTGCCGTTGCTGATGACCTCCCGCATCACCGCCTCTTGTCCGCCCGACGAATTTTGCGACAGTTCGGGACCGTAGAGCGGGCTCGTCATTTGCGGCTTGGTGTGGCAGACGCGGCACGACTGGTTGAACAGCCGCATGCCGAGAAGCTGTTGGTCGTTGAGGGGATCGCCGCCTGCCTGCTGCGCCCACGCGCCTTGCGGCGGCAGCGCGAGCGCGACAATCCAGGCGCCTACTGCCATTGCCAGCCCTCGCATCGAGCGTCCTCCCGACATCGGCGGCTTTTTTGGTGAGCCTACGACCGCGCAGGCCGCAAGGGAAGCGCGCTTCACGTCGACGCTGATCTGCGGCTATCGCCGGGCTTGACACCCCGACCGCGGCTTCGGCAACGAATATCGGCATCGGCAATCACGCCGAGCCGCCTGAGCTTTTCATTCATGGCCATCCGCATCGGCACCTCCGAGCGCGACGGCACCTTCTACAGCCAGGGCCGCGCGCTCAAGACGTTGTTCGAACGGCGGGGGGCCTTGGCGGCGGTCGAGGTCCTGGAATCCCAGGCCGCCAGCACGGAAAACGCCAACCGCCTGCACGCGGGCGAGATCGAGTTCGGCTTCATGGCCTCGAACTGGATCGGCCGCGCCAAAAACGGCGAGACGCCGTTCGAGCGGCCGATCGAGCTCGCCATGGCGGCGCCGATGAATGCAGGCCCGCTGTTCTTCATCGTACGGGCGCAATCGCCGATCCGGTCGTTTTCCGATCTGCGCGGGCGGCGGATCGCGGTCGGGCTGCGCACGAGCGGCATGGTGCAGCACGCCCACGGCCTGTTCCATGCGCTGGGCATGAGTTTTTCCGACTTCTCGCCGGTCTATCTCGATTTCGCCGCCGGCGCCGCGGCGCTGGCCGCAGGCGACGTCGACGCCCAGTTCCAATGCCCCATTCCCAATGCGGTGATGACCGACCTCGCCCAACGCATTGCGCTGCGCGTGCTGCCTTATCAAAGCGGCGAGCTCGAAGCGGTGATGCAGGCGGTGCCCTATTATCGCCGCACCGTGATGCGCGCCGGCGCGATCCGCGGCCTTGAGGCCGACCTGCCGCAGGTTGCGGT
>Ga0310910_10001046_pt1 | contig 14660 bp, 14 predicted proteins | sample GREbulkMGHF172_FD_203448 | JGI IMG/M metagenome (GOLD analysis project Ga0310910, IMG submission 203448) | Lab enrichment of tropical soil microbial communities from Luquillo Experimental Forest, Puerto Rico - GRE.bulkMG.HF172 | ecosystem: Environmental > Terrestrial > Soil > Tropical forest >... | reverse complement strand
GGGGTCCCGATGCCGGCGGCGGCGTAGTTGATCGCGCCCGGCTTGGCCTTGGCGGCGGCGACGAGGTCCTTGACCGACTTGATGTTCTTGTCGGGCGAGACCACCAGCACCAAAGGCACGTTGCCAAGCGGCGTGATGCCGGCGAAGTCCTGCACCGGATCATAGGGCATGTGCTGGATCGCCGGCGCGGTCACCAGCGCGTTGGAATGAACCAAGATCGTGTGGCCGTCCGCTTCCGCCTTGGCAGCGGCGCCGACGCCGATGGCTCCGCCCCCGCCCGGTCGGTTTTCGATGATGATGGTCTGACCGACATTGGCCGCGACCTGCTCGAACACCATGCGCGGAAGCAGGTCGGTGGCGCTCCCGGGGGCAAATGGCACGATGACCTGGACCCGCTTGGTCGGCCAAACCTTGCCCGCCGAAGTCTGGGGCGGTGAAGTCTGCGCCGCGAGCGGCCCAACCATCGTCCACACGGATGCGGTTGCCGCAACCGCGGCAAGCGCGGCCCATCTGCACGCTTTGCGTCTGTGCACGCTGTCGTCCTCCTGCGCCCGCCCAGGCATGCAACGCCGCCGACCGGCGGCCGCATGAGCCTATCCGATCACTTTTCGCACCACCACCGTCAAGGCGACGGCGGGCGCAGGCAGCATTAGCGAGAGAGCACGATGAATTCCGTGTAACGGCCGGTTTCGCGACCGAGGCCCTCGTCGGAGACCACCAGCGACGAGCCTGGAATCAGGAGTTCGCCGATGCGGTCGACCGCCTCCTGCGGAATCTGGATGCGGTCGAGCGCTTGCGCCGCGGTCACCGGCGGCTTCAACCGCGCGGCGGGGTTGGGCGTCTCCTTGGGCGCTTCCTTGGATTTCTTCCTGACGTCCCTCTGCTCTGTTGGCGCCGACGCCTCGGTCGGCACGGTCATCAGAGTCCAGCGCATGCCGCTGCCGTTGTCGGTCACTTCCATGGCGGTGAAGACGTGCGTGCCCAGCGGCTGATCGGGCTGATCGATCACGACCGGCATGTCGAAGAGCGGCACGAAGCCCTGTCGAACGAAAATCTTCTGTTCCTTGCGGCTGACAAACACCGCGACCTGGCCGCTGCGCTTGGTCGGCTGATCGGCCGCCTTGGTCGGCGGTGTCACCGGCTTCGCCGGATCGACGGTCGGCGCAGGCTTGAAAACGTCGCTGCCGCTGGGCGCGGCCGCGGGGGGCATTTGCGCCGGCGTCGCCGGCTCGCTCCTCTGCGGCAGCTCGGGAGCGTTGCCCGCATCACTCGGCGCCACGGGGGCCGCGACCTCGATGGGTTGGATAGGCTCGGTCGGATCGGCCGCGTTCGCTTCCTCGCTCCCTTGAGCGGGCTGCGCGTCGGTCGCCACGACGTCATCGCGCGGCTTCATCGTCTGCATCGGCGGCATTGCCGCCTCGGCAGCCTTGCGGTCATCGCTCGCGTCCGAAGCGGGCTTGGTTGCCGCAGCCGGCGGCGCCGCCTCGATCGCGTCGATTGCCGCCTCCGGGATTGTCGCCTGCGCCATCACGATTGCCGGCGCGACACCGCGCCCTTCGCTCCCTCCATCCATCGCGACTGCGGGCGCGGGCGGTTTTAACTTCGGCGCGAACAGCTTGGGATGCATGAATTCGACCGGAGCGAGGTCGTGGTGAGTCACGATGACGCGTGCGCCGAGATTGGTGATGAGCCACAGCTTCTGGGCGAAGTCGTGCGACATGCGAATGCAGCCATGCGAGGCCGGATAGCCCGGCAGCACGCCTTCGTGCAGCGCCACCCCCGACCAGGTGATGCGCTGCATGTATGGCATCGGCGCATTGCTGTAGAGGTTGGAGTGGTGGTAGCGGTCCTTCTCGATGATGCTGAAGACGCCCGTCGGCGTCGGATGGCCGGGCACCCCGGTGGAGACCGGCCCCTGCGCCACGCGCACGCCATTGCTAAACAGCGTCACTTTCTGGCTGCCGATGGAAACGACGATCTGCAGGGGACCCTTCGGCATTTGGCCAAACCCCGCATCCTTCTTAGGCTCGGCCTTTTCCTTTCTCGCGGGCGCAACGCGGGCCTTGCGGGCGGGGACTGCCGCCGGCGGGGCGTACCAGCCATCGTACCAGCCATAGGGGGCGCCCATCCCGCGCGTGGCCGCCTCCGCTGAACCAGCCAAGCCGGCAAGGCAGCTCCACGCCACGCCCGAGGCCAGCGCGATGCGAAGCGCGTTAAGCCCACAACGACCGCACGCCAGCGGGGCGGTCCCCGTGAATTTCACCAAGAGGTTCTCCTGATTTGTTGGATGTTCAGGCAGCTCCGGGTTTGCCGATGCTCCCCGTAGAGATAAGCGTTGCGCGCGCAGAGTCGATAAACTTGTCGGCATCGCAGGATGCGCGAGGCCGAGGCTCCTCTGATTCGGTAAACAATCGCTAAGCCGGCGCGCTCGCCCGCGGCCGGCAATCATTCGGTTGAGGTAACGGGGTAAACTTGTCGAAGGCGTCGCTCAGTCGAGCGCGCGGGTGGTATCGTCGAACAGCTCCTCGACCTCGATTTTTCGCGGAATGAGCCGCTGCTGTAGCGCGTAAGTGATGATGGTCTGCAGTGCCGGCCGGCATGCCTTGAGGCCGAAGGCAAGAAAATCGATCGCGCCCGCCTTGGGCAGCTCGGCCGCGGTCTTGGCTTGCAGCAGCAGCCGGTAAATTTCCTTGACCGCTTGGGGGTTCGACTTTGCGAGCTTTTCCGTCACCACCACCATGTGGTTGATCGGCACGACGTGATGCCGCGCGTACCATGTCTGCGCCGCGGTCTCGGCGTCCGGGATCAGGCTTTTCAGCGTGGGGTCATTGGGCAGGTCGGCGCCGTAGATTGCGGCGTCGAGCTCGCCCTCGCGCAGCATTTTGAGGAGATTCTTGTCGGCGCCTGCGCGTTCCACGCTCGGCGGCTCGCGGTACTCGGCGACATGGCCATCCTCGAACGTGACCCAGCGCACCTTGCTCAGGTCGACGCCGTAGTCGTTCTCAAGGATGCCGCGCAACCACACCGCCGTCGTCTGGCTATAGGAGCGAACGCCGATGCGTTTGCCGGCAAGCTCGGCGGGCGTGAGCGGGCGCGCCGCATTGCGCAGGATGGTGCCGTGCTGGAACCGCCCCATCATGGTCGCAGGTATGAGAACGAGCGGCTTGCCGTAGGCCTTGGCCTGCACGTACGTCGCAATCGCCATCTCGCTGACGTCGAATTTAAGCTCGCGCACCATCGGCTTGAAGAAGCGGTTCGCCGGTTTGATGTCGGAGAAAGTGAACGCGACCCGTGGCGAGGTGATCTCGCCGCGCTTGAGCGGCAGCGTGTGCGGGTAGTCGTCGAAGGCCGCGCTCAGCGTGGTAACATGCGTGTCGACGCTCATGAGCTCATTCCTTGCAAAACGGACGGGCACGGCGCCCTATCTATTCTGGAACATTTTCCGTGCCTAACGCGAGCGTCTTGTGGGCATTCCACACTAGTCGGAGGAGTCTCTCTGCTATGCTGTCACAGCCACCACAGGCGCGATGCCCATGACGCTGATCCTCTCCAACGACGACGTCGAGAAGCTCCTGACGATGCGTGAATGCGTCGCGGTCATGGAGGAGGCCTATGCCGAATTGGCCGATGGACGCGGGGTGTCGCGCACGCGCTCCGACTGCTTCACGCCGACGGCGCGGGCGGACGCGCTCTACAGCCTCAAATCCATGGACGGCGTGGCCCCGAAGTTCGGCATCGGCGCGGTCCGCATCAATTCCGACATCATTACCTGGCCCCGGCGCGGCAACACCATGCGCCGCGAAAAGGTCGCGGCCGCGCCCAACAATCGCTATGTCGGACTCGTGCTGCTGTTCTCGGTGGAGAACGGCGAGCCGCTCGCGATCCTGCCCGACGGCGTCATGCAGCGCATGCGCGTAGGCGCCGCCAACGGGCTCGGCATCAAGTACCTTGCCCGCAAGAATGCGAAGAGCGTCGGCATTCTCGGATCCGGCTGGCAGGCAGGCGCGCAGCTGATGGCGGCCTGCGCCGTGCGCGACATCGAGACGATCCGTTGCTTCAGCCCCAATCCGCAAAGCCGCGAAGCCTTTGCCACGGCCATGAGCGCGGTGCTTGGGGTCGAAGCCATACCCGTGGGCCTGCCGGAGGAGGCGATCCAGGGCGCCGACATCGTCATGTGCGCGACCAATTCCATCGATCACGTTTTCTTCGAACGCTGGATCGAGCCCGGGATGCATCTGAGCTCGATCAAACGGCCGGAAATCGAGGTCAAGGCCGTCAAGCGCGCCGACCGCGTCATCATTCATTGGAACGATCCGACTCCGATCCACGTCGCCGCCAAGGACGTCGTGATCGAGGAGAAGGTGGCGGGCCGCGGCTGGCAGCTGGCCGAAGAGATCGACTTCGACAAGCTTCCGACCTTGCCGGAGCTCGTCGTCGGCCGGGTCGAAGGTCGCAAGTCCGACGCCGAGGTCACCTGCTTCATCAACAATATCGGGCTCGGCTATCAATTCGCGGCCGCGGGGTCCTTGGTCTACCGCAAAGCGAAGGAGAGCGGCCTCGGCCATGACGTGCCGACCGAGTGGTTCACCGAGGATGTGCATCCCTAAATCCGTGAGGCGCCGCAGGTGCGCCTGGCGACGGTACGAGCCCCCGCGACGTGTAATCGGCAGTGAGCTTGGGGGTGACAGCTTAGGAGCGCGCGAAGGCCGCCACGGTTGGAAAGTCACTCCGCCGTTCACAAGCCTCCCGGCCGGCCCAAATCATCGCCAAACCGAACCTCACCGGAACATTTCCGCGCTTCGGTCGTTTATTGAGCAGCGTCGCGCAGGTCGCAGAAGGCGCTGCGCGTCCTTTGACAATGACGGAGCACTGCCATGCTTGGTTGGGCTTTGACGTTTCTGATCATTGCGCTGATTGCGGCCGTACTCGGGTTTGGCGGGATCGCAGGTTTCGCGGTCGAGATCGCAAAAATCATCTTCTTCGTTGCGATCATCCTGTTCGTGATCTCAGCCGTCGTCGCCCTCATTCGCGGCCGTTCGCCGACGGTTCCTTGAACCAGTTCGACACGAGTTTTCAGGCGCGCGCGTGCTCTCGCCCGGGTTTTGGCCGGGCGAGAGCTTCTCCCTTGTCTTGAATTGATGCCGAATCCGAATGGGCGCGCGGCGGATCAGCCGCGCCCGCCCGCCGACAGAATTGCGCGCGTCGTATGATCCGGGCCGAAGTCGTCGGCGCCGTCGATGGAAAGAAGATCCGACAGCCGGGTGCGCGCGCGATTGACGCGGCTCTTGATCGTTCCCACCGCGCAATCGCAGATGGCGGCCGCCTCTTCATATGAGAAGCCCGATGCGCCGACGAGGATGAGCGCTTCGCGCTGGTCCGGCGGCAGCTTGCCGAGCGCCACGCGGAATTCCTCGAATTCCACGCGACTATGCTGTTCGGGATGCGATTTCAGGCTCTCCGCATAGCTTCCGTCGGTGTCCTCGACTTCGCGACGGCGCTTGCGATATTCGGAGCGGAACAGGTTGCGGAGAATGGTGAACAGCCACGCCGACATGTTCGTTCCAGGTTGGAACGAATCGATATTCGCCATGGCACGCAGCAGCGTTTCCTGCACCAGATCGTCGGCGCGATCCACGTTACCGCAGAGCGAAATGGCAAACGCGCGCAAGCTCGGCACCGCTGCGAGCATCGCGTCACGTACGGATGATCGCATCGTCATGATCTCGACCCCTTGTTGTCGAATGCCTTGGCTCTCACGAGATGATCGTCGTCCTCTCCGGCTTGCCCGCGCATGGTCTCGGCGGCGCTGACGTCTCTGTCGAACTGGTCCAGCAGGGTCTTGAACCGATCGGGGACGCCTTGGCGCAACACCTCGTCGTAGACGCGCTGAAGGATGTCGCCCAGCCTTCGTTGATCCTCGCGGCTGAGGCGCCCCCCAGCCTTTCTCACTTGCGCCTCGGTATGCATGGTCGCCTCTGACCTCGGGGGCTGGTGTTGCATCGCGTCCGGCGGCGCAGCCTTTTCCCCCGCGATGGCCGCCCGAACCGGCTTGCGCTCGTTCATTTGTTGTTCCCGGGCGAAATGCCCCCGCCCGGGCCCCTCAGTGCTTTTATCTCAGCATAACGTGACGCAGAACGGTTCGTTCCGTGTCATGGAACTTTTTTCCCACAGGCCAGTTTTTGCCGCGTAAGCTTAGCAATTGAACGGGAGGGTTCCGTGCCCAATTCGTCCGCTGCGGTAGCCCAATACCTGCCATTTCTGCGACGCTATGCGAGAGCCTTGAGCGGAAACCAAACGTCCGGGGACGCCTACGTCGCTGCCACGCTGGAAGCCTTGATCGCGGACCGCGCCGTGATCGAAGACCCCAGGGGGCCGCGGGTTGCCCTCTATCACCTATTCACGAAAATCTGGAACTCGGTGTCGGTCAATGGCGCCGCCACTCCCGGCGAAGGCGTGCTCCCCGGAGAGCAGAAGCTCGCCAACATCACTCCCCTGCCCCGCCAGGCATTTCTGCTGGTCGCGCTCGAAGGCTTCTCGGAGCCGGATGCGGCGCGCGTGCTCGACATCGACGTCATGAAGCTGCGCGGACTGGTCGAAGAATCCGGTCGCGAGCTCGCGGCCGAGATTGCAACCGACGTTCTGATCATCGAGGATGACACTTTCATCGCGATGGAGCTCGAAACCCTGGTGGAAGGCCTCGGTCACCGGGTGCTCGGTGTTGCGCGCACTCACGCGGAGGCTCTCGCGCTGACCAAGACCAAGCGACCGGGGCTGATCCTCGCGGACATCCAGCTCGCCGATGGCAGTTCGGGACTCGAGGCGGTCAACGAGTTGCTCGCATCTTTCGAAGCGCCGGTGATCTTCATCACCGCCTATCCCGAGCGCTTCCTGACCGGTGAGCGGCCCGAGCCGGCGTTCCTGATCGCCAAGCCGTTCCAGCCGGCGACGGTCTCGGCGGTGGCGAGCCAGGCGCTGTTCTTCGAGCGCACGGCCAAACGCCGCGAGCGGCGCGTTACGGCGTAGCTGTGGAAAGCGTTGGAGAACGGGAGGCGCGGCGTTAACGGCGCCGCCGCCGGGTGGGACGCTGAGGGCTAGGGCGGCGGTGGCTCGCGAGGCCGACGAGAATTCCAACACCAACAGCAACTGCGAGCGTGACCAGCGGGCGGTGCTCGACCTCGTCGGACAGGCGCCGCAGCGCATCGTTGCCGAGCTTTGCCGCCTCGCCACCGATTTTGGCCGCTTCATCGCGCATGGAGTTGGCCCCGCCGCGTAATCGTTCGGCCATGCCGTTCAACGCCGAAGCGATGGTCTCGCCGACCCGGTCGGCGGCCTGCGCGGCGCTCGCCGTGGAGCGGCCGCCGATGCGCTCGAGCCGCCGCTCCAGCGCACGCAAGCGCTGGTCGATCTCACCAATTTCGGGGGAGATCGCGTGGGAATATCCCGATCGAGGAAACATGCTTTCACGCAGGGCCGACGCTTGCGGCGGGGTTGTCGTCGTCAAATCACGCGTTTGAGCCAGCTGTCAATTTGGCGCTCGGCCTCGTCCTTCGCCACGCCGTAGCGCTGCTGAAGCCGGCCGCTGAGCTGCGTGCGCTTGCCCTCGATGACGTCAAGATCGTCATTGGTGAGCTTGCCCCACTTCTGTTGAACCTGGCCTTTGAACTCTTTCCAATTGCCTTCGACACGATCCCAATTCATCGCTTCGCTCCTCTCTGTTTGCTTCGTTTCTGTTTGCTTCGTTTCTGTTTGCTTCGTTTCTGTTTGCTTCGTTTCTGTTTGCTTCGTTTCTGTTTGCTTCGTTTCTGTTTGCTTCGTTCCTGTCGCCGGAATGTCCAGCCGGAGAACCCAGCGCGCCGACAAAAGTTCCGATGCGCGATGCCGGCTAACTCCGTGCCGTTCCGAAAAAGGCAGGGGCGTAGCCGACCTCTGGTGTCGACTACGCCCTAGCTAACCGGCCGAGCACGGGGAGGGGGAAATGGCGGCCGGCTCCCAGACAATGCGTGGCGCCTCGATTGGTTCCTCGCGATCTCCCGAAACGCCCATGACGCGGGAATTGGAACGGCCAACGTATCGATGCTGGGCGTTGCCGCCAACGCCCGGCCGCGAACCATCGCCAGGGCTTGTCGCGGCTTTGAAGCCGCGTCCGGCTCGGCGGAGAAATCCTTTTCCCGCCAAAACGTTAGCAGCGGCCGACCTCCTCATCGGCGGCGCTTTGCACAAATCGCAGCGCGGCCGATGAACCTAACCGCGGGTTAACGCGACTAATGAGGACAGGGATCGTGGGGAGTAACCCATGCGGCGTTATTCGGGATATCTCGTCGGCTGCGGCGGCGCGGTTTTCGCCATCGCGATTTTCCTCGTTGGTCTTGAAGTTTCCTCCACCACCGCTGCGCCGTCGATCGCTCGGAGCGCGCCGATGGTCAACCGTACGCTCAAGAGCGACCGTATGCCGCTCGTTTCGACCAAGAGCCGCAATGCGGTGAACGGTCCGGCCGAAATGACCCCCGCGCCGGCGCCCGCTCCCAAGCCCAAATTGCTCGATGGATGCGAGCCGGTGGTCAGCGCGATCGGACACTCGCCGTTGGCGCAGATCCCGGGCCGCTGCGTATCCTGAGTATCCCTCTGGCCCTTTCTCGGACATAGCAGCTTTTTCCGCCCTGCGCGGCGGCGCCGTTGCCCACCGCGCATATAGCCGTGGGCTCGAGAACCCGCCGCCGCAGCCGCCGTCGCCGCGCCCCGGCACGGAACCTTCGAAATACCAGCGGCTTATAGAGGGAGACGGGCAATGGAGGCTGCGCGATTTGCTTCTGGCACAGTGGCAGGCTGAGCGGGACGGCGCTAGGCGTTCGCTGTCCGCTTGCGCGCGGGCGGACCATCGCTGTCGGCCAGCGATGTGAACCAGCCGCGCCGCGGGGAGTACCAAGTGAATGACTCCGCCGTGGTCGTCCTCGCCGTCGCCGAGCGTGCACGCAACGAGAAAGGCTGCTTCCAACTCGCGAGCGTCGAGCCAACGCTTGACTCAAGCGGACCCGAAGGAAGAATTCGCATGCATGGTCCCCTCGTCGGCGAAACGCTGCGTGGCCCGCGTCCGGACCCTCCGATGCGGATCAAATAGAACCGTCGCACGTGGATGTGAAAGTGCCTGAAGCACAAGACAAGGGTGAAACGGCCGGCACTCCGGTTTGCGAACGAGCGTCGCCTTCCCCTTCCGACCTTGAGTCGTTTCGATCGGCGCTCGAAGCCGGGCGGGTCGGCCTATGGTCATGGGATCTTCGGTCCCATCAGATGGTTTGGTCGACCAACCTCGAGACCTTTCACGGCCGCCACGAGAATACTTTCGAGGGCACGCTCTCGATCGCACCGGAGGACTTTGCGCCGCAGGACGCCGCAGGTGTCTTCGCGGCGATCGGTAAAACCTTGCAGACGCACGAGCCGTGTCGCCTCGAGTACCGCTTGCCGGGACGATCGGAGCGCGAGGAGCGCTGGCTCGAAGCCTCAGTCACCGTGATCGTGCAGGACGGCGTGGCGGTGCAACTGCTCGGCCTGTGCCGCGACGTCACCGAACGCCTGCGCGTCAATCGCGAGGTTCGTGTGCGTGCGCGCCAGCAGGAAACTCTCGCGCGGCTCGGCGAACGGGCGCTGACCGAAGGCGATTTGCAGAAATTCTTCAACGATGTGGTCACCACGGTCGGCGAGATCCTCGACGTTGAAATGGTGAAAATCCTCGAACTGGTCCCGGGCGACGCCGAAGTCCTGCTCAGAGCCGGCATTGGATGGCAAGCGGGACTGGTCGGCACCGCCACCGTTTCGACCGGCCGCGAGACGCAGGCCGGCTATACGCTCGCCTCGGGCCGCCCGGTGATCGTGGAGGAGCTGGCGTCGGAGACCAGGTTCACGGGCGCGCTGCTGCTGAAAGAGCACGGTGTCGTGAGCGGGCTCACCACGCCGATCGCGGGACGTGATGGCCGCGCCTACGGCGTGCTCGGCGCGCACACGGCCAAGCGGCGCAAGTTCAACGATTACGACGTGGCGTTCCTCGCGGCGGTCGCGAACGTGGTCGCAGGCGCCATCCAGCGCCGGCAACTGGATCAACGCCATGAGCTGATGATCCGTGAGTTGCGCCACCGCTCGGGCAATCTCTTTTCACAGCTGCTTGCGCTGTTCTCGCAGACCGCCAAGAATTCGCGCGGTGTCGCCGACCTTGTCGCCAAATACGAGGCCCGCGTTCTGGCGCTGGCGAACGCCCATCGCCTCATTACCGAGGGCGGCTGGAAATCAACCTCGCTGAGCGAGCTTCTCAACACGCTGCTCGCTCCGTTCCTCGACCGCATCTCGTTCAGCGGACCCAACGTCTTCCTCGAGCCTGATCCGACCTTTGGGCTTAGCATGGCGGTGCACGAGCTTGCGACCAATGCCAGCAAGCACGGCAGCCTTTCGAGCGCGTCCGGCCGCGTCGTGCTGTCCTGGTCGGTCACGCGCACGCAGCAAGGCCTCACCCTCGTCCTCGATTGGAACGAAAGCCGCGGGCCCGCGCCCAGGCGGAGCAGGCGAGCGGGTTTCGGCTCGCGGCTGATCAACATGGTGATCGAACGCCAGCTCAACGGCCAGGTGGAGCAATCCTTTGCAGCGGAAGGGTTGCACGCGCGGCTGACCGTTCCGCTCACCCACGAGCGGTGGCCGGGCGGCGCGCGCCCAACGTCGCGCACCGATCTGCCGTAGCGGTGCCCACTCGGGATGCTCGTGGAGCCCGCCGCGAGCGCAGGGCGACGAACGACGATTCCAGTTCCGGTTGATCTCGCTGCGACGGAAGCAAGTGATGCATGAAGGCGCCCGCCCGAATCGTGAGCTGAGTCGGAGAACGCGCCGTCCGCTCGGTCAGCGACCCACAAGAACCGTTTGAAATACGGGCTTATCCGAGCATCGCGACCCAGCCCCCGATCGTGCACCCTTGCGTCGGACTGCAGAGCCCGCGATTCGAGACGTTTTGAGTAAAATTCGAATCGAGTCTGGCTTCAGGCCCCTTGCAAAAGACCACCCGAAAGCGCCGCGCTGACCGCCGGAGGCCGGATTCGGGTACCGTCGTTTCCAAAACTGCGATCCCGGCGAGGGCCCCACGGCTGGATGCGTGCTATTCGTGCAACACTCTCCTGAAAAGGATCAATCGCGCAGGTGATACAAGCGCTTTTTGGTTGTGTCGTGAGTGCGGTTAGAGCATCGTTAATCGTGCAGCGGTGGAAACCGCTCTGGCTAAGTGGTGATGGGAAGAGGGGGGCGTCCCTCTTCGGTTGCTCCATCTCCGGGGCTTCCGGAAGGCGATGCTGCCATACATAAGGGGAATAGTCATGATGAAGATCGTTGTACTCGCTACGGCTGCATCCTTGGCCATGCTGAGCGCTGCCGCCGCCGCCGACCTGCCGCGTAAGGAGCCGCCGCCTCCGGCGCCTCCGGTTGGCAAGGCTCCGATCGGCAAATATCCGGTCGGCAAGTATCCAGTCGGCAAATACCCACAGCCCGTCGTGACCAAGGGCTAACTCACAGTGTCACCGACGGGGTGCTCGCGCAGAATTGCTGCGAGCACCCCCCGGGACATTGTCTCCAGCAGCAGTGCAAAGGCGCCGACCGCTTCAGCCGTTGCTGAAGTGGATCATGATTAGGGGAGCCACCAATGCGACATCTCCGGACGAAGGGGCGCGGCCTCGCCTTCAGGGTGGGCTTGTATGCCGTCGCGCTCGCCGCGGGGCTGCAAATTCAGGCGTCCAGCGCGCAGGACAAACCCGCCGCGACGCCGGCCAGCGTCCAGCCGCAGACTGCGAGCAAGGGCATGTATTACGTCGATTTCCGCGCACGGACCGCCGCCAGCTATGGCCATGCGTTCGTGTGGTATGGACGCGCCGACTCAAAGCAGATTGAAGTCGCGGGCCTGCATCCCGCTTCCGAGAGCGTCGTTCCCTATATCATCGGGCACCTTCTGCCGGTCCCGTCCGAAACGGGAAAGAGCTACGGCGACCTCGACGAGGAATACGTGACGGCGAGCTATCGCGTCTACCTGACCGAAGCCGAGGCCAAGGACGTGTTCGCGTTTATCAAGCGCCTGCAGGGGATGTCGCCGATGTGGAACGCGGCGACATGGAATTGCGTGGCCTTCATTCAAGCGATCGCCATACACATGGACTTGAAAGTGCCCGGGAACCACCTCCTGTACCCGGAGGACTGGGTCAACCAGCTCAGGAAACTCAATGGCGGACGGCGCTATATGTCGAGCCCCGCGGTCGCGCAGGCCTCTTCCAAGCCCTCCACTATCGCGCAGAAGCCCGCGGCCCCTGCACGCTCGCAGACCGCAGCGGCGAGCTACTGACATCGCCGACTTGCGCGAGTTAACACAAGCAAAAGCGGAGGCGTGACGCCTCCGCTTTTTGCATGAGCCGCAGCAGTCCAGGCGTCGCCACGGGTTCGCGCGGAATGCGCAGTCGACACCAAATTGCCGCTAATTCCAGCCCTTTTTCGCAGCGCACTGCTATGTTAAAGTTGCTTTGATTGATGTATGCATCTCCGGCGCGTCGGCGGGGAGCGGGATTTATCGGCATGATGGGTGCATTGGCGCAGCCGAAGCGGCGCTTCCAGCTCGTTCTGATCAAGCCGTCGCATTACGACGACGACGGCTACGTCATCCAATGGGTACGCGCGTTCGTCCCTTCGAACACGCTGGCGGTTCTCTACAGCCTGGGCCGCGATTCGGCGCAACGCGCTGTGCTCGGACCCGACACCGCCATCGACATCGCGGTGATCGACGAGATCCACACGCGCGTCAAAATCGGGCAGTTGCTCGCTCGGTTTCGGCGCCACGGCGGGTTCGGCTTGGTGGGGATCGTCGGCGTGCAGTCGAATCAGTATCCCCGGGCGCTCGATATCGCCCGCCCGTTCCGTGCAGCGGGCGTGCCGGTGATGATCGGTGGATTTCACGTGTCCGGCTGCCTCGCCATGCTGCCGGAAATGCCGGACAACCTTAAGCGGGCGCTCGACATGGGCGTCAGCCTGTTTGCCGGCGAGCTGGAAGGACGGATGGACCGCATCCTGCAGGATGCGGCGAACGGGACGCTACAGCCGGTCTACAACTACCTGAAGGATTTGCCGTCGCTCGAATCGGAGCCGACCCCGATCCTCCCCGTCGAGCACTTGAGAAAAACCTTCCAGGCCTTGGCCAGCTTCGATGCCGGCCGCGGCTGTCCCTACCAATGCTCGTTCTGCACCATCATCAACGTCCAGGGCAGGAAATCGCGGCGCCGTTCGGCGGACGACGTCGAGCGGACGATCCGGGAGCACTATGTCCAGGGCATCCGGCACTTCTTCATCACCGACGACAATCTCGCCCGCAACAAGGATTGGGAGGCGATCTTCGACCGGATCATCGCGTTGCGCGAACGCGAGAACATGAATATTCGGCTGATGGTCCAAGTCGACACGCTGTGTCACAAGATCCCCAACTTCATCGAGAAGGCCGCCCGCGCCGGCACCAACCGCGTGCTGGTCGGCCTCGAAAGCATCAATGCCGCAAACCTGCTCGCGGCCAAGAAGCGCCAGAACAAGATTACCGAATACCGCACGATGCTGCTCGCCTGGAAAAACGCTGGGGCGATCACCACCGCCGGCTATATCCTCGGATTCCCCTTCGACACGCCCGAATCGATCCGCGAGGACATCGCGATCATCCAGAAGGAACTTCCGCTCGACATCCTCGAATTCTTCTGCCTCACCCCGCTTCCGGGGTCGGAGGACCACAAGGTGCTGTGGCAGAAAGGGGAGTGGATGCACGAGGATATGAACCTCTACGACGGCGAGCACGCCGTCTCGCATCATCCCAAGATGAGCAAGGAGGAGTGGGAGCAGGTCTATCGCTCCGCCTGGGATTGGTATTACACGCCCGAACACATGGAAACGATCCTGCGGCGCGGCGCCGCCACCAGCTGCAGCATGTCGCGGCTCGTGAGTTTCGTATTCCTGTTCTGCTCGTCGGTGCCGCTCGAAAATGCCCACCCGCTGCAAGGCGGTCTGCTGCGCCGGAAGTATCGGCGGGATCGCCGTCCCGGCATGCCGATCGAACCGATCTGGTCGTTTTATCCGAAATTCGCCTGGGACTTCGTGAGCAAATATTCCCGTGCGATGCGCCTGTTGCTGTGGCTGCACCGGACCAACCGGCGCCTGCAGAGGGATCCGAATCGGTACATGTACACCGATCTGGCGATGACGCCCGTGACCGAGGACGAGACCGAGAAGCTCGAGTTGTTCACCCACAGCGATGCCGCGCGCCAAGCCGTCGCGCATGCGCATAAGATCGACCAGCTCACCCACGCCCACACACCTGCGAGGGCCGAGGCCCACGCGTGAAGCAGGGGCGATGCCGCTAATAGATCCCCGGTAAGATGCGCGCGGTTCGCGCCATATAGCGGCGGTAATCGTCGCCAAAGGTCTCGATCATCAGCGCTTCCTCGCGTCCGACGCGCAGAAGGAACAACGTCCCGAAGCCGATCAGGCCGGCTGGGCCTGCGATCCAATTCGGCAGCAGGAGCGCCTGGGCCAGCGCCCACAGCCAGAACGCCGAATACATCGGATGCCGCACGCGGCTGTAGACGCCGCTCGTCACCAGCGTGTGCTGGTCGCGCACT
>Ga0310910_10001045_pt1 | contig 14664 bp, 11 predicted proteins | sample GREbulkMGHF172_FD_203448 | JGI IMG/M metagenome (GOLD analysis project Ga0310910, IMG submission 203448) | Lab enrichment of tropical soil microbial communities from Luquillo Experimental Forest, Puerto Rico - GRE.bulkMG.HF172 | ecosystem: Environmental > Terrestrial > Soil > Tropical forest >... | reverse complement strand
TCATGCCTCCATGTCATCCATACGACAAACGGATCTAGCTCATTTCCGCAGCAGGTTTTGCCGAGCGATCTGCTCCCGCAGCTGTTCCCTAACTTCCCAATCAAATCAGCGATCCCAGCGGACGCGACTGGCAAAGTTCACCTAACATAGTAGCGGGTTTTCTCCTGCTGGAGACGCCGCGCCTGCGATAAGGCACGTGGTTCGCTTGTAGCGCTGAAAATCGCAAATCTTTGAGCGCTGCAATATCGCAGCGATACTTCGCGCGCGCGAGCATGGGAAAAGCCGATGGGGTTTTGTGCCTGAAATTTGTTGCCACGCACCGCCCGCCCCCGCCAAAAGGAAAAGAACACATGCACGCCTTGGATGGTTGCGCCCAATGAGCAAGTTAAAACGCGAGTTCGACGAGGGCTGCTAAAGCGCGCCTTGGCCAATCGCAGAAACCGGACCACGTTGTTCCGCGTGACTCCAACCGACAGGCAGAACAGAATCTGGGACAGCTATCAGACTTGTATGCGGTCGAATATACTGTATGTGGTTTCCTGGCGTGGACTCATAGCAGAACGGCATGCGCGGAGTGTGGCGTGGCAATCGTCAAAATCGATCCAGATATTGTCTGCGTTTACTTTTCAAGACCTGCTGTTCTTGAGGATACTAGGCGCTATTCGCAAATGATGAGCACATTGAGTGACGACGAAGTTCGTCGTGCTGAGCGTTTTCACTTCGAACACGACAGACGGTTATTCGTCGCCTCACGGGCGCTCGTCCGCAGGACGTTGTCGCGCTACCTCAACGTTGAGCCCGCTGCTTGGAGGTTCGAAACAAACTCATACGGACAACCGCACATCGTGTCCCCCATTGAAGGTAAAATGCTTAGATTTAGTGCATCACACACCGATGGACTCGTAATGTGCGTGGTTGCTAACAATCGCGATGTTGGCGGAGACGTCGAACGTCTGCGCGCGTGCCCGCTTGATGTAGTTGATTGTTTTTTCGCACCGGTGGAAGCAAGGGCTATATGGGCACTCTCAGGAAAAGAGCGATTGGAGCGCTTCCTTACTTACTGGACGCTGAAAGAATCATACGTCAAGGCCAGAGGCTTAGGGTTTTCTATCCCAACAAATAGATTTGCATTCCACCTGAACGACTACCCGTTCCCGCGCATTGAGATCGATCCTGCATTAGATCACCGAGCTTCGGGGTGGCGCTTTTATTTCTTGCGGCCTACCCTAACCCACCGCGCGTCACTATGCGTCTACTTACCGGATCAACCAATGCTCTGCATCTCCCAATTTGGCTTCGCATCTGACCAAGCAGGCCTCGATCGTGAGGTGTTCCATGCAACAACTAGTGCCACGCGGCAGTTTGGTCCTTATGAGCAAGTTATCGGTGATATAGGCGACGCGGACTGGGTCGATCTTCGCATTCACCTTGAAACGATCTCTACTCGGCAAGCTGGGGCAAACCACTCAGATTACTCGGTGGTAATGTGAAATTCTGCTACGAAATTGATCATGCTTTCCGGCTTGGGATTGGAATCTAAGCGCGGACTGTCGGATCCGAAATGTTATGATCTAAGGACTGCTCATGCTTTATTGTGATGAAGGTCACACTGCCCCGGCTAGTTCTTGGTGGGGTGGTCGACCCCCAGGGGATCAACGAAAATCACAGGATCAACTCCATGCCAAGCAAATTGCCGATGCACCTCAGACAGCGGCGTGGAGCGAGGGCAAAGAAGGGGAGCCTTCTGCCAATCGCTAGTGAGGCCGAACGGCCACTGCCGGATGCACGGCGGTGAATCGCCGGGCGCTCCGAACCTAACAAGAACGCCGCGTAAGAATGGGCGATATAAGGTGGATGCCATCAAACATCGACAATCGATTTCAATGATAATTTCGCGCAGCGTGAAAATTAATGAATTCAGCTGGCACTCCTGATTCGCAGCGTGGTTGATCAGATTGTGCGAAAATAATTCGCGGGTGCGAACAACCAGCCACGGTTGTTACACCACCGTTACAGCTCTGAACACTGATCTCAACTACATTCAACTCGTTTGGCTAACTCCGGGCGGTTCGATGACTATAACAATCCAAGGCTTTCTGGCCAATGACTGCCGACGGCTTAAACAGCCTTCGCCGCATTCCGGTCCTGGCTTTGACCCAAACACCAACGGATCTGCTCGCGTCAGCATTGGAGCAGCGCACTCGACACCTTTGGTATTTCCTAAATGTGATCGAGGCTATGTCTCCCCGACATGTGCCGCGTTGAGCTTTCTCAGTCACGCTGTTTGCAGTGCGGCTCGTCTCTCCAAAGATCCGTGTCACAAGCCGACGCCAGGAGCGTTGCGACAGCCGACTGAGTTGTTATGGCAGCATTCGCTGATCCGGCTTGATTATCCTATAGGGAACCGCTGGGCTACGAATTGTTGAGTGACCGATGAAAAATCCGCTGACGCCCCCGACAGGTACCACAACAGAAGGCCAATTGTTAAATCAACGGCTATTTCCGGTATCTTTTGCTCAGCGGAGCTTGTTATTTCTGGACCAACTTGATCCGGAATCATCGGCCTACAACTTGACGCGCGTAACGCGTATCATTGGCCAATTGGACACTGATGCGCTAACTGACACACTCAACGCGATTGTGCAACGTCACTCGTCTCTGCGGACTAGATTCACGTTCGCGATGGAGGACGGATATCAAATCGTTAATGACAAGGTAGAATTCCAACTGCCCGTATTGGACATCAGTCATCTTCCAGGCGCTGATCGCATGACCGAAGCGATGCGATTGGTAAGAGACGAGGGACATAAGCGGTTTGACTTAGCTTCGGCACCCCTCTTCCGTTCTGTCCTTGTTCGCTTAGCCCCCACAGAACATGTGCTTGTGCTTGTCATGCACCACATCATCACCGATGGTTGGTCGATGAGCATCCTCTTCGACGAAATAGGGAAAATTTATTCGGAAATAAAGTACGGCAAGCCCGCTGAATTGCCTGCACTTTCCATTCAATTTTTGGATGTCGCTCGGTGGCAGCATGAGGTGGATATCGAACGTCATGTGATGTATTGGACCAACAAGCTGAAAGATCACGCCGGCTTCATGGAGTTGCCAACCGACAGACCACGTCCGGCCCTTCAAAGCCACGAGGGAGCGATTGAGAGATTTGAAATTGGTGAAGAACTTGCCGGGGCATTGTCGCGACTCGCCACTAGCAACAGCTCAACACTATTCATGGTCCTTACGGCAGCGTTCCAGACGCTTCTCTTCCGATACACAAGCAGTGAGGATATCTTAATAGGTACTCCGATTGCCGCTCGAAATAATCCGCAAACTGAAAAGATAATAGGCCTTTTGGTAAATACGCTGGTCATTCGTGGAGACTGTTCCGGCGACCCCAGCTTCCTCGAGCTGTTACGGCGGACCCGGGAAACGACTCTCGAAGCGTACGAACACCAGGATCTTCCATTTGACAAACTCGTCGAAAAACTTAACCCGCAGCGCAGTCTGAGCTATACGCCACTGTTTCAGGTTATGTTCGTCTTTCACAATACCCCAAAACAGAAACTAGACCTCCCTGGCTTGAGCTCGGAGGAATTGGAGTGCGACCAGGGATCCGCCAAATTCGACCTCACGCTCGAGATCGAGGAGCAAGACGGCCTTCGTTGCAGTGTCGAATATTGTACCGCGCTTTTTGAAAAAGAGTCGATTCGGCGTTTATCGCGGCACTTTAAGAACCTCTTGGGCGATATCACCAGGAATCCCAATCGCTCGCTCTCGCAGTTTTGTATTCTGGACGAAGCTGAGCGCAATGAGCTTATTTTTCGATACAATTCTACGGAATATCGACGAAATGTCCGCATTGACCAGATCTTCGCGGAACAGGTCGAACAAACCCCGGATCGGGTAGCGCTTGTCGAAGGCGAGTCCGAAATTACTTACAGAGATCTGAGCAAGAGGGTGGATGCGCTCGCAGGATTACTCTTGCAATTTGATCTCAATCAGGAGCGACCGGTTGGCGTTTATATGGCGCGGTCGATCGATTGTGTGGTCGCGTTTCTTGCTGCCCTCAAAGCCAATACACCCTATGTACCGCTTGACATATCAAATCCGAGGGATCGCCTCGAATTGCTTATAAGCGACGCGGGCTGCGATGTAATCTTGACGCACCGTGGACTTCTAAGTTCATTGCCTGAGCATGTCAAAAAAATATCAGTTGATGACCTGGCCTTGGCAGAGAGCAGCGATGTTCACTCGGCGGTGGGTGGATCGAGCGAGGATTTGGCGTATATTATATACACGTCTGGATCCATGGGGTTTCCCAAAGGGGTTGAGGGATCTCATAGAGCCGCGATCAACCGCTTCGAGTGGATGTGGCGAACATATCCATTCACCGAAAATGAAACATGCTGCCAGAAAACGGCATTAGGCTTTGTGGATTCAGTCTGGGAAATTTTTGGTCCGCTGCTTTGCGGCGTTCGCACTATCATCGTGCCTGACGAATGCCTGCTTGACTCCGATCAGTTTGTTGCATTGCTCGCTCGGCATGGCGTGACAAGGATTGTCCTCGTTCCATCGCTGCTCCGCACTCTGCTGAACTGTGTACCGGACTTGGCGACGAGGTTGCCGAAGTTGAGATTTTGGTCGGTTAGTGGAGAGACTTTGCCCTCGAACGTGGTTCGAGAATTCCGCCAAATGGTGCCTAAGGCAACCCTACTGAATATTTACGGATCAGCCGAGGTCACTGCGGATGTCACGTGTTACGAGGTAGAAAGTGCTGAATGTCCCACTTCAATTCCCATCGGTAAGCCGATCACCAACGCTCAGATATTCGTTCTTGATAAACACAAGAATTTGGTCCCACCTCTGGTCCGCGGCGAACTTTATGTAGGGGGAGATTGCCTTGCGCGCGGCTATTGGAGACACCCCGAGCTCACCTCGCAAAGATTCATCCTCAACCGATATCGCCCGGACCAATCGCGATTTATCTTTGCGACCGGTGATCTCGGGCGGTTCCTTGGTAATGGCACGATTGAATATCTTGGTCGGCTGGATAGGCAGGTCAAACTTCGTGGTATTCGAATTGAGCTAGGTGAGATTGAAACAAATTTGTCCGCGCACCCGTGTGTGCGCGATTGCGTCGTCACCACTCAGGGCGATTTATCCGAAACGAAGCACCTGATTGCACACGTTGTTTCAGACCGGCCTGGGTCTTTGACTGATGAGCTCCGGTGTTTTCTGAGGGCAAGATTGCCTGAATATATGATCCCCGCGTTCTTTATCGAACTCGATCACATGCCGTTATTGCCCAGTGGAAAGATCAATCTGATGGCCTTGCCAGGCCCCCGGTCAGAAATCCATGGGGAGCGTCGCCCGATTGTTCGCGGCCGAACGGACATTGAGAGTAGGTTGCATTCCATTTGGCAGGAAGTGCTGAAGATCGATCAAATCAGCATTGATGACGATTTTTTCGATCTCGGCGGCCACTCCCTCGGCGCGATGAGGGTGCTCGCGCGTGTTCGGAGGGATTTTCACGTTAGTGTCCCGATCAGAAGCCTTTTTGACAAGCCGACAATTGAAGGGCTTGCCGCGGAGGTTGAAGACCGGCTCACCATTACGCCAGTCACCTTAAATAGGTCAGATTTTTTGAACGCTCTTCGAGCAGAGTTAAGAGCGCTCCCTCCGGATCTGATGGATGCGTTGTTGCAATCCGTTATGATGGATAACAATGCCGAGGGGAGTGGTAGGAACTAATAATCGCCAACCACCTCTCGGAATGCAATTCTGTGTTATCACGTACCGCATGTCGAACCCAGGTTCCAAGATTGGGAGCTCCTTATGCGAAATTGCTCGGTTGAGACGGTCGCGCGTTGTATGGCTTTGACGTCATTTCGCAGCTATGCTCGAGATAGAAATCACCCGAAACTAACCTGCCGGGGTCAACTCTAAGCAGCGAGCAGCATTGCCAATAGCCAGCATTCTCGCTGCCTTGCTCAATTGAAACGTCGACTCGGTATAGGCCGCGCTGCATAGCGAGCACAGGACACACGAAAACACACGAGACCAAGCCCTCGCGAAGCAACCCATCCTGGCAGCGGCCTGCCGATGTCAGTTGCGTGCACAAGTACCCACTCGGCCAATAAAATGAAATGGTTATGATCGGGTCCTGCATGGGTGCTGTTAGTCGGAGTGAAATACGAGCAACCATTGGCTCGCCGGTCCGAACTGGCCTTCCTCCCGGCCCCTCAAAGGTAATCCCGGCAAGTGTTGCAACACTGGAAGTCTCGCGTGACCCTGGCGCCGCGGCCGTTCTCGAGTATTCGTCGATAACAGCTCGCGGGTGGCCAGCCATCATCAACTCGCCCCGACTCAACAGGATCGCTCGATCGCAAATATGCTCGATGGCCGCAAGATCATGCGAGATGAGCACCATGGTCTTCCCGGCCTGGCGCAATCGTTCGATGCGAGCAAAACAACGCGTCTGAAAAGCGATATCCCCAACCGCCAGCACCTCATCCAGTATAAAGATTTGGTGATCGAGCTGCGCCGCAATTGAAAATCCTAACCGAAGGAACTGGCCCGACGAATAGGTCTTAACCGGAGCATCAATTTGATCGCCTATTTCGGAAAATTCCATAATGTCTTCCATCTTACGACTTATATCGCGCCGACTCATTCCGAGAATTGAGCCGGCGAGGAAGACGTTCTCCCGTCCAGTAAGCTCGAGATTGAAGCCAGCACCGACTTCAACGAGAGCAGAAAGCGTTCCCCGGATAGTGATCTCACCGCGAGTCGGAACCGTAATCCCTGATAGCAACCTTACCAATGTGCTCTTTCCAGCGCCGTTATGTCCGATAACGCCAAGGGCTTCGCCCTGGGCCACTTCGAAACTAACTTCTTTAAGTGCCCATATCTCCTTCTTTGAAAAAACACTGCTAAGGAACGATCTTGCCCCATCCGCTTGGGAAGGTGGGATCCTATAGCGTTTGGATATATTAGTGACCGAAATATCAGTCTGCGACATGCCTAAATTACGTCAGCTAGAGTGGCGTCCAAGCGTTTGAACAAGAGGTATGCGAAAATAATGCAGACGATGGAAACCATCGCGCAGTAGACCATCTTACTAGCATCCGGGTTGACGCCGAGCACTGCTGTTTGTCTGAAAGCCTCAATCAGACTGGCCAGCGGGTTGGCAAAATAAATCGCTCTAACGCTATCTGGAATAGCGTCCGACGAATAGATCACGGGAGTCGTAAACATCAGGACCTGAAGCAAAAGTGGCATCGCGACTCCAATGTCGCGGAATCGTGCTTGAACCGCCGAGCAGGTGAGAGCGACTGCAATACTACAAATAACCAGCATTACAAGTATGGGAATCACATAGATGGCGTGGAGAGTTGGAGAAAAGCCAAAATAGAACATCATTACTATCAACATCAGTATGCCGATGCCAAGATCCACAAGAGCTGCTGCCACGTAGGAAAGTGGAATTATTTCGCGTGGAAAGGCGACGCGCGAGATAAGGTATCGGTGTGAAACTACGCCGGCCGTCGCTGTGCTGACAGAAGTGGAAAAGAAAGTCCAGGGAATAAGACCCGCAAAAACAAAAAGCCCGTACGGTAAGCTAGCGCTGTCGAGATGGATGACCTTGGAAAAAATTAGTGTGAATGTAACGGTCAGGAGTAATGGCGGAAGAATGGCCCATCCCCAGCCGAGCAGCGACTGTTTATATCTTACTTTGAGACGCAGCAGAGTCATCTCAAAGAGCAGATTTCTCTGGTTCAGGAGCGATGTGAGACCTGCGGACAGAACACCAATCAAGGATTGCGTCGGACGAATGACTTTGATAGGCCGATGGGCAGCTGGGGTAGAATTGATGGCCGTCAGCGGAGTTTTCATCGGCAATCTTTCCCAAAGTCAGGCTTTCGGTAAAAGCTGCCTTTGGGCATCTTTCAACACCCGCCGAATGATAGTGTGAGTGGTTGAATCTGTGAAGAACAGTTCCCCATGAACACCTGGCACATCGTAAATTGTCAGCGGACCCAATCGATCCCATCCTACAGCGACGTCTTCTGCATACCAAAGTAGAGGCTGCTCGGCGCGAAAGAGCGTAATTGCTCCGTCGAACGTCTTATCTGTCCCATATGCTCGAACAGCATCCCAAATAACTTTCCATATATATTCCTCGGTGCTCATCGTATGGGCTGTGGACAATCTACTAAATTTACTTCTAACCAACCTAAAAAACTTCTGCCGTATCACCGTGGCCGCCGCCGATAAGTCGGTCTGATAAAGTGCCCGATGAAGTGCCCGCGGCAGGTATTTATGCAAGGGCACTCTTGAAAAGTATCCCCTCACGGGAGTATCGAACTGCATCAAAGTTCCTATTCGATGACCATGTCGTTGCAGCTGCCGAGCAATTTCAAGTGCGACGATACCTCCTTCGCATGTTCCAGCCAGGAAATATGGCCCGCATGGCTGAACAGCAAGGATTTGATCGACGAAATGCCCCGCGATGTCTTGAACGGTCGTGAGTAACGAACGTCCCGCAATCAACCGCTCCTCTTGAACCGCATAAACGTTTATTTGATAGAAAGCTTGGTCACTACCGAGGGCACGGCTGAGGTCTCTGTACTCACGACCGGAGCCAGCGGCAAACAACGGGGGGTGTGTACCGGCTTCGGCTAACGGAACAAAGGAGGATTTGCCAACTTGTTCGCCACGCAATCGTTTCGCCATGGAACAAATTGTAGTGTCTCGGAATAGTGCAGAAACGGGTAGCCTTTTATCAAACGAGCGATTCACCTCACCGACCAAAGCGATTGCCAGCAACGAGTTGCCACCTAGTTCAAAAAAATCATCATCGAGACCGATCGGTGATATTTTTAGAACCTTTTGCCAGATATCGATAAGCTTGCACTCGATTGAATCAAATCGAAAGGTGGCCCGCGTGCGGGCGGCCGATCCAGCGACCTGATTGTCCCAGGTTGCGCCGACTACGGCACCTCCACTGGCACCTGAATTGGCGGTCGATACCTGCGGAACCATCACGTCTGTCTGTCCAGCTGCGTTGCTCGCTGACGTTTTGATACTATGTAACGGGTGAAGATTAGAAATACGTTGGTCATAATTGGTGAGGATGCTTCTAAGGAGCATCCCATATGCTTCAAGCATGCTTGTGATGCGGGCACGATCAAACAACTCGGTGCTGTATTCTGCTTGTACCCACCAAGTCCCGTTGAAGCCCTCGATGATGTTCACGCTGAGATCGAACCGAGATGTAGTGCTTTCGATGATGTAAGGTCTAGCGGTCAGCCGTCCAAACTCTCGAGACTGGATCGCCGCCCGGAAAGTTGCGAACATGATTTGGAAAATTGGATTGTAGTTAAGACTTCGACGTGCGCCGATCTCATCCACAACCAGGTCAAATGGAATATCCTGATGAGACATTGCGTCTAATAGGCCTTCGCGGACTCGGCCTACAACGTCGATAAATTTCGGATTTCCAACAAGCGACGACCGAAGTACAATTGTATTTACAAACAAACCGATCAGGCTTTCGGTCTCAGCAATGCTTCGACCCGATACTGGAATCCCTACAAGAATATCTTGCTGTTTGCCATATTTGGAAAGGAGAACCTGAAATGTCGCGGTCAAAAGCATGAAAAAGGTTACACGCTGATGTCGCGCAAACCGTTGTAGGTCAACAACCAAATCGTTGTCCAGGTGCAACGTTTCGCTGGCGCCGGTATAGGTCGGCTGTTCCGGTCGCATGCGATCGCATGGAAGGCTATGTAGCGTCGGCGCGCCTCTAAGCGTTCTCCGCCAGAATGCCAGTTGCTGCTTGAAATGTTCGTCACTAACGAGATGACGCTGTAAGATCGCGAAATCCGTGTACTGTATTGGTAGGGATTTTAGGCAAGACTCGCGGCCGGCCGAGAAGGCGCTGTAATGCTCAGCTAATTCGCTGATGAACAGCTCGGCCGACCAGCCGTCGCTGACAATGTGGTGCATGATGCAGAGCAGGATATGGCTCTCCGGCCCCAATCGTACCAACACCGCGCGTATCAGTGGACCATTAGCCAGATCGAATGGCTTTTGAGTTTCTTCGCGCGCAAGCGAATAAGCTAGCCCCTCCAAATCCGCTCCGGAAAATGTACTAATATCCCTTAGCTGCAGGGAAACCGCGCACATAGATTTGACGATTTGAACCGGTGCGCCATCCCGAACACCGAAAGTCGTCCGCAAGGACCCGTGTCGATGCACGATCGCTTGGAGGCTGAGCTCGAGCGCCTGAAAATCAAGCTTCCCCGTCAAGCGCAGGGACACAGTAATATTGTAGGTCGCCGTTCCCGGCTGGAGCCGATCTACGATCCAAAGTGTCTGCTGGTTAAGTGATACCGGAAAGAATTGCTCTATTTGGTGTTGAATTGGAGAGCTAGTTCGGTTTGGGCGTGGCATAAATGATTAAAGCTCGGTTCGCGGCTTTTTCCAGCGTCGCGACTCAGAGTTGAGCTCTGCTGGTGAATAGAATTGTATCCTGCCAAAGCAGGTAGCCACATTACAAACCGCACCTAGCGGAATTAGCCAAAATATCCGAGATCAGTGTTCAGAGCTGTATCGGTGGTGTAACAATCAGTAAAGTTTTCTTGCTATTTCACGACGGAAACTTGTTTTTAAAAGCCATTGGGGCGGTGCAAAACCCCGGAGGCAGAGCTGACGATCTTCGACCCCCCCGGCAATGGCGCTGCCCACAATATCAGCTTCACGCTCAACGGCAACGACAACTTCCTGCAGGGCGGTAACCCAGTGATCACCACGAATTTTGGCTTAGTGAAACTGCGGCCGATCATCGTCGGCGCAAATACGCAATGGTACCTTTGTCGAGGAACAGCAGGAACTCAAGGTACAGAACAGCAAGATCAACGAAGCCGATTCGGCACTCGCTGTCGCCGTCAGAACTATTGGCATCGACACGGGTAAGAACACATTCCACTTGATCGGCCTGGACGAGCAGGGAACGATTGTCTTGCGTGAGACACTTGCCCGTGGCCGAATTGCCAGGCGGCTAGCGAATGCATCGCCTTGCTTGATCGGGATCGAGGCGGGTATGGCGACGCACTATGTTGCCCTCGAGCTGCTCGCGCTCGGTCATGATGTGAGACAAGTACCGCCGGCTTATGCCAAGCCATTCCGTCAAGGTCACAAGAACGACTTTCTGGACGCATACGCAATTGCGGAAGCAGTGCTGCGGCCATCGACACGCTGCGTTCCAGTAAAGACCGACGATCAGTTGGACCTGTAAGCACTGCACCGCGTGCGATCTCGCCTGGTCGGACAGCGGACAGCCGTGATCAATCAAATCCGTAGCTTCCTCTTAGAGCGCGGCATTGCAGTCCGCCAAGGACCTCGCTTTCTGCGCCAGCGGCTCCCTGAGATTCTGGCTAAGCGCATCGACGTATTGTCACCTCGTATGATCGCGATCATCGAGGACCTCAGCGGCGATTGGCGGCGTCTCGATGAGCGCGTCGAGCGCGTTACCGAGGAGATCGAACAGCTGGCACACGGGAGCGAGAGTTGCCGGCAACTAATGACGGTTCCAGGCATCGGTCCGCTCATCGCAAGTGCGATGGTTGCGGCCATTGCCAACGGCGCTGCCTTTGCCAAAGGACGCGACTTTGCCGCCTGGCTCGGCCTCGTGCCGAAGCAGATGTCGACCGGTGATCGGACGATCCTTGGGCACATCAGCAAGCGCGGTAATCGCTATTTACGCACACTGTTCATGCAGGGCGCCCGGGTGATCCTGCTCAGACCGGCAAATTGGGCAAGACATAGTTTTGGACCGTGCCTTACGGCCGCGGCGAAGCGGCTGCATCACAATGTTCTGGCAACCGCGCTCGCTAACAAAATGCGCGCGGATATCCATTATGGCCAAGAGCACCAAAACTCTACTCACGGGCCGGATACAGATGTGCAAGACCAATCCCTCCATCGCTCACTCGTTTACCAGAGCCGCCTTCTTGTTTGGCCTGCCCGGCTGGCGACCAGCCACGCCTTTCGCGGCAACCCTATCGATCAGGATCGCCAAAAAGCTCTTGAGCCGATCCGACGCATGCGCCGTCAATCGCCTCGTCGATGATGCGGGGGTTTTCCTACCAGATGTGGTCGAGCTGTTTGCCCTCGTTCTTTGCCCTCTAAACCCGGCGCTGACTGGTCTCCACGCCATTGAAACGATGCTACGTTTACACGTTAAAGCCAAACGGTTCACCATGCCTGGAAACGAAATGCCCACATCGGCGCTGCGCGTTTTGCTATCCGTCGCTACAGTACCGTGCTCATTATTATTGCTCACACATGGACCATAATTAGCAGTACCGCGCAAAACAGCTCGTCTAATGTGATGCTCATCAACGACGGGGATTCGCTATCGACGACCTTTGGCTCCTCTGATCGCAAGACGTTTATGTTGTATGCGTTGTCAGTCCTTACGCCGGTTCCCCGTTCGGTAAACGTGGCAGTAAATGGGGAAACTCTTGCTACAATGATATCTGATTTTTCCGCGCATATTGGTGCTCTGTATGACCCGAAGTATCGGCTAATTGTTCATATTCTTGCTGGGACGAATGATATTCGAGCGGCATCGTCTGCCGCGACGATCTACAGCTTGCTGCAGACTTATGTGAACAACGTTCATGCGGTTGGATCAAACGCCAAGGTGATAGTTGGGGTCAATCTTGTTCAATGTGACCTACAATCGCGCGAACGAACTGGGAGTTTTGGAAACGCTAAATGCTCGTATTATCCGAGGCTGGAACGTTGCACAGGGGAGTGACGGCCTTGGTGCCGATGACGTTGCAGATTATTGGGCGAATACAACAATAGGGCCGGGAAATTACAGCGGTTCGACATTCTGCAATTAGCTTCAAGTTCTGTAGCGAGCCTTTGAGAATTCTCCCCCATATCCATAAGTCGAAAGCGGCTGGGATTCTTCCAGGAAAACGCCGCAACGCCCACGATGCGAGAACGTTCCACCAATGTTGGGTCAGATCAACAAAAGCCTGGATGCGCGCGCACGCGGTGAGCTTTTTAGATGACGACCTGGCGCGCCAGCATCAAGCCCTGGCGGTCGACGCGTTCTGCCAGGTCGATCGGTGAAGCGTTGCAGAAATGGTACGGCACGGTCCCTGGCCAGCAGGCCCTTCGCGGCGCTCAGCACTATTACAGTTACAGACTACAAAAGCTCCACGCGGGATGGCTTCGAAGCGGTCCTAAAAATGGAACGCGAGGAGCCGTTCGATCCGCGACGACGGCCTTCCGCGTGTTCACCGCGCGCAAGCCGAGACGGACGACGGCGACAGTGACGAAGACGATCCTTTGGGGGCGTTGTTAGGTCTCGTTGCCGAGCACAAGAAGCAAAACCCGGGCGTGTCTGAAGCCCAATGCTCGAGCACGCGCGGCAGACGCCACAGGGCCGTCTTTTGTTTGAACAGGCGAAGGCCCGCGACGTCCAGAAAACGCCCGGTGACGAATGGAGACGGCTGCTCAGTGGTTCTCGATCAGCGATATCGAGAAGCTGAAATATATGGCCTCGTTTGGTCACGACGGCAGAGGCATTGCGCGGGCTCTTGGTAGATCGGCGCAGAGCGTCAGGGTCAAAGCTGTCGAGCTTGGTGTTTCGCTCAGAAAGCCCTCCGCGATCATGGATGCATCAAATTGTCACCAGAGGCTTGGCGCGGCCTGCAGCTCGCCGCGGCCGATCGCGGCACACGGCCAGGACGGTCGGGGCGTTTGGTGATCGAGACGGTGGTCAACGAGAAGTTGATCAACTCCATCATTGACGACGCGCCGCCAAAGAAGCACCAGATGGCAACGCAGCCGGATCCACAATGGGCGGCCGCTCTGGCCCGCGAATGCAAGCCGCCGCCAGTGTCACTCGCGGACGCATTCACCGCCGAGGGCTGACCGGAATGCTTCTGAACGCGCAGCTTGCAGGATCATCACTCAGTTATTTGCAGGGAAACGCCTCCATCAGAGCCAGTTTGACCACGCTGTAGGCAGTATCTTGCCGCTCTTCAGGGTGATCCCGAAGGAAAGTCACAATTACGCTCATCTCCTGCGCCGCAGAGTCTTCTTGGGGTACACACATCAACTTCTGCGAATCGAGCGAGTCGGAAACCCCCATCACATAGCCCATGCAAAAGATATTTTGTGGCGATCCCAAAGCCGCATTGCAGTCCTCATAAAGCTGATAGCCCGTATCAAAAGATTGATTCGCGCGATCCTGTGAAAAACTCGAAACCGGCCACAACAAGCCAGCGGCCAGAACCAGCACCCTCAGTCGCATTGGGAAGCTCCTCCCCTGACAGCCTAGAAAGTCTTCCTGATTGAAAGCCACACAGATCGGCGCTGGAGACACCGGCCGAGGCAGGGCACCGTTGGCTAGGGATCTTGCGATTTCGGATCCGGCGAGCTTAGTGTTCCATGCAGCAATCATGGTCTGAAAAGTTCCTCGAGCTATCAGCAGCAAAATGTCAGCTTTCCGGCTGGATCTTTGCCAACGCAATGTGTTCCGGAAATATTTTCGCCAGCAACCAAGGCGGGAAGCTTTACGAAAGACAATCGCGTCCATCTTCCCCATAATGCTCGGTTAAGCACGATGCTTAAATG
>Ga0310910_10001044_pt1 | contig 14667 bp, 19 predicted proteins | sample GREbulkMGHF172_FD_203448 | JGI IMG/M metagenome (GOLD analysis project Ga0310910, IMG submission 203448) | Lab enrichment of tropical soil microbial communities from Luquillo Experimental Forest, Puerto Rico - GRE.bulkMG.HF172 | ecosystem: Environmental > Terrestrial > Soil > Tropical forest >... | reverse complement strand
TTTGAAATTGCACCTTGTTGCGCGCCATCGTTCAAACCCGCAGAAACAGCCGTACGTTCCTGTTTTGTACCATGACTTGATAGCTGAGGATAGTGCGTAATCAGGAAGATCATTGACCTGCTCCCTTCAGAGGTTCAGCGCAGGCATTCTATCGGGGCACCGAGGCGAGGCAAACCCGACAGGAAAGCAGCGTCCCGACGCGACTTTGCGCCGGCGGCTTTGCGCGCGGTCGAGCCGGCCGCCGGGCGCGTGAGCGCCGGTACGCCAACGTGTCCACAGTGCGGTGTATCGATGGTGAAAACGCGTAGCCCCACGTACGGGTAGTGCAGGTCGGCCGTTCTGGGGTTGCTCGCGTTATCCGTCGTGTCAGGGTACTCGGACTCTCGTTTAAGAAGTCGTCAGGCTTCTTTGGTCGCTAGAGTTCCGCGTTCTGTCGATAGGCGGCGCGCTGCGGGCGCGAATGACGAAGATTTGCTCGGGTTACTTTTTGCGCAAGTACTCGGTCAACCGCCTATGGAAATCGTCGATATCCGCTCTACAGGTGAGCTGCGGCCTTTCGAACTCAATCTCGTGCAAGGTCTGGCCAGGCCTGGCAACGAGGGATGCTGTCGTACCCGTAGCACGGCCGAGAGCCCTGTGACCGATCTGCGTGCCGATCACGTCGCCGTGTGCATCCGTTATGACTGTGAATTTCCTAAGCATCAGAAAGTTCCGATTGCTACGTTGAAGGCGATTGGATTCGGGTCATTGTTCGTTATCTGAAAGTGATATTCAAAGGAGACGGGCCAGAGCGCACCTGGCTCGCGGGCGTTGCCCGACGTGGCCGTGACTTGAAGATCCCCCACACTTAGTGTCCCAAAATTGTCGCCGTACTCATCGTCGGTAGCGTAAATGTTGGGGATAACTGCGATCGGGCCAACGAACTGAGCGCCCGTAAAGGTCCAGTGCCACCACACGCTCGAGTTGGCCTTAATGGTTGTAAAAGACCCATGCGTAGACCAAGGCATCGGGTTACCTCCCTTCTTTGCATTTGCAGCTCCTGATCTATGATCGCTGATGGAGCACGACACCATTGTCAAGCTGCATGCCAAGGCCGCCTAACGTCCCTATCTGGTAATGCCCGCTCGACGATCTCAATAAAAGCAGGACATCCCCCCAAGACCCATCCCAACTAGTCCCAAAACCTTCAAATAGACGACGGAAAACTTCTGGGATTTTAACTTAACATAACGCTGGGTAACTTAATGTAGCCGGGCAACAGGAGCGTCGATATATTCGAAAAAGCAGATTGCGATCGGTGGTTTCGACTAGGGCAGGCGCGCCAGCCTTTCCGTGAGGAGATCATAGAACCCGCTGGCGTCGACCGTGTTCATCAGCCGGACATTGGCCTTTCTGCCCGTGACGCCCCACCAATCGACGACGGTCATCCCCAGGGTTAGCGGACTGGTTGCCTCGATCGCGACATTGACCTCTCGCCCGCCGAACAATGCGGGGCGCAACAGATAGGCGATGACGCACGGATCGTGCAGTGCCCTGCCGCGCGAGCCGAAGGCGGCGCGGCGGTTTCTTTCTAAAGAAGCCAGCAGCGCAGCGACCGCCAAACCGCAACGGTTGCCGAGCGCGCGCAACACGATGAGCCGCTTTGGCGTCGTCAATACCTGATGAGTGACATCGAGCGGGATCATCGTGATTGGGATGCCGCTGTCGAGGACGATCGCGGCAGCCTGCGGGTCGACATAGATGTTGAATTCAGCTGCGGGCGTCACATTGCCGAGCTCGAAACAGGCTCCGCCCATAACGACCAGTTCGCCGATCCTCTCAGTGATCTCCGGCGCTTTGACGAGCGCCATGGCGATGTTGGTCAAGGGTCCTAATGCGCACACACTGATCGTGCCCGCCTCGGCTGCGCGCAGCGTCTCGACCAAAAAGTCGACGCCGTGCTGCGCCTGGAGTGCTGTTGTCGGCTCGGGCAATAGCAGCCGGTCGTGGGCGGTTTCGCCGTGAATATGTTCCGCCGTCGCGAGCGGGCGCAGGATCGGCCGCGCGCAGCCGGCATAAACCGGGATATCAGGGCGACCGGCCAGTTCGCATACTCGCCGCGCATTGCGCTCGGTCAGTGCCAGCGGCAGGTTTCCGGCGACGCCAACGATGCCGAGAACCTCCAGTTCCTCCGGCGCTGCAAAGGCCAACAGGATCGCGACCGCGTCGTCAATGCCCGGGTCGGTGTCGATGATGATGCGGCGCCGCATTATCTTTCGACGCGCTTGAGCGCCATCCGCTTACCGCCGCAATACCAGCAACTTCTTGATCTCGGCGATGGCCTTGGCCGGGTTCAGGTTTTTGGGACAGGTTCGCGTGCAGTTCATGATCGTGTGGCAGCGGTAGAGCCGAAACGGGTCTTCGAGCGCGTCGAGCCGCTCGCCGGTCGTCTCGTCGCGGCTGTCGGCGATCCAGCGATAGGCCTGCAATAGCACCGCCGGTCCGAGATAGCGCTCACTGTTCCACCAATAGCTCGGGCATGCGGTCGAGCAGCAGAAGCACAGGATGCACTCCCAGAGCCCGTCGAGCTTTGCGCGCTCCTCCTCCGACTGCAGCCGCTCGCGATCGGCCGAGGGCGCACTCGCGGATTGCAGCCAAGGCCGGATCGACTGGTACTGGGCGACAATGTGGGTCTGATCACCCACCAGATCCTTGACGACCGGCAAGTGCGGCAGCGGGTAGATCCGGATCGGCCCTTTGATGTCCTCAATCGCCTTGATGCAGGCCAGAGTGTTGATCCCGTCGATGTTCATTGCGCAAGAGCCGCACACGCCTTCGCGGCAGGAGCGGCGAAAGGTCAAGGTCGTGTCGATCTCGTTCTTGATCTTGATCAGCGCGTCCAAGACCATTGGGCCGCAGTCGTTGAGATCGATCTCGAAGGTGTCGATGACGGGGTTTTTCCCGTCGTCGGGGTTCCACCGGTAGACCTTGAACCCGCGCGTTCGTGTGGCACCCGGCGGCCCCGGGATGGTCTTACCGATACCGATCTTCGAGTTCGCCGGCAGGGTGAATTGAGCCATTACGACGCTCAGACCCCGCCCAATGTGGTACCGTCACCCCCGCCTTCGCGCGCCTTCGCGGGGGTGGGCTCTTTGGTCCCGTCGATAGCGATCTCCTCCATATTGACCCGGCCCTCGGCAACCGGCGCCGTCAGACTCTCGCTCAACAGTCGGTCGAGACGCGCGGCATGATCAAACCGGAAATCGCTCAGCCCGTGACAGTTCACCGGCACGCCGCCCCACAGCCAGCGATACGCGGCATTGCGCTGGCACAGCCGATCGCGATGCCGGGCCGAGCCACCCCCTCCAAGGTCGCGTACAACCACAGCGCCAGCACAACCTGCGGATCGCGGCGGCCGCCCCCGCTCGCCCTCGCGCGCCTTGACCGGCGCGCAGAACGCCGACAACTCGAGGCCCTCGACAAATGCCCACACGATCCGGGCCCGGTGATCCGACACCAACAGGCTTTCCAGATCGACCACATCCCAGCGCAGCTGAGCGCGGTCCACCTCAAGATATCGCGCTTTCGCCGTCATCCCATCCTCCTATTGACGGCAGACAACCACAATTCGCGCTTTTTGCCAATTCCTTCACACGCTCTTTCCGCGGGAATGACGAATAACCTGCGGATACTTCGAGTCCCATTATAGGTCAGGCTTTAAGATACTGACCGCTGCACGCCACCGGTCTCGGCCCGTTTTGACGCAAACGCCATCGCTAACTTGGTTGCCTTTCGAACACCGCGAGCCCGGCCGTGCGTGGAAATGGTGTGCAGGTTCGCGTCGTCGAAGGTAACCGCGATCCCTGCTGGATCGGCCACGCCGCTCGCGTCGAGCAGCCGCGGCTGTGTTCCGGCCCCGATCGCGGCAAGCATCCCGCAAAGCGCGGAAACGGCGAAAGAATGGGCGTGCACGATTGCTGCATGATTGGTTCTCTTTTTTTGCTGGATTTTTCCTTTCTTCGGCGGAAAGCGGCAGGCTAGGCACACATGTTTATCCTCTGCAGATGGGCAGCGTGGCCAAGACAATAGTCGTTAATGTAAAGAGCGCTGCGGCGAGGAGAAACACGCTGGTGCGCAATCGCCGCGACTCAAAGGTGCTCACGATGCCGCCAAAAAGAGCACCGCCGCGAACCGGACCGTGAGGAGGACATAGTCATCGGATGCCTGGTTGGCCTGCTTGGCAGCGGTCATCATCCGAGGGTGCTTATCGGCGCGCTTGGCTGCAGGATTCGCCAGAAGGTCAGGCGCTGCGTCAATCGTGCCCATTTGCGCATTCAGTGGCGGCGGTGTTCCAGTTCCAATATCACAAGGCGGGCGACCGTGATGCCGAGGTAGAATTGCCCGAGGACCGACTCCAAATTGGCCAGGCTGCGGGCGAAGGGATCGACCGCGACGATGTCGCCATATCCAGTCGTCGTTAGCGTGGTGATACTGAAATACAGCATGATGGCGAGCTCGCCTGGCCCGCCCGTCGCAGTGGGAAGGTTGGTGAACGCGGTAGGGTTCAACCCCCACAGCAGGCTATAGGCCGAAGCAAAGATCGTCGCCAGGTTCAGATATACGACAGGGGCACCCTGGAGGCGGCGAGACGTGATGCGGGGGCATAGACTGAGTGCGCTACCACCTAGGTCAGCGCCGAGAACGTGAGCATGTTGCCGCCGCGGCGGCACACGCTCGCTGCAACCGGCGACCATTCCGGGCGGAATGCGAGGCTTGCTAAAGTGGCTGCCAAGCCCAACAGGATCGCCCCGATGGCGCCGGGTCTTTGCGACAGCAAGACGACAATCATCAGCACCGCGAGCACCAGTGTCTCACCGATCGGCCGCGCGATCTCCAATCCCCGCGCCGCCAGCGGCGCCGCGAGAAAGACTAGACAGAGCTCCAGAATCAGCAGGGCCGTTAGGCTCGGATCTCTGATCCGATCCGGCCAACTACGAAGCGATATTCGTTTGTCGTCAGCAACGACCGACCCACGCTTCTCGCTTACGGCAAACATGCGTGCCATGCGACTTATGTTCTGCTGCTGTTCGGCGGATCGGGGCGCCAGCTCACATGGGTTGCTTGCGCCATACGTAGTCGACCATGCAGGCGGGCCCCTGATACCGCCCTGTGATCGTACCCTGCGGGTCGATCCGGGCGTCGACCCGCATCGAGAGCTTGTTGCGTAGTACGACGTCGCCCTGTGGCCCCACGGTTCCCGTCCACCTCTCCTTGCCCGACGATTGGACAACCCCATTTGTGATCGTCAGCGTCTCAGGTGCGTGCTGACGTGGGCATTGTCGGCCGTGGGCCGTGCTTTTGGCTATGTGTGCCGACACCCCCGCATATCCGCCGTCAAACGCCGTCGTCGCCGGCGCCTGTGCGAGGGCCGGCATCGCCAACGCGAAGACCGCCGCCGTCAAGAGTACCATGGCACGACCCGACATGTTCTCCTCCCCTACTGTCGTGATAAGAGTATGCTGGATAGGTCCATTCCGAAAGTAGGGAGGAACGGGGCGAAATGGAGAGGACACGAGCGATGAAGCGCCTGACCATCGTCTGCATAGGTGCTCTGTTGACGTTATCGGCAACGCCAAACGCCTTCGGCTGGGGAGCGGTCTCAGGACCGCGCGGCGGGGCCGCCTATCGCGGGCCGATGGGCGGGGCGGCCGTCCGTACCCCTTCCGGTGCGGCGGCTGTCCGTGGACCCTATGGGGGCGCCGCCGCTCGCGGCCCCTATGGCGGAACCGCCGTCCGCGGACCCGCCTACGGCGGCGCTGCCTATCGCGGTCCCGTCTACGGCGGCACTGTGTATCGCCCGGGCATTGGCTACGGGGTCGCGGCAGGTGCTGCGGCGGGTGTTGCAGTCGGTGCTGCGGCCGGTGCCGCAGCGGCTTCGACCTACCCATCCTGCTATTATCCGCCCTACTACTGCTATCCACCACCTTATTACCAGCAACCCGCCTGGTAGCAGTGGCGCGCGCCTCATCATGCCAGGCCAACCCGCTCCCGCTGATCTTGCACTGACGTTCAAGGGAGGCCCGACGGTCGGCCGTCTCGGATTTGGTGCGATGCGCATCACCGGCCCGGGCATCTGGGGGCCTCCCGGCGACGAGAGGGAAGCGATCGCACTGCTTCGCCGAGCCGTCGACAAGGGAGTGACCTTCATCGACACCGCCGATTCCTACGGGCCGGGAGTCAGCGAGACACTGATCGCTAAGGCACTGTACCCTTATCCGGCGGGGCTGGTCATCGCAAGCAAAGGCGGGCTCACGCGTCCCGGCCCGGGTCATTGGGAAGTCGACTGCCGGCCCGAACACCTGCGGCGGGTCTGCGCAGACAGCCTAAAGCGGCTGCGGCTCGATCGGATCGAGCTCTATCAGCTTCATGCTGTCGATTACCGCGTGCCGATCGAGGATTCGATCGGTACCCTCGTCGCCCTGCAGCGCGAAGGCAAGATCGGCCACATCGGCGTATCGAACGTTTCGGCGGCCGAGATGTCGCGGGCACAAAGGGTGGCCGAGATCGTCTCGGTCCAGAACAGCTACAATCTGCGAGACCGGTCGTCCGATGGCTTGATCGATATCTGCGCGGCCGCCGGGGTCGCCTTCATCCCCTTCTACCCGCTCGCTAAGGGCCGGCTCGCCGCAGGGCCCGGTTCGCCGCTAACCCGAATTGCCGAACGTCACCATGCGACGCCGGCGCAGATCGCGCTGGCATGGCTGCTGCACCGCTCACCAGCCATGCTGCCGATACCGGGGACCTCCTCGATCGCCCATCTCGAGGAAAACCTCGGAGCGGCCTCTATCCGTCTCAGCGCCGAAGAATTTCGAACCCTCGCTGCTCGCTAATCACCCGCCGATTTCCTGCGTTTACTCCACAACAGCCGCCACGCCTACCCCGAGGCCCGGTTCGGGCTCCTTTCGCGGCTCCCGGACGCGGAATCAGGCGACATAGAGGGCCGGCGGAAAGAGCGGGGTTAGTCGGGTCGTGACGAACAGGCGGCCGGTGATTGTGTAGGCCATCGATCCACAGAAGAATTCCTAGGCGATCGGTCACCCGCGACGGCCGAGCGCCGCAGACAACCTTGCTGCGTTCAAGCCCTTGTGCACCACCCGTTGCTGGAGCCTGACGAACTCGACATGCAGGCGCGCGAGCTCCCGCTCATAGTCCTTCCGTTTCAGCTTGCCGTCGCTTCCTGGCGTGTCATTCTTGGCATCTGAGATCGAATCGCTCATCGAGTCCGTCTTTCCGGTTCGCCAGAGATCTCCCTCAAATGTACCAGAATGCCGCCTTCCTCGCCGTTTTTCTTCTGATCTACAGCGTGGTAGCGGGCCGGATCGAACGGTCCCTGATCAGCGGGCCGATCGTGTTCACGGTAGTCGGTTTTATCCTCGGCCCCGATGGGTTGGGCGTGTTGCGCATCAACATAACCGGCGAGGGGTTGCGCCCTCTGGCCGAACTGACCCTCGCCATGGTTCTGTTCACCGATGCGGCCAACGCGGATTTTGGTGTCGTCCGGCGCAATTTGGGCCTCCCGGAGCGACTTCTCGGCATCGGTCTGCCACTGACGATCCTGCTCGGCTTTGTCTTCGCCGCGGTCGTGTTCCCCTCGCTCGATATTTTGGAGATGGCATTGCTGGCGGCGATCCTGGCACCGACCGACGCGGCCCTCGGCAAGCCGGTTGTGGCGAACTAGGCGGTCCCGGCGGTTATGCGCGAGGGGCTCAATTTGGAAAGCGGTCTCAACGACGGCATCTGTGTGCCGATCGTGGTGATCCTGCTCGGGCTGGCAATCGGCACCCAAATCGAGAGTGGAACCGTTGGGCACGTCGTCTGGGTGGTCGTCGAAGAAATCGGGATCGGCGCGTTGGTCGGGCTCGCGTTGACCTGGCTCACCGTTCGGATGGTGCGCTTCGCCGAAGGGCAAGGCTGGATCAGCAAGAACTGGGTGGAAATCCCGATCGTGGCCCTCGCGGCGGCGTGCTTTGCAGCGGCGCAGGCGGCGGGCGGCAGTGGATTCATCGCGTGCTATGTCGGCGGGCTCCTATTGAGCGGGTTGGGCGCGCACCACAAGGAGGAGCTGCTGCGCGGCGCCGAGCACATGGGCGAAGCGCTGGCGCTGCTGACATGGGTGGTGTTCGGCGGTATCGTGGTTGCCCGCATGATCGACCGCGTCACCTGGCCGGCGCTCCTCTATGCGGTGCTCAGCCTGACCGTGATACGTATGGTGCCGGTCTTTTTGTGCCTGATCGGCACGCGTATGACTGCGACGGACAAGCTCTTCATTGGCTGGTTTGGCCCGCGCGGGCTGGCGACAATCGTTTTCGCGATCCTCGTCCTCGACGCAAAGCTCCCCGGCAACGACACGATCATGCTCGCAGCCGGTTGGACCGTGCTGCTCAGCGTCATCGCCCACGGCGTGACCGCCAACCCGCTCGTCAAGGCGATCGCGACGCGCAGCGAAGAGGCGGCTACTTCCAGTTAGCCACGCGCCAGAGACTTCCGGCCGTTGTTTTGAACCTCTTGCTTGTTGCATGCAGCTGCAATTCAACAGCTTGCAACATGCTTGACCTCCCTGAATTTGGAGCTCGCAGATAGCTCGCCATCCTGGCGAGACAAAACCTATCGGGTGGCCCCGCAGCGATTCGAGCGGGCGGCGCCGCAGGCGGCGATTTCGGCGACGTTTTCCCGGTTGATCGGGAGATCGGTCGGTATCCGCGCTATGCCGAACAAGGTCTGACAATTAGCCGATCACCAGAACGGCCGCTCTTGGCGGAATCTCCGTACACGTTTGCGCAGCTTGCGATCATCGTCGGCCAAGCCCCGATCGTGCCATCCGAGCACCACGCCGGCGGCGCGAGCTATGGCCGCAGCGTCGTCCGAATTCGGCAGATCGGCCAAGAGCTCGTGCGCCACCCGGACGTCGTTTTCGTAGCCCAGATCATCTTGCAGCGGCTTGAGGCGTCCTACGAATTTCGCAACCTTGTCGGTATCGAATAGATCTTCGAGGAATTCGATCGTGTAGCGCAGCTTCTTGACGGCAATGCGGACTTCGTGGCGCTGCTGCGGCGTGAGCTCGTCTAGACCGTCTATCGTTTTGACCTTCTTGTGCCGGCGCGCGATCAGGCCCGGCGCCACCGCGCCGATCGGCGCCATCAGCAGCGCCGACTGCTCCGCGACAGGTTGATTCCTCCAGCTGCGCGAAGCAAACCACTGCGAGAGGTTCAGCAGCGCAGCCGTGTATCGGGGAGACCGGATCGCGGCATTGGCTCTTCCATGTGCGGCTTGTCGCTCTTGCTCCGAGACGCGGGACAAGCCTTCCAGATCCTGATGGGTAGGCAATGCGCTCCTCACGGACGCGAGAAGAGTGCCTGAAAACACATCCCAGTTGCGCGCCGGACCCAAAACATCGGCCACCCACTTCAAATCCCGGCTGACCCACTCAAATTGCTCGGGCGGCAGCATCCGTTTCACTGCCGCAACCACCGAACGAAGGCGGCGGACAGCAACACGGATCTGGTGAACACCTTCCGGCACGTCGGCGAGCGCCGCAGCTTCGTTGCGAAGGAGCATTGTCAGGCAACCGCGACCGATCCGCTGCAAGCTCTCCTCGACCGTCATGTCTGGCTTAAGGTCGAAAGGCGGGGTGTGTTCGACCTGTGGCTTGTCGATCGTCCCGCCGAGAAGGTCGTAGCCGCGTTCTGCCTTGCTCCGGATCTCGATGCGCAACGGTGCAATCTCGAGTAGACGCCCCGTTGCATAGAGTGCGGCAGGATCGCCGCGTTTCAGCTGCAGTCCGACTTCGCAGATCGGCTCGGTGCGGTCGCTTGCGGCAGTGCGAAGCTCGCCTTCGTCGAGTGCACACTCGATCTGGGTAGACCCGTCGGGTTCGAGCACGAAAAGGGTACGCCGAAATACGCCAGTGAACTGCACGAGTAACTCGGCCTCGCCGAGTGTTTCCGGCAAATGTGCGCTGCTGTTGGGCGCGTACAGATCCGGCCGCTCGCTATCGATGACATCCTCGCATTCGCCGCAGCTGAGAGGCAGCACCCCACTTACGCTTGTCGCGATGACTGTCTGGATATACCGGCGATTTTGTTCCTGTACCCGCAGGGCAACGCCTGCTCGCTTCAAGCTGGCCGGGGCTGTATCATAATAAGTGCTCGTCAGCGTGGTGTGCGTCGTTCGACCGTTGTCGGTTGTTTTGAGCAACGCCTGTTTCAACAGCGGCAAATCACTCGCGGTAAACGAGAATTTGAGTTCCTCCTTCGGCATCAACACCGGTGTCTCCAGCGGGTCCCGCTCTTCCCCAAGATCGTCTGTGCGCTTTGATCCGCTTGCATTCGGCTCGAACACGAGCTTCCCTGCCGCTATAGAGCCGGGAATTATGTCGGATCAGAACGCGCCTTTTCTCAAAATCCGAGACGCGTGGTGCAGGGTGCATTACATGACAGTTTTGTGTCAATCCGGGTGAGCCTAGCGAAATGCCATCTTCTGACCACCTAGTCCCGAAGTGGTTGCGTTAGAGGCCCCGCTCGTTGACGAACCGTCCTACGAAGCACATCGTCGATCTCGGTAATCCTTAACCCATTTTGGAAATGTCAAATCAGGCTGGTTGGGAAAGATGGTTGCCGGGGCTGCTTACTCTGCAGCGGTATCGGGGAAGCTGGCTGCCGCATGACATCGTCGCGGGAATCGTGCTGGCAACAATGTTGGTGCCCGTTGGCATCGCCTATGCCGTCGCCTCCGGCGTACCCGGCATCTACGGTCTTTACGCGACTATCGTGCCGCTGCTGGCGTATGCGCTGTTCGGCCCCAGTCGCATTCTGGTTCTGGGACCGGATTCCTCGCTCGCTGCCGTCATACTCGGTGTCGTCGCCCCGCTGTCCGGCGCGACCCCCTTCGCGCCGTTGCCTTGGCCGGCATGATGGCCGTCGTCTCGGGGATCGTGTGCATTCTGGCAGGCGTCGCGCGGCTGGGCTTTATTACCGAGCTTCTCTCCAAGCCGATCCGCTTTGGCTACATGAACGGAATAGCGTTGACCGTGCTGATCAGCCAATTGCCTAAGCTGCTTGGCTTCTCGATCGAAGGCGACGGGCCGTTGAGAAAGCTATGGGCCATCGGCGAGGCGGTGCTCGGCGGCAAAGTAAATTGGGCCGCGTTCGCGGTCGGCGCCGGCACATTGGCGGTGATCTTCCTGCTCAAGAACCACAAGCGGATACCAGGCATACTGATTGCCGTAATTGGTGCCACAGCGATCGTCTCTGCATTGGAGTTGGCCACGCGCGCCAATGTGTCGGTCGTGGGTCCCCTCCCCAGAGGCCTGCCCGGGTTCGCGATCCCGTGGATCACCTACGCCGATATCGCCCCGGTTCTGATCGGAGGCTGCGCCGTCGCCCTGGTGTCGTTTGCCGACACCAGCGTTCTCTCCCGCGTGTATGCTGTGAGAACCGGTACGAATGTCGATCCCAATCAGGAGATGGTGGGACTCGGGGCCGCCAATCTGGCCGCCGGGTTCTTTCAGGGCTTTCCGATCAGCAGCAGCTCGTCGCGCACTCCCGTCGCCGAGGCTGCGGGTGCCCGCACGCAGTTGACCGGGGTTGTCGGTGCACTCATCGTTGCCCTGCTGCTGCTGGCGGCGCCGAATCTGCTCCAGCATCTGCCCGCCTCCGCATTGGCGGCAGTCGTGATCGCGTCGGCTATCGGTCTGATCGAAGTTACCGACCTCATTCGAATCTTTCGCATCCAGCGCTGGGAGTTCTGGCTGTCGATCGCCTGCTTTGTGGGCGTTGCCGTCTTTGGTGCTATTCCCGGTATAGGCTTGGCGGTCGTAATCGCCGTCATCGAGTCCCTGTGGGATGGTTGGCGTCCGCACTCGGCGGTGTTGGGCCGCGCTGCCGGGGTCAGGGGCTACCATGACATCACGCGCTATCCTGATGCGCGCCAGATACCCGGCCTTGTCCTCTTTCGCTGGGACGCACCCTTGTTCTTCGCCAATGCCGAGCTGTTCAAGCAGCGTGTTCTCGATGCGGCGGCGACATCGCGTGTCCCGGTGCGCTGGCTCGTCGTTGCCGCGGAACCGGTCACCAGCGTGGATGTCACCGCCGCCGATACCCTCGCCGAATTGGACGAGACTTTGCACCAGGCCGGAACCGAGCTGTGCTTCGCCGAGCTCAAAGATCCCGTAAAAGACAAGCTCAAGCGGTTCGGGCTGTTTTCCCAGTTTGGCGAAAGTTCCTTCTTTCCGACCATCGGTGCCGCCGTCAGCAGCTATCTCAAGAGCCACCGGGTGGATTGGGTGGACCGGGAGGACTGATTCATGCCGAGGAACAGAGCTGATCGATCCTGATGAACTGGCTCTTGCTCTTCGTCCCAGTCGCGATTGGTTTGGAATTCCTCGCTCCCGACAGCCACCTACTCGTTTTCGCAGCCTCCTCGCTTGCCCTCTTGCCCCTTGCCATGTGGCTAGGCCGGGCCACCGAACAGCTCGCAGAGCGTATGGGCGAGGGAGTTGGCGGGCTTCTCAATGCGACTTTCGGCAACGCCGCCGAACTGATCATCGCGCTCGTCGCCTTGCGGGCCGGGCTTCACGATGTGGTGGAAGCGTCGATAGCTGGTTCCATTGTTGGGAACATGCTGCTGGTGCTCGGCGCCGCCATGCTGGCCGGAGGATTGCGCCATCCCGAGCAACACTTCAATCCGGTCGGCGCGCGTTCCGAGGCGACGATGCTGACGCTTGCGGCGATCGCATTGATTCTACCCGCAGCCTTTGAAGCCGCACGGGGCATGACGGCGGAAGGTCTCGGCCGGCTCAGCGTCTCGCTTTCGGTCGTGCTTCTTTTTACGTATGTGCTGTGCCTAACTTTCGCCTGGTCACCCATTCCGCGCTATTCGCGGGCTCCTCCGCCGTCGAGGAAGACAAAGCACCCGCATCGGTGGGTCGGGCCGCGTCGGTGCTCGCCGTGGCCACGGTAGGGATTGCTTGGATGAGCGAGATCATGGTGGGGGCGATCGAACCCACGACACACGAGTTCGGTCTGAGTAAGGTCTTCGTCGGGGTCTTTGTTGTCGCGATCCTGGGAAACGCGGCTGAGCACGCAACCGCGATCAGTGCCGCATTAAAGAACCGAATGGACCTGTCGCTCTCGATCGCGATCGGCTCGAGCGTGCAAGTGGCGCTCTTCGTGGCGCCGGTCCTCTACTCGCGAGCCTCTTCGTCGGTCCCGCCCCGATGGATCTGGCCTTCTCCACTGGCCTGGTCCTGATCGTCTTCCTCGCCGTTCTGATCACAGGGCAGGTAGCGGGCGACGGACGATCCGACTGGCTGAAGGGCGCGCAACTTCTTGTCGTTTATCTTGTTCTCGCTCTCACCTTCTTTTTCTTGCCGAGCGCCTCGCCGCGTTGACGACACAGTCTTAAAGCGGCAAGGCAGGCTTCCCTACCGCCCATCACATTACGGCCGGCGATTCGGCTTGTCCTACTCTTTATCTTCCCGGCTTGCCCCGGAAAACGAAGGCGGCTTCTCACCTGACACCCCCTAATTTCGCAGATGCCTTCCCCGGTCGATAAGCTTCCAGTGTGTTTCGTCCCGGAGAGAAACACGGAGCATGAATATCACATCTCACAGGCGGCATCGCGCTTGTGCCGCGCTGGCTGCAGTCTATGCCGCGGTCTTACCTGCCGTAGCCGATGCACAAGATGCTACGATCGAGCGGATCGAAGCTATCGAGCGGCAGATACACGGGCTGCAGAGCGAGCTGCAGAAGCTCAGGGGAGAGCTCGGGGAGGCGAAACAGCAACTCCGGCGATCGCGAGATGAGGCGCAGCGGGCTCAAGAGGAGCTGCGCCAGGCTCGCGAGGCCGAGGAGAAGGCGCGGCAGGATGCTGTGAAGGCGGCGACCGTGGAGCCTGAAGCTGCGCAAACCGCGCTCCCGGCAACCCCGGCACCGCCTTCGAGCGCTCCCCCCGGCGCCGACGGGATCCGGGTCAGCATGCCCGCAGGGCGGCCGACGATCGCCTCGTCGGACGGCCGTATGTATGTCGCCCTTGGCACCCAAACCCAGTTCGACGTGGGCGGCTATTTCCAGAACCCAAGCCCGACGACGCAATTCCCGCATCTCAACAATGGGGTAAACTTGCGTCGCGGCCGGATCTTCTTTAGCGGAAAGTTTGACGATTTCTTGGTCCAAGTCACACCCGACTTTGGCGGATCACCCGACGGCTCGCCGACCTTGTACGAAGCCAACGTCAGCTGGACCGGGTTCAAACCAGTGACCGCGCTCGTCGGATATTACAAGCCCTATTTCTCGCTTTATGATTCGCAGAACTCGAACAATTTCCTGCAATTGGAGCGGCCGAGCATCATTGAAATAGCGCGGAACGTCGCGGCCGGAGATGCGCGCGCGTCGCTCGGAGCCAAAACGTCTTCCGATTTCGCGGCGGCTTGGCCGGCTTCTTATTTCGCGTCCGCCTATTTGACCGGCACCACCTTTGGCGCGAATACCTCAAATTCGCTGACCGGCGAACAGCTCGGCTTTGTCGGGCGCCTCGCGGGACGCCTCTATCATGACCAAGATTGGAACGTCCATCTCGATTTCTCCGGCGAGGACGTGTTCCACCCAAACATGAACTCGAACACGGGCTTGC
>Ga0310910_10001026_pt1 | contig 14762 bp, 15 predicted proteins | sample GREbulkMGHF172_FD_203448 | JGI IMG/M metagenome (GOLD analysis project Ga0310910, IMG submission 203448) | Lab enrichment of tropical soil microbial communities from Luquillo Experimental Forest, Puerto Rico - GRE.bulkMG.HF172 | ecosystem: Environmental > Terrestrial > Soil > Tropical forest >... | reverse complement strand
GAGAATTAAATTGATGGACGCTGGGCGATTCGAACCCGCGACCCCCTGCCTGAATAGCAGGTGGTAAGCTGAGAAAACATCGACGCTATTTCGTTGAAAAAAATATAGTTGGTGGACGTGGCGGGACTCGAACCCGCGGCCCCCTGCTTGCAAAGCAGGTTGGGAAAAACACTAAATGCTTTGGCTGGTGCCGCTTACACGGAAAATCAACCAAATTCCCGCTCTTTAATTGTCCCGAAGTTGTACCGAAGTTTTCGAATAAGAGGTCTCACACTCAAAACAACTCAAGGATGCCGTCGATGCCCTCCGACCAAAATTCGACTATGTAACGTAACAATGCGTTACGTAAACTCACCGTGTCTTGCCCTAATAGACAATATCTTACCCTAATAGACAAGTTACCGATAAGCGTATTTGAACGAACCAGCTGTGTACATTTCCTCTCAGCGGACATATGATTCCGTGCAACAGATCCACCATAGAAAGACCAGGGGCCACAAATGCGATCAATCACATGGATACCTCTGTGTGCTGTCGTCCGCGCTTGTCTCACACTCGTTACAGTCTCGACTGTGAGTGCGGCGGAAGTTAAATTCGACAAGGTGGAGTACTTCCGTCTCCGGTTTGACGATGAGCAATGCCGACCGCCAGCCGTTCCACAACTGCGGGAGTCCAACCCACAGGACTCGGTCAGCTTAGGAAACGTATTAGCTACCGTTTGATTTCCAACGGACTCCGCCTTGCCTCAAGAGCCGACTTACGGTGAGCCCAACCCCAGCGCCACCGAAACAGATTGCGGATGTTATCAGGAAGAATAACCTTGGCGTGCTCGAGTCCGCCACTCGCAACGTCAGCGCCGTTTACACAACCTTCATTGCCAGCGCCAGCGTTTGAGTTACACGGAATCGCAAGAAATGCTGGTGTGCCACCAGTGCTCCGATCGAAACCTGTCCCGGTAATCTCCCCTGTTGTTGATGTGCTGAGCAACGACTAAATACAAAGAGCCGGGTGGAGTGAGCGCGTTGAGGTCCGTCATCACTCCGTTCTGCCAGAGTGCTGCGCGACAATTGAAGTTAATGTCGCACGACTGAGCAATCACCTGGCCTTTGTCGTTGATTCCAGAAGCAAAGCTGAAATAGTCTCCGGGCAGCGTGCCAAGATCCATGACCTTCCCGCCGTTCCAAATCACAGCATGTGTGGCCGTGTCGCCGGGCAAATCCGAAGTCCCAACGATCTGACCTCGGTTATTGATGGAGAGAGCGGCGTTGCTCATCAGGCCACCCAGAGTGGGTAGGTTCGTAACGACGCCGTTCTGCCAGAGCACAGCATGGCGTGCGATCGAGAAAGACGGAAAACCGCAGGGTCCCGTTGCGCCGACCACCTGGCCGACGTCATCAATGCCAAAGGCAGCCCCGATGGAGTCACCTGATAGTGGGGGGAGTTCTCGGATCTCCCTCCTGCTTGGACCCCAGATGACGGCCTCGTAGTCAAGAACTTGCGGAGCGGCACAACTTGGGTCCTGAGTGCTGTTCTCGGCGAAACCGACAGCCTCGCCCTTATTATTGAGACCCGTGTTAGGCGGAACCTGCGCGTTATTGCCCCCCAGCGTGGGAAGTGTGGTCATTACACCTTTTTGCCACGTCACCGCCAGCACTATGTGTTGATAACCCTCACAAGGGGCTCCGCTGAGGTTACAGTTAAAAAGCATCCCCCAGTTTCCTCCCAGTGGATCTATGCTGGCTGTTTCAGAAGCGCCCAAGATAAGACCGTTTTCATTCACTTGGCTCCCACCACTGCTGGGTCCTCCAAGCGTACCCAGGTCAGTGATGGTGCCGTCAGGGCGCCACAGGACCGCGTGCTCGGTAGTATCCCCCGTCAGGTTGGAATCACCCGAGATTAAGCCGCTGCTGTTGACTTGTTGAGCGGCGGCATCTGTGCCGCCCAACGTGCTGAGTGCGATCACTACGTATTGCGCAGGACGCTGTTGTGTCTGAGCAGCCAAGCGAAAGGAAATAGCCAGAGCAGCGATCCACCCGACGCAGAAATAGACGGTTGCCGCCATCCTCGATTTCATGTTTCCTCCTCGCCGACGCTCCACTAGGCCTTGAGCAATCTGAGAACAGCCTCTTCGCTTGGGCGGTGATGACGGCCCCCAGGGCTGTGCCGTTGGGCAGCACGGCTGATGTGAAGAGCACGCGCAGCTCTCTGCTCGCCCTTTGAGGTGGCGCGAGAGATCATGGCGCTGGCTATCGATACGGGCGCTACGGCTGGCGGCACATTGATTCCTCCTGTGTGGTCACGACGGTGTGAAGACGGTTATGGTCTGCCGCGCAATAAGTTTCTCTGTGTCGTTACCTGAGCATCCGGGTAGTCCGAAGACGGTTCCTTCAGCAATGGATTCAACGGTTGATCTCGAAGATTCGCGTCCAGAAAAGCCGCGATGTAATTTCGGATCGCCGCGATGGTTTTATCCGGTCCCATATCACCAGTTTGGATGGCGCCTTTGGCGAGCCAGACGGCATCGGATGGCATGACGTGCTCGGCGCCACGGAAGTTCACAGCGAAGCGTGGACCCTGCAAGTCGTTCCACAAACGCAACTCGTTCTCAGACCATTCCGTGCGACCCGCACCCATAAGAAGAACAGATGTCAAGGTCGGATTGGAAACATCCTCGGGCATATACGGGTCAAGGAGGATGCCGGCGCGGAAGCGCGAGTCTGTCCGAACGCCGAGCAATGTTGTCAATCCACCAAGCGAGTGGCCCGCTAGTGCGACGCGGGACATATCGAGTTTACCGTCGAATGGACCGCTGGCTTCGTTATTGATGCGCTGCAATTGGTTCAAGACGAAGCGCAGGTCGTCCAGACGCACGGAAACCACGAATTGCAGTGTCTGATCGTCTACGCGCCAGTTGTTTGCCAAATAGCTGCCCAGAACGGATGTAGCCAGCCTGCCATCTGGAAATTCAACCGCGGTCGCTTCGTAGGTGTGGTCTACTGAAGCTACCACATAGCCTCGACTGGCTAGGTCTTCGTAAAGAAATGTGTAATCGGTGAATGTGCCCGTGTAACCGTGCGTGAAAACGACTGCGGGATGGAGCCCATCCGTCAAGGGCGCGTCCAGGCAACTGTTTGTCGTGACCTTGGGCAGCGGCACTGCCAAGAGGTGCGAGAAGCGTGCCCAAACCGCGGGCGATGTGTAGTCCGCCAGCTTGCAATCCTGGTCGGCCGGCGTCGGGTACCAGAAGCGCACCAGCAGCTCTCGTTTGATGCCCTCAGCCAAAAATGGATCGTCGCGCGTTGAATCAACGAAGTCCACCACACGGGTGCCGACCTTGCTGGGCCCCGTAGGGCTGGGCACGGCTACCATGCTCTGCGCGGCTATAGCCGACCGCACCGCCGGACTATTCAGTGCTGTGGTACATCCGTTTTTGTTGTGGATGACAACACAGCCCGTTCCTGACAGAGACACCTGCTGTGGGCCGCCGCCGTTGTCGCTGATGGAGACCTGGGCACTGTCACGTCCTGCTTCGAACGGCCTGAAAGTAACGGTAATGGTGCAGGACTTTCCTGCTCCAACGCTCGAACCGCAGGTGTTGGTTTGAGAGAACTCGTCAGCATCCGTGCCCGTAGTCGTGATGCCGCTAAAGTTCAGCGTCGTATTTCCCATGTTGGTAAGCGTCGTACTCAGGTTTTTACCCGCGCCGACTCCCACCACGCCGAAGTACAGCGAGGCAGGGTTGAGCTCGACCACGGTGCCCGTGCCCGTCAAACTCACGTTCTGCGGGCTGCCGGGGGCGTTATCCGTAATCGACAACATCGCAGTTCGCGACCCGAGTTGCGTGGGTTTAAAAGTGATGCTGATCGTGCAACTCGCTCCCGGGGCGACTGTGCTTCCGCACGTCTTGGTCTCGGCAAAGTCGCCGGGGTCGGCGCCTGTGAACCCGACGCTGGTGATACCGAGCGTCGTCGCGCCGTAGTTGTTCAGCGTGACCGACTGCGCGGCACTGCTGGTGCCCACAGGCTGGGTGGCAAACGTCAGCGTACTGGGTGACAGAGTAGCGACTGGATTCGTCGAACTCGCAGTTCCATTCGAGAGGGGAACAATGCCTGTAGTAAGATTTACCGAAGAATGGGCCGCCACCCCCCCCGCCTCCATACACGGGGCAGACACTGAGCAAAGGGGACCGGGGATGGTTGCCGCGACAGCGCAAGCCGGCAAAGTCGAGCACGCGGTGGGACCAAACAGAAAGACGTCCCCGACAGAAGGAGGACTCGCCGATACATCGATTCCACCGAGTCCTCCACCTACAGCAATGCGCGGCGCGACATTGAATTCAAGGGAGCCAACGAATAGATTGGCGGACACGACACTTCCAGCCGTCACGTCCACTACGTAACTGCCGGAGAGTACGGCTCCATTTTGGAAAGTGCCCTTGACGGAAATCGTGGCCTGTGAACCCTGCGCAGTCAGCCGAGCCGGGATCGCCAGCGCCGGGAACAAGGATATTGCTCCAACTAACATAAGTTTTCCAGATTTCAGAGTGGAACACCGCTGGGTGTGGGTTGGTGTTGTGTTCAGAACAAAGAAAGAAATTACCGTAACTGTTCGCGTCATCTTCCATTTCATGAGAGACCTCCTAAGTTGTTGCTTTGATCGGGAGGGAAATGATGGCTCCGCAACGGAGTTCTAAAGGAACTCTCGCCCACAGATGAGGTTTCCTATTGAGTTTCGATGATCTTCTTGGCGACAATCGTCTCGACCACAACACCGGGCATTGTAGGCATAACATCTACGGACTCCCCGCCATCTACCACCAACCCGATCGCCGTAAAGTCGTCGGCACTCGTTGCAGTGATAGTGAGGCGACAATCGGCGCTGATTGAATAGTTGCCTGTTGACGTGTCAATCGGGAACAACCCGCCGTTGATGAAGGCTTGCTCGTTTTCTTTTCGGAAGCTTCCTGTGCCGTCGAAATACAGAGTTCCTATTGTCGTCAAAGGACCAGCGGAGGATCCCCAGGAGCTGGTTGACAACATTGTTCCGTTGCCGCTGAAGCCGTACGCGCCTTCCAATGTGCCATTTGTGCAGTGTTCCGGCATCTTTCTGCCCACGTAATTCTGGATAACCACGCCAGGCGTTGTCGCAGTGTAATCAACTTCCGCGCCATCTTGAACAATCACCCCATAGCCCGTGAGCGCGCTTAATGCTCCGCCGGTGGGAAGAGGGATTGTGTCTCTGATAGTGCAGTCATCACCAACGACGTACGTTCCGGGAACCGTGGGAGTCGCAACGAGAACACCGTTCGCGAAGTCAGTTCGCTGGACGGTTAGAGTTCCGTCTCCGTTCGAGCTTACGACCAGAAGCGAAGCGATTGGACCAGCAGGCTCGCCAAAGGGATTACTCGCCAGCTCTTGTCCGAGACCAATGAACCCATAATTGCCTGGTTTGTAGGCAGCCGAACATACCCCGCTATACACACTCGATTGGGCAGTACCTTGCGTAGATGGAGCCGTGTAATCCCGGCTGTTAACGGCAGTTTGAGACTCGAGTTGGGTGGCTGTGGCAAACAATAGTGCGGATACTGCGCAAAGGGAGACAATCTGTCGCAGGTTGTTGCAAACGCTTGTTTTCCTCACAGTTTTGTCCTTTCGTGGTCCTCCAGAGGTCCTGTTTAGGCCTTTTATCAATAGACGCGATGTTTTGATTGGAAACCTGCCACTCGATCGGGCGTATAATTTCCGGCAAAGGTCCAAGCTGGGAGTCTCCTGTGGAAGAATCCCCAGAGCGAGCAAAAGAATTGTTCGGGGAATGGGCCGCAGGCAATCGTGAAGCCCTCGACTCCCTTATGCCTTACGTTTACAAGCAATTGCACGGACTCGCGCATAGACATTTGAGGCGAGAACGGCCGAATCACACGCTACAGACAACTGCTCTGGTGAATGAAATCTATATTCTTCTCGCTGGCCAACGGCGTCTGGATTGGAAGGACAAGGGCCACTTTTTCTCTGTTTGTGCCCATCTACTTCGTCGCATTCTTGTGGATTATGCCCGTCACAAGAATCGAGCAAAGCGTGGCGGCGGGCTGCCACCGATAGATCTAGAGAGCGCCCCCATAATGTCTGCGGAACGTTCTGCGCAAGTGGTATTGCTGGATCAGGCCCTCAGTCGACTCGAACACATCGATCAAAGGAAACATAAAATTATTGAGCTTCGGTATTTTGGCGGCCTTACGACCGATCAGATAGCCGACCTTATGGGAATTTCGCCTAGAACCGTCATGCGTGATTGGCAGCTTGCGAAAGCATGGCTTCGCCGCGAGATGAGCACATCGTGATTCCTCAACGGTGGACCAGGATCGAGGCTCTATATCATTCGGCACTGAGTCTCCCTCCATCCGACCGTGAAACTTTTCTAAAGGCATCGTGCGGCGAGGATGTACAGCTTTTTCATGAAGTGAATTCCTTGATTGAACATTCGGAAGACTCTTTCATGCAGACTCCCGCATTGCAAGAAGCGCTTCAGCTCATTACAAAACTCCAAAAAGAAGAATCCGAACGACCTATCCTCACAAACCCAGAATGGACAGTTGAATGGTCTAAGACGTTCTTTGATACACCTCGTAAGACGTGGAGCTCAGCGGCATTGAATCCCATTCTTCCGGGAGAACTGCTTGCGAGCCGTTATCGAATTATCAGGGCCATCGGGCAAGGTGGTACGGGCCAGGTTTTTGAGGCTGAGGACTTGAAATTACGGAAGAAGGTGGCGCTCAAAAGCATCCGATCAGAAATTGCCGCGGATCCCGAAAGTCTCTATCGCTTCAAGAATGAGTTTCGCGCATTAACAGACGTAATCCATCCTTCGCTAGTCACCCTCTATGACGTCTTTTCGGATGGTGAAATGTGGTTCTTCACAATGGAATTGGTCCGGGGACTCAACTTCGTCGATTACACCAAGTGTGATGATTCTTGTAGAAGCCGCTTGCGAAGAGCATTGCGGCAACTCGTGGAAGCGGTTCTGGCGCTACACGCTGCTGGGAAGCTCCACCGAGATATTAAGCCACTCAACGTCCTTGTCGAGGACGACAACAGACTTACCCTAATTGACTTCGGGTTAGTCACAGAATTCATTTCTGAAAACTTGCAACATAGGCTCGTTTTGGCGGGTACCCCTGCCTACATGTCACCGGAGCAAGCGTTGGGTCAAGAACTTCGAGAAGCTAGCGACTGGTACAGCGTCGGAACACTGCTATATGAGGCCCTCACCGGCGAGCTTCCCTTCAAGGGTGACTACCTCACTATTCTCAGGGCGAAAGTCTCCCGAGAACCACCGCCTCCGTCAGAAATTGCCGCTGGTGTTCCGGAAGATCTTAATAACCTAGCAAGGAATCTCCTGCGCCTCGACCCTGCCTCGCGTCCCACAGGTCACGAATTGCTTCGGCACGTAAGCGCTCCTGCCTGGAGTAGTGGATCTAGCGTGACAGTGCCCGCTCACACGTTGGCGGACGTGTTCGTGGGTCGGAAAAAGGAGCTTGAAAAGTTAGATCAGGCGTTGCAAAGGATCCGAGCCGGTGTACCGGTCACAGTTCACCTGTCAGGAAAATCAGGGATTGGCAAGACCGCACTAGTCCGGCACTTCATCAAAAAGGTCTACAGAGAGGTCTCGGAGTGTGTGGTCCTGGTCGGCAGATGTTACGAACGGGAAAGCGTTCCCTTTAATGCGGTGGATAGCCTAATTGATGCCCTTAGCCAATATTGGGGAGAACTGGCGGAGCCTGAACGTAAACTTCTTTTAGCTCGCGACACAGCGGCCTTGCTACGTCTGTTTCCGGTGCTGGGACAGGTTGACGTGGTCGCAAGACTTGAAGATCGAGAGCTGATCCCAGATTCTCGACAACTGAGATCTCGTGCTTTTGCAGCACTGCGTACGATTATCAGCCATATAGGGCAACGAACAGCCCTGCTATTAATCATTGATGATCTTCAATGGGCAGATGCCGACAGTATTGCTTTGATGAAGGAATTATTTGATGGTCTAGAGCCTCTCCCGGTTCTGTTTCTACTTTCTTATCGAGATGTAGCAGATGACGTCGCAATAGAGCCTGTTTTGGCCGACATCCGGAATTTTGGGGCACCTCTCACGGAGCTCTACTCACTTCAACTAGATGTGCTCGCACCCGAGGAAGCAAGCGAGTTGGCCTCCCGCTTGGTCTCTGATAGGAGTCAAGACCGCGTGCTAGCTGAGGTAATCGCCAAGGAGTCTGGCGGAATGCCGTTCTTTGTTGACGCACTTGTCCGTTATTCAGGATCGTGGAATAGAGAAAACCCCGAACGTGAGCGGGAAAACGTTCCCATTCGTTTGGATGAGTTCATCCAGTTTGTAATTTCGGGCCTTCCCTCTGAAGCACGCACCTTGCTGGAGGTTATTGCTGTCGCTGGGGAACCGTTGGAAATGGGTGTTCTCCGCAACGCGACAGGCGTGGATGTTGAGTCCCGAGATGCCGTGCCTATGCTTCGCATGCAGAGCCTTATCCGAATTCTTCAATCCCAGAAAGAACCTAGAATCGAGGTATATCACGATCGTATCCGCGAAGTAGTCAAGACCAAGATTCCTTCAGAAACTCAGCAGCATCAATATCGCAGACTCGCATCGGCCCTTGAATCGTCCGGATGCTCCGATTCGGGGCGGATGGCCATTTACTTTCATCGGGGCGGTGACGTGGCTAGAGCTGGGGAATATGCGGTGGCTGCGGCTGAAGACGCGGCCGAGGCTTTAGCCTTCGACCGAGCTGCCCAGTTTTATCGACTAGCCTTGCAGGCCCGAGACCCTGACGATATGCAGAATGTTGAACTTCGCTCCGAACTGGCACATGCACTGGTCAACGCTGGCAAAGGCGCCGAGGCGGCAGCGGAATATCTTTCCGCTTCAGAGTTGACGCAAGGCGTCAGGACGCTTGTCTTAAAGCAAAAGGCCGCAGAACAGTTTCTCCGGAGCGGTCACATCGACAATGGTCTTGCACTCCTCTACCAGCTCTGCAAGATGACTCGAGTGAAGCTCGCAAAGACGTCTTTTGGTGTTCTGCCAGCTTTGATGCTCCGCCGGATGCAGCTTTGGTTCCGTGGATTGCACTTCGACGAACGTTCAGCGGACGAGGTCAACGCCTTAGAGGTCGTTCGCGTAGACCTATGTTGGGCACTGGGCATCGGTTGGAGTGTGGTTGACACCATCCGCGGATCGGAAGCCCAGACACTTTTTCTGTTACTAGCCCTCAAGGCTGGAGAACCCTACCGAATCTCGCTTGGTTTGTCAGGTGAAGCGGCATACTCTGCTTTCCGTAGGCGTCCACGTCGCGCTGACGAGCTTCTTCCAAAGGCACAGGCACTTGCTCAACAAGTTGGCAAACCACATGCAGTGGGGCTGGCAATCTTTTGCCAGGGAATGCGCGACTGGGTTGCGGGAAATTGGGAGAAGACAGTTAGCGCATGCAGGCAGGCGCAAGAAATCTGGTCTGAAAAGTGCACAGGTACCACCTGGGAAATTGATATTGCACGAATCTTCGAGCTAGCATCGCTGGCTTGGATGGGACGCTGGAGAGAACACTCGAAACGATTGCCGTCGTTCCGCAAAGAAGCCGACCATAGAGGGGATCTCTTCGCAATCGTCAGCCTCCCCTTACTGACATACTCATACATGATGTTGCTGGGACAAGACGATGTCGACGGATCACGACAGGAAATACGTGATCTGATTGGACGTTGGTCGAAGGAAGGTTATCACGTCCAACACTTTTGGGCCATGCATGGGGAAGTAGAGACGGCATTGTATTGCGACGATGCTGATTTAGCTTACGAACGTCTGAACCACGATTGGCGTGCGCTGAAAAGATCTCTTCAACTGCGCCTGCCGCTAGGGGCGGTCTTTGCGTACTATTTACGGGCGCGGACTCGCTTAGAGAAAGCGCGCGCCACTGCGTGGAAATCTTTTGGACATGAGCTTTGGTTACGCGAAGCTGAGGAAGATGCCAAACGGATCGAGCGGAGACGAATGATATGCTCGAATCCAATCGCCCTTCTGATCCGAGCCGGAATCAATGCTCAGCGGCGGGAAAGAGAATCGGCCGCTGACTCGCTGGCTCGGGCCGAGGTCGAGTTTAAAAAGGCTTCTATGATGATCCACGCTGCAGTTGCACGCCGTCGCCGGGGCGAACTGACAGCAAGCGATGAGCTTGTTTCGTCAGCTAACTCCTTAATGGCAGGCGAAGGAATCGTGCGGCCAGACAGGATTGCTCGCATGATGGCTCCTGGATTCTGAGTATCCTGTCCATGGCGAATTACTGAACTGGGCCAAAATTAGCTGTTTATTCGGGTTTTGATATCATGCCTGGATGGCGCGATGTCCTCATCCTTTTCCTTCATTTGATTGTCACCGTGGTCCGGCTTGCCGAGTCTATTGTTGCTCCTAATGCTCCTGGAAATGCCGGGGAGTCGGTAATCGAAAATGCAGCATAAGTCAGGTGGATGTGGGGTGATTCGAACCCCTAACCCCTGCCTGGGTAGCAGGTGGTAAGCCGAGAAAACATCGACGCTATTTCGTTGAAAAAAATATAGTTGGTGGACGTGGCGGGACTCGAACCCGCGGCCCCCTGCTTGCAAAGCAGGAAATCAAATTAGCTAGAACTTGCCGGAGCCGACGCAAACGTCTAAAAGGCAGCAACTTGTCACAAAACGAAGTAAGCCGTTTTTCTTCTTTTTGTTCGCTTTGCGTTTGCAATTTACCAGGATTTGCCGCGACTTGTACTACGCTTTTACTACGGTCGGCGGCCGATCTTGTTGACCCTTGCGTAATTCGTCTTTAGGCGTATAGTGCGAATCAAACCGGCTTGTCCCCGCGCCGTCAGGAGTCTTTCTATGAACACGGGAAAGACCCGCGGCTAGTCCTTACTTTTCGTTGTATCAACTGCGGAAGACACGAAGTATTCGCCGACTACCCCACCGAAGGAGTCGAGCCCGAGAACAGAATCCGTGGTCGGATATACAAAGTAACCTGCTATTCGTGTGGAAAGTAGAATGTCGTTGCCCAGGGGCATTTCCGAGATTACTCCAGAACAATCTACCTCACTCGACAACCTGCCACGTATCGCTGCAACACTGTTGTGTGCGAGGACGCTGATGGAATTGGATTCAGACAGGCCGAGCCCAGCGAAAGTGGCTGCGGTCGAGAACGCAATCAGCCAAGCGGCGTTCATCCTCGAGCATATCGACAGGCGATGGCCGAAGGAATCATCGGTGCCAGGCGCAAAGCTCGAGGACTTCAGCAGTCGGGTGGAGGTCCTTTTGCTCCAGAGCATCTTCGCTCTCTACCAGTGTGAAGCGTTCCTACGCGATTCACGTTCGCTGCGGGAGGATTCGCGCTCCGTGTGTGGACGGGAGCGTTCCGTTGTAAGGCCCGACTTTGCCGAATGTGGAAAGAAAAATCGTTCGTCACAGTCCTCGCAGCGATAGTGCGGCGTTCGCACAGGAGAGGTTTCTTGGAGCGCACCTTTCTCCGGCTTCTAGGCTTGCGACCTTAATTAGTGCCGCCACATCTCGGGCAAAATCTGACAGGTTTGGAATGCATAGATGGCACTCGTTAGCAGTCAAGGGCGGAGGTTCTCTATATGCTCCCTCAACTTCCGCCAAGAGCTGAAGCCGTGCTCACGTGCAATTATGATCCGCGCAAAGTCAAGGGCCGGCCTGGACACGTTGGTGAGGGGGTCGATCGCGTGGCATCGTCTAAGCGCCTCAGGGCGCCGTCGTTGTAATCCATGTAACAGCTGTCGTGCTTCTTTCTTTACATGATCCAGAGTCAGATTGTGCTTCTTCATCGGTTTGAGGCGGTCCTGAGTCGTGCGGGCTGGGTAGCCCGCAGGTACGGCCCGCCCTTGCGGTCCCACCCGGTCGCTGCGGGTCCCAGCTCGCGCCTCGAACGTTACGCTGGCGCGTTGCATCTCCCGATGGGTCTGTAGGACTGACTGCCGGAGTATGAGGGTTGTGGTACGAAAGTTTTCCGGCCTCGGAGGTACGTCAATGACGAGTCGGACGGCGAACTTTTCAAGCAAGTCGGCGTTTTCTACTGCAAGCCTCACAACACGGTCGCGCACTTGTTTTTTTCGGAAAGAGATGAAATCACCGAAAATTCCGCAATAGGAAGCCCGCAGGCGCACGAACGCACGCCGCTTGAGCGTAGGACATGCGGATTGCACGAAAACAGTGCAATCAGTTTTCGGAGATTTTTGAATTCAGTTCTCGAATCATGCGCGCTGGCAAGCTAATCGTGAACAGAATGGCTGCACAGGACTGCCACGAGTTGAAGGAACGCCCCTAAGGCCACGGCGGCAAATCCCACGAAAGCGACCCATTCTCTCTTCGTGGTCTGCACTCTCTCCCCGGTTGGTATGCCTACCTCACTTTCATGAGTCACACGTGCGGGAAACAGATAATCGAGCGCAGACGGTATCACCCCGAAAACCTGGAACAGAAGCCCGAGTACTGTCAGGAATCTGCACATTGTGTCACCTCCAGCTAGCGTAGCGACTGTCTGATTTGTTCCAGTACGCGAAGCTGCAGTAACTTCGGCGAATGTGACCGACTGAGCACACCTGTCCTTCGGGACGATGTGCCCACTCGCAACTCTCCCCGAAACTGCACTCAATCATGAAAGTTAAGTTACTTCGGGCATTCGCTAGGTGTATGGCCGCTCTGGCCGTAAACTGCTCTTTTTTCGGTGAGCGCCGATTCGAGACAGGAGCGTACAACCTATTCCCGGGTTCAAAAAGGAAGAGCGGCATTCTACAGCCCCGTCTTGGAAGGTCACAAGACCGCCTGTGGCGGGAGGTATGAGGCGTCAGAACTGACGGCAGCACATAGAAGCCTACCCTGCGGCACGAGGGTTAGAATCACAAACACAAAAAACGGCAAGAGCGTTGAAGCAACTGTCAATGATTGGGGCCGATGTCCCGAAATCGTCTTGTAGACGTGTCCCGAGCTGTGGCTGAGAAATTGGATTTCATCAAGCAAGGGATAACTACAGTCAAGATAGAAACCGTCGAGTGAAGGCCCATCACAAGTACCACCGTCCCAATCCAAAGGTCCAGAAAAATACAGTACTAACAGAAATGGAATCCCAACCATCGCTCTATTCGAGCGTCTGCTCGCTTATGACATAACGGATGCATGAAAGAGGCTCAGCCTAGACAGAACATCTCCCCAGAAAATGCCCTTGTGCTGTTCGCAATGCGGGTGGCCCGGAACGGGAGTATTGCCAGCGGGTGTGAGTGTGATAAGGCAAAATGGCAAGACTGTTCTGGCCGGAAAGCTGTCGTACTTCCATATCAACGCGGTGCTGTGTTCTCTCTGTCAAGAAATGGAAGCCGCCATGGCAAGTCGACCATGGTTTGTCAAAGCACAGGCCGAATATCTGGACGAGATTAAAGTCAAAAAAGAGATGTTGGGTTCATAAGGCTGCGCATCGGCTTAATGCAGACCATAAATAACTAAGAGAAATTGGGAGCAGAAGCAACAGATGAGCGTCGAGCGCGACACACGCCGGTATCCCAGACGTAATGCTCACAAAGCGATGCTGGTGGTCTGGAAGCAGGGGACCCAAAAACGCGTTTCCCGTTTGGAAAACTTGGGACTTGGCGGTTTATTTATTTGCACACAAGAGTGCCCTCCAGTGGGAACCAGTCTGCACGTACTTTTCAATGTTCCGGAAGGCGAGGTGCGAGCACGCGCTATTGTTCGAAACCTGGCTACGAGCCGAGGTATGGGTTTAGCAATTGTCTCCATGGAGCAGGAGCACCGTGCGCGTTTGGACAGATTACTGCAGAGATTAGCAGCGGAATGAATTTGACCTTGCCTGCAACTTTGGAAATGAAACTAGAACATCTACAGCGTACTGGACCAAAAACCGAATGGAATACTCCAAACTGAAGTCGCTAATGGAATCAAGGCGCTCGACCTCGAAAAGCACTCCCACGGTCTCAGGCGGCTGAGCGTTCCATTATTTTGTTGCCGGGAAGTTCTTATCGAGAGCTGACCTTTCTTGGCCCTGCTGCATTGGCAAGGCGTTTAAATTTGAAGTGGCTCGCGGGCTGCAAAGGGTGTCCCCACGCCGTTAGGCTGCCGGGCCGGACAACTCGGCCCCCTTGTCCAGACTGTCCAGTCAGTCGAATAACCAGGCTGGTGGAATCACTTCCGAATTGCTCGTCATCCTCCCACAACGTCAATGCTCACGGCTTCCCGGAAGCCGACTTCTGGACCGCCTGGCTCTCCGTGGTTCAACTTGCGGATTGCCCAAAATCCGCTTTCGGCCGGTATACCTGCTCGTGCAACCCGACCAAGACGTCATAAACCGATGGAGTGATGCCGCTCCGTTCTGGGAGACGGCCGATACGTTCGACGCCGCGGTCAGCCGCTTCGGTGTGAGGTTCTTTCCATCTCGGACCGAAACCATCGATGCCAAAGGGGTCTTCAACATCCTGCGTGACAGTTACAACAACCGAGCAGGCCGGGACGACCCGAAGGCGATGGACAAGCTCGAGCACGGCGAGAAGGTGATAGAAGCGCAGAAGCGGATCGCTGTGACGAGAGGGCAACTGCTTCATTACGGGCAAGTCGGCGAGAGGTAGTGAGGTGAGTACACCGTCCTCATTGCGGGCTGAATTAAAGGGCGTCGAGGTCGCACCGGGGGTGACCTTGCGCTACTGGGAGGCCGGTGCGGGC
>Ga0310910_10001007_pt1 | contig 14849 bp, 13 predicted proteins | sample GREbulkMGHF172_FD_203448 | JGI IMG/M metagenome (GOLD analysis project Ga0310910, IMG submission 203448) | Lab enrichment of tropical soil microbial communities from Luquillo Experimental Forest, Puerto Rico - GRE.bulkMG.HF172 | ecosystem: Environmental > Terrestrial > Soil > Tropical forest >... | reverse complement strand
ATCGGTACCCCCTCCCATATGTCGGGCGAGCTATTCAAGACGATGGCTGGTATCGACATGGCACACGTTCCTTATCGCGGCGCTGCCCCGGCGCTGGTCGACCTGCTTGGCGGACAAGTGCAGATTTTCTTCAGCTCTTTGCCCTCATCCACCGCATACATTAGGACGGGCGATTTGCGCGCGCTGGGAGTGACGACCATCACGCGCTCGCAGACGCTGCCGGACGTGCCGCCCATTGGGGATTTCTTGCCGGGCTACGAGGCAAGCGGAATTACCGGCTTCGGCGCACCCAAGGGCACGCCTGCCGATATCATCGAAACGCTCAACAAAGAGGTCAATACGGGCCTTGCCGATCCCAAGATCAAGACGCGGCTTGCCGAGCTGGGCGCTACGGCCCTTCCGGGCTCGCCTGTCGACTTCGGTAAGCTCATCGCCGATGAAACCGAGAAGTGGGGCAAGGTGGTGAAGTCCGTTGGCATCAAGCGGGGATGATCCGGCAATCCGCGGCCGGATGGGAACGCCAGAACCTCATTGTGAGGGATAACTTCGGACTCCCGATAGCACTCCATCGTGAGAATGGCGCATTGCGATCGTGCGGTGATCGCCTCTGCGATCCCGCCAAACGATCGCCAGAGGCACCGTCAGCACGCCACGCCGTCCGGTCTGACCGCGAACACATAAAATTCGCGGCCGAGAGTCAGCATATGTGCATCAGTGAAGCCTGCCGCTGTGACCAGCTCGGTCAAGCCTTCCTTTGATTGACCTGAATAGGGCGTAAAGGCGAGCGCAATGGTGCCGCCGGGCTTCAGCATGAGCTGCATTTGTCGCAGCGCTGCCAGCGGGTCGGGCCAGATCTGCATCGAATTGATCGCCAACGCTTTGTCAAAAGTTTCGTTCGCGAACGGCAGGCGCTCGACGCTGCCGCGCTGCAACTCGACCCGTCCACACCCAACTGCGGCCGCGTTTCGGGCCGTGGCTTGTTCGACCATTTCCTCGGAGCAATCAATGCCCACGACCTCGCCCGACGTGATCTTTTCCGCGAGCAGTTGAATGCCAACACCGGGTCCGAAACCGACTTCCAATACTCTGTCGCTCGGCTGAATGTTCAGCAGTTCGACAACGCGCGCAGCGATCGCTCGATTAGTCCGGGCCATTATGACGCCACCGAGCTTCCCCAGGACCCCTTGAGGCCGACCGAATGCGCGCATCGACAGGCTTTGCAAAGGACTCGACCTCCGGCGTATCCGCTGCTCCATCCGCAATGTGTCTGCACGACCGAGACCGCGCGAAGGATTCATCGCCGCCATGCTATCCCGACCTCATTGATCGTGGCTGCCGCGCCCCGCCTCATGCCGTGATCGCCGCCAAATGCATCGATTCTTGGTGCTTTGCTTGCTCCGCATTGCTGCTTTAGCTCGAACTTGCGGATTGGCGCTTAGCCGAAAGTATAATTGCGGGGACCTTTGGAAACATCCAAGTGACCCGCCGTTTGGGTGATAAACGCCGAAAACAAGGGCAGATGCCATGTCGCTCAATGCAATTATGGGCGACCGCGACGGCGCGCCGGGCGGCAACTCAGTCGTTGCGTTCGCGCCGCCATCAACCGTGCGGTGTTGTCGGAGCGCGACTTGGAGCGCCGTAGAAATCGAGACCACCGAGGTGCTTCGGCATGAGCCGTTTGCGTACGAATTTACCGCGCCGCGTCACCTGCTGATCGCATCCGCCACCGATCGCTACGACGGCGAGACGCGCGTCGATGGATTGCCTGCGTCTCATCTTCGCGCGTGGAACCGCAAGATGACTTTTGTTCCCGCCGGATGCCAGTTCTCAGGTTGGCAGAAACCGCGTGCGTTGTGTCGCGGCGCTCACCTCTACATCGACCCACGCAGCTCGCTGCTGCAAACCGAACTTCGCTTCGCCGAAATCCAATTTCGCCCGCGGTTGTTGTTTTTCGACCGCGATCTCTGGGATACCACTGTCAAGCTCAGGGCGCAGGTGGGGAGTTCCGATCAAAAGCAGACCGCCTATGCCGAAGCGCTCAGCATCGCTTTGGCTTGCGAGCTCATGCGCGTGAACGAGAGCGGCTTGCCTGCGGTGACGCGAAGTCGCGGCGGGCTTCCGGAATGGCAGCAGAAGAAGCTGATGCAATACATCGACGAACACCTTGCCGAGGACGTCTCCTTGTCGTCTTTGGCCGAGCTGGTACAGCTGAGCCCGTACCATTTTTCCCGCATGTTCAAGCAATCGTTTGACACGCCGCCGCACCGATATCTCACCAACCGGCGCATCGAACGCGCCAAGAGCCTGTTGGCAGCACGTAAACTGTCGGTGACCGAAATCGGACTCAATGTGGGCTTCAGCGAAACGAGCTCATTTACGTCCGCGTTTCGCAAATTCACCGGGGAAACACCAACCGACTACCGTCGTAGGGTCACGGCGAAGTGACGGGAGACAGCGATCCGCCGCACGGCTCTTTCCAATTCCGGTGTCGATGCGCGTTCCGAGCGCTCCTTCAACGATGATGCGGGGCACAGTTGGCCTCGAGTCTTGTGTTGGACGCGGTGCGCGGTGCATAGGGGCCAGCGACCGGGTCTCTGTCACAAAGCGGTGACGTTCTGCTGCACTCGCGGATGTTCTGCTCCGGGTCAGAGTCGTTCATCCGTCGATGTCGCCTCGATGTCCGGATTACCCCCGCAAGCGGACCTCAGCGCCTCATCACGGCATGTCGTATGAGTGCCAGAACCGGACTCATGCAGCGGATGCGAAGCCATTCTGTCAGCTCTTGCGCTTCACCGCTTCGTACGCGAGCCGCTTGAACTCGGCCGCAAATGGATGCGCAAAGCCCATCTCACGCTGCGCCATGATCAAGCCTGCGGTATTCTTTTTTGGCGAAATCCACCATTGCGTGCCTGCGCGTCCGCCCCAAAAGAGCTCGCCTCTCGCCTCCTGATGGTCGAAGGCAGAAGGCTTAAGGATCAGCGCTCCCGCGAGCCCGTGCCCCCGGCCTTGCAGTTCTCCGTAAGCGGGAAAGCGTATCCACATACCGTGAGCTAACTGGTTGGTCATCATCAGCTCGATCGTGTCCGGCTCGAGCAACGTCGGGCCGCCCGGAAGCAAGCTTCGAATGAGCGCCACCATGTCCGGCAAGGTCGAGACCAACCCGCTGCCGCCGCTCTGCCTCGGGACGGGACGCAAATAAGCCCCCGGATATGGCGCGTCGTGCGCGCGACTCAGTCCCGGCTTCATAGGGTCGATGGGGTCGGCCCCGGTATAGAAGGCGACGAGGCGATTGCGATCCGACGCCACAAATCCTGTGTCCACCATGCCAAGCGGGCCTAGAATTCGCGACTGAATGAACGCATCGAAGCGCTCACCGCTGATCACTTCGACGAGACGCGCCAAGACGTCGGTGGCCACCGAGTACTCCCATGACGTTCCGGGATGAAAGACCAGCGGCAGGCCGGCCAACACGTCCATCATCTGCGCCAGCGTGGTGGCGGGATTGATTACTTTTCGCTCGTTGTAGGCATTGAAAATCAACGTGCCCGGGTCAAGAAGACCGTAGCTCAGCCCCGAACTGTGACTCATCAGATGGCGAATGGTGATCGGCCTAACCGCAGGCTCGGTTTGGTCCAACGACGTCGCGTCGGAACGCAGCACACGGCGGTTCGCAAGCTGCGGAATAAACTGCTCAATCGGATCGTCAAGTTGGAAGTGGCCTTCTTCGAATAGAAGAAGCGCGGCACAGGATGTAATCAGCTTCGTATTTGAAAAGACGCGAAATATGTGGTCGACCCGCAATGGTATCTGCGCTTCCTTGTCGGCCCATCCAATGCATTTCACATCTACCAAATCTCTGCCGACGAGCACCGCGGAAGAGAATCCAGAAAGAAGATTGCCATCGACGTACCGCTGCATGGCAGCGTGCGCCGGCCGAAAGTCGTACCCGGTGGCCGTGACTTTCATGTCTTCCATGATTGGCTCCTCATGCACGTAATCCCGCCGCCGCTGCCCCCGCACAACTTTTCAGCGCAAGATCGCGACATCACAGCAAGATAGGTAAATCTATTTTTTTGGATTGATGCGTAGGGCACTTTGGCTTCTCGGTGCCCCAACCCCCCGCACCGAGCAACGCCAGGCGGCCGGCCCAGTCCCCCCAGCGGGCCGGCCGCACTCTATTAGATTCTTCCAGGTTTTACTGCCGCCGCCCGCATCGCACACGAGCAATCATCACGGCGCAGCGCACACACTTCGACTCGCCTATTCTCGCGCGCGGCGCCGGGTCGAGCCAATCTCGGGCATACTGACGCAAGCTGATGCCATTCAGACGCGCGCTGCCAAGCGGAGCCAATGCCCCACATGACGAGAGGAGGCGACGGCAATTCCAATGATGGATTTCAGCATCGCTAGATGCCCAGCCATCAAGCGAAGGCCACCCAAGCCTTGACGAGATAGACCGTCCACCAAGTGAAGGCCGCCAAAGCCTTGATGAGAAAGGCCGTCGCCACAACAGCGGCGGCAATTCCAATGATGTCGGCCCAAGGCCACCCCGGAGATGAGAAAGGATCAGCCTGCGAACCCGAGTGTTTCAGCGTCTGGCGTCGCATCGCCCTTCGCTCCAACAGCCGAAGGAGGCTCCCCCATCTAGGCATAATCAGGGCGCTGGGCATTACCAATGGTTCGCAGGAAAGCGCCTCTGTGCGTGGGTGCCTCTCTGCGGTGCCAACGTTTGGACCCTTTGGGGTGAAGCGGACATGCCGCCCGCGCCGGCTTCGTGAATGCGAGGACTGCCGATACTTGTCCGTCAGTGCTCGTGGACGGATTTCGAGTCGCGAAAGATACTGGACCAACCCAGAGATGGTTTATTTGCGAGCCGCGAGTCCCACATGGCCATCCGGGCGCACAAGATAGAACGCGTTCTGCGGCCGCTTCCAGCCTGCACCCGCGAATGGATCGCGAGCGCTGGTGCAGATCACCAACTCTACGCCCGAGCGGCGTGTACGGTCAGCCGATGGCTCTCCAAGAAGGCAGGGCCGTCTGCGGCGACCACACTCTTGTCACACGTCGCGAGCGCGATAGCATTCGATGAAGCCTACCGCTGATAGCTTTGCCCAATATCCGTTGTGTCAGACGGTTCGCGCGCGACAGGTGATCGTGTCACTGATCAGCCACGCGATGTCGAGCACGCTCGCGTCTGGAATGTCATGCAGCGACCTAGGAACGCTGTGAACGGGATTTTGCGAACAGATCGAAGGACGCGGTTCTAAACCATCGATGGCCGGGATCGCGGTGATATCTCTCGTGCCAGTACTGCGCAATCTCGAACGAGGGCAGCGCCACTGCGGGCGCGAATGTAATCAAGTTCAGCTGTTCGGCGAGGAAGATTGCGGCTCTAGCTGGTAGTGTCGCTACGCTGTCGGTCCGAGAAGCAACAATCGCTGCTACAATGAAACTCGGCAGGCGAAACAAAACGCGCTCGGGAGGGATCTCGGACTCCAAGACTTGTTGCGCTATATGATGCGCCCCATGTCCGACATCTGATGCGGTGACGAGGATATGATTAGCGGCGCGAAATTGCGATGGGTTGCCCAGTCTGGTCCGCTTTGGATGATCTCTCCGCGCGACGCTCAGATAGTTGCTGAAGTAGAGGCGCTGGTGTTTAAGGGCGCGCGGTGCCCCCGGAAAAGCGCCCAGCGCCAAGTCGGCTTCGCCGGATTCGAGCTTCAATTCAAAATGTCTGGAATCCAATGGCACTGCGCGCAGGCTGAGCCTGCTGCCTTCCCCAGCGATTCGAGTCACGAGCGGGGGGAGGAAGAGGATCGTACCGACATCGGAGACCAGCACCTTAAAGACGCGATCCGAGGTCCGGGGGTTGAACGACGGCGCGGATGCGCAAAGACCATCGGATGCGATCAGGAGATTGCGGAGCGGATCAGCCATCTCGGCCGCCCTCGGAGTGAGTTGCATCGCGTGGCCGTCACGTGCGTTGCCGTTGCGAATGACCAGTGGATCGCCGAAATACGTCCGAAGTCTCGCCAGAACCTTGCTGACTGAGGGCTGGGTGGTGCCGAGTGTTTGCGCTGCCCGCGTCAAATTGCGCTCCTGCAGGACAGCCTTCAACGTCCTGAGATCGCGCAGCCGCAGGTCAGCATCATTCCGACTTGTCATGATTATCATTCCCGGTTGGACATAGGGTGGGATCAAAGTGCGGCCGCACTGTGCTGTCAATGGGATCGTGGAGTTCCGATTCCCACCCGCGTCGTGAGGGCGGAACGCCTTCGATCACCGGTATCGGGAGACGGAATCATGGATGGCCTCGGTACTCCGGTAACGGGCATTTCGTTTGTCGCGTTCGCTCCTCCTTCAGTTGTCCAGCATCAGACCGCGGAGTGGAGCGCCATTCGAGCCGACAATGTCGAGGGCGTTCGACATGAGGCGTTTGATTTCGTAGTCAAAGCGACCTCCCATCACCTGCTGATCGCGTACGAGCGCGCAGAGTGGTATGACGGCGAGACGTTCGGTGATGACGGATTGCTAAAGTCAGGTGTTAGCGCGTTGAATCGGAAGATGACTTTCGTTCCCGCGGGAACTCGGTACTATGGTTGGAAGAAGCCACGGACCTTGCCGCGCGGCACTTTTCTCTACATCGACCCGCAAAGTTCGTTGCTGCAATCCGAGCTTCGTTTCGCTGAAATCGAATTTCGGCCACGCTTTTGCTTTTTTGATCGCGATCTCTGGGAGACTGCACTCAAGCTCAAGGCACAGGTGGAGAATTCAGCTCAAAACCAAAGCGCCTATGTCGATGCGCTCAGTATCGCATTGGCATACGAGCTCCTGCGCATGAACGAGAGTGTCTCGCCTCTTGTATCGCGCTTTCACGGTGGGCTCCCCAACTGGCAGCAAAAGAAGCTGACGCAATACATCGATGAGCATCTTGCCGAGGACATTTCGCTGTCGTCGTTAGCCGAGCTGGCGCAGCTTAGCCCGTTCCATTTTTCCCGCGCCTTTAAGCACTCGTTCGGCGTGCCGCCACATCGATATCTTATCAGCAGGCGCATCGAACGCGCCAAGAGCTTGCTGGCGCAGCGCAAACTGTCGGTGACGGAAATCGGACTTGATGTCGGTTTCGGCGAAACAAGCTCATTCACGTCCGCCTTCCACAAAGTCACTGGAGAAACGCCGACCGACTACCGCCGGAGCCTCGCATAAGGAACGCTCAACCTGCGCAAGGGCTGAGCGCAACCATCTGCGCGGTGCGGATCGGCGTCAGCGCGACCGGCCTGGTCGTCAAATGCGCAAGATCGAGCTAAAGCAGCAATACCGGGCAAGCGTCAACGCGGGGCGTCGATACGATGTACGTTGGTGACGGATAGGCGATCATAGGCGATAAGCCAGTTAATGGATGCGCCTCAATCCAATTTCCTCTACATCACTCCGTCCCCCTTAAATCACATGTGGACCCGATCACACGTCAAACTGTGCTCGATTTGTGATGAAAATGCCATTTCTTCGTCCATCACTAGGCGGTGGAAGGAGGCGGGCATGCCTGCCTCAGTTCCTCAGCTCGTCGCGTTGGTCATCCTGGCGATGCTGCCGATGAACCGCCGCCGTCGCGAAGCGACCCTCGAGGAAATCTTTTCAGACCCCGTCGTCAAGGCGATGATGGAAGCTGATGGTGTTAACCCTCACGAGCTCGCGACAATGTTGCAGCAGGTGGCACAGCGTCTCAGGACCGCTCGACGTGGCGATGAAAGTCCTGAAGACGACTGAGGGAATTTACAACTTTTCGCTCGACTACCGCCGCAGCGATGCCCGCATTGTCGAAAATAGATTTGCAGCGAGCAGCGGCGTGAGTAAATCTGCCAAAGCAGTGCTAGGCTCTTTGCGAAGCCTGCGAAAATCCAACCCATCAGCCAGCAGATCAAATGCCAATGGTACGATGTGCTTCGCTCATGCGAGCCCATCGAAACGCAGAGCCATCCTGAATGCGTTAGGTGTGGGCCGAGACCTCCGGGAAAGACAGATTGCCGGAAAGAGGAGATCGTCCAGTCTCTGCCCTTGGCGCAGCCTTTTGGGGGCTTCTGAGATCGGGCGTACTTCTTTCAATGACATCACAGAGCCCGTCCGAATGGATGTTCAGGCCGATATTGGTCATGTTGTAAAGGTGTTCGCTGGCAACGAGCCAGACAATCTCGCAGATCACACGTTCGGAATAGTAATCCGACATGCGAGCAAAAGTTTTCTGCTCCACCTTTTTCTCCTTTGTCAGCTCCGTTACATAGTCCAGTGCCGCGCGTTCAGCGTCGGTGAATAGCGGGCTCGTGCTGTACTGCCCCAGCGCATCGAGTTTGGCCTGATCCACGGATGCCTTGATCGCTGCCCATCGGCCAATATCGATGCAAAAAGAACAGACGTTGAGGCGGGCCACCTGTTGGCGGATGAGCAGGGCAGTCTCCGGAGACAGCAGCAACTTCTTATCGAGCTGGCTGACCTTCGCATAGAACTGGCCAAAGCGAAGTGGGAGACGGGCGGTGAACACCTTCAGGGGTGTAAGCACCTTGCCAACCTGCCGGCGGGTCATGGCGAAGACCAGTTTCTTCATCAGTCCTGTGGGCTTTTCGATCGGGGGGAGGAACGTGTGCATAGGCTTCATCCTCAGTTTCGATTTATCCGTTTTCCACAGCGCGCCCACTGCCATCCGCGCAACATTTTACTGCGGTGTGTTGCCCAACGGGAGGCCCGGTCCCGTGTGCAGCGCGACGGGCACGATGATGAGCGCGTGAGGGGTGCCCTCCCCGGCGACAAAGGCCGCCGCATTCGGGTTGCCGTCCGGGCCGAGGTCGATCTTGTCCACGCCGAGCTCGGAATTGGTCAGGTACGGAGCATGTAGTCCACACCCGGCCGCGATGGCGGCTGAAAGATGCCCTTGGCGAACGCATCGGCGCCAGGTTGAGCGTTCCTTATGCGAGGCTCCGGCGGTAGTCGGTCGGCGTTTCTCCGGTGACCTTGCGAAAGGCGGAGGTAAATGAGCTTGTTTCGCTGAAACCGACGTCAAGTCCGATTTCCGTCACCGACAGTTTACGTTGCGCGAGCAAGCTCTTGGCGCGTTCGATGCGCCTGCTGGTGAGATATTGATGTGGCGGCACGCCGAACGTCTGCTTAAAGGCGCGGGAAAAATGGTACGGGCTCAGCTGCGCCAGCTCGGCCAACGACGACAGTGAGATATCCTCGGCAAGATGCTCATCGATGTATTGCCTCAGCTTCTTCTGCTGCCAGTTGGGGAGCCCACCGCGAATGCGCGATACAAGAGGCGAGATACTCTCGTTCATGCGCATGAGCTCGTATGCCAATGCGATACTGAGCGCATCGACATAGGCGCTTTGATTTTGAGCTGAATTCCCCACCTGCGCCTTGAGCTTGAGTGCAGTTTCCCAGAGATCGCGATCAAAAAAGTAGAGCCGCGGCCGAAATTCCACTTCAGCAAAGCGAAGCTCGGATTGCAGCAACGAACTTCGCGCGTCTATGTAGAAGACAGTGCCGCGCGGCAAGGCCCGCGGCTTCCTCCAACCATAGAACCGGGCTCCCGCGGGAACGAAAGCCATCTTCCGATTCCACACGCGAACACCTGACTTTAGCAATCCGTCAACGAACGTCTCGCCATCATACCACTCTGCGCGCTCGTGCGCGATCAGCAGGTGATGGGAGGTCGCTTTGAGTACGACATCAAACGCCTCATGTCGAACGCCCTCGATATTGTCGGCTCGAATGGCGCTCCAATTTGCGGTCTGATGCTGAACAATTGAAGAAGGTGCGAACGCGACAAACGGAACACCCGTTAGCGGAGTACCGAGGCCGTCCATGATTCCGTCTCTCGAAACGGTGACTGGACGCGCTCCACCTCGGAGTATCCTCACAACGCGCTTTCGAGAAGCGATTTCATTTGCAATGAGCTGGGCACGCCAAGTTTTTGTGCAGCCGCAAATCTATGGCCACCCAAACGGTGGCAGATTTTGGTCAGCGCGAACGCTCCGCCATCATACTTTAGGCTAAGCTCCGTTGCATTGCGCAAGATCGAGCTAAAACAGCAATGCCGAGAAAGCAATGGCGTCGGGAATGGATACGTCTGGCAGCAATGTCCCAGGCGATCACGGCGAGATCGCATCTCTAACCATGTCCAATTTGGGAGGAAAATACCATTTGTTCGTCTTTTGCTTTTTGAGAGAAGCGGACATCCGTAGACTATGCCTGCTATCAGCAACCACGATGCGTTGATCACCGGTTGCTGCATCGCTGGCGGTGGGCCCGCCGGAATGATGCTAGGCTTCCTACTTGCGCGCGCCGGTGTCGAGGTGGTGGTCCTTGAAAAGCATCCGGATTTTCTCCGCGATTTCCGCGGCGATACCATTCATCCCTCGACGCTCGAGGTCATCCGCGAGCTCGGCCTGCTCGACGAGTTTCTCAAATTGCCGCATGAGGAAGCGCGACGTCTTTCGGGCATAATTGGCGATGAGCTGGTGCGGCTCGTGGACTTCACACACCTACGAACCCGATGTCGCTTCATTGCCATGATGCCGCAATGGGATTTTCTCAATTTCCTGGCCGGGCACGCCGAGCGCTACCCGAATTTCCATCTGCGAATGCAAGCCGAGGTCACCGACCTGCTCGAAGAAGGGGGACGCATTGCGGGGGTGCGCGCGAGCACGCCTGCGGGCTTACTAACCATCCGGAGCACATTGATCGTCGGCGCCGACGGACGCCATTCAGTGGTGCGCAAGCGCGCGGGACTTGTAGTCGACGACCTTGGTGCATCCATCGATGTGCTCTGGATGCGCCTGTCGCGGCGACCAAGCGACGGTGTGGAGCCGCTCGGTCGCATCGTCGCTGGCAATATGATGGTGATGATCAATCGCGGAGATTATTGGCAGTGCGCTTTTCTCATCGCGAAGAGCGGGGCCGACAAAGTGAGAGCGAGGGGCCTCGAATCGTTCCGCGCTGCGATCGTCGAGCTCATGCCGAACCTGTACGATCGGGTCGGCGAGATTGGCAGCTGGGACGACGTCAAGCTCCTGACCGTCAAAGTCGACCGCCTGCGGAGATGGTACCGGCCGGGGCTTCTGTGCATCGGTGACGCGGCGCACGCGATGTCGCCGGTGGGTGGCGTCGGGATTAATCTCGCCATCCAGGACGCCGTGGCGGCGGCCAATCGGCTCGTCGGCCCGTTGCGCAACGGCGCGGTCAGCGAGTGCGATTTGTCAGATGTGCAGCGCAGGCGCATGTTTCCAACGCGCGCTACGCAGCGGATGCAAGTCTTCATCCACGACAAGTTTCTGAGCCGCGTGTTGGCAAGCCGCACGACCCCAGCGCCGCCCTGGGTTGTCCGCCTCATGGGTCACTGGCCAATCCTGCAGCGAATTCCCGCCCGCATCGTCGGTCTCGGATTCCGGCCCGAGCACGTCCACACGCCCAGCCCCAGTCACCCCTGAAGTATTTTCAGGAAGAAGCTTGCTTTTCGCGATGAATCCCCGGACGGCCATGGACTGCGTCGCATGCGCGAGGATTCCGACCGCGACGTGGTCGATGCCGGTCGCGGCACAAATCAGGATGGCCCGCTGCTAAGTCGGGCGCGCATCACCCGTGGCGGCGCCGCAGCTTCTTTCTCTGGCCGCCGTAGAGCACGGCACGACAGGCGGGGCTGACATAGCGCCGGTAATGGGACATGCAGACTGAGGTGCGCTGAACGTCCAGAACGTACTGGTTGCAGAGCCGTATCGCGTCGGGCTCGCTGGCGGCGCGTTGCTGCGGCGTCCACTGCTGCGCAACGGCGGGTGAAATTGCAAATGTCAGCGCAAGTGCAAGCAGCGCCAGAGCGTGCCGGAGCCGGCGCAGTGTCGATCGTGTGGCGGGCGTTCCCATCAGCGATCCTCCCGGTTGCGTGCGTACCATCATCTCTGGAGGCCCGCGCTCCAGCAACATTGGCTCTAGGGAATCTCGTAGACCGCGACTTCCGAGGTGACGCCGCGCAGTGCGCGGCTTCGCGCCACCGGCTTGCCGCCATTGCTGCCGAGCACGCTCGCGCTGCGCGGGTTGTGCACCACCGGCGCCGTCGCCAGGATCGACCGCGACATCGCAAGCCCCTGGACGCGCGAGGCGATGTTCACGGTTTGCCCGAAATAGTCCTGTCGCTCGTTCAGGTTCACCGCGAGGCAGGGACCTTCGTGGATGCCGATCTTGAGCAGCAGGTCCTCGCGGCCGTGGGTCTCGTTCAGCCGGCGCATCGCCTCGCGCATCTTAAGCGCGGCGGCGAGCGCATGGTCGGGCGTCAAGAAGGTCGCCATCACCGCATCGCCGATGGTCTTGACCACGGCGCCGCCTTCGGTCGCGACGATGTCGTTCAAGGTGCGGAAATGCTCGCGCACCAGGTCGAAGGCGGCCAGGTCGCCGACCCGCTCGTAAAGCTCGGTCGAGCCTTTGAGGTCGGTGAACAAGAAGGTGAGGCTGGTGATCTTCAATCGCTGGTCGACGCCGAGCGTGTCGGTGCGATAGATGTCGCGGAAGGTCTGGTTGCTGAGCAGCCGCTTGGCGTTGAGGAACGGCCGGCGCTTGCCGGTGAGTGCCTGAAGGTCGGCGGCGGCGATCCACACGGTCGGCAGCACGCGGGCTCCGGTGCGGTTGTCCAGCGACAATCGCAGCGGTCCCGGCCGCAATTCCACCGTGCCGGTGGGCGCGCGCACGTTGTTATAGACCAGCGCCAGGTTCTGGCGCTCGCCGGTTGGCTCGCCCTTGACCTCGATGAATTGCGCGGCGTGCGTCACCGGCTCAAAGACGATGACGAATTCCGCCGGCAGCTGCAGCGACAGGATCGCCTTGTCGCCCGCCGGCAGCTCGACGGCATCGAGGGTGAGCTGCTCGCACGTCGCCTCGAACGTCTCGTCGGGCAAATCGACGCCGGTGCCCCAGAAGATCTGGCGGTGATATTCCCAGATCGGCAATTCGTCGGGATCGTGGGCTGCGATCTTGCGCACGCGCGGGCTCACGGTGAAGCTCACCTCGACGACGTCGTCGAGCGTGGGTTCGCTCGAGGCGCCGCAGAACGCGCAATAGTATTCGTGGGAGCGCACGGTCTTGAGCGTGGCGTTGGCGTCGAGCACCCCGCCGCAGCAGGGGCAAAGCACGTTCCACGACATGTCGAGCAGCCCGATCTGCGTGGCATGCAGGAACGTCGTGATCGCCCGCTGTTCGTCGAGACCTTCGCGGCGGGCGAAGTCGAGCACGTTGATGCGGCTGAGCCGCCGATCCGGCGCCTCGCGGACCAGTCGCTCGAGCGCGGTCGCGCAGTCGGCGTCAGCCGACTTGCACAGGAGGGCGAACAGGGGGTGGGCTTCGCTCATGGCCGAACGCTTCGCTCATGCTCGAACGCTATGCTCAAACATGGGGTCGAAGACGTGGCGGTTCAAGCGTTGGCCGCCTTTGTGTCAGGTGCGGCCCTGTGGCTCTGCCGTCTCGTTTTCGCGGGCCATCAAGCGGGCTGTGGGGTCGGCTTCTTGTCAGGATGCGGGGTACGGCCGCCGCGCAAGCGGGCCATCGGCTCCTGACACTGCGGCAGCCATGGCTTGTTTTTGCAGACCGGCGGAAAATCGTCGTCGTTCGCCGGCACGACGTGGATGGACACGATCAGCGCTGTCTCGGCGGCCAATTCGTCGACATCGGTCACGCGGACGGCGACGCGCTGGGCCACCACTTGGCGGGGCGAGGCGCTCCCCAAGTTGAAGCGGATGGCGGTCGTCTCCGCGCCCTGGTTCAAAGCAACGCCGTCGCCGCTCCAGACGATGTGCAGTGACCCGCGAAGGTCCTCCGTCCGCACCCCGTAGGTGCGGACCACCGAAGAGGTGCCCTCCGGCACGGAGATTTGAGTCGGTCCGGTGAGGAAGACTTCCGGCGTGCGCGGCACGATGGCGAAGGATCCACCCGCAAAGATGCCTCCGGTCCCGACATTGAGGCGTTGGTAGGAAAAGACCACCTTGAGGCCGCGGGGAATCATGACCTCGCGGAAGATCAGCGCCGCCGCGTTGCATCCGGGACCCGCTCCGAGCTGGGGAGCATCGGCGGATCCCACGATAATTCGCTCGACCAGAAAGACGGCGCCGAGCGGAGGGAACACGATCAAGAACAACCCGGTCAGAAAGTTCAGCCAGCTGGTGTCGGCATCCAGCGTGGTCACGCTGTCGCATCGCACCCCGCCGGCGGAGAGAGACAGCGTGTCGGTGATTGAAACCGTAAAATCCACATCCGGCCAGGGGCGTTCATCGAAGCCGCCGATCCTCGTCACGACGCGGTTGGGACTCTCGAAAGACAACGAGAAGCTCGTCAGGTGGATCGGTCCGTTCGGATCCGGATTGCCGTCGCCGTTGAGCCGCCTTGGTTGTTGGTTCCAGGCGTCGAAAGCCGTCCGGTAGATCAGGCTCGAATTGATGAAGAAGACGACCGTCTCGCCGACCTGGAGCAGGCTCAGCCTCTGTAGGCCCCGATCCCGCGCGGCGTTGTCGTCCGGATTCACGACCGGCCGAAACCAAAGGCCGATGCGCTCCGACTGGTTCTGACAGAGAGCGCGCACGTCCGCGGTCCCATTCGTCGCGTCGCGAATGGCGCGGAGGACGTCGGCGCGCACGGCATCCGGCAGACATGGAGAGAATTGCATCGCGACGTCCGGGACCGACACCGGAGGCGGAGGTGGTGGCGGAGGCTCACCGTCATCGGGCGGCCCGTCGTCGCCGTCACCGGGCGGCCTTTTCCGCGCCATGAGCGGCTGCTGCGAAGAATGACTGCCACGCAAGCGCGGCTGCGCGCGCGCT
>Ga0310910_10001006_pt1 | contig 14851 bp, 10 predicted proteins | sample GREbulkMGHF172_FD_203448 | JGI IMG/M metagenome (GOLD analysis project Ga0310910, IMG submission 203448) | Lab enrichment of tropical soil microbial communities from Luquillo Experimental Forest, Puerto Rico - GRE.bulkMG.HF172 | ecosystem: Environmental > Terrestrial > Soil > Tropical forest >... | reverse complement strand
GTTTCATCTATTGATCAACCTCAAGACCGCGAGGACCCTCGGCGTCACCCTGCCGCCATGGCTGCTTGTCCGCGCCGACGAGGTGATTGAATAGCCAACCAATCCGCCTCGCTTGTTGCAGTACATGAGCCCGATCCTGGCACTTCTCGGCCCTCGTGAGATATCTGACTTGAGTCCACAAAGCGGGCCAAAGCCGACATTGATCAGGTCGCTATCACCAATCGCGATTTTATGAGTACATGCGCTAGATCGTGTCCCGGTCGCCTGCAATCGGTGTCATCTGAAGAGATCCCCTGAACCGGCACGATCCCGAATTCCAACGTGTGCAAATCACAATCAGACGGCGAACTCCGTTCTATATCTTCACACGCTCGCAAGGGGGACCTAGAGCGCGAATCCGGCACAAGCCCTGGAAACGACGTACCTGAGAATAAGTGAACGAGGGGCGTCAACGCGAATAGGTTTCGGTGTGATGCAAGCGATCACGCCGCTTAAACCGAGCATCTCACTGCTTGGGAGTTGCCGGTAATTTCCAGCCCAATTCGTTTACGGCGATGACCGCCTCGGTTCGATTGGTGACCTTCAGCGCTTTGAGAATTGCAGTCACATGATTTTTCACCGTGGGCTCCGCCAAATTGAGCGTCCGACAGATCGATTTGTTATTCTTACCTTGCATCATCAGCGCCAGCACATCGAGCTGACGATCGGTCAAGCCGAGATCCGCAGGGGACACGATTGCTCTGCCGCCTGCAGTTGGCACTGCAGTGTGTGACAAGTGCTCGCGCGCCAGAATTTCCGGAGGGATATATATGCCCCCCGCAAACACCAGCTGAAGAGCGCTGAGCATGACCTCATTCCGGGCCGATTTCGGGATATAGCCCATCGCACCAAGATCGAGCGCTTTCATGACATTGGCGCGGTCCTGAGCAGCGGACAGAACCACGACCGACACTGCTGGGTTGCGTTCGCGTAATTCAGCGAGCATCGAGAACCCATCTCGATCCGGCAGATTCAGGTCAAGCAGAATGAGGTTAATATCCGGATGGCTCGCGACGGCCTCCATCGTCTGAGCGCAATTTGAGGCTTCCAATATGACCGCATCGCGCGTGAGTTTCCTTAGGACGCCGTGCAAAGCCTCGCGAATTAAGGCGTGATCGTCGACCACAAGAATTTTCATTAATGGCAGGTTCCTGGGCTTCCCCAGACAATACTGCATTCCAAAAGGCAAAGCATCTGCCGGATACCGCTTTGTGGGCCACTCGCGTTCCGGCGGTAAAGCCCTGCGCCGTGCGGACAGATGCGGTCTGTCGTGTTCCATCTGTGGGCGCGAATGCCTTCTGGAATTCTTTCGGCAGCACGTCAGCAATGACACTGACCTTGACGATCTTGCCGGGCAGGCTCGCCTCGCCGATGCTGACGGTGACGGCGTCGCCGACCTGGAAGCGATAGAGGCGACGGAAACCACGCCACAACGAACCGATGCTTGCCAACGATCTCGATCATTGGCTCGCCCGGACGCACCACCGAGCCGGGGCTGACCAAGACTTTGCCGACAACACCTCGATCATCGACCGAAGCTTGGCATCGTCATAGAACGCGGCCAACTCCTTCAGGGGTCCGTCGGCTCCGTATGAGGCCGACCACATGGTCGCAATTTGCCCGTCGAGGGCGCGCCCCTCTCCGCCCAACGACGTCAGTCGAACGAACGGTCGGCAGCGGATGGTCGGTTCGACCCAATCGGTCGTGATCGGTTCATTGCTTGGCGGACGGTCAGATCTAGTGTCGCGCTTTCGCCGAAGACCTCAGCCAAGGCACCGCCGCAACCGTCCCCCGGTAAGAGTCAGCAAAAGCTCGCGGGAGAAGGCTTGCTCGCAGGCGCTGGCAGCAGAGGAAGGGATTAGTAGGGGAGTTGCGCGTTCAGCCGGCCTGGTGTCCCACGAGCGGGGAAACAATAAGCCTTTGGTATTGACCGTTCATAACAGTCGCTCGCAACCGGGAACGTTAAAGAGCGACTTCTTGTGGCTGGGGGCACCAACAAGAACCAGTTCGCGTGCCGCCAAGGTGCCGTAGACACCTTCGTCTTGGGCGTGCCGCATTAATCAGCCGCGGGCGAGCGGCAGGAATCTAAACAAAGGGATCATCAGGCTTGCAGCAGCGACGTAACCCCACCTGCGGGAGTGGTACCGGGCTACGTAATTGCAAGGACGTCGGCCCACCGCGAGGTCGGTTTTTCCACCCAATCGACGATTTTGTGATGGACATCACAGCGGCCGCAGCCGTCGCAAGACAAGGTTTACGCGTTGATCTGACCGCTGAGTGAACGTGCGGCCATGGTCCGTTAGGCCCGAATGCCTACGCCGTGCCCGGGTAATGTGGGGATTAAAGCCGACATGGTCCCAGGACCGAAAATACGGCCGCGGCGTTGATTTAGATCAAACGCCAAGGGGAGGCTGGCATTGCAACTTTTCCGAGTGCCCAGGATGAAGGACTCTGTGCAGTGAGGAAGAAGGTCCTAGTTGTAGCGCGACGGATCGAGCTCCGAGCGAGGATTGCGTGTGTGCTGCAATCCGCGGGTTATAGCGCCGAACTCGCCGAGAACCCGAAGCGGGCGCTCGAGCTTGCTGGGCGGAAAGACATCCAAGCGGCAATCGTCGTGGATAGTCCTGACCTGGCCCGCCTGGGGCAGGAGTTACGCGACAAGATTCCAACAACGATCTTGCTGGGGCACCGAACCGACGACATCGTCCGGCCGGGCTATTCGCTTCAGGGGGCAGGTGCATCTCTTGAAGATGCTTTGGACGAACAGAAGCTGCTCGACCTGCTCAGCCAATCAGCGGCATCGCCAGGGAGCACGGGCGATGAGACCGTCCCAGCGCCGGTAAAAATCAGCGACTGCAAGCTCGACCTGGCCGGCCATACCTTTGTCGATGGCAGCGGCAGGGAGGTGCAGCTGACCCGCGCCGAGACCGCGCTGCTGACCGCATTCGTAGACAGTCCTCGCCGGGTACTATCGCGCGACCAGCTGCGTTACGCCGTCACCGGGCGTGCCGCGGAACCCTATGACCGCAGCATCGATATGCTCGTCGCCCGCCTGCGGCGTAAGATCGAGCCGGACCCGAAGGCGCCACGATTCATCCTCTCCGTGCCAGGCGTCGGCTATAAATTCGACGTACGGCCGCAAAGCGCCGCGGATGACGAGGCACCGCCAGCCCTTGAGCCGGAACCGCTCAATCAGTCCGGACGCGGAGAGGCCATCCCGGCAGGCACGCCGCGTCAGGGCAGTGCCGCGCCACATTCCGAGCCACAAAGGCGGCAGTTGACGGTGCTGGCCTGCAGGCTCGTCGGCTCAACAGCGCTCGCCGTCAACTTGGATCCGGAGGACTTTGGCGGCACCATCCGACGTTTCCAAGAAATGTGCACCTCAGTCGTCACGCATTGGGGTGGAGCTGTTATCAATTTTGTGGGCGACGAAATTCTTGCGTCGTTCGGGTACCCCAAAAGCTACGAAGATGACGCCGAACGCGCCGTGCACGCAGGCCTCGATCTTGTTGAAAGAATCGGCGAGGTCCGATCCCAGTCCGGTGACCCGTTGCAGGTGCGCATCGCGATTGCGACCGGCTTAGTTCTTGTCGGCGAGAATCAGCCTGCCATCGGAGACGCCGTCGTCATGGCTGCCCGATTGCGGAACATAACGCCCCCAAATTCCGTCACGGTGACCGCGAGCACACGCAAGATCCTCGGCGACGTGTTCGCTTACGCTGACTCTAAACTTGAGGGAGTCTTGGGGCCGGAAGCTACGTACCAGGTCACAGGGGAACAACCGATCGAGATGCGATTTGCCGCCAGCCAGACGGCGAAGCTTACTCAATTCGTAGGGCGGCAGCATGAATTGCAGCAGCTGTCGACCCTCTGGGAGTTGGCCAAGGCCGGCAAAGGCCAAGTCGCACTTCTTTGCGGCGAGCCAGGCATCGGCAAGTCCCGCGTCACCAAGACCTGGTCAAATCTTATCGCCGACGAACCGCATATCCTTATGCGGTATCAATGCTCTCCACACCACACCAACAGCCCATTTTATCCCATAATCAATCACCTCGAGCGCGCGGCTCATTTCGAGCGAGAGGATACGCCAGACCTGAAGCTGAAAAAGCTGGAAGCTGTGCTCTCTCAGGCCGGCGCAGCAACGCTGGCGGATACCCGCCTGTACGCAGCCCTGCTGTCGATCCCAACGGACAAATTTAATTCATCGCCAGATCTGACATCACAACGGCAGAGGGAGCTGACCATCGCCGCGCTGGTCCGACAGCTTCGCGATCTTGCGCTTACGCGGCCGGTGGTCGTTGTGCTCGCGGATGCGCATTGGATCGATTCCAGCACCCTCGAGCTGCTCAGCCGATGCATCGCGTCAATCAAGGCTGCGCGTGTTTTCGTCCTGATCAATTTCAGGCCAGAATTCTTCCCGCCCTGGCTCGACGAGTCGCACGTAACCATGCTGAGGCTCAATCGGTTGGCGCGCGAACAAATCGAGGCCATCATTCTTGACGTAGCCGGAAGCAAGGAGTTGCCACGCGAACTCCAGGAACAGATAGCCAGCAAGTCCGACGGCGTTCCCTTGTTCGCCGAGGAGCTCACGAAGACAGTGCTAGAATCTGGGCTGCTGCAAGATCCAGGTGACCGCTACGTCGCAGCCGGCGCATTACCGCCTCTCGCCGTTCCGACGACACTGCTAGGCTCGTTGACCGCACGCCTTGATAGGCTTGGCGAAATCAGGGAGATCGCGCAGATGGGCGCCGCCATCGGTCGCGAGCTCCCGTATCGGCTGCTGGCTGCCGTCGTCCCGGTTTCTAGCCCCACCCTGCAGACTGCTCTCGCGCACCTTGCCGCTTCCGAGTTGATCTTCGTTCGCGGCGAACCGCCGGATTCAACTTACATCTTCAAGCATGCACTGGTTCAGGATGCGGCCTATGCCACTATGGTGCGCAGCAAGTGCCAACAACTCCACAGTCGGATTGCCGATGCGCTGACGCAGGGATTTCCTGAGACGGTCGAAACACAACCCGAGCTCATGGCCCATCACCTCGCTCAAGCGGGGCATACCGAGAGGGCCGTTGACTATTTCCGAAAGGCTGCGCGCCGCGCCATCGAACGGTCAGCCAATGCGGAGGCCATTGGGCACCTGACGCGCGCGCTCGAAATGCTGGAATCGCTTGCCGAGAATCCCGAACGCGAGCGTCTGGCGCTCGGATTGGAGGTGATGCTCGGTCAAGCAATGATCGCCGATCGCGGTTACGCGGCACCCGACACGAGAAAGGTCCTGCTGCAGGCGAAGGCGCGCTTTGACGATTTAACCGATCCCTCGCAGAAATTTGCCGTCCTCTATGGGATTTGGGCAGGCCACTATGTCGGAGGCGAAGTCTCCAAGCAGACGGACGCAGCCTTAGAGTTCCTGGCCGCGGCCGAACGACATAAAGACACGGCGGCGCTGTGTATTGCCCATCGGATGCTCGGCACCACGTGCCTAACGAAAGGGGAATTCGCTACTGGACTCCATCACCTCGAGCAGGCACGAGCGCTGTATGATTCGGCACATCATTCTCGCTACCGCTACCAGTACGGCCAGGACATCGGGGCGGCGGCACTGTGTTACCTAAGCTGGGCACTGTGGCACCTCGGATACGCTGACCGGGCGGCAGAGGTCGCTACCGAGGCGATGAAATGGGCCGAAGAGCTATCCCATCCGCACACGCTCGTTTACACAATTTGCCATGTTCGTGCGTTCATCGATCTCTTTAGCCGCCGCCGTGAAGATGCACGATCGTATGCAGCCACGGTTGTCTCGCTCAGCACGGAGAATGGGTTTTCGCACTGGGTAAACTGCGGTCGGATTTTCGAGGGCTGGGCCGAAATATGCCGGGGCGAGGTGGACGGGGGGATCGAATTACTTCGGGCAGGTATCGCCGCTTGGCAGAAAGGAGGAGCTCGGCTGTGGCTGCCAATTTTTCTGACACTGGAGGCGGAGGCTTGCGCCAAAGCAGGTCGCGGTGACGCCGCGTTGGAGGCTATCGAGCAGGCCCTCGCCATTGCCAAGGATACCGGCGAGCGCTGGGCCACGGCCGAGGTGCTGCGCGTCAAAGCCGGCTTGTTGAAAGCAGCAGCGGGGGCAGAAGCCAAAGAAATTGAGACTATCCTCCTCAGCAGCCTGGAAATCGCGCGAGCTCAACAGGCGCGTTGCTGGGAATTGCGCGCCGCCTGCGATCTTGCGCGCCTTTGGCAAGCTCAAGGTCGAGGGAGAGAGGGCCTAAAGGTGGTGCAAGCGATCTACGAACAATTCACAGAAGGCTTTGACACAGCGGACTTGCGGGAAGCGAAAGCGCTGATGCAGAACCTTAAACGGAGCTTGGGCCGCAAACGCAACGAGTGCGCCGGGGAGACGGCAGACTTGCAGGAACCCGAAGCGCTGACGCAGGACCTTACACGGAGCGTGTCCCGCAAACGCAACGAGTGCACGGGGAAGATGGACAAAGCAAGCCGCCGTTGATGCCTTTTTTCCCGTGTTCGGGAGTTTCGTGGTCCCAGAAGCCTTCCCTCGCGCCTCGCGATGGCCACAAGTCCTTCCGTTGACCTGTTCCGATACAGATTACCATCCAAGTGTTCTCTCGGCTTACGCATTTTTAACTTGAAAGTAAGCGCCTGCGGTGGCCAGGGTCGCTGATATTGAGGCCGCGACAGTTGTGTCCGGACGCGGGATCCCGGCTCCGCGCATGGCCACTTCCGGCGTCTCAATGGAGGAGCCGATGAATAGACAACATGTCGGGATGGCGCTCGCGTCCCTTGTTGGCGTCGCGGCACTCACCACGCCATCCCTTGCGCAGAACCAGCAATTCATCCCCCAACTGGTGTATCGGACCGGCGCCTATGCGCCCAACGGTATCCCAGTCGCGAATGGCATCGCCGACTATTACAACCTCATCAACGAGCGCGACGGTGGTATCAACGGCGTCAAGATCGCGTTTGAGGAATGCGATACCGGCTATGCCACCGACCGCGGCGTGGAGTGCTACGAGCGGCTGAAGGGCAAAGGCCCAACCGGTGCCGCCTATGTATTCCCGCTCTCGACCGGCATCACCTTTGCGCTCACGGAAAAGGCGCCCGTCGACAAGATTCCGCTCATCACCATGGGCTATGGCCGCTCGGAGTCGCGCGACGGCTCGGTATTCCAGTGGAACTTCCCGCTGCTCGGCACCTATTGGACGGCCGCCGACATTCTCCTGCAGCACATCGCAAAGAAGGAAGGCGGGTTCGACAAGCTCAAGGGCAAGAAGATCGCGCTCGTCTATCACGACTCGCCCTATGGCAAGGAGCCGATCGCGCTCCTGCAGAAGCGTGCGCAGATGCACGGCTTCGAAACGCTGTTCCTCCCGGTCACGCATCCCGGCGTCGAGCAGAAGGCGACCTGGCTGCAGATCCGCCAGAACCGTCCCGACTACGTGCTGCTGTGGGGCTGGGGCGTGATGAACTCGACCGCCATCAAGGAGGCGGTCGCGGTCGGCTATCCGCGCGAGAAGATGTACGGCGTGTGGTGGTCGGGGGCCGAGCCGGACGTTCGGCCGGCCGAAGACGGCGCCAAGGGATACAACGCCGCCGCCCTTCAGCACACCTCCGGGCGGTTCAAGGTGCACGAGGATTTGAAAAAGTACCTCTACGACAAGGGCCTGGGCGCGGCGAAATGGGAGGAGACGGGCGAGATCCTCTACGTGCGCGGATTGATCAACGCCATGCTCGGCGTCGAGGCGATCCGCACGGCGCAGGAGCGGTTCGGCAAGAAGCCGCTCACCGGCGAGCAGGTGCGCTGGGGCCTCGAGAACCTCAATCTGACCGCAGAGCGGCTCAAGCAACTCGGTTTCGAGAACGAACTAAAACCGGTCAAGGTATCCTGCGAGGACCACGAGGGTGCGCGCACCGGACGCATCCAGACCTGGGATGGCAAAGACTGGAAAATCACGTCCGACTGGTACACCAGCGACGACAGCGTGATCGCGCCCATGGTCAAGGAGGCCGCGGCAAAGTACGCGGCCGAGAAGAAGATCACGACCGGCTGCCTGTTGACGCACTGATCGCGAGCATCTTGAGCTGGCAATTGTAGGCGCCGCTTTGCGCCACTGGTGCAAGGTCATGAAACTCACACCAAGTGTGCATCAACTGAAAACGTGCCGGCGTTGGCGGAGGGCGGCGCAATCAAATTAGCGAAGCCAAACCGGCTTTACGGATTTGCCGCTTCCCGAAAAAGCCGAATATGTTGCTTGCTCCGCCCGATTGGTGGCGCCCTGGTGTGGCCCGGCAAGCGGTCAACACCATCTTCACTCCAGGTGCATCGAGCGCGTCCGCACCCGATTTGTTCAGGTACTTCGTCCGGGCGCTCCACTACCTACCGTAACACTAATTCGCTGCACTTGCGTCTTGCCATTGGGAAACTTCACCTCCAACGTCAGAACATCGACGCCCACAAAATCCGCACGGGAGCGATAAAACGCAACGAACCCGGGCACCTCCAGCGCCAAGCACTGCTTGTAATTGGTGGCGGTTACCTTCGCTTTCTTGACGGTGACCTTGCCATTTTCAGGCGGCGACGTCAGCTGGATCGAAGGAAGTGGGCCTGACGTACAGTCCGGCCGCACGTTGACATAGACCCCCACACGAATATCCGTGTTAGGTGCTCCACTCGCCACGCGGCTGGCGCTTTGCTCTTGAGCTGAAGCTGAGGTAGTGCACGCAACAACAGCCGCCGCGATCACTGACCAAAGACAGCGCATTTCGAGGTTCCTTAAAAACCCTCGTAAAGTTGACAGTGTTTAATGTTTCGGCCCTGTTCGCAAGTTGGTCCGCGTCCAAATCTAACAGATATTCAAATTGGAACCTCCCCGCCGAAATTTTCAAGTGTCACTTCGTTGAAATGAGAGCCGCTTCCTCGGACGGTTGACGCTGAAAACTGAGCAAAAATATCCGGTGCTTCTCGAATATGCGAAGGCTTCCTTCGAGCGCATCAAGCAGCGACTCCGCCATCTCTGAGCGCTGGCCCGCGTCAAGCGCGTACTTAACGATTACACGCTGGCGAGCGATCTGGACCGTCAATTCGGCGATATGCCAGTTGGCTTGCGCTAGATACTTCTGAGCATGATTCATGGATTTGCACGCACCCTCGCGGGCAGTCTTCAACTTCACTACTTGGAGGCCGCCCCGGTATGAGGAGCAGCGCTGCCCATTTGGTCACTGCTCGGGCGTAATTGGTTCAAATGTTACAGATATTTTAGCGTGGAAGAGGCCACTTACTTCAGCCAGTCCGCTTCCCAGCTTTGGCTGGCGGGGCGTTTACGCGATGCGCGCCTTGCCTGATTTGTGCTTTGGGTTAGTATTGGACTTCTAGAGAGACTCAGGTCCCTCTAGGGTTTCTCCTTTATTAGAGACTACTGGAGGCCCCGGCACGTCCGGGGCTTTCTTCATACTGGCTGTACATCAGCGGGCATCGAACCAAGGCGGCAAGTGCAGCGTTGGCCCGGACAGTCAGTGCGTTGTGGCAAGTCCCGGCCCGTCGCGCTCCCACGCCCGGCGAGCCGGGGCGCTTTCAAGAAAGATAGGTTCCCTCGACACACGGGAACCCCGCCCGAGCCGAGGCTCAAAGGGCGGGGGTCGCTCGGGAGAGCCCTCCTCTCAGCTATCTCCTCCGAAACACGGTTTTCCATGAAGGGCTCCCTTAGGACACGCATGGGCGGTGCCAGAGGTTCCCTCACGGAACGTAGGGCACGAACAGCCCATCGTCAGTGGCGCCGGTATTGAGTCGCTCGGACCCGTGGCGTTGGCCTGCTGTGCTCAATCCGTTTCACGGCTGGTGCATCCGATGACCTAGCCGCGTGGGTCAAGCACTCGCCACCGAAGCGATCGCGGAATGCATCCGCGGTGGCAGCGTCTGGGAAGCAGAATCGAATATAGAATGGCTTGACCTCGTATCGACTCCGGCCGCGGCGAACTGGGATGCGGCGTTCACGGTGGAACGCATCAATCTGCAACAAAACATCGCGAAAGCCTTCCGGCGGAAGTGCGAGTTCGACCACATGCGGGAAGTCCCGTTCGTTCGAATGCCGGACGAATTCGCTTTTGCGAGGAGTCATCTTGCCCCAATCCTTCTCAGTTTTCTTCTTCGTTTTTTTTCGTTGCCGCGCGTCGCGCGAGTAACGTCCAATGCTCCGCCGCCTTTTTGTATGCGCTCTTCATGAACGGTTCCGTTGCTTGCGCCGCGCGCTGTTTGGCGTTGTCCGCTCTCTGTAGACAAGCGCTCCTGTCCGATGGCATATGCGGCGGTTCCTCAAATGCACCAAACCAGGCGGCAGGCGCGGCGTTGGCAATGGTCATGATTAGGCACCCCTTGCCTGGTTGTGACAAGTCCCGGCCTATCCCGCCTCTCCCTAGGTCGCGATTAGTTTCGGCTGACGTGCGTTCAAATCGGCGACCACGCCTTTGGTTACGCCGTTTGGTCTCATTCAGCTCTGCGGAACTGCTGCGAGATAGGAAGGTGTGTACCAGCGATATTTTGGCGTTCGCGTCGCTCCAGCTCATGACGAGCCTCGCAGCGGGCCGAACAATAGCGAACGTGAATCCACCAGCGGCCGTTCCACAAATTACGGGAGCGGACACCTAATCCGAGTTTTCCGTGACATTGGGCGCATCGTTTCATAGCAGCTTCCTTTTTTGGCCCCCAGAAATTGTTACGGCCCGCTCTGCAGGCACCCGTCGCCCATTTGTCATCTATTGAGAAGTAGCGTTCAAAGCCGAAGCCCGAAATATGGTTTCGTGGGAGGCAAAAAACGGTTTCAATTGTGTTTCGTGCGGAACTTTCCGCGGGGACGAGGCGAGCTGCGTGACCTTCGCACGTTTCGCAAATGGATGGCCCCGGTCTTGCGACGCGCGAGACCGGGGCGTCTGCAAGTACTGAAACAGTCGATGTCGATTTAGTAGCAGACATATACCCTGCCGAGGCCGGGCACCCATCGCCAGCAGCTGGGTCCGATTACCACGATGCCGCCGAAGCCGCCCCCGTAGCCATGGCCCCAATGGCCGTGATGGCCACCCATGCCACCACCCTTTCCCCCGCCGCCGGCGGAAGCTTCGGTCGGGATGAGCGCCGCGGCTCCGATAGCGGCGACGGTGGCGACAGCGAACATTGTCTTGCGGATCATAGGTCTCTCCTGGTTTTGATCGGATGTGTTCTCACATCCGCCTGTTCCGTCGCGCGAATGATTCGTCGGGTTCTACAGCGCGCCGATTCGTGAGTCTCAAATCGACCATTTAGTGATGGCCATCACAACCGCCGAAGCCATACTCTGACATTTTGCTCTGGCTCAGATGGCTTCCTCCCTACTGAGGAATTCGCCGACTAAATCTTCGTATTTCATTGAGCGTTGGTCATCGGCGGCCACGCGACTCGGTGTAGATCGCAAGTTCCGACCCGTCAGTAGGTGGCCCTACCGGCGGGTTGGAACCGTTGAAGTCTGGCTTCACTCGGCAACTTTCAATCAAAAATCCGCCTTGGGCATAAATCGATTGTTTGAAATGTCCGCACGAAGTCGCAATCCGAGCCGCAGTCCGCACGGCTATTACACGGGCGTCTCAACGAGCTGGGGTCAGATATTCGGCTGCGTCGACTGCTTCGCTACTTGTTCGCGCGCGGCCAGTCTCCACTGTAACGCAAGGCTGATCAGCATGTCACGAACCACGCGATCATCACACCGTTCAGCGGCGCGGGTGCAAGCAGCGGCGTGGTCTTCGTAAATTTGAGCTAGGGTCGGCACAGCGCCTCATCTCAGGGCCGTGAAGCCCCGACACGCTTCACCGCAGCAGCCCAACATTTGTCGGGGGAGCGCCCGATGCGGTTCAACGCACACGCCAAAGGTGCGATTAAAAATTTGAAAGGTGCTACCGAGCTTGAAAGGCGCTCGGCCGGCTGATCTTCCGGTCGTCCAGGTGTCGAAACTTGAACTCGTGATCAACCTGAACGCAGCGGGATACCGGGCCTGACCATTCCACCAGGCATCCTGGCAATGTCACCAATTGTGATTTTATGAGTACACGCCCTAATGCGTTCAGGTCTAGAGCGGGTCGGCCGCCTCGGTCCATTGGCGTGCCAGCTTGAGGTATTCCTCACGCTGTTGGGTATCTTCCGTCAGCTCGGCCGCCTTAACGCAGTTCTCGGCATGGTACTCGTAAAGCTTCTTCAGTGCCGTCAAGTCCGCGGCGTGATAGTACTCATAATGCTGCTTCAGCGCCGCTATCATCGTCATCTCTTTATCTCGCTCCTGCTGCATGCCTACACGCGCCAAATGGCCACCAGGACACAGTGTTGTCGGTCCCGGCTGGTTCCATTAAAGGTCTCTGCATACCGTTCTCGATCGCAGTGCCGAATGTGTCGGTCGTCGCGGCATTCGACTTTCGTCTAACCATTGAGAGTTGCGTGGGCCCAACGTGCGTTACACTCGCGTAGGACGGCGGTTGGCATCGCGGGTACCATTGCCCACTATCTGATCCCGACGCGGTTGCAAATATGTCGTTCGGCATAGGGACCGGCGGCGGGCAGCTCAGGCTCGTGTCCTGGGATGGTCTCTGTGGTCCTGCGCCCCCACGTTGCCGGGAATAAAATGGAATAAACCGAGTTTTCTATTGTTTGGCCCCTGTGCAGCAAGGCTCACGAGCGTTTTTCACCCCCTCAACTTTTTGGCCAAAGTCAGCTAATTTGGCTGGTCAGCGGATAGGACGCGCCATGCCGCTGTTGCGCTCGTCCAGAAAGATCTTGCTTGGGGAGAAGATCACCCCGGCGGACGTATTCGACGACTACAGCGAGCGCGTCATTGCACAAGGCCGGGTTATTCTTTGCGCGTTTTCTCTGTTCGCGATTTGGCTCGATCCCGAACAATTGGCTGATTCCGCGACCGCGATAAAGGTGCTCCTTGCATATTCAGCGCTTGCGCTCGCCTTGCTCGCGATTCCGTTTTGGAAGTTTCCTGGCCCAGTGGCCGGATATGTCGTTCATGCCACCGATATCGGATTTCTCGCGGCACTGGTGATGCTGAGCCACGCCAGGCCCGGTCCGTTTTTTGCGCTCTTTACGCTTGTCATTCTCCTCGCGGCTGCCCTGCGCTGGGATTGGCAGGGGGTGCTGGCGACGGGCGCCGTGCTCGCTGTGATAATGCTGGCGGTGGGAGCGGTCGCATTGCGGTCCGATTCTGCGACCGCATCCGACGGCGTTGGTTTGAACGGGGCAATCGTCCGTGGCGTGAACCTGATCGCAGCCGGGGCATTCCTGGCCTACTTCAGCGCCTTGCGAGTGCGGCGGCGCGAGCAGCTGTCAAAGCTCGCCGACTGGCCGGGTCCCGACCCCTCACACATGAGCTCTCCCAGCCTGGCAACACTGCTCAGTCATTGTGCCCGCGCCCTCGAAGTGCCACGGGTGCTGGTTCTTTGGGAAGAAGTCGACGAGCCTTTCGTCAATGTCGCCGTGTGGAAAGATAATGTTTATGAGCTTACGCGGGAAATTGCCGGAGGACTCGATGATTTCCTTCGATCGAAACACTACCCTGATTCCATATTTGTGACCACCAATGTGAGATCCGGTTTTGTCAACGTGCAAAGTGGTGCGGCTCGCTTAAAGCCGCCCATCATGAACGAGGAACTCATTAGACGATTTCAAATTCGTAGCGTCGGGACGGCACCGTTCGCGGGAATCCTGTGCAGGGGGCGGGTCTTCATTCTGGACCGTGGCAGCTGGGGTGATTTCCTTTTGCTGTTGATCAAGTTTGTCGCGTCCCGGATCGGAATGGAGCTCGACCGGCAAATTTTGCAGCGCCAAACCGAAGAGGCTGCGGCCGCCCGAGAAAGGATACGGCTCACCCGTGACCTGCACGACGGCATTCTGCAAAGCCTCACGGCGGCCAGGTTTCAGCTCAAGCTGTTGAGCGATGGCCAGCGTGATGAAGACCCCCAGTCACGACTCAATACGATCAAACAGCTGCTGAATAACGAGCAAATCAGGATCAGAGACTTCGTGCGCCAGACATTGCCAAAATCGGATGCCGGAACTGATCTTCTCCTGAGCCGGGATCTGCAACGGGTTATCTCCGAACTCGGCGAACTGTGGGAATGTACGATCTCTTTCTCCGTGGACCCACAGGATGCGAGGGTTCCAGCAAAATTAGGTGCCCATCTCTCGCTTATGCTGGCGGAAGCGATTTCCAATGCGGTCCGGCATGGCGAAGCTTCAACGATCCGAGTTGGTATGCGCAAAACGAACGAACATCTCGCGATAGAAATTCAAGATAATGGACATGGCATCACCGGCTCAGCTTGCACGTATGACAACAAAGAGCCTGTCGATGCCGCGCTAGGTCCAGTTTCGCTGCGCGGGCGTGTTGGTGAACTTGGCGGATCGCTGGATGTACGTAGTTCTCCACGAGGGACCGAGCTCCAGATACGGATGCCATTGGCATGAACAGCCCGCGGCCGCCTATTTCCATTGTTCTGGCTGATGATCACCCCGTCGTGCTTCACGGGATGGCCAGCATTCTTCGAGCGCAGCCAGACTTCAACGTGGTCGCGCTCTGTGGGGACGGGATCGCCGCGGCCAAGTCCATTCGGACGCTCGTGCCGGATATCGCTGTGCTTGATATTAGCATGCCCGGCTTGAGCGGCCTCGATGTCCTGTCGGGTATAACTTCGGATGGACTTGCTACGAAGGTTATATTTCTGACCGCGGTTGCTACCGATAGTCAAATCTTGACCGCTATTACACGTGGTGCAAAAGGCATCATGCTCA
>Ga0310910_10000999_pt1 | contig 14883 bp, 13 predicted proteins | sample GREbulkMGHF172_FD_203448 | JGI IMG/M metagenome (GOLD analysis project Ga0310910, IMG submission 203448) | Lab enrichment of tropical soil microbial communities from Luquillo Experimental Forest, Puerto Rico - GRE.bulkMG.HF172 | ecosystem: Environmental > Terrestrial > Soil > Tropical forest >... | reverse complement strand
CCCTGTGATCACATCGCGTGGCACTCCATCTGGGTGAAATCGCCGAGGATGGACGCTGGGAGAAACAGCGAAGTGGTACGATGATGGCACTACACTGTCGTTCACGGGCCGGTCCTGTCCGCTCTTCTCTGGGCAAGCGAGTGCCGTAGACCCGTAATGCCCAATTAGGGGTTAACCGCGTTACATCAGCGAATCGAGCCGGATGGACCGTCAAAAAGTCGTCCTACATCGAGCCCGAGCGATGTCGGACAAGATCCTCCCGCGTCGTCGATCTCGTGTTGCCCCGATTTCATGGTCGGAGGACGATCTGAAAATCGCTGGATCTCGTAAGATTGTCGCTCGTGGCGCGATGAGGTCGTCAAGCTACCGATCAGATTGGCAGCGACTTTGCCTTCAGCCACAGGAAGAGGGGAACCTTGTTCCAGCGTTCCATACCGCCGCCTTTACGAGCCGTGTCTGGCACGGGCTCCCGCAACGATGTGATGGCCAAGCCCACATTTTCCAGCGCGGCCACATAGCTTTCCAAGGGCTGTGACCAGCCAGCGAAATGCATTCTTAGCCCATTGCGCACCTCGGTGCCCTCGAACCACCCAACCGAAATACGAGTCATGAAGCACAAAGGAAGCATTGGCCTCAGGACCAGCGAAGTGCCCGCGATCAGCGAAGGGGTGCACAATTGAAATAACAAGGATTCCCGAGGGACGCAGAACCCGCCTGATTTCCTTCAGCGCTGCCAGAACATCCTCGACATCCATTAACACGTTGTAGGCGACGACGAGATCGAAACTGCAATTCTCAAACGGCAGATCAGCCGCCGCCGCGATCCTGTACGCGTCGGCCGATCCAGCCTGCTCGGCTGCCCATACGAGCTTCTCGACCGGATCGACCGCTGTCACCCGGTAGCCGCATTCCTTCAAAACGCGTGAGACTCGCCCCTCGCCACATCCCACATCGAGAGCGTCGCCAGCGCCTTGCCCGATGAATGCAATCAACGAACCTCGGTACGCCCAAAATTCATCATGATTTGGGGCACGCGCCCATGCCGTCCATTCGGACGCGATCCGAGACCAATGCTCAATGTCTATGTGCTTGCCCGACATCAGCGCGCCTCCGCAGGCAACTTGCTCCGAAGCTTTCCGCGACTCCGTTTCCCAATGCCGCCCCCGGCCCCGTCTGATTTCTATCACTATTCTGTTTTGTCCCTCTCACCTCGTGCGGTCCGTGACGGTACTCAGATCAGCAACCCAGCGCCGAACTGAAACATTTGCTAAGCGTCTAATTGGCAAGCAAGTGGCCTACCGTGGCGCTAGCCGCGAGGCCTCGGCCCGGAACTAATAAATCGGCACGGTGCTCGGGACGGGTAAGCATGTAGAGGTCCACACTAGGCAAGAAAAGCTCGCGCCATTCTCTCTCCCAGGCTCTACCGCCCCGACGAAGAGCAGCTTGCAACACGGTACACCGATCGCTCTCGACGAAAATTTTGAGGCCATAGAGATCGCAGAGCGCTGGGTTCAGTGCTGACACCCCTTCGATGACGATCGGCTTTGTGAGTCGAATTACTCGTCGATGCTTGGAAATGGAAAGGGCGTTCCAGTCGAATGGATAGTAGCTGCATCGTCCGGTCGCGGCTAAGGTTTTAACTGTGTCCAAGAAACCATCATACCGCATGAACTGAAATGGGAAGGCCGGTTGATCGCGTGAGGGCCAATGTTCTTCCGGCAGCACAAAGTCATCGACTTCAATGCAATCGAGGTCCACCCGCTCCTTCAATTTCGTTACCAAAGTACCCTTGCCGGAACAGGGCAAGCCATCGATCGCTATTAAAGGGGCTGAACTTCCCTTGAGACCCGCGTAATCGCCTCCTCGACCGAAACCCTCTCAGGCATTTTCATTTCACTTTTCGACTGCCGTTTCCAGTTTCGCCACGTCCTCGAAACGGGCCGGACATTCCCACCGGTAGCGGACATCCGGCATTCGCTCCTCGTTGTCCGCGCCGTCCGTAAAGCGGATGGCGTGAAACCCGCGCGCTTCGTAAAAGCGCCGTGCGCGTGCATTGGCCTGAAAGCACCAAAGTTCAAGTGCGTCGACACCGGTGGCCTTTGCTGCATCTATTAGCTGAGTGCCCGCACCCATGCCGATCCGATCCGGGCGAGTATATAGCAGGCGGACTTCCTCCCCTCGGCGCGCGAGAAAAGCGACGATCCCGCTTTCATCTTCCGCAACCGTGACCTCGCATTCTTTTAGGGTCACATTGGAAACGAACCATCCATATTCTTCAATGGTATGCAACATCGGCAGAAAAGTCAGAAGCCGAAATGAAGCATAATAAATATCGGCGATTGCATCCGCATCGGTGGCGGCGGCACGACGCAGCGTAAAACGCATTGTGGTCGCCTTTCGTCCTAAAGAGCGATCATTCCGACCAGCGCTGCTTCTTGGCTTGGGTTACCGGGAGAGCAGAAGCCAATTTTAGACCGGAGGAGCCGCTGCCCTATCGAATGCAGCGAGGATCGCCCGAAAGCGTTCTTCGACGACGCCACGCATTTCAGGATGCGTGAACACGTAAAGTTCGTCATCGCGAATAGCGGCCAGGACTCGTCGCGCCACCTCCGCAGGGTCCATGCCAGTGCGGACCCGTTCGGCAAACTGAGCATAGCGTGGGGTCGTCGTGTCTAAGGGTGTCGTCGGCCCATAACGTTCGGCGCGGTTGCGGGCGCTCTCCAGGATGTTGGTGCGGACAAATCCTGGACACAAGATGCTCACGCCAATGCCGAAAGGCTTCAACTCGGCAGCAAGTCCCTCGGACATTCCGACGACGGCATATTTGGTTGCAGGATAGGGCGCGAAGCCCTGACGGGTATTCGCCATTCCGGCAATCGACGAGGTGTTGACGATGTGCCCACCCTCGCCATGCGCTCGCATATGCGGCAGGAAGGCCCGCACACCGTTGACAACGCCCATCAGGTTGACATCGATAACCCAGCGCCAGTCGTCGAGGGAGATACCCCTAGCACCAACCCCGGCGTTGTTGCATAAAATGTGGACTTTGCCGAAGGCCGAAAAGGTTGCTTCGGCGGCAGCATCGACTGAAGTGGGATCGGCAACAACGCAGACGATTCCCTGTATTTCTCGCCCAGAGCCAGAGAGGCTCGTCACCGACGCGTCGAGCGCCGTTTTTTCTATATCGGCGAGCATAACCTTGCAGGCCCGCTTCGGCAAAAGCGCGACCCAACGCCAGCCCAATGCCACTCGCGCCGCCAGTCACAAAAGCAGCTTTACCAGCGAACTCCCGCATTACTTTGCCTCCCTTGGATCGACATTTTGAATGGTGGAGACTCGTTCTCAGCCGAAAATCCGTGGCCGAAAACGTCGGGGCGAACTGCATCAGCTAAGACGACGCCGATGCCCCCGCCGTCTCCGAATCCGAACCACTCCAGCTTATCATATTCTCTGGTCGTGGTGGCCCGTGGGCCAGCCCACAGGACCGGGTTTGCCCTACCTGATGAGCGCCGGGCCGTAGGCGCAGTCGCCCGGCTTACCCAAGGCGTTTCGCCCAAGCACTGCACTTCGCCCGCTTGCCGGGGTCAGGTAGTTGGGGGAGTGTCCATTTTTCGCAAATATTCGAATTATCTCGCGAGGTGCTTTTCCAAGAATTGCGTCACCTCGGCGAAATACTCCTTGGTCTCTGGTGCCAAGGGGTCAGCTTGGTACTGCGCATGCGACTGGCCTTCGAAGACCTGCAATTCCGCATCCACACCTGGTGCTCGCATTTTGCGATGCACACGCACCGTGTTGCTGAGGAACAAGTCGCGCGTACCGGAGGTCAGTATAGTCGGAGGAAAGCCCTGAAAATCACCATAGACCGGCGAAAGCATCGGGTCTTTCAGATCATGGCCATTGGCATAAAGCTTCGCGGCGTCGCCGAGCCAGCCGTCATTGCTAACCAGAACGTTATCGACCATTTCGTTGGTAAAATAGGTGTCGCCTGTCTTCGTCATGTCGGACCAAGGAGTTCCAGGCGCAGTCGCGGCTGGCAGTGGTAGTCCTTCCTTCTCGGCGCGCAGCACCATTGCCAGCGTCATTCCTCCGCCAGTCGATGTACCGAAGATGGCAATATTCTTCGGGTCAGTCGTCTTAACGACTTCTTTCCATACGGCCATGGCATCATCCAGCGCAGCCGGATATGGAAAGTCGGGTGGCATGCGATAGTCGACCGAGATGATCTTCATCCCGCTGTAACCGGCCATCAAGATGGCCTCCCTGGTACCCGCCTCTCCGGGGAAGAATACATAGCCGCCCCCGTGGACGTGAACGAGTAGTCGATTGCGGTTCGTCTCGGGAATGGTTTCGGGGGTGAGAACGTATGCCTTTACCCCACCAATCATGGTCGGCTCCACTTTCACTCCGAGACGTTGCCGTAGATCGGGAAGGGTCGCAACGACCCCATCTGCGCCTCGCGCGATGCGAGCCTTCCATTCCTCTGCCGATTTTGGGTGCTCATTCCAATTCGGAGAGAGCGGACGTGCTATTACAGCCTGTGTCGCAGGGCTTACGGTGGCAGGGACAGGAATATCCCGTTCCGGCACGTGTCGGACATCTTGGTCGGCTAGAATTTGCCCAGAGGTCAACACCGCCGCACCGGCAACGATCAGTACGGCGAGGCATGTCGTCTTCATTTCCTTCCCTCCTTGTCTAGAACGTTGGCTCGATCCCGAACTCAGACCAGCTACGAGAGACATCGTACCCTCTGCCTCCTCTAATCCGCCAATAAGTCTCGAAAACCCTCTCGCCGAGCCTGTACACGACGATTTCGTTGAGACGGTGAAAAGCTCGTCCGAACCCGAGACGGCTCACCAGCGGTCTTCATAATGGCTGAGAATCCCTCGGATCTCGAACGAGGTAGGTATATACTCGCGGTTGGGAGGTGCCGAGGGTTGGAAGCGCACTCCGTCGAATGGAAGCTCGCCGCGATTTTCTCCGCCGATGTCGAGGGTTACATCGGCCTGATGGGGCGAGATGAAGTCGTCCACGAAGTGCCATGAGCCAGACCCGCCGTCTCGCGGCGATCCTCGCCTCCGATGTCGCCGGTTACTTGCGGCTGATGGGTGAGGACGAGGAGGGCACGCTTGCTGCGCTTAAAGCGATAAGACGCGAAGTTGCCGATCCCAAGATCAAGGAACACCACGGTCGCATCGTCAAAACCACGGGCGACGGCCTGCTCCTCGAATTTGCCAGCGTAGTCGATGCGGTGCGTTGCGCAGTTGAGGTGCAGCGCGAAATGGCGGAGCGAAACGTCGATGTGCCGCCAGAGCGCCGCATCGAACTCCGCATGGGGATCAATCTTGGCGACATCATTAAGGACGGGCGCGATATCTACGGCGATGGTGTCAACGTCGCGGCCCGTCTAGAAGCCCTCGCCGAGCCGGGCGGGATCTGCGTCAGCCGGGTGGTACGGGACCAAGTGCGGGACAAGCTCGCCTTCTCGTTTGAAGATATGGGCGAGCAGCAGGTCAAGAACATCACGCGGCCAATACGCGTCCACCGCATCCTGCTGAGCACGCATCCCGGCCCTTCTAAGCCGGTGGTGGGAACAGCGACGGGACCATCACTCGCCTTACCTGACAAGCCATCGATTGCGGTGCTGCCGTTCCAGAATATGAGCGGCGACCCGGAGCAAGAGTATTTCGCCGATGGGATGGTCGAAGAAATCATTACGGCACTCTCCCGCATACGTTGGCTTTTCGTCATCGCCCGTAACAGCAGCTTCACGTACAAAGGCCAGTCGGTTGATGTGAAGCAGGTCGGGCGGGAACTCGGCGTCCGGTACGTGCTCGAAGGATCAGTGCGCAAATCGGGCGGTCGGGTACGCATCACTGCTCAGCTTATCGACGCGGTTAGCGGCACGCATCTCTGGGCCGATCGCGTCGACGGCTCGCTGGAAGATATATTCGAGCTTCAAGACGAGGTGGCACTCAGCGTTGTTGGCGTCATCGAGCCAACATTGCAAGCTGCTGAGATTCGTCGATCCAGCGATAGGCCCACCACTGACCTTACGGCCTATGATCTCTACCTGCGTGGCCTGTCGCACGCTAATACGTGGGAAAAAGGGGACATAATTACCGCACTCGGTTTGCTCGGACAGGCAATCGAGTGTGATCCACGGTATGGCCTTGCTCTCGCAGCAGCGGCCTTCTGCCATTATAGCCTACACGTCAATGGCTGGGCGAATGACCCTGAGTCAACCCGGTGTCAGGGGATCGATCTAGCCCGCCGAGCGCTTCAGGTCGCCAGTAACGACGCGGGCGTCCTCGGCTGGGTTGCAGACCCTCTCGCCTATTTTGGCGAAGACATCGATGCCGCCATCGAATTGATAGACCGTGCTCTGGCACTAAACCCAAGCTTCGCCCGCGGATGGGTGACAAGCGGTTGGCTCAGGCTATGGGCCGGACAGCCCGAAAGTGCGATCAGCCATTTCGAGACCTCCTTGCGGCTCAGTCCACACGCTCGAAGGTCGGGTACACTCATGGCAATTGGCGTGGGGCACTTTTTCGCTCAGCGATTCGAGGACGCTGCGGCTATGCTCCTTCGATCCCTGCAAGAGCATCCTGGCTGGGCACCCACACATCGGTTCCTAGCGGCTTGCTATGCGCATATGGGACGGCTGGACGAAGCCAGAGGGACCATCAAGCGGCTTCAGGCCGTCACATCCGTAGTGGTGCCTGACGCTACGCACTGGCGAAACCCGGAACACCGTGAGCTATTCCTTTCCGGTCTCCGGTTGGCTGCTGGTGAGACGACACCACCCAGATCCGTTCCCTCCAGCTAGTCGTCAACGACCAGAATGTTTACGCAACGCGCAGATCGCCTGAAGAGTTTGCTCACACTTATGACGCTGCCTCTGCCATTGTCGTCCGGTGAGCACGGGGCAATCGAACCGTAAATTCAGTATACTCCCCAAACCGACTATCGACCTCTATCGTGCCGCCGTGCTGTTGGGTCACGATGTCATAACTGATCGAGAGGCCGAGACCGGTGCCCTCGCCGGTTGGCTTGGTCGTGAAGAACGGCTGGAATAGCTTGTCTTTGATTTCAGGCGCGATACCGACACCGTTATCCCGGACCTGCACTTCCACCGCATCGTCGAGATCCCGCGTCGATACCTTCAATGTCGGTTTGAACTTCGGGTCGCCTCCCTCCTTCTGGCGCTTAGTGGTCGCATAGAAGCCATTGCTGATCAAGTTGAGGCAGACCCGAGTGATGTCTTGGGGCACAAGTCCCATCGGGGCAATGCCCTCGGCAAAATCCCTTTCCAGAGTGATGTTGAAGCTCGCATCCTGAGCACGCGCACCATGATAGGCGAGGTTCAACGCCTCCTCGATCAAGCCGTTGAGATCGACACTCCGACGTTCGCCGCTGGTGCCGCGCGAATGTTCCAGCATACTCCTGACGATGCCATCAGCGCGGCGTCCGTGCTCGGCGATTCTTTCAAGATTTCCGGTAAGCATCGTTATCGTCTCATCAATCTCGGCTCGCTTTTCGTCGGCGAGTGCATTGATCGCTGGAGCGGCGGTTTCCTTCAATTCGTCGAGCAACTCGACTGATAGCCCAGCGAAATTGTTGACAAAGTTGAGCGGATTTTTGATCTCGTGGGCGATGCCCGCGGTCAACTGGCCCAACGAGGCCATCTTCTCGGCCTGGATCAGGCTGGCCTGGGCGGCTTTCAGATCGCGATAGGCTGCTTCGGCGGCGTCCCTGGCCGCTCTAATCTCGGCCTCGCTGCGTTTCCGTTCAGTGATGTCGCTGTAAATCAGCACGACGCCGCCATCCGGCATCGGGTTGTTCCGTACTTCAATGACCGTGCCATCCGGGCGGGTCCGCTCGAAGCTATAATGATCGCCAATCCGTGCCCGCAGGCGTTTAATTTCGGTCTCGGGGTCGGTCTCGCCGAACTCGCCGCGCTCAGTGAGATAGCGGACAAACTCGTCGAAGCCATGACGCTGGGCGAGAAAATCGTCGGATAGATCAAGCAATTCCTGAAAATTGCGGTTCCAAGCCGCCAGCCGAAGCTCTCCGTCGAACATAGCCACACCGTCGACCATGTTGTCGAAGGTGACCCGTAATTCAGCCTGACGTTGGCGGATCTCATCCAGCAGCCGTGCGTTCTCCATCGCAATGACTGCTTGCGCGGCGAAATTCTGTAAGAGGGCAATCTGCTTGTCCGTGAACGGGCGTACCTCCTGGCGATAAACGGAGATTGCGCCGAGAAGCGTGTCCTCGTTGCGCAGCGCGACGGCTATCCAGCTTTGGCCACCGCCGAGATCGATGTTCTCTCGCGCCTGCGGATTCGTCCGATAAACAACGGATTCCCGAATATCCGCAAAGTGCACAATGTGCTCACCGCGCACGAGCGCCTCGAAGGGATCGCCCGGCTGCGGGCGATGCACCCCTTGGCGGCGTGCAAGGTCCAGTAAGCGGTACTCCCCGTGGACCGCTGCGACAGCAAAGGAATCGCCGTCATAAATCCTCAGCACCCCTTGAACCGCACCGCAAAGCCGCACGGCTTTTTCCAGCATCGCATCGAAAACCGGCGCGAGGTCGCCGGGTGAGGAATTGATGACCTGTAACACCTCAGCGGTCGCGGTCTGCTGCTCTAGAGCCTCCCGCGTCTCGTTAATGAGCCGGACATTTTCCATCGCGATGACCGCCTGCGCCGCAAAATTCCGCAACAGCGCGATCTGCTTGTCGGTGAACGCGCGCGGTTCCTGGCGATAGATCGTGATCGTCCCTAGCAGCGCGTTGTCCTTTCTCAGCGCAACGACGATCACGGTTCGTGCGCCGCCGAGATCGACCAGTGCACGCGTATAAGGATGGCCCCGAAGATAGCGGTCCTCCCGCATCACATCGGTTACATGTACGAGATCCTCACCGTCGAGGACGGACTGACTTGGGCTGTCTGATCCAGGTTGATCGGAAGTTTTCGCCAAATAGTCGGCGTATCGCGGCGGAAGACCGCGTGTAACCACGGGGCTAAAACTCTTACCATCGTAAGTCCTCATTACCCCGAACGCAGCTTCGCACAGCGTCAGGGCCTTTTCGAGCATCGCGTCGAAGACCGGGGTGAGGTCGCCGGGTGATGAATTGATGACCTGCAAGACTTCGGCGGTCGCAGTCTGCTGTTCCAGGGCCTCACGCGTCTCGTTGATCAGCCGCGCATTCTCCATTGCAATAACCGCCTGATCCCCGAAGGTCGTAATCAGGTCGATCTGCTTCTTGGTAAACGGCTGCACATCGCGTCGTTGTACATTGATCGCACCGATCGGGACGCCGTCTCGCAGCATAGGCACCGCCAGCACCGTCCGGCCGCTCGACCGATCCAGGGCCGGATAGCCTTGTTCGGGATCGGCAGCCAAATCCTCAATATGCACAATCTGTCGTGTCAGGATTGCGCGTCCCATCGCGGTGCCGCGGTCAGCCGGAAGGGGCCACAAATCATGGACTTTCCCTGCCTCTTCGGGCGTGAAGCCGGACAATGCCGCCAGGTGCAGCAGTCGGCCGTCATAAGTCACGACTGCACTTAGCGACGCATCAGTTAGTGTCGTGGCAGCATCGGCGATTGCGTCGAAGGTCGGTTGCAGATCTGCTGGCGAGTTCGAGATGACCCGCAGGATCTCGGCGGTCGCGGTCTGCTGCTCCAATGCCTCACGCGTCTCGGCGATGAGCCGCGCATTCTCCATCGCGATCACGGCCTGCGCCGCAAAACTCCGCACCAACGCGATTTGCTTCTCAGTAAAAGGCAGGACTTCTCGGCGATAGAGGACAATTAGGCCAAGCAAAGCGTCTTCCTTGCGGAGCGCTACCGTAAGGTGGCTGCGCGCGCCGCTCAGTTCGACAAGCGTCCGCGCCGTTTCGCTTTCCGCGACATAAGACGGATCTGCGGCAACGTCGGCAAAAGTCACCACATCTTCGCCTCGCACTATGCGGTAACTGGCCATTCCGGGATCGGGTCGCACTGGAGTATGTAGAAACTCAACAAACTTTGGCGGTGAATTGTAGTGAGCGATCGCGTGGAATGCCTCGCCGTCATACTTCATGAGCAGGCCGAACGAAGCGCCGCATAAATTGACTGCCTTTTCAAGCGTCGCACCGAATACCGGGGCAAGATCGCCGGGTGACGAATTGATGACCTGAAGAACCTCAGCGGTCGCGGTCTGCTGTTCTAAAGCTTCGCGCGTCTCGCTCAAGAGACGCGCATTTTCCATTGCGATCACGGCCTGCGCGGCGAAGCTCTCTACAAATGCAATCTGCTTCTCCGTAAACGCCTCGATGCGCTCTCGCGCAAGGCTGAAGCTGCCAACCGCGACCCCTTCTCGCAGGAGCGGCACGCCCACCAACGTGCCGGGTTGCACCTTAGCCATCTGAGGATTGCAGTAATCCGGGTCGGCATTTACATCCCGGATGTGGACAGTGCGGCCTTCGAGCATTACTCGGCCGCCCACCGTCCCTCGATCGATCGCAAACCGCTTGCCGATGCTGGCAGCAACCATTTCGGGGCGGCTCGACCGCGCCGCCACAACCTCGAACTCTTCTCCGTTCCGATTGGTCAGTAACCCCTTGTCCGCTTCGCAGAAACAGATCGCTCTTTCTAGCATCGCGTCAAATACGGGCACGAGGTCGCCGGGCGATAAATTAATAACCTGCAATACTTCAGCAGTCGCGGTCTGCTGCTCCAGAGCCTCGCGCGTCTCGGCGATGAGCCGCGCATTCTCCATCGCGATGACCGTCTGCGCCGCAAAGTTCTGAAGCAGCGAAACTTGCTTGTCGGTGAATGGCCGGACTTCCTGGCGATATGCGCCAATCATACCCACCAACCTGCCGTCCTTACGAAGCGCGACGGCGACATATGTGCGGGTTCCGCCCAACTCAACAAACGCGCGCTGGCGAGCATCGCCCAACTGGTATGCGCGTTCTGCCGTCATATCCTCGAAATGGACGAAATCTTCGCCTTCGAGCATCCGCCCTACCGCAGTATGTCTTCCCGGTTGTCGGGATGTCCGGGAAAGGAACTCCGCTAAGGCGGGTGGTACTCCGTGGAGCGCAGCCGTCTGGAAATTGTCGCCGTCGCGAACCAACAGAATCCCGAACGCCGCCTCGCATAGGCGCATTGCCTTTGCCAGCATCGTATCGAAGACTGGTGTCAAGTCGCCGGGTGAGGAATTGATGACCTGCAAAACCTCGGCGGTCGCGGCCTCGCGGGCTAATGCCTCATCGAGCCGCTGCTGTAGCTCAGCGTTTGCGCGCCTAAGCTCGGCTAGATCATCATCGAGCGTCGCGGTCATGTGCTTGCTCCGTCGCGTCCTACTCTCGACCGGATATTACCTCTATCGACACCCCCTTCAGCCGAGAAGATGTCAGAGTCCTTGGCCGATCCCACCGGCCGAAAACCCACCGTGATATTTTTCAAAAAAGTTTTGAATACCGCGGTCGCCGATCAGTGGTCACCGCGACGGTTTCCACCTTCAACGTCAGGCTGGTCCTTCCACGCGCGCAACCGGTCGCCCGATCTCGAAATCGACCCTCACCGCGCCGCGGGTTGGCAGCCGTTACCTCAATAACGATGTTCAATCGGTCAGGCGTTGCTGTCGGCAACAATCTGTTGAGCAACGGCAGTCACTTCTTCCTCATCGAGAACCGGCACCAGATCGATTTCCATGTGGGAGTTCCACTGCGCGATGTACCGCGACACGGCGGCAAGATCGCTCGACTCGAAGATCCCGACGCCGGTTCGTGCCGCAGTATCGAACCAGCGGCCAACGATCCTCACACCCTCGCCCACATTCGTGCGGAAACCCAAGCCCAGGAACTTGCTCATGACCCAGGTCAGATAAGGCATCCCCGGCGTGTTGCCGGAAAAGACGTGGATGTCAGAGGAGATCGTGTCGGGCGGGCAGCCTTGCGCGATGGCGTCCTCGGCCACGGTATAATCAAAGTTCCGCCGCCATGGCCGACATCGAAGACGACGCCACGCTGTTTGGCCGCCAGCGCCGCCGGCAGCAGGCGGCCGTCTTGGACGAGGTTGGTGAAATCGCCGGCCAAGTTCGGCGCACCCGTATAGGCGTGGGTCAGGATATCGCCGGGCCGCAACAGATCGAGGATCCCGGTCATTAGGGCGCGGGTCTCGACACCGCCGATGTGCACCATGACGCGGCCGCCGGTGCCGGCCTTCTCGCAGGCCGCGATCGCCCGCTTCAACGGCTCGATGCCGTTCTTGGCGATGATGTTCTCCGAGATGCACGCCGTCTTGGCAGGCTAACCGGTGAAACTTCGGGCCATGCCCGACTTGGTGATCGCTGTAGCGTAGCGAGGCCGGCGCGCCCTTCAGCAGAGCCGCCAATCGGGCCTTGCGATCCACCACCGGCAGAGCCATCAGGTTCTCGCCGTCGAGGTGCAATAGGTCGAAGAGGAAGAAGACCAGTGATCCTTGGCCGGTATCGGTCGCGTTCTGGATCAAATTGAAGACCGTCCTGTCATCGGGCAGCACTCCACATAGTTCGCCGTCCAGATAGGCATTCTGCGCCGGAAGCCCGGCAATGGCGTTGGCGATGGCCGGGTATTTGTCGGTCCAGTCATTTCCTCGGCGAGTCAGGGTTTGCACAGTGGTGGCATCGAGCCGGGCATGCATCCGGTACCCATCGAGCTTGAGTTCGTGGAGCCAGTCGGGGCCGTCAGGTGCCTTCTCAACCAACTTGGCAAGCTGAGGTTTGACCCAGGCGGGCGGAGGAGTCGATCCAACCGTTTGGCGGGCGAGAATCGTGCTCGTGGATATTACGCGAGATTTCGCCATGACCACCAACCAGACTTTCGCCCTTCGTCCGTGTGTTATGTCTTGGACAGAGTACTACACTGCTACAGGTTGCGCGACGCGACTTGTGCTCGGGCTTAGCGATGTAGTCGTTAACACCGAGATGGCCGGTCGGTCGCACACGCGAGAAAAATATTTCCGGCGAAAACTTAGAAGGAATAATATGTGACGAGCGGCATCACTAACTGAACTGCCACGACAAGGGAGGAAAATAGATCATGCCCATTAGTTCGATCAAAGCGATTATCTACCTCGTCGCGCTGCTCGGCGTTACCCCGGCTGCATGGGCTGGGGCAGCCGAGGAAGTTGCAGTCATTGGAGAACAGAGAGCGGCTGCATTTGAAAAAGGCGATATTGATACCTACATTGCCGCCTTTGCCGATAACGCCGTCTTCACTCCCTCATTGCAAGCCTTCCGGGTCGAGGGTAAGGCGGCGCTCAAGAATTACGTCAGCGCACTCTTCGAGACCTATCCGACGCGCCACCTTGCCGGTCGGCAGGGCTCCACGCGGGCGTATCCGAACGATACTATCGTTGTGCAGAACGCGTACTTCGTCCTCACAACGACCGATAAAAGCGGCAACGTCAGCGTCCACAACCTCCGGAGCAGCACGACGTGGCTCAAAATGGACAACGAGTGGCGGATCGTGGATCAGCACGTATCAGAAGCGAACGGTGCCGACCGATCATGATGGAAGCACTCCTTAAGAAAGCGGAAAAGAGGGGTGGGCAAGCGCACGCGAGCCGATAAAGCTCGCAGTCGTCGATACCTGCCCCTGCTTGGCGGCTCGTAAGAAAGGACGTGGCGCGCGCTAACCCTTATAGGCAAACGCGCCGGAACAGTTCGATCCAGTCTCTTGGACATAGGCTACGCCGATGGCATCACCCCGATCCTAGCGATCCCGGAGCGGCCTATACCGAATGGGGTGCGAGCGGGCTAAAACCGCGCTTCTTAGCGCGGCTTTCTGCTTGCTCAACCCCTGTGCCCGAGTCCAAGGGCGTGACCATGCTAGAGAAGCATCAACTTAAGCCCTTGTCGCATGCGCTCAGCGGGGAGATGGTGGTGCAGATCGCGGACGGAGCCCTGTTCGGTTTGGGCTGCGCTGTGGTAAATTAAACCCGCGTTCCTAGGCGAAGGGGACGTTCTCAGGGAGGGCCCGTTACCACAATAAGACGGTTCCGCAGGTAGTATTTCGTTTCGCTGTCCAGCTCGGGATGCTGCCGCTCACTGGCACAACAAACGGCGCTCACATGCGGCAAAACCTTGACATCTTGGATTTTACTTTGACTCACGATGAAACCGAGAGGATCCTCGCGCTTGGCGGGTTTGCGTAGCGGATGACGCCAATTGCAGCACGACTGCTGACAGCACGTGGGGCTTCTAAGCCGATTCCAACGCCATTCAGAAGCGATCAGGCCTTCGCAAAGGACTTTAAGGAAGGGCCACCGGTGAGCGGTATCGGCAGGCTCATGCCGAGTCGCCTGGGGAAACCAAAACATAAGGCCGGCGTCAGACACAAGAATAGTTTTTTCCGCCATATGTGATTTGGATCACACTGCTCAGCCAGCCTGGTACGTATATTCAAAGGCAATAACCGAACGCTCGTCCCTTTCATCCTTTGCGGACTGGCACATGACCTATCCCGCTCGCCTCTTGCCCGATCTCCTCGTCGGCTGGCAGAAGGTCGCTGACCGGTACAGTATGCCAATTTACATTTTCCAGACGGGGGACGCGTATCACGCGGTTTCGAATGAGGCCCAAGGCTTGGGGCGTCTAGTCCATACCTTGGCTCCCCAGGTGCCGGTTTTGGAGCAAGTCGACCGATCCAAAAGTGCCATCATCGTCGCCTAACAGCTGGCTCGGAGCGGCCTTTTCGCACGTGGTGAAAACGATGAGTAGCGGGCTTCGGCAGCGACAGAGCGAGCCGACCTTAGATCGAGGCAGTGAAGGCCGAAGGCCAGACAATCTGACCGCCTACTCCCCTGAGCAAATAATCAGTCATGCCACCGCCGCAGGACGAACC
>Ga0310910_10000993_pt1 | contig 14896 bp, 19 predicted proteins | sample GREbulkMGHF172_FD_203448 | JGI IMG/M metagenome (GOLD analysis project Ga0310910, IMG submission 203448) | Lab enrichment of tropical soil microbial communities from Luquillo Experimental Forest, Puerto Rico - GRE.bulkMG.HF172 | ecosystem: Environmental > Terrestrial > Soil > Tropical forest >... | reverse complement strand
TCCCGGTCGCCCGAGGCCGTTCGCCGGCTTCCCAGCTACTATGGAGGGGTCTGACTTCTCGTCCCCGTGCATCACCGGCTTCGGCTCATCACCTTCCCGGTGCAGGCCAGACTTTATTGATCCTGGCCGGGGGCGAGATCTCCCGGTTCCCGCACAAGGAGCTTACGCACATGCTGGGGTCTACGACCGCGCCGGGCCGGCCAAGCGCTCGCGCTGGCGCGCCTGGCCATGTTGCCTTCCACTCAAAGCACAGTGTCGGCGTCCCGGAGGTTCTGTTTTCGCGGCTCAATACCCAGCCTATGCGCACCCCTGTCAATGCTTCACCAAAACCCTCGCGGGCTTCAGCGCATGACTCGGGGACAGTGTGGTTCGCTATACCTTCACTGGCAGAGACTTACACTCTTTACTCCTTGCCGGTCTCCCGGCGCACGCTTTGTCAGATTAACTTCTGTCGAGCGAGAAGCGCCGAGCGGAATACGCGATCACGCTGCGGCAACCGCATTTCTCCATTGATCCGCCGCCTCGGCTCGGAAGATCCGGAGCGTCGAACGCGAGACGAGATGGCGTTGAAGGTTGAAGGTGTTGTGAACGGCGGCATGCATGCTGAGGAAGCGTTGGGCGGAGCGAGCTGACTTGAACCGCTGCATTTTGTGCTCTCGTCGTCGCACCACCTGATGCGAGTTTTCGGCTCGATTGTTCATCCGCAGCCCCTGCTCATGCGGGCAAGTCAGTCGCAGACGCCGGAACGCTGCGGCGTAGGAGCGCAGCTTGTCGGTGATCAGCAATTTGGAGGCGAAGCCTTGCTTCTTGAGCAGCTTACGCATCAGCCGTAGCGCCGCCCGGCTGTCGCGTCGGCGCTGAACCAGCATGTCGAGGACCTCGCCCTCGTGGTCGACGGCCCGCCAGAGGTACATCCGCTCGCCAGCAATCCGGATTACCATCTCGTCGAGGTGCCAGCGAGTGCTCGGCCGCGGACGGTGACGGCGGCGACGAGATCCTACTGCAGAGCCGCGACGACATAAAAGGCGTGCTCGACCCGCACGAAATGAAGCAGGTCATGCATCCGTCGCACGGCACGAGCCATACCGATCCGCAACTCTTCTGGTTTGCTCAGGGCGATCCGCGGTTTGTCGCAGCGCCGTCCCATGCCTTCTCCCAGTACGACCACAACGATTTTATGCACAACAAAGTCCTGATCATCGACTACAAGACAGTTGTCTCCGGAAGCTACAATTTCTCGGAAAATGCTGAAGCCAACGACGAGAATATGCTGGTGATTGAGTCGCCGCAAGTCGCAACCGCATATACCAACTATTTCGACGCATTATTCCGTCAATACGAGCAGCATGGCGCCCCGCTGCCCCCACAGTAAGTGACCAAGGGGGATGACACGAACCTCAGCGGGGAGCCCCTCGCGGTTCTTATAGGCAGCTTAGGTCTCGCCCTCGGCTACGGTCGTGTCGCCGCCGTCCAGCTACCGATCATGGTAATCGCCTCAATCGTCGGCGTCTGGCTGTTCTCGATCCAGCAGTTCATGCTGCTGCCCGAATGTTTGGACGACTTCGTCGGGGAGGGCAATCCGGTTCGGGTTGTCGACGCCTTCATTGAAGAGTTGGATTTGGCAGTATTGGGTTTTGCAGGCGTCGTGCCGGAGGCGACCGGCCCGCACGTTCCCCGCCTTTAGCACCTCGAGCGCGTTCTGATTCCAATCGATGATGACATCGGCGTGCGCCGTCGGCGACCCACTGGACCGGCCGGGCGATGGCCAAGGCAACCGGCATCTCGCTGGGTTCGGTGCAGCGCATCTGGCGGGCGCACAAATTGCAGCCGCACCGGCTGCGCACCTTCAAACCCTCGCGCGATCCCAGCTTTGCCGTCAAGCGCGTCGACATCGTCGGCCTCTATGTCGATCCGCCGGCCCACGCCGTCGTGCTCTCGCTCGACGAGAAGAGCCAGATCCAGGCCCTCGACCGCACCCAACCGGGTTTGCCGATCAAGCCGGGGCGCTGCCAGACCATGACGCACGATTACAAGCGGCACGGCACCACCACCCTGTACGCCGCGCTCAGCGTGCTCGATGGAAGGGTGATCGGCCGATGCATGCAGCGCCATCGCCACCGCGAATTCATCCGCTTTCTCAATGCCGTCGAGCGCGAAGTGCCGGCCGGCAAGCTGATCCATGCGGTGCTCGACAATTACGCCACGCACAAACATCCCAGGGTGCTGGCTTGGTTGTCGCGCCATCCGCGCTGGACCTTTCATTTCACCCCGACCTCGGCCTCCTGGCTCAACGCGTGTATGCGGTCGCCCAGCTCACTAACAAAACACCGCCCGGTGCGGTCCACTGAACGTATCAGTCCGGAATCATGGGGAGCGTTTTCCTTGCCGGCGCCGGACACGAGATCCTCCAGCGCCCAAAGGCAAGGGCGTGGTCGAGCGGTTCGTCGCGACAGGTAGGCGACTACCTGTCGCGACGAACCCGAAGTATGCGAGGGCACCGGCCACAAGAATGCCCAGCCAACTAACCCAGAATGGGATGCCCAAGCCGCCGATCTCCGCCTGCCATCCTAAGATAATCCGCAGCAGATGCATTATCGCCACGACGAGAAACAGGGTGGCTGTGACCGTCATATAGGTTTTTTGGTTCAATCGGCCTGCCTTTCCGCGTCGCGTCCAACAACCCGACAGTAGCTTACGGCTCATCACGGGCGACTTCTACGCGATAGGTTAGGTTGGCCATCCTCTGCCCACCTATCGACTGATGACCTATCTACCTTTTCGCTTCCGAGCTTTGCGGGCGGCATAGCGGGCGTCGCGAGCGGCCTGCCGCTCGGCTTCCAGGGCGGCTTCCCGCGCTGTCTGCTCAGCGAATTCTGCGTCGCGGGCCTCTTGCTCGACTTTCAGCGCGGCCTCACGAGCGGCAGCCTCGGCGATTTGCGCAGCGGCTAAAGCAGCGGCCTGACGAGCTTCAATGGCCAACTTGGTGGCTCTTCGCTCAGCGATACGGGCATCGCGAGCCACCCTGGCCGCCTCCCGTACCGTCCGCCGCTCGACGGCGGCAGGGCTCTCAGCCTCAGACCTCGCTCGGGCTGCCCGCTCCAATTGGGCCTTCTTCGCATCTGCAGCTGCGCTCAAGCGGTCGGCAAAACCGGTGTTCTTGGACCTGTCCATCTCAGTCTTATACGCTCAAGGAAACGGCTGATGGCCTTAGGGGTCGATGGTTTCAGATCAGCGCTCGTCCAGCCATATTCCACGGCATAGACGAGACCAAGATTGAAAAGCTCGCGGGACGGTCGCCTCGAGGGTCGTCGGTGCGCTTGAGCGACGGGGTTACGATATCCGAGAAAAGATATATTAGCTACGATCAGGCGTGGTTTGGGACGGTGAGAAAGGGACGAGTTGGCTACGACCAGACTTCGTCTTAATTCTGATTGTCGTTTCGTCGACGCTCACCTTGTCGACGAGACCCCGAACGAGCTTTGCTCGATCTCTGGGTAAGCCGCTCAACGCGGCGACAAGACGGGGCGCACGACCGAGCATTTTGCGAATTTGGTCGGCGGGCATTCCCCCTGTAGCGAACCGTTCAATCTGCGCCAGTGCTGTCGGGCCCTGGAGCGACCGCAGAGGCGGCACCGCCCTCGGCGCCCGAGCCCTCCCCTTTATTGGCCTTGCGATCGGTGTCGCCGTCCGTCATCACTGGTCCCTGTTTCTCCTGCCGCGTTTCAGCGAAATCGTGGATCTCTCTTTACATGCTGCGCGCTTTCACAATCTTTGGAAAACGAGAAATCCATTTGCCGGGATCCGGCACTGCAGTCGACCATTCGCGGCCGGAACGTCGGCGCCGAAATTGCCGATGTTGCTGCCGGCGTAGATTGAAGCGTCGCTATTGAAGACTTCGCGCCATGAGCCATCCGCCAAACGCGATGCGTCAGTTTGAATGACGTAGCCGTCAGAAAATGGCTGATTTCGCAGGCTGGCGACGACCAGCAGCTTATCATTGCCGGCAGAGCGCGTGAATGCGATCACCCGATCGCCGCCCAAAACATGAATGATGTCGATCTCTTGCGAGCGGGCCGCCGCGTGGCGCCGGCTGAAGCGGATCGCATCCTGGTAAAACCTGAACATTTTCGCACCGTTGCCTACCCGGCCACCGGTCAAATCTTCGCGATTGCTAATGAAGCTGTCGAAACGATAGAGCTTCTGCGCACCAATTTCTTCCCCCATGAAGAACATCGGCGTGCCGGCCGAGAACAATGACAGGCCGAAAGCCACTCTGAAGCGCGCCTCCCCATAATCGCGCGTTGTTCCGATGAGTGGGGCGCCATTCACAGCACACACCAACGTTCGCTGGGTGCCGCCGGCGTTGCCGGCTTCATCATGCGATTCGTTATACACCACCTTATTGACCTTGCTGTCGAAAAGCGCGCCAGCGAATTGTTCAACGTCAAGCGGACCGTCACCGCCGGAGCCTGCGTTTTTGATCAGCCTCGCCCTGCCGCCAGCCATATCCGAGTCACCAATAAGGTTGTGGTAAAAATAGGCAAACCAGGTGGCGCCAAAACCGAGCCCTCCCGCTTCCGGCAGCTGAGTAACAGCGTCCCAGCCGGAGTGGTCTTCGGCAATCAACATTACAGTGGGCTTGATGAGTCGCAGGGTGCGACTCCATTCGCGGAGCAACTTTATGCCGAATTGGTTCGCGCTGGGGACCGAGCGGCCATCAGCATGGAGGACGTTATCGCGATGGAATGCCTGAGTGAGATCAACACGCAGGCCGTCGACGTGGAACTCCTCGATGAAAGCGGCAGCGCTGCTGACGAAAAGATGCCGGACGATCTCCTCCCAATATCGCGGCGCAAACCCGGATGAGCCGTTGTCGATGTAGCCGCCGTCGGGAGGGCTATAATCGGAGGGCTTGCCTTCGTACCAGTAATAGGTGTTTTGCTCCGGCGAAGTGGAGTCGTATTGCCATTCGGCGCGTGCCGCATTGAAGTCATAATGGTTGTAGCAGACGTCCTGGATCACCGCGATGCCGCGTCGGTGGCACTCGCGGACAAAGTGCTTGTACTCGTCGCGGCCGCCCGCAACCGATTCGATGACAAAATAGTGTGAAGCGCCGTAACCCCAACCCTCCTCGCCGGAGCATTCAGACATCGGCAGCAGTTCAACGGCATTGATCCCGAGATCGCTCAAATAGGGCAGCAGGTTGAGTGCATCCTGCAAATTCCCTGGCCGGTTTTCGCCAAATCCGAGCGCATTGACGTGCAACTCGTAGATCAAAAGATCTTCGATGCGGGTCGGGACTGCGAGCCCGGGTGTGAATTCATTCGTCCAGAACTCGGCCTCTGGAATGCGCTCGGCGTCCTCAGCAGCGAATTCCTCGGCGACGGTGTCTGTACTCAGTACCATACTGCAGCTCTTGGTCCCATCGAGCTGACCTGGGGTGCCGGAGAAGTGCTTGCCTTGGGGATCATCGCCGCCGTGGCCGATCTGGTTGCGGGAAAAAATATCGGTCCGGTAAACGATCTGCCTGAGCATTGGTAACGCGATACATGTAAGGCGCGCCTTCGAACGCGGCGAAGTTAGGGACCACGTCGCTTTCCCAGATGCCGCTGCGGCCGCGCTGCAGCTTGAATACCGGCCGGGCGGGATCGATTCCGTCACCGTCGTCAGCGATATAGCCATTGTTGGGCTTACCGAATACGACTTCGACGTCTCTAGCATTAGGCGCCCAAACCGAAAACCGCAGGCCAGGTTGTTGCGCGCCGTCGGAGAAAAACTTTCGCGCGCCGAGGCGCCGCCCATAGGTGAAATAGAACTCCTGCGTGCCGCCTGTCTGCTGCAGCGCAAATTCACGGGAGCGCTCCGGCGACATCCCGTCGTTTATTTCGGTCGCGATGCCCCATAAGTTCGGTCCAGACGGCCCGTCCAGCCGCACGCCCCAGCGGAACTGCTTGCCGACCTCGGTGTCATCGAAATCGACGGTGGCGGTGAAGCAGGGACAGCCATCTTCGGCCCTGCCCGGCGTCATCGGTATTTCGCTCCAGGTTTGCTCAAACCGCCCTGAACTGTCCCAGCTGCCCGCAAGCCGCGCGTTGCGAAAAATGTCGCGTTTCAGCCCGGTCAAATATCTGAACTGGACTGCAATTTTGGTCATGGCTATCCTCCATTCGATCTCGTGAGCGTCGACAATACGCCGAGGCTGACCGGGCGTAGGCGATGACTGCCGTCGACTTTTGGTTAATCGTTGCTACGAGCCTAGCTTAGCGGTGGCCAATCGCATGTGATGCAGTTCACACTTGGACGAATTTCGATTAGTGCCGTTATCGCGGCGGTCCTAGACCCGCTGTTCGCTGAGTGATCGGCGGCCGTCTCTCGAGAGCGGCCCGTAGAGCCTGTGAACCGGTTATCCAGGAGGAGGTGCAGGCGGAAAAATTGAAGGGTGTGTGAACCGCTTCACACACCTGATTCTAAATCGATGGTAGACGACGTTCGGTTCTGATTCGCTGGGTGGTCAGCGAGGTAAGTTGCGCGGGGGGCCCATCGGAAGGGCCAATTGCGGGCGACACCAACGAGGATAGGGCGGAGCGGGTGAAGATAGCGCATACCGACTTTGGTTTGAGGAGAAACATCGATGTCAGATATCGCGGCGAAAAAACCATTCAGACAATTGTTTGCTTCGGAGCACGTCGAAGCCTGGGCGCGTTTTAAGTGGCTTTTGCCGATTCTAATTACCGTTGTCGTCACGATAGTAGCGTTAGTCCACTATTGGACTTTTTTGGATACAGACGGCGCTAAGTACATTCCTGTTGGATTTGCCATTGTCCTGGCAGTCTTTTTGTCGGCGTTGCCGGCAGTAATGTGCTTCGTTCAAAACGTGTCTAGAAGACGCCAGTTAAGCAAACTAAATGACCTCAGTGCGCTCCCCGTTGCGACGACAGCCCACTATCGGACAGCGATCAAGGCCATTGACTCTGTGCGCCTCTTGGTCGATGTCGGTCACAACTTCGCTGGAGAACCGCGATGCACCACAAACGCCTCGTCGTGTGCTGCGACGGCACCTGGAACGATGCCGACTCAGCCGCGGAATTTACCAATGTAGTAAGAATTGCACGTGCGATAAGGCCGATTGACGACCGTTCCAGCCCAGCCATCCCACAGATCGTGTACTACCACTCTGGGGTGGGCACAAGTGATGCGGTGGATCGACTTATGGGCGGCGCAGTCGGGCTCGGGTTATCACGGAACGTGCGCGATGCGTATGCCTTCCTTGCAGCCAATTACTGCGAAGGTGACGAAATCTTCCTGTTCGGCTTCTCGCGCGGCGCTTACACTGCGCGAAGCGTGGCTGGCATGATTGGATGGGTGGGCCTGATCTACAAGGCTGACATGGATGATTTCTCCCTACTATGGGAGGGCTACCGTCTGAGAGCTCACTCGGGCCGGCCGGACGTTCGTTTGCATTTTCCACACCGTTACTCAAACGTGCAAATAAAATGCATTGGAGTGTGGGACACGGTCGGCGCGTTAGGCATACCGGGTCATCTCGGCGACATATTCACTCAATTCTATCAGTTCCAGGATACCAACCTTGGACCGCACGTAGAGAACGCCTTTCATGCGCTCGCGCTCGACGAGCATCGCGAAGATTTCGTGCCGACGTTGTGGAGTAAACTGCCGGACGCGCCCGCTAGCCAGCGGCTCGAGCAGGTCTGGTTTCCGGGGGCACACTCAAACGTAGGCGGCGGCTATGCAGAACACGGGCTGTCCGATGTGACATTGGCTTGGATGGCGGACCGGGTAGAGCCATTCCTCGAGCTTGACCATACCTATTTGTCGACCCGTCAGGATCAGCGGGATGGCTGGGGTCTCGGCAAGATCTATGACTCGGCCGGAGGGTTCTTTGCGCTCCGTCGCAAAGTGAACCGTACCGCTCTGGGCAGCAGTGCAGGAAACGAAGGAATCCACGAAAGCGTTGCAGTGAGACTGCGGGCAGCCGGAAGTGGAGGGTCATACAGGCCAGCGAGCCTCGCCAACGGGCCACCAAAGGATAGTGTCGCCCCGTTGGGAGGTGTCGAACAGGCGCTGCGCTGGCCCTCGCCCAACCCGGCGCAGTCGGGACGGACCTCACGAGCAACACCCTCCCTTGTCGATCGGCTGATGCATGATATTGGGGGAGGCTGATTTTACGCCTCTCTCCGCCGAACGACGCACTTCTCGCCTTACGGCATCATCGCTCGGGACACGCTACTTGCTGCAACTTGCCCGGGTGGCGAACAATGGCTCGCGTGAGGCGAGGCAGGTTGGCGCTGAGGAGTTCGACCAGCGTTCGAAATCGGCGCTTCCCTGCCGAAACTGTGGGAAAACGCGTTAGAGCATCCCACGGGCAGACACTCGACGCCCAGCTTGAGCAGCTAGCAGCGCGGGTTGTACCAAGATTTATCGCGAGAATGCTCGTCACCTGCTGAAGCCGGCGGCGGACGGGCTAAGAGTACGACGCTAGCCCGACGCCAGATCGATCGAAATGGTAGTCTCTAATCCCGCGGAGAGGCATAATGTTGCCATGACCATTCAACGAAACGTCCTCGCGATCCTTTCCGTCTTTGGTGCGTTGGCGATGGCGACCTCGTCGATACACGCTCAGGACAGCCTTCAGGCAACGAAAGCCGCGCTTATCGTGATAACCGACATGGCCGACAAGATCTGCAATCAAGCGCCGCCGCTGCAAGGAAGCGGCAGTAGCACCGAGCTCTCTGGAGAGGCAAAAGCGGCCTTGAGTGGTGCCATTGGCAAGATAGTGGACCTAGGTATTCAAGGCGCTGGCAAATATGCGTCCGATCAGTATTCCGGAGTATTGCGCAAAGATCTAGCAAATACAATCAATCAAAATACTAATTGCCGGCTCGCCGTGTTTAGCACGTTGAACGAAAAGGTACTCGCTCTCCCGCCAGAGGCGAAAAAATCTGCCGCTCTAGACAATATTAACATTGTGATGACCGATTTGCGGCATATGGTGATTGACAAAAGTGGCTATCTTCTTCCATCGATACGCGACTACATTGAGCACCCCACGTCTAGTAACTGGAAGATTGTCATACATAATGCAGAGAGACAGCTCAAATTAGTAGATGCTGCGGTTGACTCGGTAGAGGCTTATAATGCTCAATTGATCGGACCAAATACGTCTTATAATAACTTAGAAAATCTCCACGAAGATCTAAGACGGCGCGACAGCAAATTACGATTGCTATTGGATGTCCCAGCTAATCCACCCCCAAGCGTCTCACAGGCACGCGATTGGGCTCAAGATTACGGCTCCCTGTTTGGCGAACTTATAGATGAGATGAGAAGCTTGCAAAGTGCAATAAAAGACAGCACTTAGGGCACAAGCGACACCGGGCTGAAATCCGCTAACAGCTTGCGGTGCTGAAGCACCTTGCCACCTGCTGGTGGGACGCCGAACCCAAGCCTTGCCCAAAATTGTGAGGACCCTCGGCGAGCGTTGGCTCCTTTACGCCTCCCTTATACACCGTGTCGGTGCCCGATCGATGCCCTCGGCTCCTACGTGATAATCCGGTTTATCACGCAGGGCGTAGCGCGCTGGTTCTCGTAGATCGAGCCCTGATACTCGGCCGGCGGCAGCGGCATCCGCACCGGCAGCGGCACCAGCCGCGGCGCGAGGCTCGGCTCGCCGACAATGAGCTGCTCGTTGAATTTCTCGATGCCCTCCTTGAGCCCGAGCAGCGGCCAGGCATCGGCGGCGCGATACTGAAACAGCAGGAAGCGGCGGGGCCGCCCCGAGAAATTGGTCGCCGAGCCGTGTACCGCGCGGACGTGGTGGATCGTGATCGAACCGGCCTTGCCCAGGCACGGTACAGCGCGAGACAGGTCGATGTCGCAATTTTCGGGATCCATCGCGCCGCAGAACCGACCACCCGGGCCATGATCGTCGTGGATCGGCCCCTTGTGGCTACCCGGCACGACCATCATCGGACCATTCTCCATGTCGACATCGTCGATCATGATGCCCACCGCGGCGAGATCCTCGTTGGTATGCGGATAGAACGCCCAATCCTGGTGCCATTCGATCGGGGCGCCATAGCCAGCCGACTTCATGTTGAGTTTGCCGGTGTCGAAACGCAGGCTGCCCCACAGATGGGTCAGCATTTCAACGATCTTGGGGTTACGGCTGACGCGCATGTAGACCGGATGGATCGCATGTGGTGCCTTCAGTCGGCGCACCCGCGGCTGGTCCGCCGAATGCGTGTCCTCGAGGTCATAAATCGAGTCGTTGGCAGTCACCGTCGCAGACGCGGAAACGAACTCGTCAGTCACCTGGCGCAGCTCCGCGATATCCTCAGCCGAGAAGACGTCGGGAACGACGATGAAGCCATCGCGATCATAGGCGGCGCGCTGTGCACATGTGAGCGTTCGGTCTCTCCCTCAAGGCTGCTTCCCCATGCCAAGGAGCACGGTATCGAAGCAATTAAAGTACAAGATTACCGAGGATTGCGGCGTGCGCACAACGAGCAGATCTTCAACCGCTACAAGACCGTGCTCGACACAATGGGCGACCAGGCGGCCTATATCGGCCCGGTCGGCGCCGGCACGATCGCCAAGCTGGTGCACAACCGCACCAGTGCGGTGATGGGGTGCGCTGCCTGAGGTCTTGCCGTCGAGATGGGCCGTTCAATGTCGCCCTCGATCAAACGTTCGCGGTTCTTGGTGAACACCGTGGCGTCCCACACCGCGGCATCCAGCGACAACCCGACAAACCAGCGGAACAGCAGATTGTAGTCGAGCTGCTCCATCAACTGCGGCTCCGACCGCACCGAATAAAAGGCCTGCAACAGCAACGCACGAAGCAGTCTCTCGGGGGGAATCGGCGGCCGGCCGAACTTGGCGTAGAGCTGCTCGAATTCCGGCGACAGAGCCGCCACCAAAGCGTGCCCGTTCTCCATCAGAACATGCCCCAGATAGGCAAGCTTGGCGGGCTGGCCCGGCCCTTGCGATACAGCCGGGCACCGGGGTCTGTGGTCGAGGCGGCTCGCCGCTGCCGTCCTTGGGACGAAAGCTCTTCATGCTGGCCCACGCCTCGATCAGCGTCCCGTCAACCGAGAATTGGTCGTCCGACAGCAACGCTTTGACCTGCCCTTGGTTCAAGACCGCAGCCATGAACTTGCGGACAGGCTGCCGGACGTAATGGCGACCGCGATTTCCATGGCGAGAAGCGTCGCAGCCAGACGCACGCCTCGTCCACGATCCGCCGGATCGACCGCAACGAGTAATCCTTCGGAACTCGGGCCTCGCAGCACGCGGCTAACCTTGGCCACCGGTACGGCCGAACGTGAGGCCGCGCTCGCGATGGTGGCGGACCGCCCCGGCAATCATCGGATCACGCTCGGGGCCGACAAGGCCTACGATGTGGCCGAGTTTGTCGCTGATCTGCGCGAGTACAACGTGACGCCGCATGTGGCGCAGAACACCACCAATCGGCGCTCTGCGATCGACGGCCGGACGACCCGCCACCCCGGCTATGCGGTCAGTGGACGGATGCGCAAACGCATTGAGGAGGTGTTTGGCTGGACCAAGGGCGCCGCCGGCTTTCGCAAGACCCATCACCGTGGTCTGGCCTGTGTCGGCTGGATGTTCACGCTGACGGCCACTGCCGACAATCTCATTCGCCTGCCCAAGCTGGTGGCGATCGGGGCCTAACCATGTCCGGAATCTGTCCAGACATGGCAGTACCAACAACATCGACGCAACGTTCTACGTGCCGAGCCGTATTGGACAACTTATGAGGGAGTCAGCCATAACGGTTCTACATTCTGCTCGCCAGTCACCAAGTTTTTCCGCACCCCTGTTAGGGCCGGGGGTTCCTAGTTACTGGGTCTGGGGTCCCAGCGGCGGCGCGTTTGATTACCCCTTCTCCGACTGGGGAGGGCCGACTGGGCTGGGGCATCTGTAGGCGGGGCTACTCAGAAGCCGACTGTTTGTGCCGCGCTTAAAATCGCTCGCTCATTCGGAGGATGCCCGCGTTTCCCTTCATCGACCTCCGGCCCGTTCTCCTCCGCGGGAAGCAACTTTCCTCGCCAGAGGGACCTGGAGTTCGAATCCCGCTCCTCCACCGGCGAGTCAGCAACAAACAGTTCCGGCGTTGGGCTTCGATGGAGCCACGGACTGCCCAAATCGTGTACACACTAAAATCGGTCGTCGATCCCGCGAAGCATGTTTGGAGTGACCTCGGCTGGTGCGGCCGACGATGGGAAGAAATCGTCTTCTACGAGTTGCCTGTCGGCGCCTCTTCCGAAACCGGCGACTTTACCGGGGTGATCCGGTATCTCGATCACATCCAGAAGCTCGACGCGACTGCCGTCGAGCTGATGCCGATCGCCGAATTTCCAGGTGGACGAAATTGGGGATATGACGATGTCACTCCGCTACGTGCCCGCTTCGCGGAACGGCCCGCCGCAGGATTTGAAGCGGCTCGCAGAAGTGTAACCATTGCCATGGCCTGTTCTTTCATCGTTGCATCGAAGGTCCAGCAACCTTCAGCTCGAGAGAGGAGCCCCCGATGGCAGCACTCAGGTTCGCATGATTTACGACGCGATCAATTTACAGTACAATAATAGATCGTCTTGTCTCTTCTCTGTCCGCGCTTAAAACAGTTCATCGCACCTTGTCTGACGTCATTATTAGATCCAGGTTGAAGCTGGTTAAATATTACTCTTGCGCCTTCCGATTGTCCTATCACCTTGCCGGAAGCAGCAAATTGGCAAGACTCTGCCGACAGAATGCAAGACACATCATCTGATCGCTGCACAGTATTGTCACCCGAGTTGGTTTCGCTGTCGACGTCCAATAAATTATAAATTGTCTTCAATTGCTTAGATCTTAGGTCTAGTTCAGAGGCTTGCGCATAAAATCCTAAAAGTACAGTTATTACAGCAGTTGTCATGATTTTTATATTTTTTCCCATCTCTTGGTTATTGTTTGCGTTATTCTCTAAAGTAAAGTCGCTGCTGCGCAAGCCGGGCTCAAATTTCTATCGCTATGGGCCGATACGGTATAAGGCCAGCGATCGCGGTAGGGATGCCCATTACTGAACACCACCCACACAGAACCGGACGTGCGGCATTCCCGCATCCGGCTCCCACCTCGGATGTTTAACGGCGAAGCGCTGGTTGGGCCGCGATGAAGGATGCGTGGCCTTGGCAGACACTGGTCTTCGAGCCGATTGATCCGGTCCCACCCGGTGCGATCCTTTTGGCCGCGCCGCGTCAGCGTGCGCATCCAGACCACCATGATGTGGTACCGGAACGCCGCCAGGGCGTCGAGGTTATCATACTCATCGTTACCGCTCACCCTGTTTTCGTGACGATGCCGCCGGTCGATGTGCCGTTGTTAAGACCGGATGCTCGCACGGAGGTTTTTTTCAACCCACTCGACCGTCGAGACATCCCCAGCAAATCGCTGCGGATCGGCGCACACCTTCTCCACCCCGGCATTGATGACGGCAACCGGCAGCGTAGTAGCCGGGACCGCGATCTCCAAGGCACCGGTTGCGAGTTTGAACAACCCGCTGTCGGTGCATGCCGCGACGATCCGGGCCACAACAGCGGGATCTGCCGGTTGACGCTCGACCTGTCCTGTTGGCAGCTGGCAAGTAACAGGAGGCCAGCCAGGCTGTGTGCCTTACGCGCGGCATTCATGTTCCCAACCTCCCTTACACGCTGCCAAAATTCGGCTCCCGGCGTGTTTCATTTTGAGTCCTTACCAGTGATCACCGATTGCCGGCTCTGATCTGCCTCCGCGAGATCGTTTCCCATCGGCGTGGACGATATCCCTGAGAGGGGGCGGTCTCCCTCGATCATCGCACAACCAGCTGATTATCGCTGTCTCTATTTCGTGTCAGACCGCCGTTCGATGCGGGTACTCCGTCCGGCATGACCTCGCTCGGGAGCCGGGGGATACACAATAGTTCCGTAACGGGCACAATAGGCACGAGCCCCAGGCCTAAATGGGTCGCCTCGCTTTCCGTTACGAGTGGTGGCCCGAGTGGCGGTACTAGGACCCGCCGCTCTTAGGTGAAAGCTGCTCCTATTTCACATCAGTCCGGATCACCCCGGATAGGAGACATCGTCTATAGTGCTGGTTGATCCAAGACAGTTGAGACCGCACTTCACTGATTAGGAGTCAGGGAGGACGTAATCCGACATTCCCCGGATTCCCGGTCCGTCGAGCGCGATTTTTCGTCTCATCGAGGCACATCGCAACGAAATTTGGCCGCAACCAACCTCGTTGGCAGCCAAATCGTCCGGTTTCCTGCCTCGCAGGACCGAAACCGTGGCTTGGCCTTCATCAAGGCACACCTCTGCCGTCGTCGTCTGTCGTATCTGACCCGATCGCCCGCTCATGCCGGTGCCGGCGGCGCCCGCAGCCGGGCGATCAGCGACAGGATTTCCTGGAACATCTGCCGCGGCACCGCGACCTCGGCCATCTGGAAGGTCACGTAGCGGCCGTGGCTGACGACCTTGGCGCCGATCTTGATCAGCTTCTCCCGCAGGCTGGTCAGCGACCACGGCTCCGCCGTCTTCGGCATCGCCAGCGTCCGCATGAAGTTGCCGAGATTGTAGGCCAGCGCGTGCAACTGAAGACAGACCGCGTTGGCGGCGAAAGAGCGGCACGATAGGCGTGTCCACTTGACCGCGCCCTTGCCTTCCTTGATGTACTGCTCGCAGGTGCCGCGGTGGTTGTAGAAGGCGACGACCCGCTCGGCCTGGCCGCGCCAGGTTGGTGACGATGAAGCCAAGCCGACCCGCGGATAAAGCTCGCCGGGGTGCCACTCAACTTTGGCCACCACTCGGCGCGGCTTGTTCCATGATCCGGCCCGGTAGCT
>Ga0310910_10000986_pt1 | contig 14931 bp, 8 predicted proteins | sample GREbulkMGHF172_FD_203448 | JGI IMG/M metagenome (GOLD analysis project Ga0310910, IMG submission 203448) | Lab enrichment of tropical soil microbial communities from Luquillo Experimental Forest, Puerto Rico - GRE.bulkMG.HF172 | ecosystem: Environmental > Terrestrial > Soil > Tropical forest >... | reverse complement strand
GATCGAACTGGCGAGCCGGCCGGGTCAAGGCCGAAGCCGGCGGAGCCGGGCGCGCGTAAGCGCGAGCCTTGACGCGGCCGGAGCGCCAGTTCACCAACACAGTTGCTCACCCGGCGCCTTCGGCGCCGACCTCTCCCCGCTGGGGCCCCCGCTGGGGAGAGGTGATCGAGTCCGTTGCTGGCGCGGCGAAACTCTCAACCTGCAGAGAGTACCCTCAAACCGTGCCGCAAACGCGGTTGACCTCTCCCCGGCCAAACTCGGGCTTGCCCGAGTTCGGCACCACAAGTGGCCCAAGTCGGATATATCCGACTTGGGCTGAGAGGTCGCGAGCGAAGCGAGCGGGTGAGGGGGGCCAGAGCCGCGCCGCTTGTGATGATTCCACCCCAGCGAAACACGCTATAGACGGTGTGGCCAACGAGGGCGCGCGGCACGCATGGGCGAACGGTTCGGAGTCCTGCTTGCGACGGTATCGAGCTGTCTCGGGGGCACGGCCGCCGCCGTGACGCGCTATCTGGTGAGCGGTGCCGATCCGGTCACGCTGGCCATGCTGCGCTGGGGCATCGGGTTTGTCTGCGTGCTGCCGGCCGCGCTGCTGCTCCGGGCAAAATGGCCGCCGCGCCATGACTGGCCCGCCGTCGCGAGCCTCGGCCTGTGCTTCTTCGGACTGTTTTTCATTCTCTACAACATCGCCATGGTCTACACGACCGCAGCGCGCGCGAGCCTGGCGCTCTCGACACTGCCGCTGCAGACGATGATTGCCGGCGCACTGCTCCGCATCGAGCCGCTCACCGCCCGCAAGTCGATCGGCGTCGTCATCGCCATACTGGGCGTATTCGCCGCGCTTGCATCCGGCCTCTCGGCTGCCCCGTCCGGGGCGTGGCGCGGGGAACTGATCATGACCGTCGCGGTGCTGTGCATGGCGTTCTACAATGTCTGGTCGCGACCCTTCATCCAGAGATCGAGCGCACTCGGGTTTCTGGCGGTCGGAATGGGAGCGGGCGCCGCCGCCCTGGTCCTTGTCGCGACCCTGAGCGGACGCATCGCCGTCGTGGCCGGTTTCGGCGCTCCGCAATGGATCGCCGGCGCTTATCTCGGTGTTGCCGGGGGCGCGCTCGCGTTCATCCTGTGGGTGATGGCGCTCGCGCGGGCGACCCCCACGCGCGTGGCAAACACCATGACGGTCAACCCGCTCGCGGCCGGATTGCTTGCCATGGCGCTCGTCGGGGAGCCGATGACGCTCAATTTGATCGCCGGACTCGTGGCCGTCTTTGTCGGCATATGGATCGCCACGACCGAGGGCGCGAAGGCTTAAAGCGTCTTTCGATAACGTTGAATGATTCACGCGGGCTCGCGGCTAGAGCAGGATGATTTTAAGCTGAGTCGTCATGCCCGCGCTTGTCGCGGGCATCCACGTCTTAAATCGCGAGTCAAGTCAAAGACGTGGATGGCCGGGACAAGCCCGGCCATGACGCAAGAGTCGTACCGATCTCAACTCATTCCGCTCTAGCGTCACCTCTCCCCGGCGGGGAGAGGTGAAGCGCGGCTGTGTCAGCCTTATCGTAAAATGCTTAGCGCATCGATCGCTGCCCATATCCGGACACGCAAAAGCGAGATTGGCGACACCGCGGCGCCGTTGTTTGGACATGCGCGCGCACTACGCGCAACAGCTTGCAGCGCGGGGGATTCGCCATGCATCGGAGCTCGAAAAAAGCGCCTGCCGAAAAAAGGATTCAATACGCGGCGCTGCCTTACCGGGTGAACGCCGGCGCGCGAACGGAAGTTCTGCTCATTACTTCGAGACAGACAAGACGCTGGATCATTCCAAAAGGTTGGCCGCACAAGGACAAGGACAAGGCGCCGCATCGTTCCGCCGCGCGCGAGGCATTCGAGGAGGCGGGCGTCACCGGCGCGGTCGGCCGGCGTTCCATCGGGTCGTTTTCACATCATAAGCGTCTGAAGAACGGCGGCGTCGTCACCTGCAAGGTGCTCGTGTTCCCGCTCAAGGTGGACCGTCAGGACAAGCGATGGCCGGAGAAAGAGGAGCGCCAGCTGCGCTGGCTGTCCGCTCAGCGCGCTGCCAGGACGGTCAAGCACCCGCAATTAAGCGAGATCATCGACCGCCTGGCGCGCGCCAATTTCGGCTGAAGGCTAGACCACTTTTCGATAAGGCTGACACGGGGGCTCTTTACCTCTCCACGGAGGGGAGAGGTCGGAATGGGCGCGCCTCGCGCGCACATTTCGGGTGAGGGGGGCCCGGAATCACCGTCGGGACAGGGGCCCCCTCACCCGGATCGCGCAAGCGCGATCCGACCTCTCCCCTCCGGGGAGAGGTGACGCCAGCCGCAAGTCCGCGTGAGTCATTCAACTCGCCCGGGTGCGTTCACCAACCGAAGAGTGAGAACCCCTGCCACGCGCGCTGTACCTGCACGCGTTGCCCATAGTCCGAATGCCAGCCCCATTGCTGCCGCGGCGCGACCGCCGCTCGCGCCGTGCCGCCGCGCCACAGCCCGTCCTCGGTAAGCTGGCGGGCATCGGCGCCCTCGCGAGATATCAGACGATACTGCGTATCGATGATTTCAGCGCGGCGGCCGACGCGGAAGCACTCCGTGATCGCCCGCCGGGAGCGTTGCGTGCCACCGAAATCCCCGCTGGACCGGCAGGAGAGCTGGCGCTTTGCCTCGGGAGAAGGCGGAGCGAGCGCGGTCCTGGGCGCGACATTGGCCCACGCCGCCTTCATCACCGGCTCGAAGATCGGAACCGCAACGCCGCCGCCGGTTGCGCCGCCGCCGAGCGTGCGCCGCTTGCCGCCGGCGTTGTCGTAGCCGAGCCAGACCGCAACCGTCACTTCGTTGCTGAAGCCCACGAACCAGGCATCGTTCTCGTCATCGGAGGTGCCGGTCTTGCCGGCGACGTAGGATGAAAGATGAGCGATGGAACGCGCGGTGCCGCGCGCCACCACGCCCTGCATCATGCTCTTGAGCTGATAGAAGGCGGCATGATCGACGGATGTGATCTCAACCGGCGCCGGCTCATGGCGATAGATGGGGGCTCCATTGCGTTCGATGGATTCCACGACATACGGCGCCGGACGCATGCCTTCGTTGGCGATGGCCGCATAGAATGCGGCGAGGTCGACCGGGCGCACCGGCTCGGCGCCGAGCACGAACGGATAGAAGTGCACGCATTCGTGATAAATCTGCGCTTCCAGCGCGAGGTCGCAAAGCCGATTGAGGCTGGCTTCGGGCTTCTTCTCGATGCCGCCGCTGAGAAGATGCACGGTTGCAAGATTGCGCGAGTTCTCCAGCGCATGGCGCAGCGTCATGATGCCGCCGGCGCCGCCGTCGTAGTTCTTCGGCGTCCAGGATTCGTGCTCGCGCGAGCGCCGGCCGCCGATGGGCGGCAGCGTGATCGGCGCGTCGGAAATCAGCGTGTTGGGCTGGAGCCCGCGGCCCAGCGCCGCCAGATAGCTCAGCGGCTTGATGGTGGAGCCTGGCTGGCGCACCGACTGGGTGGCGCGGTTGAGCTGGCTCAACGGGTAGGAGAAGCCTCCCGTCATGGCCAGGATGCGCCCGCTCTTGTTCTCCAGGACCAGCACCATGCCCTGCACACCCGGACGCACGCGCAGCTCCGCGCGCGCACTGCCTTTGCCCTTGCCGCCGCCTTCATTTGTTTTGCCGCCGCCTTCGTGGGCTTTACCGCCGCCTTCGCGGCCTTTGCCGCCGCCTTCGCCGAGATGCACAAACACCGCGTCGTAAAGCGTGAGGTTCTTCTGCGCGGAGCCGTCAAGCGAGAGCGGCACGATGCGCCCGTCAGCGAGCCCCACCTTCCAGCCCTCGCCCTTTTTGCCGGAGGAGTTCTCCACTACTACTGCCGGCGTCCAGTGCACGTCGTAGAGCGGCAGCCGTGCATTCGCGAGCGCCTGTTGCCAGGCCGGCGTCCTGTCGGATGCCTTGCGCTCCGCCTCGATCTTCGCCACCGCCTTGGCGAGGCTCGCCTCCGGGCCGCGGAATTGCAGGCGCCCCGCATTGCGCTCATAGCGCCACAGCCCCTCCTGCAAGGCCTCCTCCACCGCGCGCTGCAGCGGCAGGCTGATGGTGGAACGCACCTTGTAGGAGTTGGCCGTGATCGCGTCGATGCCGGCAACCGACCTCGCCTCGCGCGCCACCTGGTCCACGAAATGAAAGCCGATGTCGCGGTGCGGGCGCTCATAGGCGACCATCGTGGGCAATGCCGGCAGTCCCCGGCTCGCCTGCTCGCCGCCGGGAATGACCCCGTCCTCGCGCAGACGGCTGAGCACATAGGCGAGCCGCTCCTGCGCGCGGCCGGAATGGCGGTCGGGTGAATAGAAGTTCGGACCCTTGACCAGGCCGGCAAGCAGCGCGCCTTCCTCCAGCGTGAGCTCTTTTGCCGGCTTGCCGAAATAGCTGCGCGCCGCAAGCTCGATGCCCCAGGAGCTGCGCCCGAGATAGACCGAGTTGAGATAGAGCTCGAGAATCTCAGCCTTGCTCAGCGCGTGCTCCACCCGCGTGGCCACCACCATCTCGCGGATCTTGCGCTCGTAGGTAAGGTCTTCACCGACCAGGAGATTCTTCACCAGCTGCTGGGTGATGGTCGAGCCGCCCGCGGGGCGGCCGGAATGCGCGAGATTGCTGATGAAGGCGCGGATGATCCCGCGCTCGTCGATGCCGTGATGCTCGTAGAAGCGCTTGTCCTCCGCCGCCAGGAACGCGTTGCGCACCTGCTCGGGAATGTCGGAGAGCACTACCCAGACCCGGCGCTCGTTCTCCTCGAAGATCTCGGCAAAGGGCTCGCCCTTGCGGTCGAGCACCACGCTCGCCCCCGGCAGCTTGAGGCCCTTGAGCCGGTTGTGGTCGGGCAGGTCGGTGAGCGCCTTGTTGTAGAAATCGATGACGTCGGCGAGATCGACGGCGGGCTGCGCGACCGTCTCGTTCTTGCAGAACTGGCGGTAGGCGGTCGCGAGATCGGCAAAATCGATACCGCGGAAGGCCTTGCTCTCGCCGGCGATCGCCTGCGGATCGTCCATGGCGGTCGCGATCAGGTCGTCGAGATTGATGTCCTCGATGTCGAAGGCCTTGCGCATATGGGTGCAGCCGGCGCGCAGAAGCTGCGCCACTGCGCCCCGATCGGCGTCGCGGTCGAACCGGGTCGCAATGTCGTCGGGCGCCGTCGTCACCTGACTGAGCGCAAGCGCGGTGGCAAACATCTTGACGAGGACAGTTTCCATGGGGCCTGCAAGGATTGGGAGAAAACCGTATTGCGTCGGGCGGCGAGACGGCTCAGGCGCGCCAGACGCGACAACTGCAACAGCCCGATATCGACCATGGCTGCCGCAAGCGGGGAAAGATCGTGGTCAAGCCAACAAGGCTGTACCTGTGCACCCCCATATTCCGGCCCCTGCCGGGCCGACAATGCGATTGTTCGCCAAGGCTGTCAGTTCAGAAGGCCGACAGCTCACAAGGCTGCCAGTTCATTTGTCGCGCCGGCAGGCAAGCCGGTTCAAATGCCGGCGGTACGCGCTCTTCTCGAATGGTTAGCGCAACGGTTCTCGCAGCGAGCTTCACTCTCCCCGAAGGGGAAGGCCAGGGTCCCCCACGGACTCCAATCCCTCCTCGCAGGGCCCCCGCAGGGGAGGGTGGCCGCACGCAGCCAAGTTTACGCAGGCTGCGGAAACTTGCCTGCGCTGCGTAGCGACGGCGGCCGGGCGGGGTGGATACCCGACCCAGTCTCGCTTAGCTCGACGTAGCCATCATCGTCGTAGATGCGATGGCTTCACCAGCACGAGACAAAAGTGGCGCCTCATGGCGGATCCCATCAACCAACACTACCCGATAACAGGGCATACTAAGTCCGTGGACCTCTGGCGGCGATCAGCTGAGTATGCCGAACGTTGCACGCAATCACGGCGGCCAGACTCGAGACCTCCACGTTCCGATGCGATCCCTTTGCACGTGATGTGGCTTTGTTGTCTTCGCCAAATTAAAGACTCTCAGCCCCTGCGATGTCTAACCTTTCGTGCACCCCATGCAATCGCTGCTCCGCCCTCGGTTGCGAAGTACCAGAACGGATAGAATGCCGCAGAAGCGCCTTCCGTTGGCGCGGGATAAAGTGGAAAATAAGTTGCATGCGCTCAGATAATTTTTGGGCGATAAGTGAGCTTCCATGGGCAAGATCAATTCATCACCCGATGCTTCGCGGCCGCAGCCTCTCCCGACCCAGCATAACCTTGTTGCGAATCGATCTACGCTGCAGCGCTTTCCGATGCTCATCGGCATTTCCGGAAAACGATTTTTTAGTACTGAAAGCGCGAAGGCGGATTCTGAAATTTCTGCTGCGCTGGTCCATCGCTTTCGAACTTTGTTCAAGAACCTCGATCAGGCTTTTCCCCGGACCCCAAAGGTTCTGCTCACGGGCGCAGCCTTTGGCGCCGATCTCATTGCGGCAGAGACGGCACTCGAAAGGGGTGATGACTGGGCGGTCGTGGCCGTGCTTCCATTTGGTCGTGTGCTTTTCGAGGAGGATTTTGATCCGCCACAGGAAGAAAGCGATCCCGCATGGCGCGATCGATATGCGGAGCATGCCCGGACATTCAATCAAGTTGTCGGTTCCACGGACACCCCCAGCTCTCGGGTCCTCGTCCGCGAGCTGCCCAAGCTTGCCGTGCACAGTGGCGAGCCTGTCAGCTTTGATCGACTTACGAGGCGCAGGCCGGCTTACGACAAGACGCTCCGAGACAATCATTACGAACAGGTCGGACAATTTATTGCCGAGCTCTCCACGATCCTGATTGCGGTTATGAGCGGTGATCAGCGAGCGGAAACGTCCGAAGCAAACGGCAGCACAGCACGGATTGTCGCCTACCGCCGCGCCGGCCGATGCGATGCTGTTGGAACGGACGTCGCCTGCCGCAGTCAGATCCTGCGTAACGGATGGTCGGACGTACTGCTGCCGCCGGCCGGATTTGTTTGGTTGATGGATCCCAAGGAACGCGATGATACCGGAGAATACCCGATCAAGGTGCTTCCGCCTCTGATCGACCGTCCCGTGGACAGGATCTATGCAGGGCTTCCAGGGCACGATATGTCGATGGAACCTGAGGCCCATGCAGGACCCTTGCGCTGGATTGTCAATTGGTTTGATGCGCGAATTGCGCGCTCGGGCGGCGGGTCACCAATCCCGAAAGGGAGCCTTGTTCTCGCGAGTGCTTTCGATCGCTATCATCGTGAATTGGGCTCGGGAACATCTATAGACCTTGCAAGCCACGCGCTTCCGACCGACGAGCTGGACTCAGCCGGCTCCGCCATCAGCGCACGGCAAGGCAAGATCAACGCTCAAGTGAAACGACTTATCAACCTCATGGCCGCGATGTTCCTAGCAGCGGTTTTGTTTTTTGAAATTTTCGGCGATCTTTTCAACGAAAACTGGGTACCGCTTGGAATTTATCTATTTTTCTTGGCGGCCATTGGGGGCTGCGTTTGGTACACGCGGTACCGAGTATTGGAATCTGTTGCCGAAGACTATCGTGCCGTCGCAGAAATTCTGCGTGTTCAACGTGCGTGGTGGTCCGCGGGCCTCAGGTTCCGTGCCGACAGGGAGCATCTACAGGGCGTGCATCACGATCTTGCTCCAATCCGGGATTGCGCGAAGACGATCATCGGCTGGATTGAGTTGCTCCACGATTGGAAAAATTCGGCGGTCGATTGGCCCAATGTGCGCGGCACTGCAACACGGCCGAGAGAGTTTTCCAGGGATGAGAAACCGCCAAGGGACTGGATAGGAAGCCAGCTCTGGTATTTTACAACCCAGACCGAAAAACGCGAGAGGTGGGTTCATCTCACCGAAGCGGGGAGCTGGTGCCTGTTCGTCGCATCGGGCTGGCTTGCATTGATACTATGGATCTGGATTGCTTTTCCGCAGGTCATGACATTTTGCGAGCGCATCGCGTACATCCGGGTGCTCCCTTGGGTGGGCGTCCCCTTCTGGCTGCTGTTGGCACTGCTTGTGCTTCTTTTCCGAATCTTGAACCATGATATTCGGAACGACTTTGCTGCTGGGCTCCTTACGCTTGCTGCCGGAGCAATGGTCGCCTTGGCTATTGCGCTTGCTATTATTGATGCTGGTCCCTTCATAGCGAAGTGGTCCGGAGTAGTTGAAAATATGGACGCGCTGGAGCCGCGCTATGTAACCGTGAAGCACGTGGCAACAGTTTTCGTTGTTGTGCTTTCGGCCGTGGCGGGAGCTTGGCGCTATTCTACCGAAAGACACAATATTGAAGCGGAGGCGCTCGAATACCGGGACGCCAGAGCAAGGTTCGAACGCGCCGAACGCTATCTCGCCGAGGGGGCCGATCCTGTAACGGGTGCGCCGGCGGACATCGAGAAGGCGCGTGCTCTCGTTTATGAGCTCAGCAGCCTGTCATTGACGGAGAATGAGGCTTGGCTCAAGTCTCGCCGCCAGCGGCCGCTCACCCCCATCGTGGGCTAAGCATGCCTCGCAGAAGTGGCAACCGATTTTGCTTAATTCCGCGTCGGCTTGATCGATTGATAAAACCGATTTTTAAATAGAGTCAAAACCCGAAGCCGATCCCCAATCGGAGGGTGTGGAAGCTCGCGCGCATGTCGACGTGCGCATTGCCGTTGGCAATACAGCCGGAAGCAATGCAGGTGCCAGCTGTGAGCGCGAGCGGCACGTCCTTCGAGAAGCTACCGAAGTCGGTGTAGCGGTACTCGACCCTGAGCTTGATGTTGCGGAGATAAACCCACTCCATGCCCGCACCCCCGGTAACGCCGGCGCGTGTATCGCTCCAGCTCAAAGCCCCGCCACCAGCATTGCATGTCGTAACAAATACATCCAGAGCGGGGACAAAAGTAGTGACGCAGAGGGGCGCCGTATTGTAAGCGAACGAGCCGCTCATTTGGCCAAAGGCCACGCCGCCCGTGGCGTAGATCATGCTCGTCGAATAGAGAGGAAGGCCAAAACGTGCGCGCACGGAACCGTCCCAGCGCTGGCTTAAAGCGCCGGTGAACGTTTCGGACGTAGGCCCACCTGGTGAAGCGTGCGTATTCGACTGCGTGCTGAAACTTCCCCCACTCTTCGCCGCGATATCGGCTTCAATGCCAATGATATAGCTGCCCCAGGGTATGCTGTATCCGATGAAACCGCCGCCGGTCGCGCTTATGCGGCTGCCACCAAAGGAGAACGGCACTTCCGGGCACGCGGCGGCAAAGCCAAACGCGCAAAAGTGCGCTCCTGGTTCGACAAAGTTGCCGCCCAAGTTGCTTACGCCGCCAAAACCTCCGATCTGGCCGCCGCTCCAGGTCGTGGCCGGTTGCTGACCCTGTCTCTGCTGCGCGCAAAGCGGACCGGCTGACGAGGTCAACGCCGCCAAGGCAAATCCGGCTGCCAGAACCGCGCGCATTTTCGCTCCCGTGCGTGGGCGGCAAGAGTTCGGACCAGTTGGTACACGGATTGCCGCGCCCGCAAGGCCGGATTCAAACTATGCACAGGCTGCGCGTGGAATTTTTGTAATTGTCACGTTTTGGGCACGGTTCGAGTGGGTCTACCGACAATATGTCCAGCTCGCCAGCTCCTCCAAGGATGTCCTGTTGACACTCACAGCCGGCACGTGAGGGCGTCCCGGGCTGCCCCGCTGCCGGCTACGCACACCTCGATATGCGCCCAAGCTTCCACGCTCTTCGCTTAGACCTTGGCTTCGGTATCTATCCGAGCCAACGTCATAACCCTAGCGTCATTCCAGCCATCCACTTCAAGCTCCACGGTAGTACGCTTGCGCTACAATTGCTGGCCAAGCGGCCTCGCCTGGGTTAGGTTCCCGCTGCCGTCCGGTTTGGCTGCTCTCGGGAAGGCACAGCGTGGCGGATACAGTTGCGATCAAATACCGGGCCTTCCTGAGCTACAGCCACGACGACGGGTCGTGGGCGAGATAGTTGCACGCGCGGCTTGAGGCTTTTCGGGTCGACAGGGATCTGGTCGGTCGCCCAACCAGAGCCGGCAACGTGCCCAAGAGCCTGCGGCCGATCTTTTGCGACCGTAATGACTTCTCGGCCGGGCATTCGCTGACGGAGCAGACAGTCGCTGCGCTGATGGCGTCCGAGTTTCTGATCGTGATCTGCTCGCCGAAGGCAGCCAGGAGCAAGTACGTCAATGAGGAGATCCGGCAATTCAAGGCCATGGGCCGTTCGGATCGTATCATTCCCCTTATTATCGATGGCGAGCCTAACGACGCCGAGCGTGAATGCTTTCCTCCGGCATTGCGTTTCAGGATTGGAAGCGACGGCGAACTCACGAATGTGCGGGAAGAGCCGATCGCGGCTGATGCGCGGGCACCGGGAGACGGGAGAGAACTCGCCAAGCTCAAGGTGGTCGCCGGGCTCATCGGGTTGCCTCTCGATGAGGTGGTGCGGCGTGCCGAGCGCGCACGCAAGCGTGGCAACAGGATTCGGATTAGCCTTGCATGCAGCTTTCTGCTTCTTTTTGCGGCCGCATTCGAGCTATGGATCCTGAACGAGCAAGGCCACGATCAGCTCATCGAATGGGCCAACGGCCTCAACAAAAATATTGAGCAAAAGGCCGCGCGTGGCGAGGCTCCGGTCCGGGTTCTTCTCTCGGATCTTGCGGATCAGGAGAAACGCACAGCAGGGACAACAATCGATACACCCAGGCTGCGCTACATCAGAGCACAGACCCTTATCATTTTTTCAGATGGCTACCAGACCCTCGGCAGGAGCCAGGAAGCGCTTAGTCGTGCGAAGCGTGCAAGCGAAATGGTAAACGATCTCATTGCACAAACGGTCCAAGACGGCTGGTGGCGACACTTTTTATCGGTTGCATATCAGAAGCTGACGGGCATCGCACAGCCCGGCAGTTCCGACCTGCAGTATCATCTGTCCGTCGCGTTTCAAAAAATTGGCAACAGTTTGTCCTCCCTGGACCGCTGGGGCGTCGCGCTCGACTGGTATCGAAGGAGCCTGGACCTTTCCAAGGCTTTTACGGCCGTAGACCCCAGTAAGACCGAATGGCAGAGCGCGCTTTCGCTGGCCCATGACAAAATAGGCGATGCATGGAAGGGCCTCGGAAATCTCGATTCGGCGCAGACGAGCTACGCCGCAAGCCTTGCCATCCGTAACCGGCTCGCGGCCGCTGATTCTGACAATCCCCGTCTGCAGCGCGATCTGGCCTCCACCTATGACCGCCTCAGCGACATCCAGCGCGCCCAGGGAAACTGGAGCGGAGCGCTGGAGAGCGAGGAGCAGTCGATTCGCATTGTGGCGCATTTCTACGCCATTGATGGGGACAACAACGATTGGCGGCGAAACCTGGCTCTGAACTATCGCAAGCTCGCGGATATTCGTCATGACCGAGGAGAAATCGCTGCTGCGCTCGACGGCTACCACAAGAGCTTTGAGCTGACCGAAGAATTGAACCGACAGGATGCGAATAACGCCCTATGGAAGCGTGATCTCGCCGCCTGCAAGGCCGGCATCGGTACCCTGCTGAATGATCAGGGAAAGTTTGGGGAAGCCGAAGAAAGCTTCCGTTCGGCCATCGCAATCCTCAAGCCTTTGGCTGCGTCCGACGCCAGCAACACCGACTGGCAACGGGATCTCGCAGTGATCTATGATCAAATCGGCACGATGCTCGGCAGGCGGGCAGTTTCATCTGCACCGCTTGATGGCAGTGCGAAGGCAGCCAGTGCCGAGCAAACATTGTTGCAGGCGCTTGAAAATTACAGCTTGAGCCTGGCAATCAGGGAAAGCCTGTCAGCACGCGATTCCGAAAATCTGCTGTGGCGATACGAGCTCGGCGGCGCGCATGGTAACCTTGCAACAGTCTTGAGCGCGCAAGGGAAATTCGCTGAGGCTCGACACGAGTTTGAGATCGCCAGAAAGATTTTTGACGAGGTTTCCAGCGCCGATCCGGGAAACCCACTATTCCGACATGACCTTGCGACGGCCACGCTGCGCGCCGGCGATGCCCTAAGCAGCCAAGGCGACCTTGCGGGGGCACTCGTGAGCTATCGTGAAAGTCTCGGCATCGCGCAAGGAATCATGGCCGACAACATCCGGTGGCAGCACGAATTGGCCATAACGCATGCCATCATTGCCGAGACCGAGAAGCATCTGGGCAATCAGGCCGTGGCTCTCGTCGAACTGCACAAGGCAAGAGACATCATGGCCGCACTTGTCAACAGGCTCCCGCAATCGACAAGCGAGCTGGCTCGTTTGGACGCCGAAATCGCGGCACTCCAGGACGCGGACGCGGTCAAGGTTGCAAATTAACGATGTTTAATCGGCCTTCACCGCCACGTCGGGGACGCCCCGGCCAGCCGGGATAGCCGAAGATCTCGAAATCCCGGCGCAGTAAGGCCATCACGAGCGGTGGGCGCGCACGGCGGAATATGCGGCTCGCGAGCTGCGCTTGCCGGCACGGGATAAGCAGGTGTTGCCCCCGACCGTCCAGCCGCAGCGGGGTTCCGCATATCTCCACTTCGCCAGCATGCGCTGGTGCGCAATGCACCACATCAGATAGTCGGGGTCCGCCGGCGCTTCACGCATTGCCAGCAAAAGCAGCAAGAGTGCCAGCGGGGCCGTTAGTCTCTTCATGGGGCGGGTCATGGATGCATTATGCGGGCCATCGCATGGACTTTCCAGCCCGGTCTGCTGCTTGGCGTTCTCAACGAGGCTCGGCCGGCGCCATCTATTGACACATCAGGCGGGTGGCCGAAAATCGTCCTGCGCCGCCTTGAGAGAAGACGAGGGGAAAGCGAGATGGTCCGCAAAAATCAGCGTCAGATCGGCGCTCCTGCAATCCTTGCGCTTCTCCTCGCGCTCTGCTGCCAGGCGGCCGCCGGCGACGAACGCAAGCAACTCGCTTTCGAGGTCGTCGATCGCAATGCCGAGCAGATGGCGCTGATCAGCGATTCCATCTTCTATCTCGGCGAGCTCGGAATGCAGGAGCTCGAAAGCACCAGGCTGCTGCAGCAGACGCTGGAGGCGGCCGGATTCAAGGTGGAGCTTGGCGGCGCAGGCATGCCGACCAATCTCTGGGCGGAGTGGGGCTCGGGCCGCCCCAAGATCGCAATCGTGACCGAGGTCGATGCGCTGCCCGGCGGATCGCAGGCGCCTGGCGAGTTCGAGCGCAAGCCGCTCCTCGCCGGGGCGCCCGGCCACATGGAAGGTCACAACATCCATGGCGGCGTGGCCTCGATGGCGGCGTTTGCCGTCAAAGAGGTGATGGCGCGCGATCACATCGCCGGCACGATCGCGATCTCGTTCGGACCGGCGGAGGAGCAGCTGGCGTCGCGCCCGTTCCTGGTGCGCGCCGGGTATTTCAAGGATGTCGACGCGGTCATCTACCTCCACATCGGCCCCTGGCTCGCGACCGGCTACGGCTTGCAGAATTATGCGGCCATCAGCTCGATCTTCACGTTCCACGGCAAGACGGCGCACGGCGCGGTCAATCCGTGGGACGGCCGGGATGCCGTTGATGCGGTCGAGCTCATGGACATCGGATTTGACAAGTTGCGCGAGCATCTGCGGCCGAGCTATCGGGCGCACCGCACCATCACCAATGGCGGCATCCAGCCGAACATCATCGCCGACACCGGCCAGATCTGGTGGTTCGTGCGCGATGCCTCGATGCCAGCTGCCAAGGAAACCTACGACAAGCTCGTCAAGATCGCCGAGGGCGCCGCGCTGATGACCGGCACCGGCTGGGACGTCAAATACGCAGCCTCCGCCTGGCCGCAGCTCGGCAACAAGGCAATCGCCGAGGCGATCCAGCGCAACATCGGGCTGGTCGGCATGCCGAAATGGACCGACGAGGACCAGCGTTTCGCCCGCGATTTTCAGAAATCCGCCGAGCGGCCGGTCGTGGGCCTGCGCACGGAGCCGATGGCGCTCGGCAGCCGCGCGCAGTCGACCTCGTCAAACGACAACGGCGACGTCTCCTGGGTCGTGCCGGCCGGCATCTTCAACTTTCCATCCTCGGTGCCGGGCATCGAGTACCACGAATGGCATGCCGCCATCACGCCGGTCGGCCCCATCTCCCATAAGGGACAGGTCACGGGTGCGAAGGTGCTTGCGGCATCGATCATCGACCTGATGACGACGCCGGATGCGCTGGCGAGCGCGCGGGTCGAGTTTCTGGAGGAGTCGGCAAAGACTCCCTATTTCGCGCTGCTGCCGCCCGACGTACAGCCGTCGATCGACCTCAATCGCGCGGAAATGGAAAAGTACCGGGGCGCGATGCAAAAGTTCTATCTCAACAAGTCGCCGCGCTTCAATTGAACGCGACAGGAGCGTTGCCTGGCCATGCCGGTCCGGATCGTCGGAATGATCGGGGTTGCTCCGCCGGCCGGCGACGCGACGCTGCATGTCATCGAAGGCGGCCTTTCGCCCGGCTATCTGACGGAATTTGCCCGCGCGCATCATGACGCCGGCTTCGACCTGGCGCTTGTCGGCTATTCGTCCTCCTCCGCCGAAGGCTTCCTGGTTGCGCAGCATGCCGCCGCCCGCACCAGGGGGCTCGGCTACCTGGTGGCGCACCGGCCGGGCTTCGTCGCTCCGACCCTGATGGCGCGCAAGATCGCCACCTTCGATCATCTGACCGATGGGCGGCTCGCGGTGCACATAATCACCGGCAAGAGCGATGCCGAGCAGGAGGGAGATGGCGATTTCAGCCCGAAGGAGGAGCGTTATCTGCGGGCCGCGGAGTACCTCGAATTGATGAAGCTTGCCTGGTCGAGCGATGCGCCGTTCGATTTCTCGGGTGCCTTCTATCGGGTCAAAGGCGCGCACTCGGATGTGCGTCCGCTGCGCAAGCCGCATCCGCTGCTCTTCTTCGGGGGCGCTTCAGCCGGCGCGCTCGCCATGGGCGCCCGACTCTGCGACG
>Ga0310910_10000984_pt1 | contig 14953 bp, 15 predicted proteins | sample GREbulkMGHF172_FD_203448 | JGI IMG/M metagenome (GOLD analysis project Ga0310910, IMG submission 203448) | Lab enrichment of tropical soil microbial communities from Luquillo Experimental Forest, Puerto Rico - GRE.bulkMG.HF172 | ecosystem: Environmental > Terrestrial > Soil > Tropical forest >... | reverse complement strand
GGTTCACTAATCTTAATCCGCACTGCCTCAGACATTCATGTGGTTATGCGTTGGCTGATCGAGGCGTTGACTTGCGAACAATTCGGGAATGGCTTGGGCACAGAGCGATTGAAATGACTGTGAGGTATACGAGGATTTCGCAGCGAAGGTTCAATGGACTTTGGCGAGGCTAGATCGCCGCCACACTAAAAGCCCGCATGAGCAAGTCCCCTACCCCTAGATCGCACTAAGTCAGAAGCGGATGGACGTGACCTCACTGCAACAATCCTAGAAATTCGAAATCCCGACCAACCTAGACGCTATGAATTACGGGTAGGATGTTAACTCCGGCCTCATCGATTGGGCGCACCTCATCGGTTGGGGACGGGAGGGATCGGGGCTCCCACCGCCACCCATATTGGTAGCGGCCCCCGATTTCTAAACTGCATAAGATGGTGGCCCCGACCTCTGGGGGGTTCAGGGGGGATGAGATCGGGGCCGTGCTCTCTTGGGGATCGAGAGCGGCCTCGATTTTATTCCTTCGCTCAGTCACTCCATATCAATACTGCATAAAAAGCAGCGCAGCGTTTTAACTAAGCTGGGGAATTGGAACTCCCAATATACGCCTACGCCTTCTCCGTTTCGTTTTTCGCTTCTTGGTTTTCTTCGCCTTACGTTTCTTGGCCATGTGATTGCCCCCTGATTTCTCTCAACCCAATCAGAGTAAAGCCAACAAACAAACGTTGGCAATTTCAGAATGGAGATCCAGCGTACTTTGGACCGAGCAGGAAAACTGCCACGATACCAAAGGCAGCAATCGCCACGCTGATTAAGATGCGATCGAAATGATCCAATTCCATAACGCACCCCTTACAACGCTTAACGCTAATGGCCCCGACCTCGGGGGCAGTTGTGTGAGATCGGGGCCCGGGCGATGGTGAACGGCCTCGATTTTATCAGTTTGCATGTCAGTGAAATATATTGGCCGTGTGTTACTGCGCTAACTGATGACTGTTAGTGGCTTCCCACCATTCGGTACTGCCATCATGGGCCTTAGTGGCGGCCTTTATCCAGCGCGGTAAAAATACGATTGGCTCGGCGCACGCCCTCAGCGAACTGTTCTGCTTCTTCTAACGAGTTAAAGCGGCGTGGGTCACGCTCCTCTTCTACTACGCCTCTCGGGAAGTGGTGTTGGTAGTAGACGTGGAAGCGTCCACCCTCTTGTTGGATACGTACATGCCAGGCGTAGTGTCTTTTGAACATGGTGGGTCAGCACGAACAGATAGTCCGAGCCATCATCCGGTGAAACTTCTCAATGATGGCTCGGACTATTTCGGGATCAGTCACTGAATGCTTTGGTAAAGCCCGTCTTGAGTGGCTCAACAGCCGCGAGGGTTGCCTGCTGGGCAAGCTCCCCAAGTTCCTTGGTCTGCTCGGTCAGCGTCGTAAGCTGCCGTTGTGCATTCGTGGTCGAAAGTTCGATGAACTCCGAAGGCGACTTCGCCCCAGATAACTTCTGATAAAACTCGATCGCGGCTTGTGTGTTGGCTTGAGCAAATTCCATCCACTTCTTGTTGTAATCTTGGACCCCTTTAAGGCCCACCACATAGCTATGCTGCATACCATTGGCCGCTTCAGTGGTGGCCGCACTCATTCTTTCAACAGCGTCCTTCGTAGAGACCTTTTCAGCCATGACGCACTCCTCTTTCTTAAAGGGCGTTTCTGTTGAACATTGCGGTAGCGACGCCCTGAGCGCTGGCCGATGTCTCTGCAGCACAGTTGGTGCACAAGGCGCCAACACGAATTAATCGACTACATGTAGTTGCGAAATGATGCGGGGCAATGACAGCGTGATAGGAAAGGTAGCGAAGTAATCACTGGGTCTGGGAAAGGAAAGTCTACTAGTGCCCCATCAGCACAGAGAATATTTCCCATAGGGCTGAGCACACCCCCACCACAACCACCATTAAGAGCATTGGTAAAAGACAACCCTCTTTGAATTTCATGACACGGGCTTTGCTGAGAGGTTGCCTCGCTAGTAAGTCAACGCTGCAAGCGAAGCCAGCGGCCTCGACATTCCGACCCTTCGTAAAGCTCCGGTTCGATGGCCTTGGGCTGTTCGATGGCTTTCGCTGATCTTCTCGTCGCACGTTCCATTGCAGCGGCACACGTCTCGGAGTTCAGCTGCGCTGCAACTGCAAGCTTTGGAAAGAGCTTCTATTGCAGCCCGCATCCTCAACGATTTCGCCTCCGATGGATCGTTGTAGATGCTCTGTAAAAACGTAAGCGAGTTAAATCGCTTCTGTCCTTCGTTGCAGTATGGGTCGCTCATTTCCATCCTCGGGCTTTCGACTTTTGTCACTTTATTAGGAGGGTGTACCCCGTGGCTGAGGGTACTCCCCCCTTTTGGCAGTGCCAAAAGCCCCATTCGTAACCAAAATCCTGTCGTGTCCTGTCGGGCCTTGGCGGTCCCTGACAGGGAGGAAGTGGCGGCTGAGGCAGAAGGGGAAGTGAGGCGTTATGATTGCGACGTTGGAAAGGACGAAATGCCTATATATCAGTTGCTCAATATGCAGCTTGCTAACACTAAAGAATTGATTGATCGAATGAATAGTGCTGCGAAGCAAGTTGATTTCAGCTGTAATAACTACGTAGTAAACGGCTCGACGATCAGACCCTTCGTTACCTCGTTGCCATTGATCGCTGCCATGAGTGGTCCAGAGAAATCCTCCTCTGTGTGGGGAGTGAGGAGCGACTATCTGTGTTATGCTGCCGTATGTGGCGGACGAATTAAGTCCGCACATAGCATCATTTTAAGATGGTCGATCCCGACAGAGCCTGGGCGCTCTTTATGAGTGACCCACTTGATTTTATCGCCATGTTTGTCGGCATAGCGCTCACTGTGGTGGGCTTTGCATGCTATCTGCGAAGTTACAGAGATTAACTGCGTATGCGACCCGGCTGCATTTAGCCCTAATGCACGGCTCGCCAAAGCAGCCATGCACCTGTCACCCAACATGACCCCCAGAATGTCGTCGTCAGAATGAAGAGAGGCAGTAGAGCTGGAGATCAATCACGCATATACGAAACGTTTTGTGTTGTGTGCTGCTAAGCTTGGTCCCCGCCGCACCATTTGCGTTCGCAGAGGAACAAGCGTCGATTTCACGGCTTCCTCCGCTGCCGCAGCCGCTTGATCCAATTTTGCAGGACATGTTTGACAAGAGTCGGGCAATGGGAGGCGCGATCATCAATCTGCAACTCGCCACCAGGCATGCTCCGAAATTCACTAGAGCATCGAGAGCCATGGCGTTTACGATCCGCTTTGAGACAAGTACGCCTCGGCCGCTGATAGAGTTAGTGATCTTCCGAACGGCGCAGATCGTGGGGTCTGACTATGAGCTAAACCAGCACACACCCTTCATGAAAATGTGCCATTACAACAACGAACAGATTGCTGAAGTGTCGGACTGGCGGCGATCAAAGTTGTTCGATGACAAGCAACGAGCATTGCTTGGCTACGTCGAGCAAATGGCCAACGGCGGCAACGTCGATGATCCGACTTTCGCTGAGCTTAGTCACTTCTTCACGCCGCAACAGATCGTCGAGATCAGCTACACGGTTGGCACTTATTACAGCACTGGCCTTTTGACGAAGGCCCTCAAAATCCAACCGGAGACAGACGGACGCCTTACCGTGGCCGGGCAATGCTAAAACCGTCAATGTCCGCTTTGGGTCAAAAGCAGACATGTGCAGTGCAACAGCTCATGTCCGCTATGGGCCGATAGTAGACATCACGGTTATTCGATCATCCTTGTGACGATCTTGGATGCCACAGAAGTAATCTATTTGAGGTCGAAAGTAATTTCTTCTTAGCGTCCCTGTGCGGTAATTTCACCGGACACAATGAAGCAAATGGGAGGATCAACATGTTTCGTCTTGCTTTGCTAACAACGTTGTTGGTCACCGGTTTGGCGTCGATACCTGCAATCGCCGCCGACGACCATGTTGCCGTTTCTGCGGACCAGTTGAAATGGGGACCTGCTCCGCCAGCAGTCCCAAAGGGCGCACAAATCGCCATATTGGCTGGCGATCCATCCAAGGATGGTCTGTATGTGTACCGCGTCAAAGTTCCGGCCGGCTACAAAGTGCCGCCGCACATTCATCCCAATGATGAAAACGTCACAGTTATATCCGGGACGTTTAACGTCGGGATGGGAGGCACTTTCGATGAAAAAAATGGGCAAGCACTGAAGGCCGGCGGTTTTATGCATATGCCCAAGGGCATGCAGCACTTTGCCTGGTATCCTGAAGAAACGATTATTCAGGTGCACGGGATGGGCCCTCAAACCATCACTTATGTGAACCCGGCCGACGATCCTCGAAAGAGCAATTAGGTCAAGCAGAGCAAGACCTGCCTGGGTGGGTCTTGCTCTCCCTTTAAGACTGCTGACGATAACAGCGCTACGGCATTGCTAGGCCGATGACCGTTCTGGCGCTGTCATGATGCTGGATTGCGCTAGTTCTAAAGAGACGTTCTCGGGTAAGGGGCCTACCCGAGAACGTCTGCGCACGGTGAAAAAGCAGCTAAGGTACGCCAACCCCGTATAAATCTTTTCCACCGCTCAGAAGAAAGGAGACTGTGATCTTCCTTTGCTGCAATGTAAAGGGTCAGCTCTCGATGATGCTGTGATTACGCTACGGTCGCTATCGCTGCGCTAACACTGCCTGATGACCTAGCCGCTGCCGAATGTTTAATAGAGGCATCAAGCCTTATCTTCTTTGTACCAACCTTCGCGTTTAAGTTTGAGGTATTCCTCATATGTTGGATTGTTGGGAGGCCATTGACGAAGTGGCGCAGGTACTGACCCCGGCGACTTCATGCGATGAGTTGCATCAGACCGTTTCTTCGGTTCTGCCATAGCCGTACTTGAGGCGGCTACCAACGCCATAGCAGCAGCAATAATGCAGAGCAGTTTCTTTATTGCACCTCGCAGCACGACATTAGCTCCGCTGAAAGGAGGGGAAGATCATACCTTGGTTGTCATCACCTTCAGTGTGGGCGAGAGGTGGCATCTGGGACCGTGAACGTCACCGTCCGCCTGCACTCCGTGCACCCAGCGAATACGTGGTGGTTAGCGTCGACCAACTCGACAAGCATCTTGTGCTGACCGGGCGGCAGACCCGCCACGCTGATTGTATTGTTGTCACCCGTCGCTTCCACCCAACCCCAAGGCAGGTCGTCGATGTGAACGTGCAGATGCCCGATCCGTGGAGATGAGTTGAGCGCGCCTGCCCCGAACACTGGTACGATACGCACGTTCTCCGCCTGATATTGGATCCAGACGATGTCGTGGGTCAGTCCTGCGGCTAGCGGCGTGGGGTCCACAATCAGTTTGGGTGGGGGCTCGTTCTCGATGGCGACGTACGGCGAGACGTTGCGGACCTCCCTTGTGCTCTGAGCGAAGGAGTTCGTGGCGAGCACGGTACCAGCGGCGACTGCGGCAACCGTCTTGATAAGCATGATCATTTGCGCGACCTCCTAGATTGACTTTGCAGGAGCGAGCCGCCTGGCGCCTCAGACTAAACTTACGGCAGTCCGTAACGCAGAAAGTTTGGATAAAAAAGTCAATGTCCGCAGTGCAACAGCTAATGTCCGCTATCAATGACCGGTCGATTGACAGTAGGTTTAGCGCTCCAATTCGCCCACGACAACGAGGCAAGCAGCACCGATCATTAAAAGTCGTGTCGCTGTCGAACGTCCGCGCATTGATCTGTGGAAACGTTAGTTCCGTTTTGATCTATCGCAAAACGCCATTGCCGGTCACGCATACGGTTCAGGCAGCGCGGGCCTTGGAACCGGAACCTGCGCCTTCACTGGCTCCGGGTGACGACGATGGCAGACGGTCGCCCGGAGCATCTTCAATATGGGTCATGAAATGGAAGCGCCGCGCCTTGGTTCCCCGGTTGCGGCGCGGCGCTAGGGACGCGACTTAGTGAAGGGTAAGTCGCGCAGCAACATGGCCGCAAACAACACCGCAACACCACCCAGCGACATGGCTAACAGGTTGTGAACGGCTCCATACGTTCGCTCAAGCCGCGTCCAAATCGATGTGCGAGACCGGTCAACGCCAACAAAACAAACCCAGCCGCTAGGCTCAAGCTTCGCGGCTGGGTCTCACCGAGTACGCTACTACACACGTACAGGGCTAAGGATCGCAAACCTATAAAGCAGCAGAGGGGACACGAATTACTGCAAGTAATGCCCAGCTATGTTCACGCAAAGAAAAACAATGATGAGGGCAAGCAAGCCAATCAGAACTGGGCGAAAACTTGGGTCCATGATTTAAAACGGTCTGGTCGCCTGTCCAGTTCCTCAATAAGTCATCTCAATTGACAAAAAGAAATCCAGCCTAACTTTTTAGCACGTCATAGGTCGCTGTAATTTCTTGCCATTTCAACGCCAGGGCGTCGACTTACGTCCAATGATGAAGCGCCATGCTAAGGACAAACAAGGCAATGGCGATGCACATAGCGATAAACCATCGGCAGGTCTGTGCATCCACGGGCCACCCCCGTCGCGTTCGTCGCGCAAAAACGCACAACGTTAGCTAATGCGGAGAGACCAAACACAGCGGCGGGAGAGTTGGACCTTGGTCCAACGACTTGGAAATAAGACAGGTACTTGCACTTTGGCGCAATGCGGTCGCTTTTCTGACACCGACGTTAACGACGTGTGGCTGCGTCAAACATCGCCGCTCGCTCCTAAAATCTGCACACACCCTCCGCGCTATTACAGTTTTTCTTCGAGGATTTTTTCACAAAACTTGCGCACACCCTTTCCGCGAGCGACCAAATGAAATCATAGGCTGACGGCGGGTGAGTCAAAATGACTCATTCCCCAACTTTCTCCAATTTGCTTACTATGCGGAATGTTATGGGCGATTGATTGAGGGAATGGCCTGCAATCGCTACATCCGCAATGAGTCCGCCAAGCGGTGAAATGCGGAAAGTATGACCATGGAGGGTGAGATGGTTGAACGTACACCCGAGGTCGAGATCAACGTCGACTCGACCGAATTTCCGGACAGTGTGGTGATCGAGATAGAAATCCTGGGAGCAGATGAGGCGGTGCGACATTCGGTCAAGATGTCCCTGCTAAATGCTGTGGCAGCGGTGACCGACCAATGGGTGATCGAGCCATGAAGGCGAGCAATAGGCGGCGCTATCTCACCGAGGCTGAGCTTGACCGGTTGATTAAGGCGGCCCGCAAAGGCCGCTATGGTCAACGCGATGCCACGCTGATCCTGATCATGGCCCGGCATGGCCTGCGGGTGACTGAGGCCGTCGATTTGAATTGGGATCAGGTTGATCTCAGCAAAGGTCATTTGCATGTCAGGCGGCTCAAAAACGGCATCGCCAGTGTGCATCCGATCCAGGGTTACGAGCTAAGAGCCTTACGGGAGCTTAAGCGCGGGCAGGAGCCACCGTCGGCCTTTGTGTTTACCAGCGAGCGGGGCGGGCCGATGACGCGATCTAACGTGAGCAAGATGATCGCGGCAGCAGCCGAAAGAGCAAACCTACCCTACGCTCATCCACATATGCTGCGCCACACGTGTGGGCATCTTCTAGCTGATGCTGGCCACGACACCCGAAGACTTCAGTTGTGGCTTGGACATTCGGACATAAAGCACACGGCTCACTACAGCGAACTTAGCTCAAAGCCATTCAAGGATTTTTGGAAATGAAACCAATGATGGAAACGCATATCAACGCACACAAAGCAGCGAGAGCGATTGCTAAAAAACGCGTCGAACAACAACTACGTGAGCAAGGGGAGGGAGAGGGAGAAGTTAGGCGTTAGTCCTGTGGCGTTGGAAAGGACCAAATGCCTATATATCAGTTGCTCAATTTGATATTGGCCTGCTCGACAATTTTTCCGAATTTCGTGCGCTCGGCGTCGACGAAAGCCTTGAACTCGGCGACCTTCATCGGCTTCGGCACGATGCCCTGCGGCAGCAATTTGTCGGCGATGGCCTGATCCTTGAGCGCCGTGTTCACGATGGAATTGAGACGCTCGACGATCTCAGGCGGCGTACCAGCGGTGCCAAACATCGCGAACCAGTTGAGCAATTCGTAATCCGCAAGGCCGGGCGAGCCTTCGCTCAACGGCGCAACGTCGGGCAATTGCGGCATCCGTTCGCGTGAGGTGACCGCGATTGCGCGGATCTTGCCAGCCTGCATCAACGGCAGCGCCGCGGCGAGGCTCGAGAAGCTCATGGTGACGGCGCCGGTTGCGACGTCGGTGACCGCCGGGGCAGAGCCACGATAGGGCACGTGCAACACCTGGATTCCGGCCATGCTGTTCATCAATTCGCCGGCAAGTTGCTGCGGATTTCCGATGCCCGACGACGAGAACGACAGCTTGCCCGGATTAGCCTTGGCATACGCGATCAGCTCTTTCGGATTGCGCACCGGCGTCGCATCGGCGACGACAACGACACACGGCACGCTGCCGATCATCGCGACCGGCACCAGTTCCTTCACCGGGTCGTAGGCCATCTTCTCCTTGAAGAGGAAATGATTGATCGCGACCTCCCCCGACGCTGCCATGAGCAGCATGTAGCCATCGGGCGGCGCCTTCGCAACGGCGCCGGTTGCAAGCATTGCGCTCGCGCCCGTGCGATTCTCGATGACGATCGGCTGGCCAAGCGCTGCCTTCATCGGTTCCTGCAACAGCCGCGCCACGATATCGACCCCACCGCCGGCCGCGTAGCCGACAAGAATATGGATCGGCCGGTTCGCGTAGTTCGATTGGGCGCTAGCGCCCCGAACGCCTGCGGCAAGTGCGGCAGCCCCGGCCAGCAAGTGACGTCGTGTCAACATTCCGTTTACTCCACTTCCCGCGCTATCGATGAAGCATACCTGCGAAACCACTCTGAGCCCGGCCGCCAAGGCACCTCTAGTCCCCACCCTCGCGGATCGGCGGCTGGAACGCGAGGCCCGTATCCCACGGGAAATAGATCCAGGTGTCCTGCGACACCTCGGTGATGAAGGTGTCGACCAATGGCCGACCCATGGGCTTTGCGTAGACCGTGGCAAAATGCGCCTTCGGCAGCATGTCGCGCACCACGCGCGCGGTTTTGCCGGTGTCGACCAGGTCGTCGACAATAAGAACGCCCTTCCCCTTCGCCTGCAATTCCTTCACCTCGGGCGCGATTCCCTTGAGCACCGTGATCTCACCCTGGTTCTTGTAGTCGCGATAGCTCAGTACGGAGACCGTTTCGATCATCCGCACGTTCAACTCGCGTGCGACGATCGCCGCGGGCACAAGCCCGCCGCGCGTGATGCAGACGATCGCCTCGAACGGGCCGGCCTCATGCAGGCGCCATGCGAGCGCGCGCGAGTCGCGATGAAACTGGTCCCAGGAAACGGGAAAGATCTTGTCGGGACGCGGTGAGTTTTCGGCTTGCGCTTTCGCCATAGGCAATTTTAGCGCGCCCCCGAAAGCTGCGCCTTCACCTTTTTCAGCATGCCTTCGACCTCGGCTTTCACCACCGCAAGCTTGTCCGCATCGCGCGAGCGCACGACGATATTGGTGTTCGGGCCACTTTTCTCGTCGATGAACGGATAGCTGCCAATGATCGTCTCCGGATGTGCCTTGGCGATGACGCCAAGCTCGGTGCCGACATCGCCTTCCTTGGCATCGGCGCGGATCGTCTCCGACAGCAGCTTGGTGCCGGTTTTCAATTTCGGTGCGACTTCATCCAGCATTGCCTGCATCACCGACGGAATCCCCGCCATGGTGATGACATTACCGATCCAGAAGCCAGGTGCGCCCGAGACCTTGTTGACGACAAGGGTCGCACCGTGCGGGATACGCGCCATGCGCAGGCGCGCCTCGTTGAGTTCGCCGCCGGTCTTGAGGAGACGTTCCTTCAGAATGGCGACCGCTTCGGGGTGAAATTCCAGGGTGACCCCGAAGGCCTTGGCGACGCAATCCGCCGTGATGTCGTCGTGCGTCGGCCCAATGCCGCCGGTGGTGAAAACATACGTGTACTTCTCACGCAGAGCATCGAGCGCTTCGACGATCGCGGGTGCGTCGTCGGCGACCACTCGCACCTCCTTGAGGTCGATGCCGATCGCAGTGAGGTAGTCGGCGATATAGCCGATGTTCTTGTCCTTGGTCCGCCCCGACAAAATCTCATCGCCAATCACCAGCACGGCAGCGGTGACGATGTCGGGCTTGGCACTCATGACGCGGTCCTTTTGGGCAGAGCACGAGACGTAGCGTGACGCTCGCACCCGCTCAAGCCGCCGGTTCCTGTGCCCGCTCATTTATTAGGCAAAGGCCGCTTTGCCATTGGGGTGCCCCTCCTAAAGTATTGTTTTCGTTGCACTTTTGCTTGGCCTGAAGCTTGCAACGGAGAACTGTGAAAAGCTACGAACGTAAGGTCGGAACAAGCGTCGCTTAAGCGGCTGTCAGTGGGGGCCGGGAATGGTTGCCGCCTTCGACGAAATGAAGGGACACGACGGCGGCGTGCGCCCGGCCTATGGGGAGCTTGCGCGCTGGCTCGCCGCCGTGCCGCCCGACGTCCTCGACTACCGGCGCCGCGAGGCTGAACTGATCTTCCGCCGCATCGGCATTACATTCGCCGTCTACGGCGAAGCCGATGCGCAGGAACGTCTGATCCCGTTCGACGTGATCCCGCGCATCATGGCGGCGGCGGAGTGGCGACTTCTGGAAAAAGGCCTGACCCAGCGCGTCAATGCCCTGAACGCCTTCATCAAGGACGTCTACGGCATGCGCGAAATCCTGCGCGCGGGCCTCGTGCCGGACGACATGGTCTTCCGCAATCCCGCGTTCCGTCCTGAGATGAGCGGACAGACGGTGCCGCACGACATCTACGTGCATGTCGCCGGCATCGACATCGTGCGCGTCGACGCCGAGACGTTCTACGTGCTTGAAGACAACGCGCGCACGCCCTCCGGTGTCTCCTACATGCTGGAGAACCGCGAGATCATGATGCGGCTTTTCCCCGAATTGTTCTCACGCCATCGCATCGCGCCGGTCGAGAACTATCCGGACGAGTTGCTTGCCACATTGAAATCGGTGGCGCCCTCGGTCGCCTCGCGCGATCCGAATGTCGTACTGCTCACGCCCGGCGTGTTCAATTCCGCCTACTACGAACATTCCTTCCTTGCCGACAAGCTCGGCGTCGAACTGGTCGAGGGGCGCGATCTCTTCGTCAAGGACGAAGTCGTCTACATGCGCACGACGCAAGGCCCGCAGCGGGTCGATGTCATCTATCGCCGCATCGATGACGACTTTCTCGATCCACTCACCTTCCGGCCGGATTCCGCCCTCGGTGTCCCCGGCCTGATGTCCGCCTACACGGCGGGAAACGTCACGCTTGCAAATGCGGTTGGCACCGGGATTGCCGACGACAAGGCGATCTACAGTTTCATGCCGGCGATCGTGAAATTCTATCTCGGCGAAGAGCCCCTGCTGAAGACAGTGCCGACCTGGCGCTGCCGCGAGGAAGACCATCTCGCTTACGTGCTCGACCACCTGCATGAACTGGTGGTGAAGGAAGTCCATGGCTCGGGCGGCTACGGCATGCTGATCGGGCCCGCCGCGAGCAAGATCGGAATCGAGCAGTTCCGTGCCAAGCTGAAGACTGCTCCAAAGAATTTCATCGCCCAGCCGACATTGGCGCTGTCCACCTGCCCAACCTGCGTCGAGCAAGGCGTGGCACCGCGACACGTCGACCTGCGGCCCTTCGTGCTCACCGGGCGCGACGGTGTGCGCATCGTGCCGGGCGGATTGACACGCGTCGCATTGAAGGAAGGCTCGCTCGTGGTGAATTCCAGCCAGGGCGGCGGCACGAAGGACACATGGATACTGGACGGATGAAGCGCTTCGCGACGTGCTGCAATGACAGATCGGACGTGTAATGCTTTCGCGGACCGCCGATAACCTCTATTGGCTTTCGCGCTACGTCGAACGCGCGGAATATCTTGCGCGCATTTTGGACGCCACGCAGCGTCTGTCCGCACTTCCCCTCGCCTACGTCGGCACAAGCAATGAATGGGAATCCGCGGTCGCAACCGCGGGCTGTGCCAACGCCTTCTTCAAGCTCTATGACGAAGCCAACGAGGAAAACGTTACGGATTTCCTCGCCTTTTCCACCGCCAATTCCTCATCGATCCGCTCCTGCTTCGAGCTTGCCCGCGGCAATGCGCGCGCCGTGCGCACAGCCCTGACGATGGAGATGTGGGACGCCATCAACGGCACCTGGCTCGAGCTGAAGCGCTATGGCAACGGCGCAACCTCTCGCGAAGAATTTTCACGGTTTCTCCGTTGGGTGCAGGAATCGTCCTTGCGTTTCGACGGATCCGCCTACCGCACCATGTTGCGCAACGACGCCTACTGGTTTTCGCGGCTGGGTGTCTACGTCGAGCGCGCCGACAACACCGCACGCATCCTTGACGTGAAATATCATTTGCTGCTGCCAGAAAACGAACGCGTCGGTGGCCCACTCGACTATTTCCAGTGGGCCGCGATCCTACGTTCGGTGTCCGCACTCACCTCCTACCACTGGGTCTATCGCGAGAGTCTGAAGCCGTGGCTGGTCGCCGATCTTCTGATTTTGCGCGATGAGATGCCGCGTTCGCTTTCATCCTGCTACGAGGCCATCGTGCGCAATCTCGATTCGATCGCCGACGCCTATGGCCGGCAAGGCTCGGCGCAGCGGCAAGCCCGCAGCATTCGCACGCGGTTGCAGGACAGCCGTATGGATGGGATCTTTCAGCGGGGCCTGCACGAGTTCATCGGCGAGTTCATTGTCGAGAACAACCGGCTCGGCGCCTCTATCACCGAGCAATTTCTGACATGAGCATATCGGTCATGGCCGACGAAGAGGCTGCCTTCTTTTGCGGGTGTGACCTTGCAACCAAATTTCGTCATGGCCGCACTTGTTCCGGCCATCCACGTCTTTAGTCTGAGAGAAAAGATGTGGATGCTTGGGACGTTCCCGGGCATGTACGATCAAGGCCCTCTCCACAATCGCCTCCCGGAAACCTGACGTTGTTATGCGAATACACATTTCCCACGCGACGACCTACACCTATGACACGCCACCCTCCGGCGTGACGCAGTTGCTGCGCCTGACGCCACGCGACCATGAAGGACAGCATGTCCTGTCCTGGCGGATCGACCTGTCCGAAGATTGTCTGTTGCATCATCATGAGGATGCGTTCGGCAACACCATTCACTCGTTCACGGCCGAGGGGCCGTTCGACAAATTAAGCGTCGAGGTCAATGGCGAAGTTGACACCCAGGACACCAACGGCCTCGTCAAAGGCGCCGTCGAACGCTTTCCACCTGAGCTTTTCCTGCGCGAGACATCGCTGACCCAGGCGGACTCCTCGATCATCTGCTTCGCGGCAGCCACCCGAGCCGATGCACGTGGCGACAATCTCGCGCTGCTGCATGCGCTCCTCACCGCGCTCAATCGCGAAATCGCCTTCGACACCGATCCGACCCACGCCGCCACCACCGCCGCGGAAGCCTTCAAGCTCCGGCGAGGCGTCTGTCAGGACATCACCCATATTTTCGTGGCGGCGGCACGGTCGCTTGGCATTCCGGCGCGCTACGTGGGCGGCCACTTTCACCGCGTCGACGGCGTCACCTCACAGGAGGCCGGCCACGCCTGGGCGGAGGCCTATGTCGAGAACCTCGGGTGGGTCGGCTTCGATCCGACCAATGGCATCTCCACCACCGGCGCCCATGTGCGGGTGGCGGTGGGTCTTGACTACCTTGGGGCTGCCCCGGTGCGCGGCACGCGCTACGGTGGCGCCGGCGAAACGCTGACGGTGGCTGTACGTGTTGCCCAGGCGCGTCAACAGATTCAGAATTGAAGGTGATGCATTGCCGAAGGGATATCCGCATCGCTATAACCTCGTGGCGGGACCTTCAGAAAAATCAAAAAAGCACATGACCTATTGTTGCGGAATTCTCGTCCAGGCCGGTCTCGTCATGGTTGCGGATACGCGCACCAACGCGGGCCTCGATAACGTCTCAACATTCCGCAAGCTGCATGTCTATACGCAGCCGGGCGAACGCATCATGGCGATCGCCTCGTCCGGCAATTTGTCACTCAGCCAGTCAGTGCGGTCAACCCTGACCGAAGGCGTACAAAATCCAGAAACGGGCGAGGTCGAAACCCTGATGAACGCGCCGACGATGTTCCAGGCCGCGCAACGCATCGGACGAACCATCCGCAACCTGCAGGTCGCCGAAGGCAAAGCGCTCGCCGCCGCGGAAGTGGATCACGAGGTCGCATTTCTGTTCGGCGGCCAGATCAAGGGCGGCCGGCTGCAGCTATTCATGATCTACTCAGCGGGAAACTTCATCGAGTGCACCATCGATACGCCCTATCTGCAGATCGGCGAGCACAAATACGGCAAACCGGTTCTCGACCGCGCGATCGCCTTCGATACCGATCTCTATGACGCGTTGAAGATCGGCTTGATCTCCATGGACTCGACGATGCGCTCCAATCTCGGCGTCGGTCTGCCGATTGACATCCTGGTGGTGCGCCGGGACGCCTGCACCGCAGAGGTCAATTACCGCATCGAACCAGGTGAGCCCTACTTCCAGGACTTGCGCGAACGCTGGTCGTCGGCGCTGCGCGCCGCGCACATCGCGATTCCGCGGCCACCTTATCGCAGCTCGAACTGAAATTCCGCGGTCGCTAAATCACCGAACAAATTTGCGCTTTCCAATTTATTAACCCTCGCGCGGCGCGTTTAAGCCTTTTACTGGCAGTTAACGGAACGGGGCGAAATTGCAGGTTCCTCAGCGAAACTGCGTCGAGTCATTGGTGAACGAAAGCGAATAGCAAGTATTAGTCCCTAGCCTCTGGTCGGGAAAAGCCAATGGGCAGGACGCTTTAAGGGACTTCAACCGTGT
>Ga0310910_10000980_pt1 | contig 14980 bp, 13 predicted proteins | sample GREbulkMGHF172_FD_203448 | JGI IMG/M metagenome (GOLD analysis project Ga0310910, IMG submission 203448) | Lab enrichment of tropical soil microbial communities from Luquillo Experimental Forest, Puerto Rico - GRE.bulkMG.HF172 | ecosystem: Environmental > Terrestrial > Soil > Tropical forest >... | reverse complement strand
TACACGTTCATATTAGCTGACCGGCAGCCTCAACAACGGCGCTCCCAAGACCAGACCGTCCGCTTTCCACCAAACACCGGTCATTTCGAGTTTATGAGTTCACGGCCTAGTTTGGGGAGCCTACAGCGATAACTTGTCCAGTATATTCGTAGCTCTTCCAGAAACTCACCGAATTGCTCTGGTAAGGTTTTCTCGTCACTAGGAGTGATGTTCTGTAAGTAACGGGTTGGCCCATTGCCGGTGCGCTCATCATAGGGCCAGACGTTTAATTGGATTATTTCGTCAAATACGAATCTGATTGTTGATGTGTTGAGTAAAATTTGTGATTTGAAATCGGTGATTTTCTCTCCGGAATCGGCCCTCATTCTCAAGTTTCGTACATATGACGCAGTATCGGTGACGGCCATGTGATAGTTCATTTTATCGCAGTAATATCGCCCTAGATGTTCCCCAAATTTTTGATACTCAAATTTTCTTCCCCAACCATCGCTCGATAATAGCGTGTGTGCCAATCGTTGTAGCCCTGGGAAATAACTTTATGTTTGCCGAGGTTTAATTCGTAGACAAACACGAGTTCATCGGAAATTGTTGAGGTGAGAAGATCGCATAATTGATTTATCGATAGCATCAAAAGGTCGATTTCAGATGTCAGAAGTGGTATGTCGTGGAAGTAGCCGACGTAATAAAAATCAACGCCAAACTGCTTAGATAAGCGTGCTATCGTCTCAAAACAAAGGAGTTTTATGTTGTCATCATATTCTTTGGCCATCTGAGCCGCGTGGATAGTAGGAAACGCGTTTATCTGACTGGAATCACGATTGATGGCGCTTCCTATTGAAGCAATAAAAGCCGAGCGGAAGGAAGGCAAAGCATTCGCCTCCCAAAGCGACGCGACGGCCGCGGTGTATGGCTTATTTTGAAAGGATAAGTAGCATTCATCAATGAAAGCAAACTTCATCTGACGCGCCTCTATACGGGAAAAGGTATCCGCCGGGGGCTCAAATTATGAGCCGCTCGACCTCATCGAGGCGGACCTCATCGCGCCGGCGATCGTAGAGCTGCGTCGCGCGTCGATGCATGGTTCGCCATGGCGGCGGCCTTTTCGAGCGTGCCGCTGTTCTTGAGATAGGCCGTGATCCTGGTTGCGTGGAAGCTGTGATTGCCGAGCTTGGTGGCAATGCCAGGCGCTGCCGACGCCGGCGTCCCCGGCTACTCCGCGGCGATGGGGGGAGCCTCGTCGGAGGTCGCGAAATAGCGGCGGCCGGCGGCGCGCTGATTCTCGTAAATCGAGCCCTGATACTCAGCCGGCGGCAGCGGCATCCGCACCGGGAGCGGCACCAGCCGTGGTGCCAGGCTCGGCTCGCCGACAATCAGCTGCTCGTTGAATTTCTCGATGCCCTCTTTGAGCCCGAGCAGCGGCCAGGCATCGGCGGCGCGATACTGGAACAGTAGGAAGCGGCGGGGCCGCCCCGAGAAATTGGTCGCCGAGCCATGTATCGCGCGGACGTGGTGGATCGTGATCGAGCCGGCCTTGCCGAGGCACGGCACGGCGCGAGACAGGTCGATGTCACAATTTTCCGGATCCATCGCGCCGCAGAACCGCCGGTCCGGGCCATGATGATTGTAGATCGGCCCCTTGTGGCTGCCCGGCACGATCATCATCGGACCGTTCTCCATATCGAAATCGTCGATCATGATGCCGACGGCGGCGAGGTCCTCGTCGGTATGCGGATAGAACGCCCAATCCTGGTGCCATTCGATCGGAGCGCCATAGCCAGCCGACTTCATGTTGAGTTTGCCGGTGTCAAAGCGCAGGCTACCCCACAGATCGGTCAGCAGTTCAACGATCTTGGGGTGACGGCTGGCGCGCATGTAGACCGGGTGGATCGCATGTGGTGCCTTCAGCCGCCGCACCCGCGGCTCGTCCGCCGAGTGCGTGTCCTCGAGGTCGTAAATCGAATCGTTCGCGGTCACCGTCGCCGACGCGGAAACCAACTCGTCGGTCACCCGACGAAGCTCCGCGATCTCCTCCGCCGAGAAGATTTCGGGGACGACGATGAACCCGTCCCGATCATAGGCGGCGCGCTGTGCACCTGTGAGCATTCGGTTCCTCCCAAAGGCCGCTTCCCGCGCCGAGGAGCGCGGTCTCGAAGCGATTAAAGTACAACATTACCTAGGACTGCGCCGCGCGCACAACGCGCAGATCTTCAACCCCCACAAATCCGTGCTCGACGCGACGGGTGTCGCGCTGCCTGAGTTTTCAGCTTGGAGATCAAGGCCACGGCTGAGCCGCTCGATCCGTCGGCCAGCTCTTGCAGGTCGAGCGCGCCGGTATCGAGCCGCCCGCCGCCGACCCCAAGCGCGCGCAGCCGATCCTCGACGCCGACAAGCCAAAATAGTGTAAGCTGTCAAGGAGGACTTTCGCAGTCCTGATTTGGGAGGAACACAGCAATGGCACAAGTTGGGACGGGCCAATACACCTACCAGCAGATACGCGATTTCTTCAAATTGCCCGAGGGACAATCGTTCGGGCTGGTTAGCCGGGTAGCGGCCGATGCGCAGGACCGCATTTACGTATTCCAGCGCAAGGATCCCCCGGTGGTGGTCTTCGACCGCGAGGGCAAGTATCTGGGCGCCTGGGGCAGCGGCGAGGTCACGGACCCGCACGGTCTGAAGATCGTCGGCGACATCGTCTACACCACCGATCGCTCCGACTCGGTCGCGAAGTCGTTCACCTTGGACGGTAAGCCCGTCTTGGAGCTCGGGCAGCGTGGCGTGCATTCCGATACCGGCAGTGTCACCAATTGGCTGGCGGAGCGAGCGGCCGGGCCGTTCAACCATCCGACCGAGATGATGGCCCACCCCAACGGCGACATTTACGTGACCGACGGCTATCGCAACTCGCGGGTGCACCGTTTTTCGCGCGACGGCCGGCTCGTCAAGTCGTGGGGCACGCCGGGCAAGGGCGAGGGCCAGTTCCACCTGCCGCACAGCATCGCGTTCGACGATGCCGGCAAGCTCTACGTGGCCGATCGGTCGAACAAGCGCATCCAAATATTCTCGCCGGAGGGCGACTTCCTCGGACAGTGGACCGGCATGGGCGGGCCGAACGACATCACCCGCGGCAAGGACGGCAATTTCTACATCGCCGAGCAGGAAGACGCAGGCAATCCCGCCTATGTCTGCGTCCGCGATGGACAAGGAAATGTGCTCGCTCGCCTGGAGAGCCGCCATGTCCACGGCGTCGGCGTCGACTCGCGCGGCGACATTTACGCCGGGCTGACCACGGAGCGCGGCGTCGATAAATTCGTGCGAGTCGGCTGAGCGCCACCGTTCTCGGGCTCCGACTATCTTCGTCGTTCCGGGGCCGAGTGTAGCGAGGCAACCCCGGAACCCATGAACATAGGCCTCTGGGAAATGGGCTCCGGGCTCGCCGCCTGCGGCGGCGCCCGGGAATGACGGTGTTTTAGCCAGAGGCAGTTTGGGCCGGGTGGCCGGTGGTCTTCACGATGCGGCCACGGTGCTCCTTGATCTTGGGATCGGCTAGCTCGCGCGCAGCGCCTTTAGGGCGGCAAGCGTCCCCTCCTCATCCGCCCCCATCAGGCGCGAATATCCCGCCACATCGGCGGCGAGGATCGCGGCAAGCCCGCGGGTCTGGCCCATGGCGCCTCCTCGGTGGCGGATAATTCTGCATGAATCCGTGCCTGGCACGCATCCAGGATAGGCGCGCACGCTGCGTCGATTCCGTTGTTATTCCCTCCCTCAGCCGTGTTCAAATTCGTTGTTCCCGAAGCCCAAATTCCGTTGTTTTTCGGATCCCGAATTTTCCACTAAGTATTTGAAACAAAGCCTATGCTTGGCTCGGCAGCCACAGTGCAGGGCTGTGCAGCCGCGAAATTCGTTGTTTTTCGGACGCGGCCGAACCAACAAAGGCCGCGCCCGAACGCCCCTCTCGCGCCGGTGGATGATGCAGCAGTTCGAGATCAGACGGCCGTGGTGGCGTGGCTGAGGGAAGACAGGCTCGGTAACTTGTTTGGAGTCCGGTTCAGGAGGCCAGCTACTCTGGTCGCCGGCGCGGCACCTACAGCATCGTTGAGGCACCAGCCTGCCTCGGGTGTCGCCGAACAGAGGTGGGACCCGTTGCGGTCGTCGCCGCGACGCGCCCGCCGGTGACGTTGCCGATGCCTCGCGACCACATCGGCGCAGATCGCATCGGTGCCTAGCAGACCGCCCGGCCGATGCCGCTCGGTCGATCTTCTCGCCAGGGTCAGGCCTTGTCCCTCCCCTGGTCCGCGAATGCAGCCGCACACGCCCCCCTAGCCCACCGATTCGCGCACCGCCGATCCAGCTTAGCTGGATACTAGCGCGTAGCGTCCTGCTGGGAGTGCTGTATTCGACAGCTTTCGGCAACATGAACAATGCGGGTATTTTGCGCCGATACTCATGAAGCCAGCCGCTTACATAGCGTGCTTAACCGCCCTGTCGCTTGGCGGATGCATGTTGCTTCCGAGAGCTGGACCGGCGGCGTCCGAGGTGGCTGCCGCGGGCCAGACCGAGAACGAGGTGCTTTTCGACGTCGTCGAGGTCGACGGACGCGTGGTCTCGATCCTGCGTGCCCAGCCGAAGGAGAGTTTTCACACTCGGTTCGCAAAGGATGGTAATCCGCCTGAGCTCAAGGTCGCGGTCGGCGACACCATCTCGGTCACGATCTGGGAAAGTGCTGCGGGCGGGCTCTTCAGCGAGGCCCCAGCACCACAACTGCCAACCGGACCGAGATTGCAGACCGAGCCGCTGGAATCGCCGCCGCCGACTGAGGCGCCGGCTAGACCGAACCCGGAGATTGACCAGCTGCTCGGCCCCGAGAATCTTCCGGGAGGCGCTCCAAATCAACTGCCGCGCACTCCTTCCGAGACGCCGTCGCAGGCCAGGCAAATGCCGAGCGGCAACATTCCTCAGACGACGCCGCTCCTCATTGGGGAGGCCGTCCCGGCGGTCGACCGGCGAAGTGCCACGATTCCCGATCAGCAGGTGACCCCGGATGGGAGGATCGGTGTTCCGTATGCCGGCCGGGTTCCGGCCGCCGGGCGAACGCCGGCGGAAGTACAGCAAACGATCGAGAAGCTGCTCGCAAGCAAGTCGCTCCAACCTCAGGCGCTGGTGATCGTCAAGAAGAGCGATGCCAACGCGGTCACTGTGGCGGGGGAAGTGGTTCCGGGGGCAAGGGTCCCGCTTTCATCCGGGGGCGACCGGCTGCTCCAGGTGATTGCTGCTGCGGGAGGCATCACTACGCCGGCGGGGATCGGCGCTGCCCGCGGTATTGCTTCACCTGCCGCGGCGGGCGGTGCTTCCCCACCCACGGCAACGGGCGGGATCACCACGCCCGTCGCCGCAGGCGGGGCCGTTGCACTTGCCGCTGCTAGCGGGGCCGCGATACCTGCCACGACGAGCGGGGCGATGACTGCCGCCGTGAGCGGGCTAACCGCCCCGGTATACGAAATCTTTGTCCGGCTATCGCGCGGCGATGTTACCGCGACGATCCCCTTCGAGCGGCTCGTCGCCGACCCGGCGGAAGACATCTACGCCCGACCAGGCGACGTCCTTACCTTGCTGCGGATACCTCAAACCTTCAGTGTGTTCGGGGCGACGGGCAGAAATGCCGAAATAACCTTCGACGCCGAGAAGCTCACTTTGAGCGAGGCTCTGGCAAAATCCAAAGGGCTGCGGGAAGATCTCGCCAACCCCAAGGGCGTATTTTTGTTCCGCTATGAGCCCGCTTCGATCCTCCGAGCGCTCGGCCAGCCGCTGGCATCACGCGCATCAGACGCAGGATCCCCTATAGCCTATCGGTTCGACTTCTCCGACGCCAACTCCTACCTGCTGGCCGACCAGTTTCTCGTCCGCGACAAGGACATCATCTTTGTTGCAGACGCCGGGGCCGTACAGGTCCAGAAATTGTTTTCTCTGCTCCAGACCGTTACCGGGCCGGTCTTGACTGGCCTGCTGGTCTGCCGGAGCGGCAATACCAAGTGTTGAAAACGCCCTTCGGAGCGTTAGCGCTCGAGCCCGCCGATGGTGTCGGCGCGAAATCGGACGATGTCTTCGGGACCGAGGTAATTAATGTCCCCCGGGGTGGCGAGGCCGATCGCCGCTGCGAAAGCGCCGAGGCGGATCGCGAGATCGAGGTCGCCGTCGAGCAGGCCGTGGATCAAGCCCGCAACAAACGAGTCTCCGGCGCCGATTCGGTCGACGACCTCCACCACATAGGGCGGGGCATAGCGAAACTCACCACGGGTCAGCAGCAATGTGCCGGGTTCGGCGCCGGGCGGCCGCGTCAACGCAACGAGTGGGACGCCGTAGCGTGCGGCGATCGCCGCCGCGAGCTCCTCGCCTGCCTCATCGAAGCCAAGCACGCCTTGTGCATCCCGCTCGGCGAGGATCAGCAGATGCAAATGCGGCACTGCTGCTTCGAGCAACGCGCGCGCTTCCAGTGAGGTCGTTAACGTCGAGCGGTAGTTCAGATCGTACGACACTGGCTTTCCGGCCGACGCTGCGAGTGCCGCGAGTTGCAGAATCAATGCCCGGCAACTTGGGCCAAGCACGGGGGTGATCCCGGATAGATGCAGCCAGGCGCTCGCCTGAACAAGCGTGTCCCACGGCGCATCCTCGAAGGCGAGCTCGGAAGCAGCCGAATGTTTGCGGTCATAGATGACCCGGCTCGTCCGCGGCTCTGGTCCGGCTTCGTAGAACATCAGGCCGAGCCGCGCGTTGGCCATCCAACGCACCCAGCGCGTATCGACCCCATGCCGCCGCGCCTCGCCGTCGACGATGCGGCCGAGCGGTCCTTCCGGCAGGCGTGACACCCAAGCGACGCGCCGCCCGAGCCGGGCGAGGACACAAGCGACGTTGAGCTCGCTGCCACCGACCCCGACTTCGAAGAGCCGCGCCTGTTCCAGCCGCTGATCGACGGGTGGCGAGAGGCGCATCAGCGTTTCGCCGAGAGTCAAAAGGTCGTAGCGTAACTCTAAAGGGATGTTCATCCGCGCTGTCCGCCGGCAACGCGGATTACCTGGCCGGAGACGATCAGCGCGACCGGTTCGCCCGAATGTCTTGCCATCGGGTCACCCTTCTTCATCTTAGGCCATGCCTCTCGCAACGCAATTGCTTGCTCACCCGTCTTTCCGGGTTCACCTCATCCTATACGCGCGAAGAGATCCGGCCGTGCCCGACAAAGCCACGGCCCGCTAGGCGAGGCTCTTCGACACCACCTCGTAAGTGTTCTTGCTGAGATCCGGCGTGGCAAGAACGCGCTCGAGCTGGCGGCGCATCAGCGCCTGCCGCGCCGGGTCGTGCCGGCGCCACGTGCCAAGCGGCTGGACGAGTCGGGCCGCCATCGTCGGATTGATCGGATCCAGGGTGATCACCTCGTCGGCAAGAAAGGCGTAGCCGGCCCCGCTCGCATTGTGAAAGCGTACTTGGTTGCCTTGTGCGAAGGCACCGACCAATGCGCGCACCCGGTTCGGGTTTTTGCGCTCGAAGGCGGGATGAAGGGTCAGTTCGTGGACGCGATTGAGTGTTCCGGGTAGTGACGAGCGGGCCTGCAGCGCGAACCACTTATCGATCACCAGCTCGTCGCGTGACCAGGCGGCGAAAAACCGCGCGAGCGCCGCGGGGCGCTCGGGTCGATCGAGGTCGACAAGCACGGCCAGTCCTGCCAGCACGTCGGTCATGTTGGCTCTGGTGTCGAACTGCGCCTTAGCCAGTGCGGCACCCCGCTCGGGATCGGCCGCGGCGAGATAGGCGAGGCAGGTGTTGCGCAAGGCGCGCCGGCCGATCGCCATGCCGTCGATCTGATAGGGACCGGGGTCGGTGAGCACCACGTAGGCCGAGGCAAGCTCCACAGACAATGCTCGGCCTAGCTCAACGCGCGCGCTTTCGCGGGCGGCGTGGATCGCATCGACATCGACGACCGCGAGCTGGTCAGCAAGGAACGCCTCGCTGGGCAGGTTCAGCACCTCCGCGGCAAACGCGGGGTCGCGATCGGCGTCCGCCAGGGTGCACCGTAATGCCGTGACCAGATCCGGATCCAGTGGCGGTAACGTCCCGCCGTTCCGCCGAGCCTCGATCCCGTCGAGCAGGACGCGGGTCGAGACCTGCTGGCCTGCCTCCCATCGGGCAAATGGCTCGGGATCATTAATCGCGAGCAATTTAAGCCGCTCGAGCGGCACATCCTTCAGCTTGACCGGAGCGGAAAATCCGCGCAGCAGCGACGGAACGGGTGGCGCCGGCACGTCGACAAAGCAAAAGCGCTCGCGCGCCTGGGCGAGGGTAAGGACCCGTGTGCCGTCTCGGCTATCTGCCTCCTCCTTGAGCCGGGTCGGCAATTCAGTGCCATCCGGCCCCAGGAGGCCCATGGCGAGCGGAATCAGCATCGGCAATTTTTCCGGTTGACCCGGGGTCGGCGGAACTTTTTGCGCAATGCTCAGCTCGTAGCTCTTCGTCGCCTTGTCCCAGCGGTCCTCGACAGTGATCTCGGGCGTGCCAGCCTGCTCGTACCAGCACTTGAGCTGGCTGAGGTCGACGCCGCTTGCATCCTGCATCGCCGCGACGAAATCCTCGATGGTCACCGCTTGGTTGTCGTGCCGCTGGATATAGAGATCCATGCCGCGGCGGAACCCGTCCCGACCGAGGATAGTATGGATCATCCGCACCACCTCGGCGCCCTTGTTGTAGACGGTCGGCGTGTAGAAGTTGTCGATCCGGATATAGCTGTCCGGCCGCACCGGATGGGCGAGCGGGCCGTCGTCTTCGGGAAATTGCATTGCGCGCAACGTGCGCACGTCGCCGATGCGCTTGACGGCGCGGCTTCCCTGATCGGCCGAGAACTCCTGGTCGCGGAAGACGGTCAGTCCTTCCTTCAACGAGAGCTGGAACCAGTCGCGGCAGGTCACCCGGTCACCGGTCCAGTTATGGAAGTATTCGTGGGCGATGACGCTTTCGATATTTTGGTAATCGATATCGGTCGCCGTTTCGGGTTTGGCCAACACGTATCGCGTATTAAAGATGTTGAGGCCTTTGTTCTCCATTGCCCCCATGTTGAAGTCGCTGACCGCAACGATGTTGAAGACATCGAGATCGTATTCGAGCCCGAACACCTCCTCGTCCCAGCGCATCGCCTTCTTCAACGAAGCCATCGCGTGGCCGCATTTGTCCTCGTCGCCGCGGCGTACCCAGATGGCCAGCGCCACATCCTTGCCCGAGCGTGTCGTAAAGCAATCCTCGACGGCAACCAGATCGCCCGCGACGAGGGCAAAGAGGTAGGAGGGCTTGGGATGCGGATCGACCCATTTCGCCCAATGCCGCCGCCCGTCGATGTCGCCGTGCTCGACCGGATTGCCGTTGGCTAGCAGCACCGGATAGCGCCGCTTCTCGGCTGTTATCGTCGTCGTGTAGCGCGCCATTACATCGGGTCGGTCAATGAAATAGGTGATCCGGCGAAACCCCTCCGGCTCGCACTGCGTGCAGAAATTACCGCCCGATACGTAGAGGCCCGAGAGTGCCGTGTTGCTGTGCGGCGCGATGCGGGTTTCGACATCAAGGGTGAACGCATCCGGGACGTCGGCGAGGATCAGCCCGCCTTCGGGCGGGAGCTGATAACGGTTGGCGCCGAGCGGCTCGCCATCCAAGGCCAGCGAGACGAGCGCGAGCGCTTCGCCATCGAGATGTAGCGCGGTCCCGGATTCGGCAACGGCCGGGTTGCGGCGAATACCGAGACGCGATTTCACCCGCGTGTCCTCGGCACCGAGCTCGAAGACGAGGTCGACGGTGTCGATCAGATAGCGGGGCGGCCTGTAATCGGCGAGCCGCACCGACTGGGGCGGCATCACATCGGGCGAAATGTCGAGCATGGGCGATACCGGAGGCGTTCCGTGGAGAGCACAGCCTAACCCTTCGCCTCCTCCGTGAAAATCCCTCGGGGACTTGAACTGTTCCAGGCGCCCGCCGTCTCTCGCTTGTGAGCGGCGCTAGCCCGAAGCGCTGGTTGAGGCGCGAAGCTCCGAGAGATAGCTCTCGACGCGGGCGGCGTTGACGCCGAAATCGCTGCGCCCCACGCGCGAGGCTGAGCGTACATCGATGCGGCTGCCCGAGCCTGACGGGGTTACGCGGATCACGATGTCGTCGGTGAAGCCGAACCAGCGGCTCCTGTCGCTCGCCTCGATCCGACCCTCCGCATTGTCGGCGCGATCGATCGTCCATCCCATCCGCTTGGCGGTGTCGAGCGCGCGACTGAACGCCGTCGCGGGCGGCACTGCGAGGGTCAACGGAACGATGTCCGGATATGCCTGCCGCTGCAGCTGCGCGATCTTGGCACCTTCATAGGCGACCCGGTTGGGGCCCTCGGCCTCGCGCAGTGGCACGACCGCGACAAAAGCGGGGGGATTATCGGAGTCGGTCGTGATGTCGTGGATCGGCGGCACCGTTTGCCGGATCCGATCATAACGCCAAGGCACATAGGCGATCAGCCCACCGACCGCAAAGGCGAGGGCGGCAACCGCGATCCCGCGCCATTCGATCCGCGAACGGCCGAGGAGCAGGGTGAGCGCGGAAACGACCAGTGCTGCCATACCGAAATAGGCCGCCCACGGCATCAAATTCAGAAAGGCGAAACGGAAATGCCACCAGCCGGCACGCCATCCGATCGGGCCGACCGCCAAAAGCACCACGGCGATCACGGCGAGAGCCAAGGCAAACGGAGGACCATAGCGCAGTAATGATCGCTGGGTGCTTGAGGAGGAGGTCGCGATGGCCATCCGTTTTGCTCCTACCTGGTTCAAGACAGCGGCGCGAGCGGACACCCAGCAAAACACGATCATTAAGTTAAGTAAAGCGGGGCAACAGTCCGACGACGGTCAGGCAGCGAGCCTTAACAAACTCGAACCACGGTATTTTCAATGGTCTTAGGCGCGCTCGCTGCTTGCCCGGTACAGCTGTTGCGGTGCGCGAATTCTATTCCATAAACCAGCCGTGGCTAACCACTAGAGACTGCCCAGTCAATGCATTGGTCTCGAACCCGGCCAAAAACAGCACCGCCGCGGCGACATCTGCTGTCGTGGTAAATTCACCGTCCACTGTATCTTTCAACATCACGTGCTTGATCACGTCATCTTCGCTGATGCCAAGCTCCTTGGCCTGCTCGGGGATCTGCCTATCGACCAGCGGCGTGCGGACAAAACCCGGGCAGACGACGTTAGCGCGCACATTGTATTGGGCGCCCTCTTTGGCCACCACCCGGCACAGTCCAAGCAACCCGTGCTTGGCGGTGACGTAGGGCGCCTTAAGCATCGAGGCCTCTTTGGAGTGCACCGAGCCCATATAGACGATGCTACCGGATTTAGCCTTGTACATATGCTTCAGACAGGCCTTTGTGGTCAGAAAGGCGCCATCGAGATGGATCGCCAGTAGCCTCTTCCAGTCGGCAAACGGAAGATCGACGATAGGCTTGACGATCTGAATACCGGCGTTGCTGACCAACACATCTAAACGCCCATACTTCGTCATCGTGTCGGCCACACCCCTTTCGACTGCCGTCTCGTCAGCGACGTTCATCCCGACTGCGAGGGCATCTCTTCCTTGTGCCTTGATCTCACGCGCTGTGGCGTCGGCGGTGTCGAAATTAAGGTCGGCAATGACGGGCACGCCACCCTCGGTGGCAAAGCGCAAGGCGATCTCTTTGCCTATGCCGCTCGCGGCGCCCGTGATGATGGCGACTTTTTCAGAAAAGCGGGGCATCAAAGGTTCCTTTCACGAGTCTTTCAGGTAGTCGAACACCACCTCGCCGAGACCGAGCGTCAGGTCGGTGATGTAGTGGGTAGCCGACACCACCTCGCGCACCGGCAGGCGCGCCACGTCGCACATCGCATGTTCGAAGAGCTGGATCGCGGCCGGTCCGGCCCAGGCACCCTTCACAGTGACCTCTTCCATGTAATAGCGCACCAATTCGCAGATCCGCGGCGTGCAGTCGACATGCGGGATGATCTTGATCATGAAGTTCGGCCGGGCGAGCGCCTTCACCAGCGGCGCCGGGGCGATCTCGCGATGTTTGAAACCCATCGTCGCCGAGACGCAGAGCACCGAGCCGTAGTGCAGCGTGCAGACCACCACATCACCTTCGTGGGAAATCTTCGGGTTCGCGAGCTTCTTTGGGAAGCCCCAGATCTCGCGCCCGCCGGCGATAGGCGCGTCGTCGTCGAGATACATGGCGTGGACGTAGCCGCCTTCCTGGACGACACCATCCTTGGTCTTGAAGCGCACCGGGATTACTTGCCCTGTCTCGGTGTAGTCGCCAAAGCCGGTCGAATCCGGCATGCGAATGAATTCGTAGGCGACGGTGTCACCGGCCACCTCCAGGGGTTCGGGCACCACTTCGCGCAGCCTGTCGATGTCACTCCTATAGGAGATGACCACGAACTCGCGATTGTAAAACTTGTAGGGACCCGGCGGATAGGCCGGATCGTTGAGCGGCATGGCGAACGCCCTGCGCCGCACCTCGGCGAGTCGCATCGATCGGATCTCCTCTATTCACGGCCGTCGACCGCGAGATCGAAGGTGAAGACGCCATCCAGCCCTTGTGGGCGCTGCAGCACCTCAGGATGACGCAAGGTGTGAACGGCATCGTTGTAACCGGATCTCCAGTGCTCCTCCATCGTCTCGCGCGAGAACTCGTAATCCTTGGAATTTCCCTCATAGTTCTTGGCGTGATAGATTAGCTGAATCAGATTGTAGACCTTCTCGTCCGCCTCAAAGGCGAGCGTTTCTGCCTCCGGCGTTTGCAGTAGTTCCTTTGGAAGCTTGGCAAGGAGCCGGTACGCTGCTCGGCGCAGAATCTGTCTGTTCTTGAACTCATTGCTCGCCAATCGGGTGCGGCTCGAGTAACGGATTTCCTTTTGCCGCGTGTCGGCTTCGATCAGATTGCGTGGAAACTCGCCGCGCGCATTCCACAAATCGATCTGAAACGCGAGCGTGTCCCGTCTCGGTCGACTCTCGAGAACCCAATTCAACGGCGTATTGGAGACCAGCCCTCCGTCCCAATAATGCTCGCCCTCGATCTCGGTTGGCGGCAAACCAGGGGGCAGCGAACCGCTCGCCATCACGTGCGCCGCGCAGATTTGATGAGTTGTGTTATCGAAATAGACGAAATTCCCGGTCTGAACGTTGACGGCGCCGACGCTGAATCGCATCTGGCCATGGTTGATCAGCTCGAAGTCTACCAAGCGTTCGAGCGTCGCTCGCAACGGTGTTACATCGTAATAACTCAGGGCTTCGGGTGCGCCGTTCGGATAGAGGTAAGGCGGTGGCACACGCGGCTGAAAAAACCCCGGCGCGCCGCCAAGCAAGGCGCCCCACGAACCCACCTGATTGATGACGCTGTGGCTGAACTCGTCTCTGGCCTTTAACACCGCGACATAAGGGACGCCGAATGGCGAAGTAGTGATCGTCTCCCAAAACTCGCGCAGCCTCTCGACACGTTTTCCCGGTGGGTTGCCGGCGATTAGGGCCGAGTTGATCGCGCCAATCGAGATGCCGGCGACCCAATCTGGATGCAGGTTCGCTTCGGCCAAGACCTGGTAGACGCCGGCCTGGTAGGCGCCGAGCGCGCCACCGCCTTGCAGGAGCAACGCGATCCGCTCAAAGGGAGGGCGTTCGGTGACGATATGGGTTTTCCGGCGCGAGAGCCGGCGATGAGCGGTGCGATTAGATATATCAGACCGTGACAGGTGAGCCCCCGCGAAACCGCGCCCGGCTTGAGGGCGCGCGAGAACCAGCAATGACGCTTCCAGCCCACCGATCATTGGGAGCGGTCGCGCGAGGGGGCCGGCTCCGGACCTTAGATTGGGCGCTCTCCCGGGAGGTCAAGCAGGTGTGCCGGTTGCCAGCTCACTCAAATAGACGAGGCACCGAGTACGGTCGGCTGTGAAGTCGCTGTCCTCCCACCAGTCGCGCACCGCCTCGAGCAGCTGGCCGACCCGGTCCCCCGGCGGGATGCCAAGCTCCGTCACGTCGTGACCGGCCAGTGGAAACACCGGCGGCGTCCAAGTGCGGGCGATACCGAGGAGCTCGGCGAGCCGGCTTTGTGATATTTCCCCTTGCGCTGCCAGCAACAGGACGATGTCTCGATAGCGCGCGACCCCTAGCCGATAGAGAGCTCGCCGCTGCGCCCGGGCATCCCCCCTCTGATCGAGTGGCCAGGGCCGCGAAAGGCCGCGAAGCCGATCGCGCCAGGCATTGGAAAAGCGCAAACGCGTGGCGAGCGCCCCAGCACCTTCGTGATCGGCCTCGATAAGCGCTGCCAGACGAAGCAGCGGATCAGCCTTCGGCTCGATCTCGATCAAGCGGCCCAGTCGATCGACGCGGCCTGCCTCGGGCAATGCGACCGCGAGCACGCCGTCTTCCTGCATCATCCGCAGAACCGCGATTGGGTCCGGAGTTTCGAGGAGCTTGACGAGTTCCTGCGCGACGCGCTCGCCCGACAAGGTAGGCAGCAGATGCGCCGCGGCGCGGCAAGCGGCGCGTGCCTGAGCATCGCCGATGCTGGTGCCAAATCGCGCCTCGAAGCGGTAATAGCGCAAGAGCCTCAGTACATCCTCGGCGATACGGGTCGGAGGGTCGCCGACAAAGCGGACTCGGTGTGCGCGCAAATCGGTCACGCCGCCGACGGGATCGTCTATCGCGCCGTCGGGTGCAAGAAATATCGCGTTGATGGTGAAGTCGCGCCGCGCAGCATCGGCGGCCCAATCGGCGTCAAAGGCGACGCGAGCGCGGCGGCCATAGGTTTCGACATCGCGGCGCAAGGTCGTGATCTCGAAATACCGTGGCGGCACGACCGCGGTTACTGTGCCGTGCGCGAGACCGGTCGCCACGACCTTGATCCCGGCTTTCTCCAAAAGCTCGATGATACGCTGGGGCGGGGCGGGAGTGGCGATAT